>OCAK01000439.1_pt1 | contig 39998 bp, 37 predicted proteins | sample 1538301 | NCBI WGS metagenome assembly OCAK01 (sample SAMEA2580285, study PRJEB22360) | human gut metagenome | biome: human gut; feature: human-associated habitat; material: faeces | place: Denmark | collected 2008/2010 | reverse complement strand
ATAGGTAATATCAAAGCGGTAGGGGGATGATTGGTGGAAATTTACTGATGATTGTTGTACTATCGTTTATACAGTTGAAGGCGGGTGATAAGCGTGACTAAAGGTTCAGGAAGCCATTTTTATCCTATAAGGGCTGTAGCTGAGAGAAAGAGGAACCGTAGGCCCTAAGGAAGAAAACAGATGTACAGAAAGAAAATTGTGTGATATAATTTTTCATTAGAAAGGTCTGCTTTCTTTGTGTTTTTGTAATGCCTGTTTGGACATTGACAGCTTGATAGGAAGATGATTGATTATGGAGCCGGCGCCAGTCTGGCTTTGTAATAGATACAGGCCTGTGTATGCAGGTGAAAAATAACTGAAGGGGAAGTAATGCTCTGACCCAAAGAAAGGAAATCATTATGTATAATCCAAAATCATTAAAAGCAGAAGAATTTATCTGCCACGAGGAAATTCTTGAAACCCTTGCCTATGGGGAAAAGAATAAGGATAATGTGGAATTAATTGATTCCATTATCCAAAAAGCCCGGCTTTTAAAAGGGTTGAATCACAGGGAAGCCTCGGTGCTGCTGGCCTGCGAGATGCCGGATAAGATTGAAGAGATGTATAGCATTGCAGAGGAGATTAAGAAAAAATTATACGGGAACCGCATCGTCATGTTTGCGCCTCTTTATCTATCCAACTACTGCATTAACGGCTGTACCTACTGTCCCTACCATGGAAAGAACAAACACATTACCAGGAAGAAGCTGACCCAGGAGGAGGTTGTCAAGGAGGTAACTGCTTTGCAGGATATGGGACATAAGCGCCTGGCTCTGGAGGCAGGGGAAGATCCGGTTCACAATCCCATCGAGTACATACTGGAATGCATTCAGACGATTTATTCGGTGAAGCATAAAAACGGAGCAATCCGCAGGGTCAATGTCAACATTGCGGCAACTACGGTTGAAAATTACCGAAGGCTTAAGGAAGCTGGAATCGGAACCTATATCCTGTTTCAGGAAACCTATCACAAGGAGAGCTATGAGCTGCTCCATCCCACTGGGCCAAAGCATGATTACAATTATCATACCGAGGCTATGGATCGTGCCATGGAGGGAGGCATCGATGATGTGGGCCTGGGAGTTCTGTTTGGGCTGGAGCGGTACAAATATGAGTTTGCAGGCCTTCTGATGCATGCGGAGCATTTGGAGGCGGTTCACGGCGTGGGTCCTCATACCATCAGCGTGCCCCGCATTAAGCATGCGGACGATATTGATCCATCTGTGTTTGATAATAGTATAGATGACGAGGTATTTGCAAAGCTCTGCGCCCTCATCCGCCTGGCTGTTCCTTATACAGGCATGATTATTTCCACCAGAGAGAGCCAGAGAGTAAGGGAAAAGGTCATCCGTCTGGGCGTATCACAGATAAGCGGAGCCTCTAGAACCAGCGTAGGCGGCTACCAGGAAAAGGAGCGTCCCACAGACACAGAGCAGTTTGACGTTTCCGACCAGAGAAGCCTGGACGAAGTAGTGCGCTGGCTGATGGAAATGGGATATATCCCCTCATTTTGTACAGCATGCTATCGGGAGGGGCGTACAGGAGATCGGTTTATGAGCCTATGCAAGAGCGGACAGATTCAAAACTGCTGCCATCCCAACGCGCTAATGACTCTGAAGGAGTTTCTTATGGATTATGCTTCAGAGGAGACCAGGGCCCTGGGAGAGAAAATGATACAGGATGAGCTTGCCAATATACCTAAGGATAAGGTGAGGGAGGTCTGTCGGGAGCATTTGGAGAAGATTGAGCGGGGAATCCGTGATTTTCGTTTCTGAACGATAGATTTCATTCGTTTAAGTGGGGCAATTTGTGTTATACTGAAAACGGCAAATAAGTATAATAGCACAGATTTTTATGGAAGGATAACCTTTGCATGCAGACACTGAATCAGGATATCAAGAACCGCACGTTCAAGCCTGTATATCTTTTATACGGCGAGGAAGCATATCTGAAACATAATTACAAAAGCCGTCTGAGGGAGGCCGTCACATCCGGGGACACTATGAATTACAATTACTATGAGGGCAAAGGGGCTGATGTGAATGAAATCATCGGCCTTTCCGACACTATGCCCTTTTTTGCGGATAAGCGTCTGATTCTACTGGAGGATACCGGCTTTTTCAAAGGCGGAGCCGCAGGGGAGGAGCTAGCGGCCTATGCAGAGCGGATTCCAGAGAGCACCTGTATTGTGTTTGTAGAGTCGGAGGTAGATAAACGGAGCAAGCTATATAAGGCAGTGAAAAAATACGGCTATCCGGCAGAGCTGTCCCGCCAGGCTCCGGGGCAGCTGTCCAGGTGGGCGGCGGGGCTTCTCTCTAAAAACGGGAGGAAGATAACAGGCCGCACCATGGAATATTTTTTAAGCAGGGTGGGAGACGATATGGAGAATATCAGCTCAGAGCTGGAAAAGCTTACCTGTTATACCCTGGGCAGGGATGTGATTACAAAGGAGGATGTGGACGCAGTCTGCGTTCCGCAGGTGACGAATAAGATATTCGATATGATAACGGCCATCACCAGCCAAAACACCAGAGGGGCAATGGATTTGTATGAGGATTTGCTTACCTTGAAGGAGCCGCCTATGCGGATTCTGTTCCTGATTGCAAGACAGTTTAACCAGATTCTCCAGGTAAAGGAGCTAATGGGAACCGGGATGGAGAAGGGGGCCATTGCTTCTAAGCTTAAGCTGCAGCCCTTTGTAACAGGGAAGCTTATGCTTCAGGCCAGGATATTTTCCAGAGAACAGATTCTTTCTTATGTGAAGTTCTGTGTGGATATGGAGGAGCACGTAAAGACAGGAAGGCTTCCGGATCGCATGGCAGTGGAGCTTTTGATAACGAATCAATACTGAGCGGTAAAGGTTTGGGAAAGGATGAAGAGAATGGAGAAGGACAGCATGGAAAAGGATTGTATTGAAGCAAGCGCTCTGGAGCATATTAAGATTCAGACGAAACAGGTGTTAAAGGAACTGCTGGAGACGGCCCATATGAAGCCAGGGCAGATTCTAGTTGTGGGATGCTCCTCCAGCGAGATTGCCAGCTTTAAAATCGGCTCTCATTCCAGCGGTGATATTGGGAGAGCGGTTTTCACGGCTCTCCATGAGGAGCTGGCTCCTATGGGAATTTATCTGGCAGCCCAATGCTGCGAGCATTTGAATCGTGCGGTGATATTGGAGGCGGAGGCTGCGAAGCAATATGGCTGGGAGCCGGTAAATGTAGTGCCCCAGCTAAAGGCTGGGGGCTCCTTTGGGACGGCTGCCTGGGCTGCTCTTAAGGAGCCGGTGGCAGTGGAGCGCATTAGAGCTCATGCTGGAATCGATATTGGAGATACGTTAATCGGCATGCATCTTAAGGAGGTAGCGGTGCCTGTTCGGATTCAGACAAAGGAAATCGGAAGCGCCCATATAGTCTGTGCCAGAACCAGGCCCAAATTTATCGGAGGAATGCGGGCGTGCTATGATGAGAGCCGTATGTAGAAGCTGTAGCGTCGTATGTTTACGTTCCTGTTTTCGACGGCCGTCTGGATACGGGTATGGCGATACAGCGGTAAGGGATAGGAAGTGCCAGTGTTCATGAAATCAATCTGCTGCACAATAGGCAGTTCAATTTCCGGTAACCTCAAGAGGGCGTCCCAAAAGTCATTGTAGACTTTCGAGATGCCCTCTTGAAGTTCGATTTGCAGATGGAAGTATTCAGCTTCCCTCGTTCACAATTTCTTCCAGTACCCGAATCAAATCCTGGAGCGATTCCAGGCGTACATTACGTTCCAGAATGCAGTTTTTCAGGTCGATTGAAAGAGTTTCAAATTTGTCCCGTATAGTCGGGGAGACATAGGATGCCATTTCACTCACCTCAATCATAGTATGTGAGAATCCATAATCTTTATGCGTTTTACTGTAATTTTACGGGGGGAAGCTAGTTGGAAGGGATGCAGTAAAGACCCCTTCCGGCGGGTCAGTCCGAAAGGGGCCTAATGTCTGAAATTCATTCTCTATTTTAATTAAGCGATAGAATTAACGGCCTTGGATAAACGGGATACTTTACGGGAAGAAGTGTTACTGTGGTAAACTCCCTTAGAAGTAGCCTTATCAATCTCAGAGGTAGCAGCCAGCAGCGCAGCCTGGGCAGCAGCCTTGTCCCCGGCAGCAACAGCAGCGTTCACCTTTTTGATCGAAGTTTTAACCCTGGAGCGGATCGCCTTGTTTCTAGCAGCCTTAGTTTCGTTTACTAAGATTCTCTTCTTTGCAGATTTAATGTTAGCCAATGAAATACACCTCCGTTCTTAAAATAAATAGTTTCTTTGTGTTTTCCATCAAAGTCTGGACACGGACAGTTCAATGTAAACATACTTTTATATTCTATCGAATTTGCCGGAAAATGTCAAGGAGTATTTGGGAGAATTTCACGACAAACGCAAGAATGAATAAATGGTAAATGAATCTGAGTTTTTATGCGATTCCATAGTATAAGCTGTGATTTTTTAGAAAGGCTGCCGGATCTGGCAAGGCATACATAATATTGGCAATTTAAGACCAAAATAACCATGAGATGGAAGAAAAACAGCTGAGAGGTGAACGCATATGCAGGAACATGAAGTCGTAGAAATGTTGAATACGGCAGAGCAGGGACAATTTGAGGTCAGAACCGATCTTGCTCTGGAGCAGAAGGAGAGCTTTCAGGGAGACGGAGGGGAAATATCCGGCGTTAAGCTGAAGGAATGGCGGCGTCAGAAAAGCCAGGTAAAGCTGACTGAGGTGAAAATCCTCAACGATCAGGGAGCGCAAGCTATGGGAAAGCCGAAGGGCACCTACCTGACTCTGGAGGCAGACCGGCTTTCCAAGGGGGATGATGAGTACCACAGCGAAATAGCGGAGGAGCTGGCCCGTCAGATACGGCGACTTACAGGGGAGATGATTAACTGGAAGAGGAATGCTTTGCCTTCCATACTTGTGGTAGGCTTGGGAAATGCCTCAGTAACCCCGGACTCCCTGGGGCCGAGGGTTCTGGGAAATCTCCAGGTGACCAGGCACCTGGAGGGACAATATGGGGATTCCTTCCTTAAGGACAGGGGACTTTTGGCATTGAGCGGAATCGCTCCTGGTGTAATGGCCCAGACTGGTATGGAGACTGCGGAAATCCTGATGGGAATTATCAGCCAGATACACCCGGATTTGATTATTGCCATCGATGCCCTGGCAGCCAGAAGCGTGCGTAGACTTGGCACTACCATACAGCTTACGGATACTGGCATACATCCGGGCTCCGGCGTAGGAAACCACCGCCACAGCCTTACAAAGGAAAGTATGGGTGTGCCTGTGCTGGCAATCGGAGTGCCTACGGTTGTGGGGGCGGCGGCCATCGTTCATGATACGGTGTCCGCTCTGGTAAGGGTGCTGTCTCAGAATGACAGCACCAAAGGGACAGGAAGCTGGATTGAGGAAATGGATCCCGACCAGCAATACCAGCTGATCAGGGAGCTTCTGGAGCCGGAGTTTGGCCCATTGTATGTAACCCCGCCGGATATCGATCAGTCAGTGAAGCAGCTGAGCTTTACCATATCAGAGGGGATTCATCAGGCTGTGTTTGCACGGAATAGTCAAAGCCTTCGTCCTGAGAAGTGATTGGATTGGAAGGGATGAATAAAGCCGCAATATCTATGGGATTGCTGCATATCATATTACGAGAGCATGCTTGAAATTCGAAGCTGCTCCAGAATAACGTCAGGTGGAATATGATATGAGATTAAGACGTGGAGGCATGGACCGGCTGATACGCCGGTTTATTGCCGGCACGGTCCTGATGCTCCTGCTCCTTCTTTGGGGACGCTATATCAGCCAGGGGGCAGGCGCTGTTATAAAAATGGATCTCAGGCAGCTCCTTCAGGCAGGAGGCCAGTGGCTAGTAGAGGCCATCTGGAACCACGCTGGCCCGCTGAGCCCGGATGCAGGATACAGAATCGGAGAACGTTTCAGAATCGAAGGAGATGAGAAAATCCCAGATCCAGATCCATCCTACCGGAAATATCAGGCTGTGAAAGCCTTTTACCAGGAGCATCAGTATCTGGCCTGGTACGGCAATGAGGAATCAGGGCAGCAGACAACAGACCCACAGACGGCGGCTGCCTCGAAATCCGCCTCTGACGGGAGAGAAGCAGCGGGAGAGGGAGACATTTCAGGCGGTCAGCCGGGGGCTTTTCTGATCGGCTCTATGAACCGTCCGATTACAGGCTCCACCTATGTGATGGAGCAGCTGATGGATTATGATTTTCTTATGAAGCATTTTTACAGTGTACATACCTCTACCACGGTAGGCAGGGAGCTGATGAATGCCAAAGTCTTGTTGGAGAAGGACCTGACTCTGGAGAAGGACAGCTCCAAACCCCAGATACTGATCTACCACACCCATTCCCAGGAGGCCTTTAAGGATTCCGGGCCGGGACAGACTGTGATAGGTTTGGGGGAGTATCTGACAAGGCTGCTGGAGGCAAAGGGCTATCGTGTCTATCATGACAAGTCGGTATATGATTTGAAGAACGGGGAGCTGGACCGAAGCAAGGCCTACAATTATGCCCTGGAAGGCATTGCCAGTATCCTCCAGAAGAATCCTTCGATTCAGGTGGTGCTGGACATCCACCGGGACGGCGTAGGAGAAAATCTGCATATGGTGACTCAGGTGGACGGCAAGGATACAGCCCAGATTATGTTTTTTAACGGATTAAGTCAGACGCCGGAAGGCCCCATCGAGTATCTTCAAAATCCTTTCCGGGAGGATAACCTGGCCTTCAGCCTGCAGATGCAGCTGGATGCGGAAGCCTACTATCCCGGCCTTACCAGGAAGATTTATCTGAAGGGCCTGCGCTACAACCAGCATCTTCGTCCGTGCTCCAGCCTCATCGAGGTAGGCGCTCAGACGAATACCTATCAGGAAGCCCTGAATGCCATGGAGCCTTTGTCAGAGCTTCTGGATATGGTTCTGGGGGGCGAAAGAAATTAGACGGGAAGGGGGATGATAAATCAGAAAAAGGGGAGACGCTGCCGGATTAGGGAGGAAGCAAAGGAAGATTTTTAAGTTGCATACGAACTTAAAAAATGGTATATTTTACTAAGCAGATTCAGAGAAAGACAAGCTAGAAAGGAACGACAATGGCGTACGTTGATCAGAATAAAATCCGCAATTTTTGTATAATAGCACACATTGACCACGGAAAATCCACCCTTGCGGATCGCATCATTGAAAAGACCGGCCTTTTAACCAGCAGAGAAATGCAGGAGCAGGTGCTGGATAATATGGATTTGGAGCGGGAACGGGGAATTACCATCAAGTCTCAGGCAGTTCGCACCATCTATAAGGCCCAGGATGGTAATGAATATATATTTAATCTTATTGACACGCCGGGCCATGTGGATTTTAATTACGAGGTGTCACGAAGTCTGGCGGCCTGCGACGGCGCGGTTCTGGTGGTGGACGCTTCCCAGGGAATTGAGGCCCAGACCTTAGCCAATGTATATCTGGCTTTGGATCACGATCTGGATGTGTTCCCTGTAATTAATAAAATTGACCTTCCAAGTGCGGACCCAGCCCGTGTTGCAGCTGAGATCGAGGATGTGATCGGACTGGATGCCAGCGATGCTCCCCGAATTTCCGCAAAGACAGGCGTTAATATAGAAGAAGTGCTGGAGGCTATTGTACACAAGATTCCGGCTCCTAAGGGAGACCCCAAGAAGCCCCTTCAGGCCCTGATATTTGATTCTGTTTACGATTCCTACAAGGGCGTGATTATTTTTTCGCGCATTATGGAGGGGACTGTTAAGAAGGGAACTCCGATCCGCATGATGGCTACCGGCGCGGAGGCGGATATTGTGGAGGTAGGGTATTTCGGCGCAGGCCAATTTATTCCCTGTGAGGAGTTAAGCGCGGGGATGGTAGGCTATATGACGGCAAGCATCAAAAATGTTCGGGATACGCAGGTGGGCGACACTGTAACCAACAGAACGAATCCGGCTGCTGAGCCTCTTCCAGGATATAAAAAGGTAACTCCTATGGTTTACTGCGGCCTTTACCCTGCAGACGGCGCCAAATATAATGATCTGCGGGAGGCGCTGGAGAAGCTCCAGCTAAACGATGCCTCTCTCTTTTATGAGCCTGAGACCTCAATAGCCTTAGGCTTTGGCTTCCGCTGCGGCTTCCTAGGCCTTCTGCATCTGGAGATTATACAAGAGCGTTTAGAGCGTGAATATAATCTGGATCTAGTGACCACAGCCCCCAGCGTCGTCTACCGTGTTCACAAAACCTCCGGGGAAACGATGGAGCTGACGAATCCTTCTAATCTGCCCGATCCTACGGAGATTGACTATATGGAGGAGCCAATCGTCAGCGCTGAAATCATGGTGACAACAGAGTTTGTAGGTTCAATCATGACGCTATGTCAGGAACGCCGGGGCGTTTATCTGGGAATGGAATATATGGAGACTACAAGAGCCCTGCTTAAGTACGAGCTTCCTCTCAATGAAATCATCTATGATTTCTTTGACGCTTTAAAATCCCGTTCCAGAGGTTACGCTTCCTTCGACTATGAGCTGAAGGAGTACCAGCGCTCCAGCCTTATAAAGCTGGATATCCTGGTCAATAAGGAGGAGGTGGACGCCCTTTCCTTCATTGTTCACGCGGATTCTGCATATGAGAGGGGAAGGAAGATGTGTGAGAAGCTAAAAGAGGAGATTCCCAGGCACCTGTTTGAAATTCCCATTCAGGCAGCCGCAGGCGGTAAAATAATTGCAAGAGAAACGGTAAAGGCTGTTCGCAAGGACGTTCTTGCAAAATGCTATGGAGGAGACATCAGCCGTAAGAGAAAGCTTTTAGAGAAGCAGAAGGAAGGAAAAAAGCGCATGCGCCAGATAGGAAGCGTAGAAATCCCTCAGAAGGCATTTATGAGTGTACTGAAGCTGGACGAGCAGTAATTCCAGTCAATGTTCGGCTATCCTATGACAGGGCGGTATGTAAAAGAGATGAAGGAAGCTATGACAAATAGACAGAAGAAACCATTGGAACTGTATGTCCATATCCCCTTTTGCGCCAGCAAATGCCTGTACTGTGATTTTCTCTCCTTTAGGGCTCTGCGCTCCGTACAGGAGGAATATATAATGCAGCTGATAAGGGAAATCCGGGCTCAGGGCGCCTGCTGCCGTGAATATCAGGTTACAACGGTTTTTATAGGAGGAGGCACTCCTTCTGTTATAGATCCCTTACTCATCCGTGATTTAATGCAGTCTCTGTTTGAGAATTTCCATATAGCTGGGGATGCGGAGATTACCATTGAGGTAAATCCGGGAACCCTGCTGCAGAGAAAGCTTCCTGTATACCGGGCGCTGGGCATCAACCGGGTAAGCATCGGCCTCCAGTCTGCCAATAACCGGGAGCTGCAGTATCTAGGAAGAATCCACACCTTCGAGGAATTTTTAAAAAGCTTCCAGTATGCCAGAATGTCCGGATTTTCCAATATTAATATCGATTTGATGAGCAGTATTCCGGGCCAAACTATGGATTCCTGGAGAAATACGCTGAAAAAGGTGACGATGCTGAAGCCTGAACATATTTCCGCTTACAGTCTGATTGTGGAGGAAGGAACCCCCTTTTTTGAGATGTACGGTGAAGGCGCCAACGCATGTGGGCAATCTCCCTCTCTTCCGGATGAAGATACGGAAAACAGGCTCTATCATCTGACCAGAAGCTTTCTGGCAGAGCAGGGCTATGGCCGTTATGAGATATCCAACTACTCCAGGCCCGGATGGGAATGCAGACATAATATAGGTTATTGGACTCAGATTCCATATCTTGGGCTGGGCCTTGGGGCAGCCTCCTATATAAAGGGCTGCCGCTTTGCCAACGAGCGGGATATGGATGCGTATCTTAGCCTGGATTTTAGTGAAGCCTTTCGGGACAACGCTCTGTCCTGCCTGCGTGGTGCTGTGCATCACCTTACCAGAGAGGAAAAAATGGAGGAATTTATGTTTCTGGGACTTAGGATGATAAGGGGCGTTTCAGAGCTTGAGTTTGTATCCATGTTTGGGATCAAGCTGGAGCATGTCTATGGAGCGGTGATGAAACAGCTTATAGACAACGGCCTTTTGCAGAAAAAAGGGGTGTGGATCTCCCTTACAGAGTGGGGGATGGATGTAAGTAACCTTGTTCTGAGGGAATTTCTGTTAGACTAAGGCTGGAAGCAGGGCAGGCAAAGGGAGGAAGTATGGCTGACAAAAGCATAAAAGAACAAAGCATAAGAGAACAATACCGGACGCGCTTAAACGGTCTTACAGATCCCAAATACAGGGAGTTTCACAGAAGGCTTCTGCCGGGGGTGGAGGGAGTGCTGGGAGTGAGAACTCCTGAGCTTAGAAGGCTGGCCAGGGAGCTTTTAAAGGATGGCTGGCAGGCCTATATTAGCCAGGTTTCTGACGCATGGAGGGAAAAGGGGCAGGGGGAGGACGGCGTATACTATGATGAAATCATCCTATGGGCTTTGTGTGTGTGCGGCGGCTGCAAAACCTGGGATACAGCCAGGAGCTATGTAGAAGAATTCATTCCGGCTATTGATAATTGGGCTTCCTGCGACCTTTTTTGCAGTTCCTTGAAGCTGTCCTCCAGATACAAGGAGGAGGTCTGGGAGTTTATTCAGCCCTATCTTTTGTCTGGCAGTGAGTATGAGCTGCGCTTTGGCCTAGTTATGCTGTTGAACCATTTTGCACAACGGGCCTATGCAAAGCAGGCCCTGGCAGCTATCGATAAAATCCGTCACGAGGGCTATTACGTCAAAATGGCTCAGGCATGGGCTATCTCCGTATATTTTGTAAAATGTCAGGAGTCCACTATGGATTATCTGCGAAATAGCCATCTGGACGATTGGACTTATAACAAAGCGCTTCAGAAAATTACAGAGTCCTGCCGGGTGGACCAGGAAACAAAGGCAGCAATCCGCAGTATGAAACGGCCTGTGAAAACCAATAGCGCCGTCAGATAGCCTGTGGATCGGAGAAAATAATAATATAATCATTGTAAAAAAGAAAAGAAATATTATACGCATATTGAAAATATATATGCAATATGCTATATTAAGTTCAGAAGAATAAGGATGCTGAGAGAATGAGAGCATAGTAAGAACAACAGAAATGTTGCTTTATGGCTATGCTCTTTTTTATGGGTCAAAAGGGGGAGGTTGATGGAACAGAAATTTTATGATTTGATTGAGGCGAATCCGGTTATTGCGGCAGTAAAGGACATGGAGGGGTTGGATGCCTGCTGTGCCAGGGAAGAAATTAAAGTTGTATTTATCCTGTTTGGAGATATCTGTAATATCGGCAGTATTGTCCGGCAGATTAAGGCGAAAAAAAAGGCAGCAATGGTGCATATCGATTTAATCACCGGACTCAGCGGCAGAGAGGTAGCGGTGGATTTTATTAAAAGCAATACGGAGACGGACGGCATCATTTCTACAAAGCCTGCCCTTATCAAACGGGCCAGAGAATTGTCATTGCATACCACCCTGAGAATCTTCATTCTGGATTCTATGGCATTTGAAAATATCGAGAGACAGATGGCGGCAGCAAGACCGGATCTCATAGAAATTTTGCCCGGGCTAATGCCGAAGGTAATCCGCAGGGTGTGCAAGCTGGTAAAAATACCGGTGATTGCGGGGGGTCTGATATCCGATAAGGAGGATGTGATGGCAGCCCTTTCAGCAGGGGCTATTTCCGTTACCACAACCAATCATAAGGTTTGGAGGATGTAATGATGGGGGACAAAACCGGTGCCTTAGGGGATAGGGATTGGTTTATGTAAAAAAGATACACGTGGAGTGTATCGGAAAATAAGAAGGAGGTTTTTATGGCAAAGTATGTAATGGCGCTGGATTCAGGCACAACAAGCAACCGATGTATCCTTTTTAATGAAAAGGGAGAAATGTGCAGTGTTGCCCAGAAGGAGTTCACACAGTATTTTCCGAAGCCGGGCTGGGTAGAGCATGACGCAAACGAGATCTGGTCTACACAGTTGGGAGTAGCGGTGGAGGCTATGTCGAAGATAGGGGCTGCGGCAGAGGATATCGCTGCAATCGGCATTACCAATCAGCGTGAAACCACCATTGTATGGGATAGGGAAACAGGGGAGCCTGTATACCATGCAATTGTCTGGCAGTGCCGCAGGACCTCCGAGTATTGTGACAGTCTAAAGGAGAAGGGCCTGGTTGAGTCCTTCCGCGCCAAGACAGGACTTGTGATCGACGCTTACTTTTCAGGAACCAAATTGAAATGGATTCTGGATCATGTGGAAGGCGTGAGAGAGCGGGCAGAGAAGGGAGAGCTGCTCTTTGGAACCGTGGAAACCTGGTTAATTTGGAAGCTGACAAAGGGAGCTGTTCATGTAACCGATTATTCCAACGCATCACGTACCATGCTGTTTAACATTAATTCTCTGGAATGGGATGCTGAGATCCTGAAAGAACTTAATATTCCCAGATCCATGCTTCCGGAGGCAAGGCCCTCCAGCTGGGTGTACGGCAAGTCGGATTCCAGCTTTTTCGGAGGTGAGATACCTATTGGAGGAGCCGCAGGCGATCAGCAGGCAGCCCTGTTCGGGCAGACCTGCTTCCAACCAGGAGAGGCTAAGAATACATATGGAACTGGCTGCTTCATGCTGATGAACACGGGAGAAAAGCCTGTATTTTCCAAAAACGGTCTTGTGACCACCATTGCCTGGGGATTGGACGGAAAGGTTAATTATGCGCTGGAGGGCTCCATCTTCGTAGCGGGCGCTGCTATTCAGTGGCTGAGAGACGAGATGAAGCTTATTGATTCCTCGCCGGATTCCGAGTACATGGCAAGGAAGGTTAAGGATACCAACGGCTGCTATGTTGTGCCGGCTTTTACAGGGCTGGGGGCCCCTCACTGGGATCAGTATGCCAGAGGAACCATTGTGGGACTTACACGTGGGGTGAACAAATATCATATAATCCGCGCGACTCTGGACTCCCTGTGCTATCAGACCAATGACGTTCTCCAGGCTATGAGGGCTGATTCCGGCATTGAACTGGCAGCCCTTAAGGCAGACGGAGGAGCAAGCGATAACAACTATCTGATGCAGACCCAAGCCGATATCATCAACGCGCCTGTGAACCGCCCTCAGTGTGTAGAGACAACCGCTATGGGCGCTGCCTATCTGGCAGGTCTGGCAGTTGGCTATTGGGCCAGCAAGGAAGAGGTTGTAAAGAACTGGGCGATTGACAGAACCTTTACGCCGGAAATCAGCGAAGAAAAGAGAGGGGAGATGGTAGCCGGATGGAATAAGGCAGTGAAGTGCTCCTATGGATGGGCGAAGGAGAACTAGGCAAAGGGGATATGGGAGGTAAGCGCTAATAAGGGGTATTTCGGCTGGGAGAAGCTGTGAAAGGCCGTAATCTGCCTGTTATTCAAAAAGGGGGTACTATATGTTAGTGTATATAGCGGAATTTTTAGGAACTATGATACTTATCCTTTTAGGTGACGGCGTTGTAGCTAACGTAACGCTGAACAAAACCGGTATGAAGGGCGCAGGCTCGATTCAAATTACTTTGGCATGGGGGTTGGCGGTTATGATTCCTGCATGTATCTTCGGAGCAGCCTCCGGAGCACATTTTAATCCGGCTCTTACCATTGCTCTGGCAGTGGACGGAAGTCTTTCGTGGTCATTGGTGCCTGGATATATGATAGCTCAGTTTTCAGGCGCATTCTTGGGTGCGTGCCTGGTATATGTATTGTTTAAGGATCAGTTTGACGCCACAGATTCATCAGCAACCAAGCTGGGCGTCTTTTCAACCGGTCCGTCCGTACCCAGCATGGGGCGCAACATGTTGAGTGAAATAATCGGAACATTTGTGCTTGTATTTGCCATCAAGGGCATTGGACAGGTGGGAGCAGTTCCTCCAGGAGTTGATAAGTTTCTGGTGTTTGGTATTATCGTATCCATTGGAATGTCTCTGGGAGGCCTGACAGGCTATGCAATCAATCCGGCCCGTGACTTAGGACCGCGTATTGCCCATGCAGTTCTTCCAATTAAGGGTAAAGGAGCTTCCAACTGGGGCTATGCGCCTGTAGTTATTGTCGGACCGGTTGTTGGAGCAGTGGCGGGTGCATTGCTGTACAGCGCTATTCCGTGGGCATAGGCATTATAACAGCTGTTGCTTAAAGCAGCTCCTAGGGCGTATGCCGGGGGTAAAATTCTATAATCATTGCGTGAGAATGGAGCAGGGCAAAAAGGTATGGAAGCATACCTTGTTTACCCTGCTTTTTTCAGGAGCAGCTTGAGTGCCAAAGGAGGCGCCCGGCCGGTTGCTCTACATTCTGGAAGATGAAGCAATAAGGAGGAAAATGGATATGGATGATTTGTCATATACCATAGTATATAAAACGATTGCAGCAGAAAGGAAGAAAAACTATGTATGACGTTATTATCATCGGGGCAGGTGTGGCAGGCTCTGCGTCAGCCAGAGAGCTTTCCCGGTATAAGATAAATGCCTGTGTTCTGGAGAAGGAGGAGGATGTATGCTGCGGAACCTCCAAGGCAAACAGCGCCATTGTACATGCGGGCTATGACGCGGCGGAGGGCTCCCTCATGGCAAAGCTGAATGTAGAGGGAAACGAGATGATGCCAAAGCTGGCAAAAGAGCTGGATTTTCCATTTAAGCAGTGCGGCTCTTTGGTAGTGTGCTTGGATGAGAAGGAGCTTCCCGGTTTGCAGGCTCTTTACGAGAGAGGCCTGAAAAACGGCGTCAGGGCTTTGGAGGTTATTACAGATAAGGGCAGGATTCACGCCATGGAGCCAAACCTGACAGATGAGGTGGCAGGCGTTCTCTATGCGCCTACGGCCGGTATTGTATGTCCCTTTAATTTAAATATAGCGTTAGCCGAAAATGCCTGTATCAATGGGATCGCTTTTAAATTTAACACAGAAGTAAGGCGTATTTGCAGACTAGAGGGAGGCTGGGCTCTGGAAACCAGTCAGGGATTCTATAAAGCCAGATATGTGGTCAATGCGGCCGGCCTGTACGCGGATGTGTTCCATAATATGGTCAGTGAAACCAAGATTCATATTACACCCAGACGGGGCGACTACTGTTTGCTTGACAAGAATGCGGGAAGCCATGTTTCCCACACGATTTTTGCGCTTCCTGGGAAATATGGCAAGGGCGTACTGGTATCGCCAACCGTTCACGGCAACCTGATTGTAGGGCCTACTGCTGTTGATATAACGGATAAGGAGGCTACAGCTACCACAAGGGAGGGGATGGATGAGTTGATTGAAAAGGGGGGGATGAATGTAAAGGATCTTCCTATGAGACAGGTGATCACATCCTTTGCCGGACTGCGTGCTCATGAGGACGGACACGAGTTTATAATTAAGGAGCTGGAGGACGCTCCTGGATTTGTGGACTGCGCTGGTATCGAATCGCCGGGACTTACCAGCTGTCCGGCCATCGGAAAAATGGTAGCGGAAATCCTGGCAAGAAAAATGGGGCTTGAGCTTAATCCCGGCTTTCATGGTACAAGGAAGGGAATTCTGAATCCCAATGAATTGACAAAGAAAGAGAGAATGAAGCTGATTAAGGAAAAGCCGGCCTATGGAAATATTGTCTGCCGCTGTGAGTTGGTAACGGAAGGAGAAATCCTGGATGCCATACACCGCCCCTTAGGAGCCCGATCCTTAGATGGAATCAAGCGCAGAACCAGAGCCGGGATGGGACGATGCCAGTCAGGCTTTTGCTCTCCTCGGTCAATGGATATTCTGCGCCGGGAGCTGGGGCTTCCTATGGGGGAGATAACCAAGGCCGGAGGGAAGTCAAAGCTTGTAGTGGGAACGAATAAGGACAGAATTTAAAAGGAGGCGCGCTTAAGATGAAGGAATATAATATCGTTGTGATTGGCGGCGGGCCTGCAGGTCTGGCTGCGGCAGTAGCAGCAAGGGATAATGGAATCCAACGTATTCTTATCCTGGAACGGGACAATGAACTGGGAGGAATCCTGAATCAGTGTATTCACAATGGATTCGGATTGCATACCTTTAAGAAGGAGCTTACAGGGCCGGAGTACGCGGCCCGGTATGAGGAGCAGATTTATGAGAGGAAGATTGAGTATAAGCTGAATACTATGGTGGTGGATATCAGCCATGAGAAGGTGGTTACGGCCATGAACCGGGAGGAGGGATTGTTTGAGCTTCAGGCGGAGGCAATCATTCTTGCTATGGGGTGCAGGGAGAGAGCCAGAGGGTCCCTTAATATTCCAGGCTACCGTCCGGCAGGTATCTTCTCCGCAGGCACAGCCCAGCGCCTGGTGAATATGGAGGGTTTCATGCCCGGACGTGAAGTGGTAATCCTGGGCTCCGGCGATATTGGGCTGATTATGGCAAGGCGTATGACGCTGGAGGGAGCCAAGGTTAAGGTAGTAGCAGAGCTGATGCCTTATTCCGGCGGATTAAAGAGAAATATCGTACAGTGTCTTGATGATTATAACATTCCGCTGAAGCTGAGCCATACAGTGGTGAATATCAGAGGAAAGGAACGGCTAAAAGGAGTTACCCTGGCTGCTGTGGACCAGAGGGGAAGGCCCATTCCAGGGACAGAGGAGGATTACGCCTGCGATACCCTTCTGCTGTCCGTAGGCCTGATACCTGAAAATGAGCTATCCCTTGGAATGGGAGTTAAGATAAGCCGGATCACCGCAGGCCCAGTTGTAAACGAGAGCCTGGAGACCAGCGTTGAGGGTGTATTTGCCTGTGGAAATGTGCTCCATGTCCATGATTTGGTGGATTTCGTGTCTGAGGAGGCGGCCGCAGCCGGTAAAAACGCGGCCAGGTATGTCAGAGGCGGACGGAGAGCTCATAAGGGCCGGGAGATAAACCTGCAGGCCGTGGACGGAGTGCGCTACACAGTGCCCTGTACTATAAACCCGGAACGTATGGAGGATATCCAGATCGTACGCTTCCGTGTGGGAAAGGTTTATAAAAACTGCTGCATCGGAGTATACTTTAACAATAAGCAGGCTCTGCTTAGAAAACGCCCTGTGATGGCTCCCGGCGAGATGGAGGAGATAAAGCTGGAAAAAGCACAGCTACGGTTGCATCCGGAGCTTAAAACTATTACAATAAAGGTAGAGGAGGCGTAGACCATGGAAAAAAGAGTGCTTATTTGTATCGGTTGTCCCATGGGCTGTCCACTGACCGTGGAACTGGAAGAAGGGGAGATATTAAAGGTAACAGGTCACACCTGTAAGCGCGGTGAGGTATATGCTAAAAAAGAAGTGCTAAGTCCTTCCAGGATTGTTACCTCTACGGTATGGGTGGAGGACAGTAAGGCGAAGATGGTTTCTGTAAAGACGAAGGAGGACATACCAAAGGATAAAATCTTCCAGTGCATAAGAGCCCTAAAGGGCATTACTGTGAAAGGGCCTGTCCACATAGGAGATGTGATAGTGCCTGATGTGGCAGGAACAGGAGTGGATATCATAGCTACAAAGGAAGCGTAGCTGCGGGGATGACAGACGCCCTTAGGCGGCGTCCCGTTTACCCCGGTGCTACTAAGGCTTTAGTTGGTTTCTAAAGCATGGCTTTTTAATGTGATTGTGAAGGAATAAAGAGACAGATAAACATTATAATAATTGGCGCCGCCAGATAATGGCGGCTGAATGGAGATTTCTATGGAAAAGAAAGAACTGGACATCAATAATATGAACGGCATAACGGAGGAAGAAGATAGGACCTGCGGCCTCAATGACATGAATTGCATGGAGGGCAGAGAAGATAAGACCTGCAGCCTTAATGACATGAATTGTGTCGAGAACGAAGCGTATAAAACCTGTAGCCTGAACGACATGAACTGCTTAGGAGAATAAAAATAAGAAGAGTATGACCTGAATGATAGCCCCAAAGCCAAGATCCAAGGGCCAGGGATTTGAGCAGGGTGGAAGCTTCTGAAACATTATAGAGGTTGGAAGCGATAGGAAAAAGTACCGGAATAAGCTTGAGAAATCTATCGCTTATCCGGTACTTTTATGTAGTTCACTATTTGTTTCCAATAATTGTGACAATCATCTTATTTGGCAGACAAACGATGGTGTCGCTGCTTAAATGCTTTTGGCCCTGGTGAATACACACCTTGTCAGGGCAGCTGGCCTGGCTGCACCAGATTTGTCTGTCCTTAACAATCAGGTGGTTAAAGCCCCCGCTGCTTCCTGTGATCGTCACTTCTGTGTCTTTGCTCAGATCCAGCTGTTCCACAACCTCTCCGTCCACGGTTATCTCAGCGGTAGCAGCCGGTGCAGGGCGAAAGAACCGAATCATCCCCAAGGCGGCCAAGGCAATCAGCAGAAGCGTTGCGATCAGTATGAAATCCCGTTTCTGTAATAGCTTCATTATTCTGCTGCCTGCTTCAGACAGTCCTCCAGGCCATTAACAAAGGGATAAATATTGATGCTGACAGAAGCGATGGTATCCATTGCGTAGCCTTGTTCATTGGCAAGGCCGGAAACCTTCTGATGTTCAATTACATAGTTTGCCACAGAATTGGCCTGTTCAGCCCAGGTAGGGCCTGACTCAGTCATTACGTACTGGCCGTCCATGGAAAGCTTTCTCTTACTCTCGCCTTTTTCATTAAAGGCATCCCAAGAGCAGGAGGTGATAATGCCGTCCTCCACGGTGATGGACACACGCTCTTTCCAGCCTGAATCATCGAACTGGGAAGCTTCATAGGTGTAAGCGCCGTCTGTCAGAGGATATTCCGGCCGGGCGTTTGTAATGGGTCCTCTCAAGGTACGGTACAGAGGGCCGGAGATAGCGATTACGATAAGGGAGAGAAGGGCCATAATAACAATACCGGCAATGCTTTTGGATGTCTGTTTCGTTGGTTCTTTGCTCATTGTAACACTCCTTGCGTATAGTAGTTTTCCATCCAGAAAACGGATATTGTTTATATTATCATAAAATATGCGGATGTACAATCAGTTTTCCCTGGAATCATGGAACTAATTATGGTATAATATCGCGAGATATAATACCGCGCTGGTTCAGTGACACGGGAAAGCGTGGCAGAACACCAAGCTGAACCATGTGAATATCCCCAGGAGGGATGACGTTCACGGAGAAATACCATAGCTGGAGAATTGGGTATAATAGCCCCAGTTGTGTTCCGGGTTGATCCGGTGATAGGCGAAGGAGTGTTTCATCATATGGAGGCTGGGGGCTATAGGCAGCGGAAATATATGACCAGGAGAATATCCATGTCCGTAAAAAAAAATATATTAACAAAAAAGCTGGCTCTGCTGGGCCTTTTAATCGCTCTGGCTGTTGTTCTGGGATACGTGGAATCCCTGGTTCCCGTCTATCTGGGCGCGCCTGGGGTGAAGCTGGGGCTGGCAAACCTGGTTACGATGGTAAGCCTTTACTGTATGGGAGTGAGGGAAACGATCCTCGTAAACGGAGTGCGGATTCTGTTTACCGGTTTTATCTTTGGCCCGCCCTCTGCCATTCTTTTTGGAGGCGCGGGGGCCGTATTAAGCCTTTTGGTTATGTATGTGTGTAAAAAATACCGTCTTTTTGGAATGGTGGGCGTAAGCATACTGGGAGGAGTGGCCCACAATGTGGGGCAGTTTCTGATGGCAGCCTTTGTGGTTCATACCTTTGGAGTATTTTCCTATCTGCCAGTGCTTCTGGCGGCTGGAACAGCGGCAGGAGCGCTGGTGGGGCTTTTGGGAGGCATGATTGTACTGCGTGTGAGCGGTATTTTAAAAAATTTTTAATATAGATCCGAAAAAATGACATTGTCACCTGAGGAGGCGGGAGATATAATAAAAGGGATTTAAAACAGAAAGAAGAGAAGAGGGAGGGTTTTGCTATGGTTTATAAAGCGATAGAGGGGCTGGTGCGGTATGGCCTGAACAGGGGACTTATTCAGGAAGCGGATGCCATATACGCCAGGAATCAGATTCTGGGCGCGCTGATGCTGGATGAATTTGAGATGCCGGAGGGGACGGTTCCCTGCGAGGATTTAGAGGCCATACTTAAGGAGCTTTTGGACTATGCCGCAGAGACGGGAGTTCTAAAGGAGGACAGCGTGGTATATCGGGATCTGCTGGATACTAGGCTTATGAACTGCCTGATGCCAAGACCCAGCGAGGTAGAGAGGGAATTCTGGCGCTATTATGAGGAGTCTCCGAAGGAAGCTACGGACTGGTACTATAAGCTGAGCCAGGACTCCGATTACATACGCCGCTATCGTATTAAAAAGGATATGAAGTGGGTTACAAAGACGCCCTACGGGAACCTGGACATCACCGTGAATCTGTCTAAGCCGGAAAAGGACCCAAAGGCAATTGCGGCAGCAAAGCTGGCTAAGCAGAGCGGTTATCCCAAGTGTCAGCTATGCATGGAAAATGTAGGCTATGCAGGCCGCGGGAATCATCCTCCGAGAAACAACCACAGAATTATTTCTATTAGGATGAATGGCAGCCAGTGGGGCTTCCAGTATTCCCCATATGTATATTATAATGAGCATTGCATCGTATTTAATGGTCAGCATGTTCCAATGAAAATAGACAGAGCCACCTTTCAGAAGCTGTTTGATTTTATTAAGCAGTTTCCCCACTATTTTCTGGGCTCCAATGCGGATCTCCCAATTGTAGGAGGGTCGATACTGAGCCATGATCACTTCCAGGGAGGGAGATATACCTTTGCGATGGCCGAAGCAGGAATTGAACGATATTTTACCATGAGAGGATATGAAGATGTTGAGGCGGGAATTGTGTTCTGGCCGATGTCGGTTCTGCGTCTGCGGGCAAAGAGTACGGAGTGCCTCATTGAGCTGGGAGATAAGATTCTTACCTGCTGGAGAGGGTATACGGACGAGGAGGCATTTATTTTTGCTGAAACAGATGGGGAGCCTCATAACACCATCACCCCCATTGCCCGCAAGGCAGGAGAGCTGTATGAGCTGGATTTGGTGCTGCGCAATAATATTACCACAGATGAATTTCCTCTGGGCGTATATCATCCCCACCAGGAGCTGCATCATATAAAGAAGGAGAATATCGGCCTGATTGAGGTTATGGGCTTGGCTGTATTGCCCTCTCGGCTTAAGACTGAGCTGACGGCACTGGCAGATTATATTATCAATGGGAAGGATATTCGCGGCGACGAGGAGCTTGGGAAGCATGCAGACTGGGTGGAGGGATTCCTTTCTGCTTATAAGCAGAAGGGGATTGCTGTCACTGGAGAGAATGTGGAGCAGATTCTTAAGGAGGAAGTAGGGCATGTGTTTGCACGGGTGCTGGAGCATGCAGGCGTGTACAAATGCGATGAAGAGGGGCGCAGGCGATTTAGTAAATTTTTAAAGACGGCTGGCTTTAAGGAAGCCTAGAAGGCGCACCCTCGTTTTTAAAGCTTGCTTCTTATTTTTCTGTGTGGGGCAGGCGGCCTCTTAAAAACCGCTTTTTCAACTCTCTCCAGTGAAAGGGAAGCAAGGGATATATATAGCTCTTTCCCGCGATAGTCCGATTGAATATAATGGAGCATACTGCAAAGCTGGTTCCCAGAATATAGCCCCAGATATTAAATAGGGCGGTCAGTATTAAAATGATAATGCGCATAAATTTCATGGCATAGCCCAGCTCGAAGCTGGCCTGAGAATAGTTTGCAATGGTTACAAAGGCCATATACAGCATAGTCTCGGTGTTAAACCACCCGGATTTTACAGCATATTCTCCCAACACAATACCGGCGATAACACTGAGGGGAGTTGTCAGCATATTGGGAGTATTGATAGCTGCCAGTCTCAAGCCGTCAATGGCAAATTCCAGTATCAGAAGCTGCCATATGAGAGGGACGTTTAATGGGTCTGAAAGCTGGATAAAGGCCAGCCAGTCTGGTATAAGATTGGTGTTCTGTATAAGGAGCAGCCAGGTGGGCGTCAGCATCAGGGAAAGGATGGATATTGCCATCCTGGATAGACGCAGATAGGTGCCTGTAATAGGTGGAAAATAGTAGTCGTCTGCTTCCTCAATGATGTCAAAAACGGAGGAGGGCAGTATCATAGCTGAGGGGGAGTTGTCTACCAGAATAACGATATTTCCCTCCAGCAAAGAGGCGGCTGCTGTATCCGGCCGTTCGGAGAACTTAAATTTAGGAAAGGGATTGAACCATTTGTGGGGGAAGATGCACTCTGCCAGACTTTCCTGGTTCATTGTAAGGGCATCTACCTTCAGCTTTTTAATCCGGCTTTTGATGGTGTCCAAGAGCTTGTTATCCACCCGGCTTTCCATGTAGCAGATGGCTATATCTGTGTGGGAGCTTTCGCCTGCCGTCATGATTTCTATGGTAAGCTTGGGATCTCGGATACGGCGGCGTATAAGAGCTGTATTAAAGATTAGCGTTTCCACAAATCCGTCTCTGGAACCCCGCATTACTTTATCCTTTTCCGGTTCGCTGACTCCTCTTGCAGGGTAGGTACGGCAGTCGATGGTAATGCATTTATCATAACCGTCGATGAACAGGCAGGAGACCCCGGAGAGAAGCTGGATAATCATGTCGGTATCGTTGGTTAGAAGGCCGATTTCCCCGTAGGGTACATACCGTTTGGAAAAGCTGTGAGCGTCCTGGGGCATATCCTCCGGCTTAATGGAGGAGAAGGCCTGAAGAATTTTAAGCAGAGAATCATCTTTTGTAAAGCCATCTATAAAGTAGAGACAGGCTTCCCGGCCTCCTATATGGATGATCCGGTAGACCACGTCAAAATTTGTCTGGACATTCAGCTTCTTGTGAAGGTACGTAATATTGTCTGTTAAATTTGGAGAAAAATTCATGGTTTTTTCCTTTCTGTTTTTGAACAGCCTTGAATGAAAATCAAATGTAAAGTAAGTATGTACCAAATTGCTCCAAAATATTCAGATAGCATGGGCCTGCCTGATGTGCACAGATGGGAGAATTTTATATAAAAATTGGGATTTGAAAGAAAAAAATTCACTATTATGCACAAAGAAGCATTGACAAATGACAGAATCAGTGCTATAGTGTCCATGTAAGAAGCACAAAGGAGTGCCTTACAGGTTTTGTTTGGTATGGGGATGCCAGATAAACTAATAGTGTGACGGTTTTAGATCGTGACTGAGAGCTGCTTTCTGTGGGGGAAAGGCAGCTCTCGCTTTTTATGCTATCGTTCAGCCGTAGGCTTTTGATGATCTACTTTGAGCTTTGGCAGGCTAAGGAAGCTGCTTTAGATACTGCGTACGGTAGTAATGTGGCGACAATCCCACATTTCTCTTAAAGGCTTTGGAAAATGTAAAGGAATCACTATAGCCTACAGCATAGGCAATATTCTGAATCGAAAACTCTCCCTTCTCTAGCATGAGACGCGCCTGCTTCATACGGTAGGAAACAAGATATTCCTGTGGTGTGCGGCCGGTGGCGTTTTTAAACAGCCTTGTCATATAGCTGCGCTCCAGGCCGCAGACATGGGCGAGCTCGTCCATATGAAAAGGCTCGCTGTATTTGACATGAATATAGCCTATAATTTTTTTAATATAGGCCAGCTTGTGGTTGACCGTAGTCATACATTCATTTGTTGAAAGACGCTTGAGACAGTCAAATAATTCATAGGTTTTCCCAATACAATATAATTCCCTGTGGTGGCTGGACAGAAATTCCTTCATGATGGATTCCACGTTATTTGGATATTCGGAGGATATAAAAACAGGATTCGCTTTGTGCAGCCCTGAAGCCTGAAAGGATTCATGGGCCTGGGGGCCATCCAGATGGATCCATATATAATTCCAGGGATCCTTGCTGTCTGCTATATAGTATGCCAGTATATCAGGCGGGATAATGAAGCCCTGATGGGCACAGACGGGATAGTCCTTATCCTCTATGGTCAGAGTTCCCTTCCCGGATATAAGATAATGGAAAATATAATGGCTTCGGATAATGGGGCCGTAGGAGTAGGAAGGCGGACAAGCCTGGCAGCCTATTTCATATAGCTGAAGATCGGCGCAGGAATCATAATTGATAAAATAGCGTTCATCATAGGTTTTTTTAAAGGCCATTGACAGCTCCTTTCCTGGTAAGTAAGGTTTTATGAAAACAGGTCATTAAGACATTTTACCATATGTTTTTCGGCTAAAGCAATGATCAAAAGACACAAATTGACATGTGAAAGCGATAAGCTGACATTTTCATAGAATAAAAAATATGCTTCAATAGAAATATAAAAATGTTGCAGAAGGGAGAAGAATGATGATGAAACGATGGATCTGTTTTGTGGCCGGCACAATATTAGCGGCAGGAATGATGGCTGGATGCGGCAGCTCAGGCAATGAGCAGGAACAGGGGATGTCCCAGGCAGCGGCTGATATGGCAAAGGCCGGCGCTCCAGGGACAGAAGGTACTGTCACAATCAGCTATGGATGCTGGGATTCCAATCAGGGGGAGCTGCTTCGCACAGTGGCCGATGAATTTGAAAAGGAAAACCCGAATATTAAAATTGATATTCAGGTAAATAGCTGGGATAATTACTGGACGGCACTGGAAGCTGCGGCAACCGGAGGTTCCCTTCCAGATACCTTCTGGATGCACTCCAACAATATCTATTATTATGGAGCCAATGATCAGCTGATGGATCTGACCCCATACATTGAAGCGAGCGATAAGGTAGATCTTTCAAATTACCCGGAAGGCTTAGCGGGAATATACAATATAAATGGCAAACAGTATGCGGTGCCAAAGGATTACGATACCATAGCCCTCTGGTATAATAAAACTTTATTTGACGAAGCGGGAATTGCCTATCCAGATGATACCTGGACCTGGGCGGATTTAAAGGAAGCGGCAAAGCGTCTCACGAAGGATGACAAAAGCCAGTATGGCTTCTGCGCAGGCTTACATAATCAGGAGGGATATTATAATTTTGTATATCAGAACGGCGGGGAAATTATCACGAAGGACAAGAAATCAGGATATGATGAATCAGCCACCGTTTCAGGAATTGAAGAGTATTTCAGCTATGTAAAGGAAGGGTTGTCACCGGAGATTTACGACGATAAGGCGCGGGCTGAGGCGATTGAAAACGGACTGTGCGCCATGGGGTTATTTGGCTCATGGAATTTATCCGGATTTGCTTCGTCAGATTTTATGAAGGAGAACTTTGACTGTGCGGTTCTGCCTATGTCCAATGAGGGCGGGAGGGCCTCTATTTTTAACGGTCTCGGAAATGGGATGTCTGCTACCTGTGAACATCCAGATGAAGCATGGAAATGGATTGAATATTTAAGCAGCAGGGAAGGGCAAATCCGTCAGGCTGAGCTTGGTATTGCCATTTCTGCATATAATGGCTCCTCCGATGCCTTTGCAAAAGCATATCCTATGTTTAACACCCAGTGCTATATTGATATGGTAGACTATGCTCAGATTCGTCCCTACTCCAATCAGACTAGCATTTGGGAGGATAAGGCATATGAGCTTTTAAAAAATGCCTATGCCGGTAAGGAGGATACTCTGACGGCCTGCCAGAATGTAGCCAATATGATGAACGAAGCGCTGGCGGCAGAGGATTAATCGAATCAGTATTGTGTCAGGTATTGCAGCAGTGAAGCACACTGCTGCAATTTTATAGAAGGTGGATTATGAAAAAGAAAAAAATTAGAATTCCCAGGAAAACATGGAATGAATGGCTCTGGGGCTGGGGAATGGTTTTTCCCACCATATTGGGATTGATTGTTTTAAATATCATACCAATTTTTCAGACATTTTATTTAAGCTTTTTCAAAAGCGGCGCCTTTGGAAAGGGAAATACCTTTGTAGGTCTGGAGAATTATAAGAAAATGCTTCAGGATACCCAGGTGTGGTGTGCGGTTCGCAATACCCTTGGCTATACTTGTCTGGTAGTGCCTGCTGCTATTGCGATTGCTCTTTTTCTGGCAGTTGCGTTAAATGGGAATATTAAGGGGAAGGGGGCGTACCGAACTATCTACTTTATCCCTATGGTGGCGGCTCCGGCTGCGGTTACAATGGTCTGGAAGTGGCTGTATAATGATAAATTTGGTCTATTGAACCATGTGCTGAACCGGTTGGGCGTTGGAAGTGTGAGCTGGATTGACAATCCCAGGATTGCTTTGCTTTCGGTAGCGGTCATTGGCATATGGAGCTCCATCGGATATAGTATGGTTCTGCTGCTGGCAGGGCTGCAGGAAATACCATCAGATTATTATGAGGCATCTGATATAGATGGGGCCGGTTCTGTGTGTCAGTTTTTTAACATTACGCTTCCTCTGATTTCACCTACCCTGTTTTTTGTGCTTGTGACAAGCATCATAACGGCAATGCAGGTGTTTGATGTGATTTATATGATGGTTGGAGTGAGCAGCCCGTCTTACGACAGTACAGTATCACTTGTATATTTATTTTATAATAACTCCTTTAAGTATTCCGGCAAGGGATATGGATCTGCCATTGTCATGCTGCTTTTGGCCATTATTATGATAATCACGGTGATTCAGACCAGACTGCAGAAACGATGGGTAAATTATATGTAGGAGGTGCGAATATATGAAGAGAAAAAGGAATATATCCATATTCTGTCTGCATATTGTTCTGCTTTTGGGGGCATGTGTAATGATGATGCCCTTTGTGTGGATGGTTCTTACTTCCTTTAAAACAGTGACGGAAGCTACTTCTATGAATCCATTTCATTTTTTTCCTAAGGAATTGAAATGGGAAAACTATGAGAAGGTAATCGGGGAAAATGATTTCCTGCGTTTGTATCTTAATACCTTTGCAATGATGGCAATACGTGTGGGATGTGCGGTTCTGTTCAGCGCTATGGCTGCCTATGCCTTTGCAAGGCTTAAATTTCCAGGCAGGGATTTCTTGTTTGGCCTGGTGCTGTTTCAGATGATGGTACCAGTTCAGATTTTTGTCATACCACAGTATTTGATGATTGATAAGATGGGAATGAGAAATACTGTCTTTGCTTTGGTTTTCCCAGGATTGGTCAGCGCCTTCGGAACCTTTTTGCTCAGGCAGTTTTTCATGGGGCTGCCCAAGGAGCTGGAGGAATCCGCCAGGTTAGACGGCTGTAATATCGGACAGACCTTTTGGAGGATTATGCTGCCGCTTACAAAATCAGGGCTGGTGGCACTTTCGATTTTTACCGCATTGTTTTCCTTTAAGGATCTTATGTGGCCCATGATTGTAAATTCCAATGCCGGCGCCTCGACTCTGTCTGCTGCCCTGGCAAAAATATCAAGCGCTTATTCCGTAAATTATCCGGAGTTGATGGCTGCGGCTGTACTGGCAATCTGGCCTATGCTGCTGCTCTATATCATCTTTCAGAGGCAGTTTATTGAAGGGATTGCTACGTCAGGAGGGAAATTATAGATGGCTGTAAAATATTCAGAACAATCAAAGGAATTTCATTTGTTTAACGGACAGATTAGCTATATTCTACAAATCCTGCCCAATGGGGCCGTGGGCAATCTGTATTTTGGGAAACGGATTCGTCATAAGGAGGACTTTTCTTATCTGCTGGAGGGGGGGAGCCGTTCTCTTGCGGTTTATACAAAGGAGCGGGATTATTTTTTCAGTCCACAGTACAGCAGGATGGAATACCCCTGCGTGGGAACCGGAGACTTCAGAGAGCCTGCTTTTGAGCTGAGACAGGAAAATGGGAGCAGGATTACTCATTTTCAATACAGCTCCCACAGAATTTATAAAGGGAAAGAGAAGTTGGAGGGACTTCCTGCTCTATATGTGGAGGCCGAGCCGGAGGCAGAGAGCCTTGAAATCCGGTTGACAGACGAAGCCCTGAATCTGGACTGTATTCTGAAATATAGCATTTTCCGGGATTTCCCAGCTATAACAAGAAGCGTTAACTTCAGCAACAGGGGAGAGGAAAGGGTAGTGCTGGAAAGAGTCTTAAGCGCCAGTGTAGATTTTGCGGATTCTGCTTATGAATCAGTACAGCTGTCCGGCGCCTGGGCAAGGGAGAGAAGCGTGGTTGTCAGAACGCTGGAGCAGGGGCTGCAGGGCATTGGGAGCAGGAGGGGAAGCAGCAGTGCGGAGCAGAATCCGTTTTTGGCTATAAAGCGCCCCTATACAAATGAACGCAGCGGGGAGGTTTATGGCTTTAGCCTGATTTACAGCGGAAATCATATAGAGCAGGCAGAGGTTGACACCTGTGGCATGACCAGGGTTCAGATTGGTATTCATCCAGATGGCTTTGAATGGCCTCTGAATAGGGGGGAAAGCTTCCAGAGTCCAGAGGCTGTGCTGGTTTACTCAGAACAGGGACTGAACGGGATGAGCCAGGTCTTTCACAGGCTGTACCGTACAAGACTGGTTCGCGGATACTGGAGGGACAGGGAACGGCCCATTCTTATCAATAACTGGGAAGCAACCGGCCCGGAATTTACGGAAGAAAAGCTGGTTGAAATAGCCATAAAAGGAAAGGAGCTTGGCATAGAGCTGTTTGTTCTGGACGACGGCTGGTTTGGAAACCGAGAGGATGACTGCAGGGGACTAGGCGACTGGTATGTGAAGAACATGGATAAGCTGCCAGGGGGAATTCAGGGTATTGCAGAAAAAATAAACGGACTTGGAATGAAGTTCGGCTTGTGGTTTGAACCGGAAATGGTCAATAAGGACTCGGATCTTTACCGAAGCCATCCGGATTGGATCCTCTGCCCACCTGAAAGAACCCCTTCACCCAGCAGAAATCAGTACGTTCTGGATTTTTCACGCAGTGAGGTTGTGGATTATATCTACAGAATGATGGAAGCAGTGTTATCGCAAGCGCCTGTCAGCTATGTTAAATGGGATATGAACCGCTATATGACCGAGTGCTATTCCAGAGCAAAGAAGCCTCAGGATCAGGGAAAGGTCATGCATCAGTATATTTTAGGTGTTTATGGGCTGTATGAAAGGCTGATACAGAGATTCCCGGAGATCTTGTTTGAATCCTGCTCCAGCGGAGGGGCCCGTTATGATCCTGGTATGCTGTACTACGCTCCACAGGTATGGACCAGCGATGATACAGATGCAATTGAGCGTATAAAAATACAGTACGGAACTTCCTATGTGTACCCCCTGTCAACAATGGGGGCTCACGTGTCAGAGGTGCCTAACCAGCAGGTGGGGCGTGTTACGCCCTTTGAAACAAGGGCCAATGTGGCTATGTTCGGAGTATTTGGCTATGAACTTGACTTAAGCAGATTAAGGGAAGAAGAAGCCCAGATAGTCCGTTCCCAAATTATGTTTGCAAAGCGCCACCGCAGGTTGATTATGACCGGAGATTTTTACCGTCTTTCCAGTCCGTTTCAGGGAAATGATGGGGCATGGATGGTGGTGTCTGAGGATAAACGGGAGGCATTAGTGGGCTGGTACCGTATATCGGGGATACCGAATGGGGGCTGGATTCGCGTAAAGCTGGCCGGACTGGCTCCGGAAAGAAATTATATCCTGGATTCGGATGAGTCTGTCCTTTATGGAGGTGATGAGCTGATGAATGTGGGAATGGTGATAAAGGAAAGGGAACTGTGTAATTCTGGAGGGGATTACAGCTCCAGAATCTATTTTCTGAAAAGTGAAGAATAAATGATGACAGGTTTTTAAGGCGTCCCTCTGGTTTGGGTAACTGAACCAGGGGGATTTTCAGCTATGGGTAGATCCGCAGCTTCAGGCTGCCCAGGTTTTTAAACTTTCTATTGACATATTTCCTACAGGAATAGTATGATAATTCTGTAAGGATAAAAGGAAGCAGACAGATTTATACTAAAATAAAGGAAGTGACAATACATGCTGATATCAACGAAGGGACGTTATGCCTTAAGAACAATGATAGATTTGGCCCTGAATGGGGACGGGGAGCCGGTAAAGATAAAGGACATCGCAAAACGGCAGGATATATCGGGGAAGTATCTGGAGCAGATTGTCGCCATTTTATCAAGAGCCGGGTATGTGCGCAGCATCCGGGGAAATCAGGGCGGGTACTATCTTTCCCGGCCTGCTTCGGAATATACGGTGGGAATGATTCTGAGAGTTACCGAAGGCAGCTTGGCTCCGGTGGATTGCTTGTCAGGGGACGAAAATCCCTGCGCCAAACAGGCAGAATGCGTTACTTTAAAGATCTGGCAGGAGCTGGACGAAGCGATTGCAGGGGTGGTGAACCAGTATACGCTGGAGGATTTGACCCAGTGGCAGAAGAATATGAAGAATAATTACGTGATATAATACATTTAGTAAAATGATACCAGGGGATGGATTTATGAATCGAATCATGGGGATAATTGCATTTATTAATAAATGGAAAAGGCATAAGCATGTGAGAATGGGCCTTACCTTGGCAGCGGTTATACTGTCAGCTTTTGTACAGGCCTACGTGCTTCAGGTGTTTGTCCGTCCAGCAGGCATTATATCCGGCGGGTTGACAGGGCTTTCCATGCTGATAGAGAGTCTGGGAGGACTGAAGGGAGTCTGTATTCCTATGCAGGTGTCCATGCTGGTGTTCAATATTCCGGTAGCTCTGATGTGCTGTAAGGGAATCAGCATTCGGTTTACAGTATGTTCCTTGCTTCAGGTAGTACTGAGCAGTATCTTTTTGCAGATATTGAATTTTTATCCTATATTCAATGATGAGGTTTTAAACGTCATTTTCGGCGGCGTGCTTTTTGGAGGCGGGATTGTAATTGCCCTAAAGGGAAACGCCTCCACCGGCGGCACGGATTTTATTGCTCTATACGTGTCCAATAAGACAGGACGGTCCATATGGACCTATGTATTTTTTGGAAACGCAGTGATGTACTGCCTTTACGGTTCTGTTTTTGGCTGGAAATACGCGGGGTATTCGATCATTTTTCAGTTCATATCCACCCGTATGATTTCCGCCTTTCACCACAGATACGATCTGGTTACTTTGCAGGCTACAACCATGAAAGGGCCTGAGGTAGTGGACGCCTATATCCGGCATTCCCACCATGGAATCTCCTGCACAGAGTCCATAGGCGGATACAGTAAAAAGAAAATGTATCTTCTGAATACGGTTATTTCTTCTTATGAGGTAAATGACGCGGTTCATGTGATGCAGGAAGCAGACGAGCATGTCATTATCAATGTGATAAAAACGGAGCAGTTTGTGGGACGGTTCTACAGGGCGCCTATGGAGTGATGGGGCCGGAGCTTGGTAAAGGGCAATTTTAAGGCCAACCGTGTCACGAAATTGGTCGCCGCGAAAATGCTGCACAATAATAGGGCTGTAGCATAACGGGTATTTACGGGCATGGTTCGCCAAAAGCACGGTTTCAGTAGAAAGGCACCTGGAACCGTGTTTTTTGATTCAGAGAGGCTGTTTTTGTCCATGCTCCGAATATCTGCATGGTATGACAAGGCCCATAACGAGCCGCATAAGCTGTTTCGCTCAGGAAGCCTGTTAGAGCTCAAGCTTTGTAGCATCTCCCTTATATGATTAAACAGAAACTCAGGCTTTTGTTTTTGAACCTGGGCTTTAGGGCAGCCTGTGAAGTGGAGAGCGACGCTCTGGCGGTTTAGGTTGTAATCCTTATCAATTATGGATATAATGGAGAAGATGAAAATTATAAATAAACTTTATAAAACCTGACAGAATGTGAATCATGGAGGTCTCATATGAAACATGGATTTTTAAGAGCAGCAGCAGCAACCCCTAAGATTAGGGTAGCTGACCCTGTATACAATGCGGAACAGATTATAGAGTTAATAAGCCAGGGGCACAAACGGGGAGTCAAGCTTATGGCATTTCCAGAACTGTGTCTTACAGGGTACACCTGCGGGGATTTGTTTCTGCAGTCCTCTCTGCTGGAAAAGGCCAGAGAGGGGCTAAAGACTGTTATTGATTCCACGAGGGGGAAGGATACCCTTGTATTTTTCGGGCTTCCCTGGGAGCACGGAGGAAAGCTTTATAATGTGGCGGCAGCCGTACAGAATGGACGCTTTCTGGGGATGATTCCGAAGCAGAACCTTCCGAATTATTCGGAGTTTTATGAAGCACGCCATTTCTGTCCAGGCGCTGGACGGCCTGTTATGACAGAATGGGAAGGAGGGCAAGTCCCTATGGGAGCAAATCTGCTGTTCAAATGCTCGGATATGCCGGGATTAACGGTAGCGGCGGAGGTTTGTGAGGATGTCTGGGTTCCCTGCCCGCCAAGCATAGGCCACGCTATGGCCGGGGCTACGGTGGTAGTCAACTGCTCCGCTAGTGATGAAACGACTGGTAAGGATATGTACCGTCATGAGCTCATATGCAGTCAGTCAGCACGGCTTGTGTGTGGGTATGTCTATGCCAATGCCGGAGAGGGGGAGTCAACTCAGGATCTGGTATTTGGAGGCCAGAACATAATTGCGGAAAACGGCGCTTGTCTGGTGGAATCCAGACGGTTTTCCAATGAGAGCATCTGTGCGGATATGGATCTGGAACGTCTGGCTTCAGACCGCAGACGGATGAATACCTATCCGGCAGCAGACAGTGTAAGAGAGAAGGGCGGCTATCAGGTAGTGGAGTTTGCTTTCCGGAACCCAGAGGCTGGCAAGGCAACGGAGGCTCCGGCTGGGCCAGCTGGGAAAGCGGCTGCCGGGATCACGAAAGGGCCTGACGTTACGCCTGGCCCTATCCTTCGCTTTGTAGATCCGACCCCCTTTGTTCCCCATGATGAAGGCCAGCGCAGCCGCCGCTGCGAGGAGATTCTGTCCATCCAGGCCATGGGACTGAAAAAGCGCCTGGAGCATACAGAGTGCAGGAACGTAGTGGTAGGCTTGTCAGGAGGGGTGGATTCCACGTTAGCTTTGCTTGTAGCCATAAGGGCCTTTGAACTTCTTAAATTGCCAAGAACCAGTATTCACTGTGTGACTATGCCCTGTTTTGGCACTACCGGCAGAACCTATGCCAATGCCTGCTCACTGGCGGCTAAGGTGGGAGCCAGCCTGAAGGAAATTAATATCCGTCAGTCTGTGACCCGGCATTTTGCAGACATTGGACAGGCTTTAGATAACCATGACGTAACCTATGAAAACGGGCAGGCCAGAGAGAGAACCCAGGTTCTGATGGATGTGGCGAATCAGCTTGGAGGCCTGGTGATCGGAACGGGAGATATGTCGGAGCTAGCTCTTGGCTGGGCCACCTATAACGGAGATCACATGTCCATGTATGGTGTAAATGCCTCAGTACCCAAGACCCTGGTACGCCATCTGGTGCGCTACTATGCGGATACATGCAATGAAGAGGAGCTGTCCCGTGTGCTTATGGATATTTTGGATACGCCGGTGAGCCCTGAGCTTCTTCCTCCTGAGGATGGACAGATCGCTCAGAAAACGGAGGATCTGGTAGGCCCCTACGAGCTTCACGATTTTTATTTATATTATGTACTGCGCTACGGATACAGGCCCTCCAAGATATATCGTTTGGCTATGCAGGCATTTGACGGGCGGTATAACAGAGAAACTATTCTGAAATGGCTGAAGGTATTTTACAGACGGTTTTTCAGCCAGCAGTTTAAGCGTTCCTGTCTGCCTGACGGCCCGAAAGTGGGATCTGTGGCTGTATCTCCCAGAGGGGATCTGCGGATGCCAAGCGACGCCAGCAGCAGATTATGGCTGGAGGAGATTGAAAATATCCGGTAGCTGGCTGTGAATGAGCATTGATATGGTACCGGCTATGGGACTCTTGGGAGGCTGACGGATGGAGCCGCGCAAAATAAGGTATACAGGAGAGAAGCAAATTATGATAAACAGTACCTCGAACAGGCAGGTAAAACGGGTCGCAGGCTTAAGGGGGAAGGCGAAAGTCCGCAGAGAGGAGGGAATGTTCGTGGCAGAGGGCCTGCGCATGTGCCGTGAGCTGTCTCCGGGGGAGGTGGATACCCTCTTTGTAACGGAGGACTTTCAGAAAGACAGAGAGAACCGCCGATGGCTGACACATTTTCAATATGAGACTGTGACGGATGTAGTGATGAAGTCGATGGCTGACACCCAGTCCCCCCAGGGAGTGCTGGCTATCGTCAGGCAGAGAAATTATAGCCTGGAGGATATTTTGAGTACACCTTTAAAGCAGGCCCTGCTGATTCTGGAAACCCTCCAGGATCCGGGAAACCTGGGTACCATCCTCAGAGCAGGAGAGGGCGCGGGAATAACAGGAGTGATCATGAACCGTGAAACTGCGGATATTTACAATCCCAAAGTAATTCGCTCTACCATGGGCTCTATACTGCGGGTTCCCTTTGTGTATGTAGAGGATCTTAAGCCTGCCTGTGAAGTGATTAAAAGGGAGGGCGTCCGGCTTTTTGCGGCCCACCTCAAGGGAATGAATAATTATGACCAAGAAGATTATACTGACAATGTGGGCTTTTTAATCGGCAACGAGGCCAGGGGATTGACTGAGGAAACGGCCGCTCTGGCCGATGCTTATGTGAAGATTCCCATGGCAGGAAGGGGGGAATCCCTGAATGCTGCCGTAGCCGCCTCTGTCCTGATGTTCGAAGCTGCAAGACAGCGGAGAAACAAGTGGTTTCCCTCTGGATAGATGAGGCTGACCGGGAGATATGGTCTGAAGCCCCGGAAAGGAGAAGGTTCCATGACATCAATGGGATGGCTGGTATTGCTGCTGATATTTTTAGGACTGGAGCTGGCATTTGCAGCTCTGACCTCCCTGTGGTTTGCTGCAGGGGCTTTAGGGGCGTTTATTACTGCTCTGGCAGGAGGAAGTATGGAGCTGCAGCTGGTAATTTTTACTGTGGTTTCTTTTCTTGCTCTTATGTTAATTCGTCCTGCTGCATTTTTTATCGGCAGTCACAGGAAGGCAGGTGCTAACCATGAAAATGCAGCTGGATTTAAGTAAAGAATACGGTCTTGTTCTGGAGGGAGGAGGAGCCAGAGGGGCTTATCAGGTGGGAGCCTGGAAGGCCCTCTGGGAGGCAGGGGTAAAGATAAAGGGAATGGCCGGAACCTCTGTAGGAGCTTTGAACGGAGCTTTAATCTGCATGGATGATTTTGACAAGGCCAGGCAGATCTGGGAGACCATCAGCTACTCTAGGGTTATGGATGTGGATGATCAGCTGATGGACCAGCTTATGAGCTTCCGATTGAAAAGTCTGCCCGTTGTAAGCCTTTCAGAGGTAATAGCAGGGGCCAAGCGTATTTTAAAGGACAGAGGCTTTGATATTGCCCCTCTAAGGAGCCTGATAGAGGAGGTGGTGGACGAAGATAGCATCCGCAGCTCCAGCAGGGAGCTGTATGTAGTTACCTATTCCCTTTCTGACCGCCAGCCTCTGGTGGTCAATGTAAAGGAGGCGCCTGAGGGGGAGATTGCGGATATGCTTATGGCTAGCGCTTACCTTATAGGCTTTCGGAGAGAAAAACTGGGGGGAAAGTACTATATGGATGGAGGCGGTATTAACAACGTGCCTGCTGACGTGCTCATTGAAAAGGGGTATAAGGATATTATCATTTTGCGGATATATGGCTATGGCGTGGATACGGAGCGCAAACTGGAGGTGCCGGAGGATGTGTCCCTCTATCATGTGGCTCCCCGGCAGGAGTTAGGAGGTATGCTGGAGTTTGACAGAAAGCGGGCCAGAAGGAATATGCTTTTGGGATATTTTGACGCTCAGAGAATGCTTTATGGGCTGGCAGGCAGGAGCTACTATTTGGATGCTTCTGAGAAGGAGGCCTATTACTTTGATAAGATGATGACGGAAATTCATTTGCTTTTGACCTGGCTGAAGCCAGAGCGGGCGGATAAGGGAGATTTGGAAGCTGTCCAGGGAGGCTACCGGATTTATACGGAAAAGGTGATGCCTGCGCTGGCAAAGGAGCTTAAGCTGAAGCCGGGATGGGACTATAAGGATCTATATCTGTCTCTTTTGGAAGCCCTGGCAAAGCAGTTCCGCATCAGCCGCTTTAAGATTTATACGGTGGAGGAGCTTTTGGGCCTGATTTACAGGAAAGCTGGTCAGGATCTGCTAAAGGAAAGGTTTCTGGTTCTTGACAGAGGTTTTTAACCATGGTATATTATGCATAATTGATGAATAAATATAAAGCTCCAGAGTTTCCCTGATTTGTGGAGCGCTCTGGAGATATTAGTCATCAAAGATAGTTTTAGGCATGTGTGAGCCATAGGCAGCGAAAGGTATATATGCATAAAAATCCACATTATAATGGAGGAGGAAAGTCATGAATTTAAAAGGGAGACATTTTTTAACATTAAAGGATTATACGCCGGAGGAAATTACATACCTGTTGGATTTGTCTGCAAAGTTAAAGGAGAAGAAAAAAAAGGGAATTTTAGTGGACACGCTGAGGGGAAAGAACATAGCCCTGATTTTTGAAAAGACCAGTACCAGGACACGGTGTGCCTTTGAGGTGGCAGCCCATGATTTGGGGATGGGGACTACCTATCTGGAACCGTCGGGCTCCCAGATTGGAAAAAAGGAGAGCATTGCAGATACGGCCAGAGTGCTGGGGAGGATGTACGAGGGCATTGAGTACAGAGGCTTCGGTCAGGAAATCGTGGAGGAGCTTGCCAAATATGCCGGGGTTCCTGTGTGGAATGGCCTTACAAATGAGGATCATCCGACCCAAATGCTGGCAGATCTTCTGACCATTCGTGAACATTTGGGATATTTAAAGGGGGTAAAGCTTGTATATATGGGCGACGCGCGGTATAATATGGGTAACTCCCTGATGATTGCCTGCGCAAAGATGGGAATGCACTTTGTTGCTTGCGGGCCTGCCAAATATTTCCCGGCTCCCAAATTGTTGAAGGAATGTGAAGTATTTGCAGCAGCCAGCGGCGGTTCCATCACTCTTACAGAGGATATTTGGGAGGCAACCAGGGGAGCGGATGTGATCGATACGGATGTCTGGGTGTCCATGGGAGAACCCGATCAGGTTTGGGAGGAGCGGATTAAGGAGCTGACTCCTTATAAGGTTACAAAAGCCGTTATGGAGAATGCGGGACCCCAGTCCATTTTCCTCCATTGCCTGCCCTCCTTCCATGATTTGAAAACAAAAATTGGAAGGGAGATGGGAGAGCGGTTTCACGTATCGGAGCTGGAGGTAACAGATGAGGTGTTCGAGTCCAGCCAGTCAGTGGTTTTCGATGAGGCTGAGAACCGGATGCATACGATTAAAGCAGTTATGCTTGCTACGTTAGGAGAATAATTCATATGCAAAGTCAGAGAGGGCGGGGAGAACGTCATGCCGGTATTTTTCTGGATGGAGTTCACCTGATACTGGGAATTGCCATTGTGATTCTGGCTGTGCTGTCATTTATGAACCCGGAGGGAAATCTTATGCTTTTCCCTCTGGTGTTTGTGCTGGCTGCGCTGCTGAATGCTATCAGTGGGATTTTCGAGCTTAAAACCAGGAGTCATAATAAGAAGCGGCTGCGCGGGGGGCTCCTTCAGATGGCTTTGGCTGCGGGTTTTGGAGCATTAGGCGTTTTAAGCGCTATTAGTATCTGGATATGAGGTAGCTGATGAAATCAGAAATATTGAAAATGCTGAAAACATCCTCAGGCTACCTGTCGGGCCAGCAGCTGTGCGAGAAGTTCGGCGTATCCCGTACGGCTGTATGGAAGGTCATACGGCAGCTGGAGGAGGAAGGCTATAAAATTGAGGCGGTCCGCAATAAGGGCTACCGCCTTACAGGGGAAGCGGATGTAATTACCCAGGCTGAGCTTCAGTCCATGCTGCAAACACGATGGATTGGGAACAGGCTGGAATATTTTGATGAAACGGATTCTACAAATATACGGGCCAGAAAGCTGGCAGAGGAAGGGGCTCCTCATGGGACTCTGGTAGTGGCTGACAGCCAGCGTACAGGCAAGGGGCGTAGAGGAAGGGCCTGGATCTCCCCTAGGGGGGTGGGGATCTGGATGAGCCTGGTGCTTCGCCCTCCCATATGTCCTGCCGGCGCTTCCATGCTGACTTTGGTTGCAGGGATGGCTGTGGTGAAGGGAGTAAGAAAAAGCACCGGATTGAAGGCCATGATAAAATGGCCTAACGACGCGATTCTTTCAGGGAAAAAAATCTGTGGCATTCTTACGGAGATGAGCACAGAGGAGGATCGTATCCGATATGTCATTACCGGCATCGGTATCAACGTAAATGTGTCCAGCTTTCCTGAGGAAATTGCAGAGAAGGCTACTTCTCTTAAGGAGGAATTGGGGGAAGCTGTAAAAAGAAGCCTTGTGATAGCGGCAGTGGCGGAGGCCTTTGAGGAATTCTATGACAGTTTCCTTAAAACTCATGATATGTCATGCCTTATGGAAGATTACAATAAGGCCCTTGTCAATCGGAACCGGCAGGTAACGGTACTGGATTCCAGGGGCCAGTATCAGGGAAGGGCTCTGGGGATCGATCCGGAGGGAAGCCTTTTGGTTCAGAGAAGGGATGGGACAGTGGAGTCTGTTATCTCCGGCGAAGTATCGGTAAGAGGTATCTATGGTTATGTATAGTACGGAACATTTTTATGACGGCCTCCAGGCGCTGGAGCGAGAGGACTCGCCCTTAGACAGAAGGGAACGCTTAAAGGCTATGGAAAAGCCTCTTCTTTTCTGGTATGCAGCAAGGGCTCGCTCTCTGCCCTGGAGAGATAAGCCCTTGCCCTACAGGGTATGGATATCGGAGATTATGCTTCAGCAAACGCGCGTAGAGGCAGTGAAGCCCTATTTTGAGAGGTTTATGGAGGCCTTTCCTACAATCCGGGCTTTGGCGGAGGCAGAGGATGACTATCTTATGAAGCTGTGGGAGGGCCTGGGATATTATAACCGGGCCAGAAATTTAAAGAAGGCGGCCCGGATTTTGACGGATACATATGGGGGCTGCCTTCCTGCGTCCTTTGATGAATTGATTCGGCTTCCTGGAATCGGCAGCTATACAGCGGGGGCCATAGCCTCCATTGCCTTTAATATACCGACGCCTGCGGTGGACGGTAATGTGCTTCGGGTTATATCCAGAGTTCTGGGAGACAGGGAGGATATCAGAAAGGCTTCCGTAAAAGGCAGGATGGAGATGGAATTAAAGGAGATTATGCCTAAGGATAAGGCCAGCCAATACAATCAGGGCCTGATTGAAATTGGTGCGCTGGTGTGTATTCCAGGAGGAGAGCCCAAATGCGGAGAGTGTCCTTTGTATTCCGTCTGCCTTACAGGAAGAAATGGCTGGTGGAAGGAGATACCCTACAAATCACCACAGAAAAAACGCAGGATTGAGGAGCGAACCGTATTTATTATCGAATATCAGGATAAGGTGGCTATCCACAAGCGGCCTCCTAGTGGGCTTTTGGCTGCCCTTTATGAGCTCCCGAATGTGGAGGGCCGGCCCTTGGCGGGAGAGGTTCCTTTTGTTTTAGGATTAAAGAAGGGGCAGGTAGAGTCTGTGACGGAGCTTCCTGCTTCCAGGCATGTATTTTCGCATGTAGAGTGGCATATGACAGGCTACAGGGTGGTTCTAAGGCCTCCAGAGGATAAAAATGCCCGGACTGTGTTTGAAGGGAAAGCGGAACCTGGCTGTGACAGCTTCGGGGAAAACGTGGGCGAAGGGCTTTTAGGATGGTTGTTTGTAACCAGGGAGGAATTGGCAGGAACCTATCCTCTTCCCAATGCATTTAATCCATATACAAAGCTTATTGGATAAGTTTTACAAAGTTGGATACAATGAAAGGGAGGAATGCAGAATGAAGAAAATGCTTTTTGTATTTAACCCGCGTTCAGGAAAGGAGCAGATCCGGGGCAGCCTTCTTGATATACTGGACATATTTTCCAGGGCGGGCTATGAGCTGAGGGTTCATGTCACCCAGAGCCCCAGAGATGCCATAGAGATCGTCGCCAGGTACGGCAGGCGGGTGGGGGGTGTAGGGGGCAGGGGGGGGGGAAGGTTCTTT
>OCAK01000430.1_pt1 | contig 40374 bp, 38 predicted proteins | sample 1538301 | NCBI WGS metagenome assembly OCAK01 (sample SAMEA2580285, study PRJEB22360) | human gut metagenome | biome: human gut; feature: human-associated habitat; material: faeces | place: Denmark | collected 2008/2010 | reverse complement strand
CTGCCGAGTGGGGGGCGGCCGTCCTTGCGTTCCCACCCAGCCGCTAAAAGCCACCGGATCGCTCTGGACCACGACACGCTCCGGGTGGTAATACTCGTAGCAGTCCAGGTTGGCCGTGTTCAGAAGGTAGAGTATTTCCCGGACCTCATTCTCCGGCATGTCATAGAACCGCAACAGGGAGCGGTACAGATGGACATAGCCGGGAATGGAAACAATGGTATTCGCCATAAAGAAAAATCCTCCTTGTAAACAGCAGGCGCGGGAGCTTTTACCCCCGCAACGGTTACTTCAAATCTTCAATTCGTTTTGTTAATCCACTTCTACCAGTTTCCCCATGACGATGAACCTCTGGGCGCCGCCCGGCGTACAGGTGGAAAGGGTCAGCACTTTGTCGCTGCAAGTGACCGTCACATCACTTTCCACCACGGAACGCTCCTTCATGGCAGTAAGCCAGGTGGTGTAATCCCCGTCGTCTTTCCATTCCAGACGCCAGGGGGAAGTGTCATTGCCGGATTCTGCCGGTTTTGCCGTAAACGCTGCGAAAAGCTCCACCACATAACCGCCCTCCGGAGTCACAAGGTACATCTGCTTGTGGGTATCATAGTAGCTCTGCTCGGCATACTCATTGAGCGCGGCGAACATGGAGCCGTCCCGCATATTGTGGCCGTAGATGATGGTATTGCGGTCCGAAAAATCCGCCGCATTTTCATAATCGGCAAACAGGCAGCCCACCTTGTTGTAGGTCCCGTCATAGAGATGGTGCAGGTAATACTCGTTGTCGTCCGTCTGCGTCACCGGGTAATTGATAGCCGAATCCGGGAGGGTGAGCCAGCCGATGATGTCCGGCCCGGTTTCCAGGAGTGCGTCAAAGTCCACGGAAGGGAGGACCACAGAAGAATCCTCCCCGTCTGCCGCCGTTTCCGCCTCGGCCCCGGTTTCCTCCGGCGCTTCGTCCTGCTCCGGCAGTTCCACATGCTCCGCCAGCCCGTCATAAGCCCCGGTGCTCTTGGCATACTGGTTCAGGTCACGTACCATCAGGAACCCGCTGCCAAGCGCCAGCAGCCCGCCGTACAGGAAGATAAAATTATCATCCCCGGTCTGCGGGACCGCTTTGCCGGAATCCGTTGTGGTAGTCGGAGTGGAAGGATTGGACGGATTGGACGGAGTGGTAGGCGTTGTCGGGTTTTCCGGCGTTTCCGGTTCCTCCGGCTTTTCATTGAAGAACTGGACCGTGGCCGTTTCATTCGCCTTGATCTCCACCGTGGCAGCGTCAGGGATGATATAGTCCTTGCTCGCCCGGTTTGCAACCTCCGTGACCGTGTAAATGCCGACCCGCAGCCCTTCGATTTCGATAATACCGGTTTCCGGGGTGGTGAAGGTCTCGCAGTAGGAGCCGTCCGCGCTCTTGACCTCGATGGCGAAGCCGTCCTTGCGCCCGTCACTGGAATCCTTCGTGATCTTCAGGTTCCCCCGGTACGCTTCATTGATAAAGCCGTGCCCGGCCTCGCCGTTTTCTACAACCGCCACCTGGCCGTCCTCGGCGATGGCAAAGTAGTAAGCGTTTTCGTCAAGCTGGTAGCCCTCCGGCGCTGTGCTTTCCTTGATGAAGTAGCCGCCTGCCAGCAGGCCCTCCGCCGTGTGGTAGCCGGCGTCCGACTCTTTCAGTGCGCCGATCTTTGTATCTTCGCTGTCAAATTCCTGGTTTCCGTTGGCGTCCGCATACAGGTCGAATACCGCGCCGGAGAGGAATCGCAGGAAGGTGTTGTTATCATCGTCCTCCTTTTCCACAGAGGAAGATTCATCCATCGTCTCGGTCTTTATCACCTGCACGCTGCCCCGGATCAGGGTATTTTCGACTCTGATTTCAATGCTCTGGCCGTCCACGCCGATGTAGATATGGTGCTGTTCCGGGCTCACCGTATAAAGGTTGGGAGCGGAGATTTCCTTTACGATCCAGTGGCCGTAAGGGATATTCTCAAAGGCAAAGCTGCCGTCCTCGCCGGTGGTGACGGTAAGCAGGGCGGTTTCCTCGGTAAATTCCTCCGTGCCAGGGGCAAACAGTCCCATCAGTGCGCCGGACAGTGTTATGTCCTCGCCGCCCTCCGGGTCCTCGCCAACCTTTACGCCGTCCACACGCCCGCGCAGCAGCTCATTGGAAACCGCTTCGCCCTCATTCACAAGAATCTGCACCAGCGCCGCCTCCTGGCCCGCGTACTCAAAGACTACCGGGTATTCCATATCGGAGAGGATATAGGCGCTGTTCGTGGCACGCTCCTTCACATAGTAGCTGCCAAAGGGCAGATCAGAGGCAAAGAAAGCATCATAGCCGCCCGCTGCATTTTCAGAAATAGAAACCACTTCCAGAAGCCCGCCTGCCGGGATCACGCTGCCGTCCGCCGCCGTCAGATCTTCGGAGGCATAAAGGCCAAAGGAAATGTCCTTGTATTCCCTATTCATGCCAAGCTCGAACAGTTCGTCCGTTTCCAATTCCTTGAACAGCCCCACGCTGACCTTTTGGCGCTCGTCATAAAGCCCGATGGCGGCCTGCGTCACTTCCACGGTCTCGCCCGCATAGGTAAGCTCTGCGTATTCCGGCTGGGAATTTAAGACCATCCCTGCCGGCGCCTGGCGTTCCTCCAGGCGGTAGCGGCCCAGATAGAGAAGCCCGCTCGCCGCGGTCCCGTCCTCCCCGGTGGTAAGGGTCTCCACAACCGTATCCTTCGCCGCACGGAGCGTCCCATCGCCGGTATAAATATCCTCGTCCGCGATCACGTCATAGACTGCGCCGGGAAGCCCGGTTACTTCATACACCGGCTGGTACAGCCCATCTTTTTCCTGGATGGAAGCGAACACCTCGCCGGTCTTGGTGATGGTAAGCTGCCCCTTCTGCGGCATATTGTACTGTGTGACGGTCATAATAGACTCGCTGCCGTCAATGGTGAATGGCACCGGCTCGCTGGATAAGACATACCCGTAAGGAGCCGCCACCTCGTAAAGCTCATAATCCCCGGTATGCAGAGGTTCCGGCAGCATGAGCCCTCCTTCATCGGAAACATAGAAGGTATCAAGGGTCTCCGGGTTCGGATAGTAAATCTCCTGGGTGATAAATTCCCCGGTGGAAAGGTCTTTGATCTGGAAGCCCGTGCCGGTCATGGGGATGATGTTCCCGGTCTCGGCGTCGCATTTCTCCACCTTCAGCCGCGCCGTAATGGTGCGGTTATTTAAGATGTAGCTGTAGGTCTGGCCGTTAGAAGAAATAAAGACCGTAAAATCCGGGATGAACACCTTGCCTTCCTCGCCGGACACCTGATGGACCGTGTAATGGCCGTAGGGGAGCATTTTACTGGAAGCGAAACCGTCCCCGCCCGTGGTGAGCAAGTCGCGTTCGCTTTCCTTCGCGTTCTCATAGCTGCCCGCCGCCTTCAGGTAGACCTCAAAGACAGCGCCGGCCTCCGGGCGCTCAATCACACCTTCGTTTGATTCGTCCGTATTTTCATCCTCGGACACGTCCGGATCCAGGTCATCCGTATGCTTCACAAGCTGGATATTGCCGTAGCTCACGGTCTCCGTGACCTGGTTCTCGGTGGTATTCAGCTCGATCTCATAAAGCGTCGGGGAAGCGCCCACTTCATAGACCGTATCATTCAAGAGGTAGCCGGTACTCGGCTCGATCTCCCGCACAGTCCAGTTCTCGCCGCACACATAATAGCGGGTCATAAAGCTGCCGTCCGGCCCGGTGGTGTAGGTGTCCACCAGCTCCCCATTGTTATAAATGCCGTAGGTTGCCCCGGCAAGGGTGGCGTCGCCCTGGGCGGTGCCCGTGTCCGCATCCGTCTTTACCACATGGACACGGAACTTTTTCAAAATGTTGCTGAAATGGACCGTGGCGGTCTGGCCGCTCTCAATGATGACATACTGCGCCGAAGGGGTCACATAGCGGTCCACCGGAATCTCCGTTACCAGGTAAGTGCCGGGAAGCAGCTTTTTCTCCACCTGGCCGTTGTCCCCGGTGGTAACAGTCTCGTTGACCTCATTCCCCAAAATATCCGTGCCGGAAATGGTAAAAGAAATCCCGGACACGATGCCGTCCTTGCTGGTCTTGACGATCCTGCCCGTGCCGTAGGTCTCGGTCTTGATCTTCACGAAGAAGGAAACCGGGTCGCTGGCGCCGGTCATCATGGTCTGGTAGCCCGGCCTGCCCCAGATCAGCATATCGTTGGCAACCGGGATGTCCTTGCGGAACTCAAAGGTCACAGGGTCCACGATCATGTTCTTGCTGGTGAAGGTGTACTGGTTCCCGCTTCTTGTGACGGACACACCGCTGCCCGCCGGCGTTTCCAGGTCAATTTTTAAGTTATTGGTGTCCGTGAACGTCAGGGTATAGACCTTCTGCTGTGTGTCCCATTTCAGTTCCAGCTCCGGGGCCTAGCTTTTCTTGGTGGAGGTAAAGGAGGGAACCGTGGCATGGGAGGCAACCTGCGAGAGAATCCAGTCATAGGCTTTCTCTGCCGGACGCCCGGCAATCACGCTGTAATACTGGTCCGCCGAAGCGTGGCCGTTGCTGTGCTGGCTGTACGGGTTTCTGTGGAGCTGCTGCTGGTATTCCCAGAGGATGATCTGGGTCGCCATCTTATAATCGTCCTCGTTAATGCCGGAGACCGGTAGGCTTGCGCCCGGTTTCCATCCGTAAATTGCCGTCAGGGTAATGCCGCGCCTTGCCTCGGCGGGGAGCAGACTTTAATAATTGCTGTTGGTGCCACTTTCCGACGTATAGGTGTTTTCAGATGTGTTGTAGGCGATCCCGCTCTCCACACAGTAGACCTGGTGGCTGATCCCGTCCAAATCCGTCAGCATGTAATGCCGGTAGGCGCTGCCGCCGGAATTGGTGCGGACGTCCACCGTGCCGTCCGAATTGTAGACAAGGAAGGTATAGGGCGCCGGGGCGTAATAATGCTGCCCGTCAGAGCCCACATACTGGTCGCCCAGCCAGGAGCTTGCCTTCTGGCCTACCGACATGGCAAACGCCTGGGTCGGGATCAGCCCAAAGACGCACACCAGCCGTTTCAGGCCGCCGCGGTAATGGGTAGTTGTTTTCTCCATGAAAAAATCCTCGCTTTTCTGAAATAATAAAGGACAGCCTTATTCGCTGTCCCTGTCGTCAAAATCGTCCTCGGAGAGATATTCCGGTTCCCCAAACGCCTCGTCCGGGTCAAATCCCTCTCCGTAGCCGTCATCCTCAAAATCCTCGTCGTCCTCCGCAAGCCGCTTCGGGCGCACGATCTTTACATAGTAGCCGGCGCCGCCTACCGCAAGCAGGGCGGCAATGATAAAGACAATAGTGCCAACGCTGCTGTCTTTTTCCGGCTCGGCTGGTTCCGGTTCCTCGGTTTCTACCGCCTTTTCCTTCCCGGTACAGCCCGTCAGGTCATTCTTGCAGACCGGGCAGTTTGTATCAACTTCCCCGGCCTCACATTTCTCCGTACAGGTGCAGACCTCCGCAGCCGGGATCACGCTGACGCTGCCGTCGCTTTTTTCCGCCAGGGCCATCAGGTCGTCCTCGGTAACGCCGTTTAAGAAATAGACGTTGTTGTCGTCCCGCTTTCCGTCCACGATCAGGTAGAACACGTTGCCCGCCTCGGTGGTGATGGTATAAAACTGTTTATCCCCATCCGCGTCCGTGGCGCTGTCCAAGATTGTTCCGGTTCCCTCCGGCGTAAAGGCAACCTCCGGGATGGAGGAAGTAGTTCCTTCCGAATCCTCCGAAGAATCCGGCGATGTGCTGTCAGAGGTTTCCGCAGAACTGTTTACTTGGCTATCATTTCCGCTGCCGGAAGAAGAACTGCTGCCCGTGGAAGATGTGCCTCCCGTGGAAGTGGTGACAGCAGAAGCGCTCCGGGTAGTGGTAGTGCCCACGCTGCTCTGGGCGCAGGCTACACACCTGAAGAGCTTCGCGCGGTGATTGTCGGTGAAAAGGAACATACGCCCCGGAAACGGCAGCGCGGGAGAAGCGCGGCGGGACTCTGCTGGTGGACATTCAGGCAAAATTGCAGGAAGGTAAAGGTGCCGGTTATGCGCGTTGGGCAACTCTGTTTAACTTGAAACAGATGGCGCAGACGGTAGCCTATCTGCAAGATCACGAGCTTATGGATTACAGCGTTCTCTCAGAAAAAGCGGCGGCAGCTTTCAACTGGTTCAATGAACGTTCCGCAAAAATCAAAACCGCCGAAGCGCGCATGGCGGAGATCGCCGTGATGCGAACTCACATCATCAACTATGCAAAGACCCGCGATACCTATGTTGCCTACCGAAAGGCCGGTTATTCCAAGAAGTTTCTTGCGGAGCGTGAAAGTGAGATCACACTCCATAAGGCGGCAAAAAAGTTTTTCGATGACCATTGCATCCAGAAACTCCCCGCCGTCAAGAGCTTGCAGGCCGAATACGCCGCGCTGATGGCAGAGAAAAAAACAGCATACGCCGAGTGCCGAAAAGCCCGTGAGGATATGAAGGAGCTGCTGACCGCCAAGGCGAACATTGACCGCATTCTGGAACTGGATGAAGTACGGGAGGAACCGCATGGGACAAAAGAAAAAGAGGAGGAGCAGCGTTAAGCTGACCGCCTATAAGTGATTTGAAAAATCGCGCAGCCGCAGGATTTATCCTGCGTTCCAGAACACAAAAGTTGTGTTCTGCGGGGATTGAGGCGGAGCCTCAACAAGCACGAAACTGTCGGTTTCCGCATTAGCGGAAATTGGCAGTTTTCGCAAAGTGGATACCGCTTTGCATTGCTTGCCGGTAGTTACCTGGTAGGTTTTTAGGTACTGTTTTCTGAAAACGCTATTGAAAAATCGCGGTGAGCAGATTATAATATAACAGTGTTGTATAGCAGCGTTATATAGAGACAAGGGGCTGACAGAATGGGCGAAGCTGAAAAGACAACATTAGAACTGATCCACACCGTGGCGGCAAAGGAGTTTCGTGAAAAGGGCTTCAAATCTGCCTCCCTGCGCAATATTGTAAAGACTGCCGGTGTCACTACGGGAGCATTTTATGGGTATTACAAAAGCAAGGAAGAACTGTTTGATGCTTTGGCCGGCAGGCAGTACGACACTTTTATGGGCAGATTCAAGGAGACGCAGGAGGCGTTTACCCGCCTCTCTCCCGAAGAACAAAAAAACGGCATGGGCGTACAGGCCGGTGAGCTTATGGAAGAACTGCTGGACTATGCTTACGCAAATCTGGATGCGTTCAAGCTCATCCTCTGCTGCTCGGAAGGCACCCGGTATGAAAACATGATCCACGAGCTGGTGGAAATCGAAGTGAATGCAACTCACGCATTTGCTAAAATTATGGAGGGCCTTGGGATGTCCGCCTATCAGGTCGATCCGTATTTGGAGCATATCCTCGTCAGCGGACTGTTTTCTGCTTTTTTTGAAATGATCATACACGATATACCACATGAAAAGGCCAAAGGGTATGTCAGTGATCTGAAAGATTTCCACATGGCCGGTTGGAAAAAAATTATGGGGTTTTGAAGCCCTTTAATTTTTAATCGTGAATTAGCGATAACTAATCTTTGCTTAGATATTGGGCGTTGTCCGCGGCAATGCCTGTATCATAAATATTCCATAAAGGAGGATTTCGCTTTGAAAAAACAATCAAACCTGTCACGGCTGATGGGTTATGCCGGAGGGCATAGATATTTTACATATGCCTCCTGGGTACTGTCGGCTGTAAGCGCCATTATCGCGCTTGTACCCTATTGGTATATCTGGAGAATCATCAAAGAGGTTCTGGATGTCGCTCCGAACTTTGGGCAGGCTGAAAATCTGACTCATTTCGGATGGATGGCGGTGCTGTTTGCCATTTTGTCCCTTCTGGTCTATATCGCCGGTCTGATGTGTTCCCATGTTGCTGCGTTCCGGGTGGCAACCAATATGAGGGTGCAGATCGTGAACCACATTGCCAAGCTGCCCCTTGGATTTTCTGATAGCTTCGGCAGCGGCAAGCTCCGTAAAATCATAAACGACAGCACTGCTGCAACAGAAAACTATCTCGCCCATCAGCTCCCGGACAAGTATGGAGCAATCGCCACACCCATCGGCCTGATCGTCCTGCTGCTGGTATTTGACTGGCGGCTTGGTCTTTTAAGCCTTGCCCCTGTCCTTTTAGGTTTTGCTTTTATGGCTCGTATGACCGGCCCCCGGATGGCGGAAAGGATGAAGCAGTACGGAAACGCACTTGCGGCCATGTCAAATGAGGCTGTGGAGTATGTGCGGGGTATCCCCGTTGTCAAGACCTTTGGACAGTCGGTGTTTTCCTTTAAGAAATTCAAGGGAACCATTGACGAATATGAAAAGTGGGTTGTGGCCTACACCAAGGAGTGCCGCATCCCCATGCTGTGCTATACCGCAGCAATCAACGCTGTGTTTGCGTTCCTGATTGCCGGCGGCCTGCTGTTTACAGGGAGCGGCGTTACCAATGAATTTCTATTGAACCTGCTCTTTTATATTATCATCACACCCATCATCTCGGTCACGCTGACAAAAATCATGTATATGAGTGAGAACAACATGATCGTGGAGGATGCAATGCAAAGGATCGACTCCCTTCTGAACATGGAGCCGATGCCCGAAGCTCCTGCGCCGAAACACCCGAAGGACGCTTCTGTTACTCTGGAGGATGTGCATTTCAGCTACGACGGAAAAACGGAGGTGATAGGGGGCGTCAGCCTGCATATCAAGCCGGGCCGGACGGTGGCCTTTGTCGGCCCCTCCGGGGGCGGGAAATCCACCCTCGCCAGCCTGCTCTCCCGCTTCTTTGACGTGCAGGGCGGCAGTATTCGGATAGGCGGCGCGGACATAAGGGATATCCCGAAGGAAGAACTGATGGATACCGTTTCCTTCGTATTTCAGAACAGCAAGCTCATCAAGGGGTCTATCCTGGATAACGTCAAAATGGGCAGGCCGGAGGCCACCCGCGAGGAAGTCATGGCAGCGCTGAAAGCGGCGCAGTGCATGGACATCATCGAAAAGTTTCCCAAAGGCGTGGATACCATCCTCGGAACAAAGGGCATTTATCTTTCCGGCGGCGAACAGCAGCGCATCGCCATTGCCCGTGCGGTGCTGAAAAATGCCCCTGTTATCATTCTCGATGAAGCCACCGCCTTTGCCGATCCTGATAATGAGGTGAAGGTGCAGGCGGCCTTTGCCGAGCTTGCCAGAGGCAAGACGGTGATTATGATCGCCCACCGCCTTTCTACGGTTTCTGGGGCAGACTGCATTTATGTCATTGAGGACGGGCGTATTGTTGAGAGCGGAAGCCGGGCGGAACTGAACGAAAAGGACGGGCTGTTTGCGAGAATGTGGAAGAACTATCAGCTTTCCGTCCGGTGGAAAGTGGCAAAGGAGGGTTAAAGGGTTATGGTAAAACTGATTCAGAAAGCAACCGCTTCAACCAGGAATGGCGCAATCGGACTGATCAAAGGCATTATCGCCTGCGCCTTTCAGAATATCGCCTTTATGCTGCCGGCCTCCCTGCTTTATCTGATGGTGTCCGACCTGATGAACGGCGGTGTGCCGGAGGGCAGAGGCGCTTTCTACATCATTGGCTGCGTCGTTTGTATCTTGGCGGTTTTTATTACCTCATGGTTCCAGTATAACGCCACCTACTTTACCACCTATGAGGAAAGCGGGAAACGGCGCATCGGTCTTGCGGAGCAGCTTCGCAGGCTGCCCCTGTCCTTCTTTGGGAAGAAAGACCTGGCCGACCTGACAAGCACCATTATGGCGGACTGCGAGGTATTGGAAAAGAACTGCTCCCACTTTGTTCCGGCGTTGTTTGGCTCCCTGATTTCCACTGTACTGATTACCGTAAGCCTCTTTGCCTTTGACTGGCGCATGGCCATCGCCGCTCTGTGGGTGGTGCCGGTATCTGTCCTTATCGTTGTGCTGAGCTACAAGGTGCAGGACGGTATCCAGCGGAGGATCATGTCCGCAAAGATCGCCTGCGCGGATGGGATTCAGGAATATATCGAAACGATCCGTGACCTGAAGGCCAATAACGCAGAGGGAGATTATCTGAAAGGCTTGGAGCAAAAGATCCACAGCCTGGAAAAGCAATCTATTTTTGCGGAATTTGGGACTGCCGCCTTTGTGGTAACGGCAAGTATGGTGTTAAAGCTGGGAATCGCCACCGTTGCCCTTGTGGGTTCGGTGCAGCTTGTCAATGGGACGATGGATGTGCTGACCTTCTTTATGTACCTTTTGGTTGTGTCCCGCCTTTATGACCCCATGCAGTCTGCTTTGCTGCATCTGGCGGTAGTCATTGCCATGAGGACCAATGTGGGCCGCATGAATGAAATCCTCAACCACCCGATCCAGCAGGGCCGGAACAAACTGACCAACAACGGCTGCGACATTACCTTTGACCATGTGGGCTTCTCTTATAACTCCGGCGAAACGGTGCTGAGAGATGTATCCTTCACCGCAAAGCAGGGCGAGGTTACGGCCCTTGTGGGCCCCTCCGGGGGCGGCAAAACCACCGTGTCCCGGCTGGCGGCGCGTTTTTGGGATCATCAGCAGGGCAGGATCACGGTTGGCGGCATGGATGTGTCCGGCATTGATCCTGAAACCCTGATGTCCCTGTACTCCATCGTGTTCCAGGATGTGACGCTGTTTGACAATACGATCATGGAGAATATCCGGCTCGGCAAAAAGGGCGCCACCGATGAAGAAGTCCTTGCGGCAGCGAGGCTGGCTAATTGCGATGAATTTGCAGAAAAGCTCCCCGACAAGTGGAACACCAATATCGGGGAAAACGGCTGCGAGCTGTCAGGCGGTGAGCGGCAGCGCATCTCCATCGCCCGCGCGTTCCTGAAGGACGCGCCGATTATCCTGCTTGATGAAGCGACGGCAAGCCTTGATGTGGAGAACGAGACACTGATCCAGACGGCGCTTTCCAGGCTGATTCAGGATAAGACGGTGCTGATCATTGCCCACCGTATGCGCACGGTGGCCGGGGCGGATAAGATCGTCGTACTCGCTGACGGCGTGGTTGCCGAGCAGGGTACGCCGGATGAGCTGTATCAGCGAAACGGAATCTATGCCCGCATGGTAGAGCTGCAAACAAACGGCCAGAATTGGGCGCTTCAATAAAGTTTAGAACAGTAAAAATGTGGACGGTGCGGCGGAAACGCCCATCGCCCACATTTTGTTATGAAGGAAAGAGGTATCATACAAGGAATTCTCGGTAAAAAGATACAAGTCATCCAATTTCTCCGGGCTTGATCCCATATCTTTTTTTAAAAGCGTCTATAAAATGGCACGCATTACTATAACCTACCATCCATGCCACATCCTTTACTTTATACTTTTCGTTATGTAGAAGACGATAGGCTAACTCCATCCGTTTTTCGACAATGTATTCATAGATTGTGCAGTTAAAGCAGGATTTAAAACCTTGTTTTAATTTTGTTTCACTTAAAAAGCATTGTTCTGCAATCTGTGCGATTGTCAAAGGATGAAGGAAACGATTGTCGATCAGTTCTCTTGCGTTCATCAAGCAGCGATAGTCTTCTTTGGAAATCTCTTTATCTTTTTTCTGTCCATCGATCACACCATCGCAGAATAAAGACACCAGTTCTAAAACCTTTCCTTCCAAATAGAGCTTACGCAGCTTTCGCTCAGGTGGACAATCCAATAGCTGCTGCAAGACAAGGCGAATTTCCGGCGTTGTCTGAAATACATGGGTACAGATTTTGCTGTCCCATCTGAGCAAATGCGCTGCTTCCAAGTCCTCTGCCAGAGGGAAAAAGCGTTCCTGTTCCAGCGAAATACTTAATGTACGATAAGGCTGTTTGGAGCCAAAATAACTGACACATCGAGAAAATGTCCCCCACTGCAAACTGCATTCTGTCGGTGAAAGCCGGTAGTTTTCAACGCCAGCCTCCCGATAGTTCCATTCACAAATTCCATTCATGCAGAAAGAAAGTTGAAATATCTTTCTCTCAAAATATTCTTCGCACAACTCTGTTTCCTTATTAAACGACATTTCAGATTGAACCAAAAATAACCCTTTGGACAACTCTTGCATATTCACAAAACCATTTGCAAGCTGTTTTGTGAGTTCTAAACAGTTACCGGTTTGCTTAAAAGGTTTCTTATTATCCGAAACGCCAGAAACAAGAAAAGAGCGTGGCATATATTCAGGCGCAGACCATTGTATAAGCATAATGTCAAACTCCTTTCATAAAAGCGTGGTTAGTTCATACTAATCATACTATCAAACTCTCTTTCAAAAAGCAAGTGACACAAAAAGCAGATTCGTCGGATTGGGGTATCAATGCGTCGGATTCGGTTACAAAAGCGACGGCTGTTTTGTTACCATAGAAAAGAATGAAATAATGCAGAAAGGTAGGTAGATTGTTATGAGAAATAAAACCAGCAAGCGGGAATCTCCGTATAAAGGAGTTTTCCGATTTGCCCATGAAAAGAAATCTCAGCTATTGCTTGCTGTCGTCCTGTCTGTTTTATCCTCTGCCTCTGGTATTGTCCCTTATATTGCGGTAGCAATATTACTACAAAAGGCACTGGAAAACAGCTTAACAATGACTTGGGCAATTCTCTTGCCGTTGATTGCCCTGTGCGGGTATCTTCTAAAACATGCCCTTTACGCAAAATCGACGCTTTGTTCCCATAAAGCGGCCTATGAAATTATCAAAAACATTCGTATGACAATTATGAAAAAGATGTCTAAGGTGTCTATGGGAATGATTCAGAGCAAATCGTCAGGCGAGTTTAAACAGCTTATCATAGATGACGCAGAAAGGCTGGAAGGACCATTAGCCCATGCTATCCCTGAAATGACCGCCAGCACGCTTGTTCCTATTTTTGTAATTATCTATTTACTGACAATCGACTGGCGTATGGCGCTGGCTACTATCATATCGGCTGTTTTGGGAAACCTGGTCTATTATGGCATGATGTTTGGCCGCGGCGAAGTCATGAAGGAATACATGATGTCCAACGCCAATATGAATGCAGCCATTGTGGAGTATGTCAACGGCATGGAGGTCATCAAAGCATTTAATCAGTCGGCATCCTCTATGAGCCGCTTTCAGTCCTCTGTCCTAAAGGTGCGGGATATTACGACAAAGTGGTATCAGCACTGCTGGCCGTTTATGAGCATAAGCCAGGCGCTGCTGCCTTCCTCTATCATATTTGTTTTGCCCGTTGGAATGGCTCTTATTTCGGGCAGTATGGTTAGTTTTGACGAGCTTATAGTATGTATTTTGCTTTCTATGGCAATTGTGGGTTCCTTGCAGACATTTACAGAATTTTGGGAAAATCTTGCCATTATCTCCGAAGTGCAGCCGCGCATTCAGGCGCTTCTTGACATGGATGAATTGCCGGAAACAGTGCAGCCAAAGCGTACAGACGGAGCCGATGTGTCAATGAAAGATGTTCATTTTGGCTATGGTGACAACGAGGTTATTCGTGGTGTTTCCTTTACGGCAAAATCAGGAAGCGTAACGGCACTTGTAGGGCCGTCTGGATCAGGGAAATCAACTCTTGCGAAGCTGATTGCGCGATTTTGGGATGTAAAAGCAGGAGCGGTTTTAGTGGGAGGCGTTGATATTCGTGAACTGTCCCTCTCTGATTTGACGGAGAAAATCAGTTATGTTTCACAGGATAATTTTCTGTTCAACATGAGCCTGCGGGATAATATTCGCATTGGTAAGCCGGATGCAACCAATCAAGAAGTGGAATGGGCTGCTTCACAGGCTGGATGCGATGAGTTTATCTCAAGGTTTCCTATGGGGTATGACACCGATGCAGGTGACGCCGGAACTAGGTTGTCGGGAGGTGAACGTCAGCGGCTTGCCATAGCAAGAGCGATATTAAAAAATGCTCCTATTGTAATTTTGGATGAGGCCACCGCTTTTACTGATCCAGAAAATGAAGATAAATTGCAAAGGTCGATTGACAGGTTGACAAAAGGGAAAACCTTGATTGTGATTGCACATCGCCTTTCTACAATTATGTATGCTGATCAGATTTTGGTGCTTGAGGATGGGCAGGTTGCTGCTCTGGGGACCCATGAGCAGCTTTTATCTCATTCAGAAATCTATCAGGATATGTGGGAAGCTCATATCAGCACAATGGATTGGAGTATGAATCAGGAGGTGATCGAATTATGCTGAAAATTATTCGCCGTGTACTGCATCTGAGCGGAAACCTGTCTAAACGGATTTGGGGTAGCTTTGTATGTGGTTTTCTGGAATCGATGTTCGGTCTGCTGCCAATCGCCGCCGTATTCATCGTTTTAATGGAACTACAAAGCGGCAACCCAATTACGAAAGAGCTATGGGTCCGCGTCATCGGCTTGATTGTTGGTGGACTTATTTTGCGCATAGGGTTTAAATATGCAGTTTATCGGCTGCAAAGCACAGCAGGCTTTGCGTTTGTCGCACGGGAACGGATTTCATTAGGAGATCGACTGCGGAATGTACCGATGGGCTTTTTTTACGATCACAGCATGGGTGATATTACTGCTGCTGTGACAACGGATTTGAATTTCCTCGAAAACTATTCCATGCATATTCTTGATAAGGTGACAACCGGCATTTTGAGCATGATGGCTATGGCTGCCTGCATTTTGACTTTTGATTGGCGCATTGGGGTGATATTCGTAGCGGGAGTTATGTTGTCCTTTCCGGTCTACGGGTATATGCAGAAGAAAGGAAAGAAACTGTCCGTAATGCGGCAAAAAATTCAGTCCGAAGCGGTTGCTGCCACACTGGAATATGTACAGGGGATTTCGGTTGTAAAATCCTTTAATGTGTGCGAAAAGAATTTGAGCGACATTGAAGGAGCCTACGAGAATAATGCGAGTGCTTCTTATAGAGTAGAGCGGGTGTTTGCCCCGTTAAATATGACCTATTCCCTCGTGTTTCGCCTTTCATCCTGTGTCATTATGCTATGCGCTGGTATTTTTGCTGTAGGCGGGGAGCTATCCTTTGCAAATCTTTCTGTCATCCTGATTGCTTCATTCACAATTTTTAACCCCATTGAAGTAATGGGGCAAATGACAACCATGATCCGAATGATGGACGCTTCCCTTGGCCGGGTAGAACGCATCAGGCAAGCGAAAAAAGTCGACCAAAACGGCAAAGATATTGCGTTGGATTGTTTTGATATTGCTTTTAATCATGTTTTCTTTGCCTATGAAAATGGCAGCCCGATTTTGAAGGATGTGAGCTTTTCCATTCCTCAGGGCAGCATGACTGCAATTGTCGGCCCCTCCGGCGGAGGCAAAACCACGATTACGCGGCTGATTGCCCGGTTTTGGGATGCGCAGGAAGGCAGCATTACCGTAGGCGGCCACGATGTCAAAGAATTTACCTGTGACAGCCTCTTGAAGAATATGAGTATGGTATTCCAGAGTGTCTACCTGTTCCACGATACCATTGAGAACAATATCAAGTTTAGCTGCCCGGGCGCAACCCACGAACAGATTGTAGAGGCTGCGAAAAAAGCCTGCTGCCATGAGTTTATCTCCGCTCTGCCGGATGGATATAACACGGTGATTGGTGAGGGCGGTTCTACCCTGTCCGGCGGTGAAAAGCAGCGGATCTCCATCGCCCGCGCTATGCTCAAAGACGCGCCGATTATCCTGCTGGACGAGGCCACTGCCAGCGTTGACCCGGAGAACGAGGCGCATTTGCAGCAGGCCATCAGCGCATTGGTAAAAAATAAGACGCTGATTGTTATTGCCCACCGGCTGTCCACTATTCGAGACGCCGATCAGATTCTCGTGGTGGATAAGGGGAAAATCGCACAAAAAGGCGTTCATGCCGATTTGATTCAGCAAAAGGGAATCTATCAAAACTTCTGGAATATCCGGCAGAAAGCGCGGAACTGGAAACTTGCACAGTAATTTATGTACTGCGGCGGGCGATATGCCGCCTGCCGCAGTTACTTTGATACAAGGGTTAGCTTCGCTAAACCGGAAAGGAGGGAAACCTTGAAATCTCATTGGATAAAACGAATCGTGCGGCTGCTGATTCTGCTATTTGGCGTAAGCATCCTGTGTTTTATCTTGACCGCATTATCCAGTACAGACCCGGCCGCTTATCTTGTGCGCCGTGGGAATCTCTCTCCTACGCCGGAAGTGATTGAGCAGGTACGCACGGAGCTTGGTTTGGATCAGCCGCTTCCGATTCGATATTTTAACTGGATAGGAGGTGTCTTTCACGGTGACTTTGGGGAATCTATTTTTTCGACAAACGAGGTGGCTGCGGATTTGGCGGCATACTTCCCGCAAACACTGCAATTAGTTTTCCTGGCGCTGGCTGAAATTATCGTGTTTTCCATCCTGCTTGGCGTTTTATGCGCAGCCCAAAAGAATAAGCTGACCGACCATATCATGCGGATTGTTTCACTGTTTGGAATTTGCGTTCCGGCCTTCTGGCTCGGCTTTTTACTTCTGATTGGCTTCGCTGTGGAAATCCCCATTTTCAGCGTAACGCCTGCACCGGGGATTGTGGGGTTGATATTGCCATCCATTACACTATCCTTCCCTGTGATTTGCTCCACCATCCGGGTATTTCGGGCTTCGCTGCTGGAGGAAATGCACCGGGATTATGTGAGCTTTGCCCACGCTAACGGAATGTCACTCATTCAAATCCTCTGGAAGAAAGTATTTCGCAACGCACTTCCGCCTGTCATTACCCTGTTCTGCCAGTATGTAAGCTATCTGATTGCCGGAAGCGCTGTGGTAGAAAAAGTTTTTTCCATCAAAGGCGTGGGCAATTATCTGATGAACTGTATTATGGCCGCTGATGCCAATGCGATTGGCGCTTGTATGCTGATTATCGCTGCGCTGTATCTTCTGGGCGAACTGTTCGGAGAAATACTAAACCATCTGTTATGTCCGTGGAGAAAGGAGGAAAGCGATGCTGCGTAAAATATGGAAAACTCCGCAGGCAGTCATTGGGCTTGCTTTGATTGTGCTGATTTGCGCCGTCGCAGTCCTCGCACCGATTTTAGCTCCCCATTCGCCGGACACAGTAAACCCTTTGCTGAAATATCAAGCGCCGAGCGCCGATTATCCCCTTGGAACCGATCAGCTTGGCAGGTGCGAATTATCCCGTTTGCTTTATGGCGCGCGCGCGTCCCTTGGTCTGGCACTTCCCATTTTGATTCTGCTGGGAGGGATCGGTTTAATCCTTGGGATGATGACAGCGTGTACCGGCGGGTGGTTTGACCGCATTATGACGGGAATCAGCCAGGTATTCATCGCTTTCCCCACGCTCATTATCGCGGTGGCGATTATCGGTGCTCTGGGGAATGGCCTGCAAAATATCATTTGGGCGGTTGTCATTTCCATGTGGGCGCGGTTTATGCAGCTTATTCGCACTTATGCCAAAACGGAGCTTGGGAGGGATTATATTATAGCCGCAAGGGTGTCCGGCTGTGGGATATGGCAGGTTATTGTTTATCATTTAATTCCCAATATCCTGCCGCAATTTTTGGTGTATTTTTCGACAGGCGTAGCTTCGGCCATCCTCACCGTTTCCAGTTTTTCGTTTCTTGGCCTTGGCCTGCCAAGCGGAACGGCTGAATGGGGCGCAATGCTGGAGGAAGCGCGGGTGGCGTTGTATTCCCACCCGGAACTGCTTATTTACCCCGGCATCTGCATTTTCATTGCCGCCGCAGGCTTCAATCTGTTTGGCGAGGCGCTTCGGGACATTCTCCAGCCACAGGAGGATGTGCTATGAGCAAAAAACTGTTACAGATGGAACACCTTAGTATTGCGCTTAAAACCCCACGTCAGGAATTGGTGAAGGACATCAGCCTTTTGCTGGAGGAAGCAGGTGCAGCTATCCTTTTGGGCCAGTCGGGAAGCGGAAAAACCATGACCTGCCGGGCAATTTTGGGACTGCTTAACACCGGTACCTTCCAAGTGGACGGAGACATCCTTTTTGATGGTATATCGCTTTTGCAGCTCAAGGAAAAAGATCGGGCGCTGTACTATGGCAGCAAAATCGCTTTTGTGCCGCAAAACCCGATGACAGCGCTTGATCCTTCCAGAAAAATCGGCGTTCAAATGGCCGAATTTCTTACCCTTCATCAAGACCTGAAGAAAAAAGGAGCCCTTTCTCTTTACGAACAGGCGATGGCTCGGGCAGGACTTACCGATACAAAAAGGATTTTAAGCAGCAGGCCGTATCAGCTTTCCGGCGGTATGCTCCAGCGCTGCCTCATTGCCCTTGCGATTGCCGGTAAAGCAAAACTGGTGATTGCCGATGAACCGACCACCGCTTTAGACGCGATTCACCGAGACAGGGCGGTAGAACAATTTTTGCAGCTACAGGAGCAAGGCTGCGCCCTTCTGATTGTAACCCATGATTTTGACGTTGCCCGGCATATCGGCGGCCATGTCCTGATTATGAAGGAAGGCCAAACGGTGGAACAAGGCAGCGCCAAAGAGGTTTTACAAAATCCGAAGGCGGCCTATACGAGAGAACTGATTGAGGCAATCCATTTAGGATGGGGGTGAGCCTGTGCTGGAGGTGAAAAAGGTAAGCAAACAATACAAGGGTGAGGATAAACTGCTGTATGATGCTGTTTCCGAGGTGAGCCTGTCTATGGCTGATCACTGCATCTATGCTTTAGTAGGCGAAAGCGGCTGCGGAAAGAGTACCTTATCGCGGCTGGTTTTGGGGTTGGAATCCCCCTCGTCCGGGCAAATCCTGCTGGACGGAAAACCAATTTCACGCAAAGGGAAAAGAAACCGGAAAGAAACGGCGAAAGCGGTTCAACTGGTATTCCAGGATGGAAAGAGCGCCCTTGCCCCCCATTTTACGGTTTATCAGGCGATTGCCGAGCCAATCCGAAACCTGCTGAATCTGCCGAAGGATAAGGAGCAGTTAAGGATTCTGGAACTGCTTGACCGGATGGGATTGCCAAAAGAAACGGCAAAAAAGAAAACGGGCGAATTGTCCGGCGGGCAGCAAAAGCGCGTAGGGATTGCCCGCGCGCTGGCTGTCTCACCGCGCTATATCGTCTTTGACGAATCCATCAGCGGCTTGGACGTTATTCTCCGCAAAAACATTTTGGAATTACTAAAAAGAGTTCAGGAGGAAGAACAATGCAGTTATCTTTTCATTACCCATGAGATTGACGCGGCACTGTTCCTTGCGGACGAAATTCATGTGATGCAAAACGGAAAACTGATTGAAAGCCGCCGATGGCGCGGGAATCTGGATGTATTCAAAAATCCTTATACCAAGCAGCTTTTACAGGCCTCCCACTTGATTTGAAACAGATATATGCGCTCTTTAGAGCGTGATATATACAAAAAATGAAAGGACGGTTTATTTTATGAAACGAAAGCCACTTGCTGTGCTTATGATGGCTGGCGTTATAGCGCTTGGCCTTTGCGCCTGCAACAATGAGACACCCGATGCTTCCGATACCATTGCGGAGCCGGTAAGCATCACAACGACGGAAAGCTGGGATTTTTCCACAGGCTTTTATCCGGCATTGGCTCCCGGAGGTTCCAACGGAACTTACGGCTTTACCTACTATGCCCGTAACTGCTACGACACGCTTGTTGTCCGGGAGGGTAGTGAATTTAAGGCTGGGCTGGCCGAGAAATGGGACATCAGCGATGATGGCCTGACCTACACTTTCCATCTCAAAGAAGGCGTGAAATTTTCGGATGGCGCTGATCTTAATGCGGAGGCAGTAAAGACCAGCATAGAGGCCGCTTTTTCCAATATGGGACAAAGCATAGCGGCTTTTGGTAAAATCGGTGTGCTAACCGAATCCATCGAAATAGTGGATGAAAATACGGTAGCTATTCACCTCATCACCCCGTATTACGGCGTTTTGAACGACCTTGCCATGTGCAATCCGATGGGAATCGTATCGCCCAATGCGTTCAATGAGGATTTGACAACCAAAGAAGAACTGATGACCCAGACAATAGGCACAAGCCCCTATATGTATGCCGGGGACGGAGACGGAACCTCTTATACCTTTGTTCGCAATCCTAACTATTGGGGAGAAAAGCCTGATGTCGACAAGTTTACGGTAAAAGTGATTGCAGACCCGGATGCAGCGGTTCTTGCGCTGCGCAATGGAGAGGTGGATCTGCTTGCCGGTACATTCCGTTTGAGCTTTGCCGGTTATACTGAGCTTTCCTCTGTTCGTGGGATTGGTACAGTGTTAGATGACAGCACTTCCAATAACCGTTTCATCGGCTTCAACACACAGAAAGCTCCGTTTAATGACGCTGCTGTTCGTAAAGCGGTGGCTTATGGGATTGATAAAAACACGATCAGCGATAGCGTATTCTCCGGCCTTGAAACACCTTCGGAGCAGTTGCTTGATCCCTCTCTGCCGTATTGCAATATAAAAACAACAACATACAGTTACAATGGAGATAAAGCCAAGGAATTACTGAACAATGCCGGTTGGGTGGATAACGATGGAGATGGCATCCGTGAAAAGGACGGCGCAAAATTGAGCGTCACGCTGGACTACATCACCAATCAGGGCACTTTAGACGATGCCGCATTGGTAATTGCGCAGGAATTAGGTGAAGCAGGGTTTGAGGTAACACCAAGAGGCTCGGACAACATGACTTGGTTTACGCAGGTTTCTACCGATTTTGATTTTTCGCTCCACTCAACCTACGGCGGATATTATGACCCGTTCCTCACCATGACGAACATGAATCCCGAAATGATGTCTGACCCGATTCTGTGGCAGGTCGCGCTTGCTATGGAGAACGGCACAAAGATCATTACGGAACTGGACAGTACAGGCGATCTGGAACGTGTACAGGAAATCTACCATCAGGTACTTGCCTTTGCGGCAGATCAAGCAGTATTGGTTCCGTTTACCTCGGCTCACCAATATGCCGCTTTCAATAGTGAAAAAGTTGCCTCATTCAGCTTTGGCAGTGACCAGTTGTTTATTGAGGTTGCCAAGGTAAAGGTAAAATAGCAATACAAATATGCGTTCCAACAACGACTCAAGCCATTAATGAAAATATAGACGAGACTAACAGATCAACACCCCGGATTTCCTTTATTGATTAAGGAGAGGGACTAAAAAGCTATTGTGCTGATGACTATTTCAGAAACTGTGAGGTTTTTTCATTTAACGATTCCTGCTTTCCGTCTCTCACCAAGCCAATGAGGGGATCTGGAGACATCATTTCATCCATAGCCGAAAAAATAGCACTGCTATCTTGACATACAATGATCTTTGTGTATAATAAAAATAGCGCTGCTATTTTTTGCGGAAGGAGGCAATGTTTTGCAAAAAGGTGAAGCGACAAAGCAATATTTGTTGGAATTGGCAAAAGAGGAGTTCCTAAGCAAGGGCTATAGTGGAGCTTCTGTTCGCAATATTGCCAAGACAGCGGGACTGACAACGGGAGCCGTGTTCCGATATTATCCAGATAAGGCTGCGCTTTTTGACGCCCTTGTGGCAGAAGCCGCAGACGGCCTTACAAATCAATTTAAAGCTGCGCAAAATGCGCACTTTGACTTGATCCCAACGAACAAGGTGAATGAAAGCACGGATCTATCGACCGATTATTTGAATCACTTTATCAACTATATCTATGATCATTTCGATGCTTTTAAATTGGTGCTCTGTTGTTCGGAGGGAACCAGATACGCCCACTATATTCACGATTTGGTGGAACTGGAGGTAGCTCAAACAAAAGTTTATTATGATAGGCTCCGTCAGCTCGGAGTACCAAACAGGAAAGTCAGCCGTGACGTACACCATATGATTACCAGCGCCTATTTTACTGCGGTATTTGAAACAGTGGTACATGACATGGGGAGGGAAGATGCGATTGAATATGTAAATGAGGTCGCCGCATTTTTCAACCATGGCTGGAATGGGCTGTTAAGGCTCACGTGAGCCTTATTTTGGGGAATGTGGTTAGTTAGCACTAATCGTTGCTATGGATGTATTGATGGCAAATATATGATGAAAGAAAAGACAGCGCACATAGCTGAAGACTCGATACTGAAAATATAAAGAAAAGAAGGGAGAATTATTATGAACAAGACAAGTAAATGGACAGTAAAGGATGTGATCACCACCGTGTTGCTTACGGTGCTGTTGATCCTGATTCAACTTGTTGTAAATATGGTGTGCATGGCAAATGATTTCGTGAGTATGGTATTATCCGTTGGTTTTACCATGCTGCTGTGCGCCCCTGTTTACTTCCTTATGGTCAGCCGGGTACGCAAATGGTTTGTTTCCCTGGTCTATATGACCATTCTCGGCATTGTTTTCCTTATCATGGGTAACTGGTATTTACTGCCCTACTACATGATTGTGGGCATTGTATGCGAGGTCATCCTCTGGAAAAACGGATGGGAATCAAAAAAGAACATGACAGCGGCGTGGACTATATCCAGCCTGCTGTATAATGGCGTCAATCTGCTGCCGCTGTGGTTTTTCTGGGATACCTATAAGGCGTTTGCTGTTTCCAGCGGTATGGAACAGAGCTATATCGATTCTTTTATACAGTATTATTCTTCTCCCGGATGGCTGGTATTTATCATCCTGTTCACGACCCTCTGCGGCTTTGTCGGAAGCCTGATCGGAGGGCGGCTGATCAACAAGCATTTCAGAAAAGCGGGAGTCCTTTGATGCAGCGGGAAAATCTGGCAGTGCCGGTTAAACTGTGTGCTCTTTTATGTGCTATATCTGGGATAACGCTCACCGCCGGCACAATGCTGTCCTTCGTCCTTGTGATAACGGCATTCCTTCATCTGGTGGTTCAGAAAAACTGGAAGCTGTTGCGTTCCTTTGGCGTGTTTTATCTGGTTTTGGCGGTACTGCTGTATTTAATCCGCTATCAGGGGCTTCACATGGTTCTTTTTTCAGAGTTTTATGTGCTGATGTTCTGGAGCCTGTCCGCCGTATTTATTGTCGGGTGGGATCTGATCACAACGCCGCCGGGTGAGCTGTCAGCATTTATGTCCCGCATTCATATGCCGGCCGCCGTTATTTTGGGGCTGCTTGTCATGTTCCGTTTCTTCCCGACGATGAAAGCCGAGTTGAAAAGCGTGTGGCGTTCCATGCGCAATCGAGGTCTTACCGCCCTAAATCAGTTTCTGTTCCATCCGGCAGCGACCTGTGAATATGTACTGGTGCCGATGCTGCTGCGCTGTCTTCAAGTTGCCGATCAGCTCTCCGTCTCTGCTGTAGCGCGCGGAGCGGAGACACCAGGCAGACGGGGCAGCTATTATGAAAAGAAAATGACAACAAAGGATTGGACGTGCCTGATCCTGTGGCCCATTGCAACCGTAACATTTTTGTGCTTGGGAGGTGTTCGCATATGATACAGATGAAAGAGGTTTCTTTTCAATATGCGGACAGCTCCGAAGGAGTTTCGGCAATCAACCTTACGGTTGCGGATGGTGAGTGCGTGGTGCTCACCGGCCCGTCCGGCGGAGGAAAGACAACCCTTACACGGCTCATAAACGGCCTTGCACCGTCTTATTATACAGGCACGCTGACAGGTGATATTTTTCTGGACGGGAAACCGCTTTCTCAGATACCACAGTCTGAATTGGTGCGTCAGGCAGGAAGCGTATTTCAAGACCCTAAGAGTCAGTTTTTTTCCTCAGAATTGGCCGGGGAGGTTGCTTTTGCCTGCGAAAACTATGGATTGCCTGCGGAAGAAATCCGTAAGCGCACCGACCATGCTATCGCTGCCTTCTCCCTGAGTGGATTTAGGACACAAAATCTTGACACGCTTTCCAGTGGGGAAAAACAAAAAGTCGCCATTGCTTCGGTCTATGCCCTCCGACCCGGTATTTATGTCTGTGACGAGCCTACCTCGAATCTGGATAAAAAGGGAGCAGAGCAACTGGCTTTGATACTGAAGAAGCTAAAAGCAGAGGGCTGTACCCTTGTGATTGCGGAGCATCGGTTAGCCTGGCTTCATGGGATAGCGGATCGCTTTGTATATATCCGGGACGGGAAAATTCTGTGGGAGCGAAGCGCCAAGGAAATGAACGAAATACCGGCCAAGCAGCGAAAGGCAGACGGCCTGCGGGAAGTGATAGAATCAGAAGCCGGGAGTATACCGGTTTCTGAAAGCCATATGAATCACACTCCATCCCTGTGTGTGAATGATCTTTCCTTCCGCAGAAAGCAGAAAAATATCTTTTATGATGTCAACTTTTCCTTATATCCCGGACAGATCACAGCGATTACCGGACATAATGGCGTCGGAAAAACAAGTCTCGCCTTAGTTTTATCCGGCTTGCGGAAGGAAAGCAGCGGCCAGATTATGATAGGCGGCAAAAAACTACGTCCGGCCGAACGTTGCAAACAGGTCTGGTACAGTTCCAACGATACAGGTACGCAATTTTTCACAAACAGCGTTACAGAGGAATTGCTGCTCCATCAGGAACGTTCTGACAAACGCTTGGAAAGAACCCGAAGTATTCTAAAGCAATTAGGCTTGTATTCGTATAAAGATGCACATCCTGCCTCCTTATCCGGCGGTCAGAAGCAACGCCTTTCCATTGCCTGTGGAATACTTTCGGACAGACCGGTTCTTGTTTTCGATGAGCCCACAAGCGGCTTGGACGGTGGGAACATGGAAATTGTAGCGATGGTGCTGAAAGAGGCGGCCTCCCTTGGAAAAACGATTCTGGCGATTACACATGACGACGAACTCATACGTTGCTGCTGTAATCATATAATCGAGGTAAATAATTCCTGTGCTGGCGACTGATTGTCACATATAAACAGGCAGACTGGAACGTTTTGTTAATGATCTTCATACCAGTAATGACTATAGAGAGAGTGAGCAGAGCTGATATGAATTATTTGATACGGCATAAGCTCCTGCTGGACAGTGCTCACAATGTTAAACCAGTAGAGTAACATTGTGCCAAAGTGAGGCAACTAACGGATCAACAATCTGGGTTTCCTTTATTGATTAGCAGCGTTTTGTTTTATACCGGTGTCTGGTTCTGCAAACTCTGCTTTTCAATCAATCAAAAAGCAATATAAAGCAGTGACAAAAGAATTTTAGTTGTTTGCCCGTATTCTCTCGACGCGGACAAAGCAATCAGCGGGTAAGGAGACAATACCTTTATCCGCTTTTTACTTTACTAAAGTAATTTTATATCAATGCATAAAGGAGCATAAGATGAAAAATAATATCGAGCTGCGCGCTATTGTGTAAGGCACAGCTCATTTCTTTTTTCTTATGGCTCACTTCTATGCCAAGCCAGATGAGCAAGCATAGAAGCTCTTATGGTTTATCCTAGGCTATTCAAGGCCTCTGCACGGATTTTTGCGTCCGTGCGGGGAGCTTGTTGTTATTGACCGCTTTTCTGTTGGCTGCTGTTTTTTTCTCAGGGAATAGCTTGAATCGAAACTCCAGCTCCTGCTGGACGATCTCTTTGGGCAGCTTCCGGGGATTGGCGATCAGATACCAGGCCCAATAGGTCCGCTTTTCCATGTCCTGCTCTTGAAGGTAGAGCTGGTATCCCGCCTCATCCTCCTCATCCCATGTGTCATACTGTTTTTTGGCCCGGACATGGTTTCCCACAACCGCGTCCAATTCCTCCTGCTGACGGTATTCGAACGGAATCATCATCAGGGAAAAGCCCTTCTAAACTTAATGGCAAAACCAGTTGATAAGTTGCGCCAAGTTCGGTATAATCTTTTTGGTAGCTTATTTTACTAGTCATAATTTATTATACCATATCCTCCGGCTATGGTATCCCTCCGGGGGATGCACATGGTTCGGATCGGTGCTCTGCCACGCATTCGCGTGTCACCGAACCAGCGCGGTACAATATCTGGCGATATTATACAATGAATGGCAGGTTCTTCGGAGCCTGCTTTTTCATTTTCATCAAAAAGGAGCTGTTGCTCCATAGATGATTACTCATCTATTTTGCAACACCCCCAGTGAAGCTGTGAATATTAAATTTTAGTTAGCCTATTAGTTATACAAACAAACTGGGATTTGCTTATCCAAAATGAAATGGTACTATCAGGTCAAGAGCAAATGCCATACAACAGCTTAAAACAAGCATAATCATTGTATCCTTTATGGTAGTTCGCTTCAAAAACACTACCGCACAAATGAAGGTTACCAATTCTAAGATTGAACGCATTTCAAAATAACCACTACCATAAACAAACGTTATATTAAATAAAACAGCAAGTATCATCACTGATAGAACAAAGGCAAGTTTACTTTTCCCCGTTGCATACCAACAGATAAATGCCAATATAGGAGAAATAACTGTAAAAGCACCCCAAATCATTGCGTAACTTCTCGGAAAAAATCCAGCTACAAATTTTGAATACAAATAATAGCTTGTAACCATTCCCATAAAAAACACAAATACATTGATTGACGCTCTAATAGATGAGTTGCTATAAATCGAGATACACAAGGCAATTAGCAACCATATAGCAAAACGCCCAAAAAAATTTCTAATGTCTGAAAATTCAAATATAAATGGCAACTCATTTGTTGGTATGGTGTCTAAAAATTTTGAAAAAGTTCCCAAAACAATTCCAATAAACAATATACGTACAGTGTTTATAATTTTCTTATTAAGAGGTATCGGATCTTCCGCACTTCGTATAGCATTCAAAAAGTTCTTCATTCTCTATCTCCATAACTTCACATTTCTCTTTGCTTTTATCATACTTCACCTCAATCAGACTGATAGAGTTCTTTTCAGTTATTTAGTATCTTTGCAATCATGTCTGGCGCATATTTATTGAGTTCGTGTCCTGCGTTTGGAATAATGTGCAAAGTAGCTTGGGGAAGTAATTCTTTTAGCCTTTTAGAAGCCTTCAGATTGGCATTATCCTTTTCGCCGCACAGAATTGTTACCGGACAAACAATATCGTTTAATTGCGAAGTAAAATCCAATAACCGCATAGAACGGGCCAATTTTATGGTATGGCTTTTCGATAGTCCCATACTTTCAAAACTCTTGTTTGGCATACAGCGGAAAATAAGATTTTGAAAATCTATCAGTAAACTTGGAGCTTTATATTGCGCGCCAATCAAAACCAGAGAAGCTACTTTATCCTCATGCCGAATAGCAAAATCAATCGCGAGAAGCGCTCCCAACGAAAGACCACAGATACAAAGCGGCTCTTTCACATTAGAATACTGCCGTTCTAAATCATCTAAAATCTTAGGGTAGGATATTTCATTCTCTGCTGAAGAAAAAAGCTCTGGGCAATCAACATCGGAAGCTGGAAGCTGTTGGACTACCTCTTTCCAGTCCTGTGCTGTTTGTCCCAAACCATGTAAAAGAACCGTTTTCATTTTTCTGCCCCCTTTCCTATGGTAAAGTAAATAACCTGATCCAAAACACACCAAAGGTATTTCAAAGTTAATCCCAATATTATTTCATGCTCGGTGGTGTCACGGGTAAGTGGTAGAGCTTAGACTTTAAGTTCGCCCATTGATTGGAAAATTGGATTCTCGTAAAAACATCAAGGGCTTAGCGCCCCCGATGTTTTTCCTTTTTCTTTTGTTGTTTCAATTCAAACAGCCTCTTTTTTCTGCCATTTTTTTCTTCCCGGCTTTTAGCTCTACGCAGCTGTTTGCATTGTTCCTGCTGTAGTTTTAGAGCCTGCTGAGATATTGTTCCAATCCCCTTAGTAGACATTTGCTTATGAATTTCGCGCTGAAGTTTCTTCGGATTTTTAGCTTGTTCTTTTACATCAGTTTCTACTGCTGGACTAAACCGCAAGCTGTTATAATACTTCAAAACAAACTCATAAATCTCGTAGTCCTTTGGTTCAGATCCAAATGTCACTTTGGAAACCGAGAGTTTTCCATCTTCAATTTGCTCAAAAACACCTACCCAAAATGGTTCTTCAAAAAATACTGTCAGTTTACCTTTTCTTGTACTCATGACAATCCCTCCTTAATGATTGTGATGAGCAAAGAATGGACAACCCGGAGGGGCAGGTTACTTACCCTGATAAACAGGACGGCCGGGCTACCTACCGGCTCTGGCATATATCATTACATGCGTTGCGTTTTTATCTTTGCTTTTTATAATCAAGCCCCATCGGCTGGATTAACGAAAATCAAAATTTTCTATTGCTTACATTATACTTCACCCCACCATCAAAGTATAGTGTGCTTTTGTAAAAAAGTGAGAAGAACCGATTATAAAGTAGTACGGTTCCTCTCACAATGTCACGGCAATATCTCACCCGACACCCGAAAAAGTCAGTAAAATCAATGCTTCCCGCATGTTTGACCTCCTCTTAGTACACCACATTTTTTGAAAAACCCTGATATGAAGGCAGAACCAGCAATCCCCCATGATGAATTTTGAAAGTAAAAATAAGTAAAAGGGGATGCTCGTGTCAGATGGGGCGGTAAGGCACCATCTGACGTGCTGCAAAGCAGCCTGCGTTCACGAGGAAGCAGCGAAAGCGGATTCCGAGTGTCCTATGACTTTGCTGAAAATTGAATGAATGCATCTAAATTTGCCGTGATATAATGAAAACATTACGGAGGATTTTGGTCATGAGAGAACAGAACAATACTGACATTTTACAGTACAGCGAGCCTGCATTTGCAGCAGGAGACTACCTAATTTCAGTAATCAAATTACAGCCTGTTGAGGAAAAGCCGCTTGGAAAATACGGACGGATGAGAAGGGAATTCCTGCGGGAACAGAATCCGATGCTCTTTGATGATCTGGTGCTGACTGAGCAGTTGTTTCCGCATCTGTATGAGGTGCAGGAGGTTGCGGAAAACCGAGTGGAAGTGACTATGGCTGGAATGCTTGAAAAGAATCCGGCACCGGATAAGGAAAGGGACGCTATGGTTTGGGTAGGGCATATGAATATGCTGAAAGCGATGGCAGAGGAAGTAGTGGTCAGGGAAGTGATTTATACATAATGTGAAAAAAGAACCAGCTTGGAAACGGGCTGGTTTCTTTATAGACAAAATTGCCGGTAAATCTTAAAAACAAGGTTTTAGTGCAGAAAATCGAGAAAAACAGACGAAAATACGCATTGTAAAACGGATTTTTGATTTACAAGGGCAGTTTTGGGATTTTGCAAGGAGAATACTGAAAACGGCAAAAACAAAAACACAATATTTTACAAAGAATTGGATTTGTTGCCGGTATTATGGTATACTTATAACGATAGATTTGTGACAGAAAAGGTAATCGCATGAAGAATGTGAGGTAAGTTATGCTTGAAAATAAATTGGGTATTACGGATTCGACGGAATTAGCAAGAGCAGAGGAAAAAATCAGTAAGCAAAAAGCGATTGAAATGTTTGAGAGTGGCTTTTTTGAGAAGTTAGAACCGGGCACTTATAAAAGCCTTGCGATGATTCATCAATATCTCTTTGGTGAAATTTATGATTTTGCCGGTAAATTACGCAAAGTCAATATCTCAAAGGGAAATTTTCGATTTGCTCCGCTGATGTATCTGGATGCGGCACTGCAGAGCATAGACAAAATGCCCCAGTCAACATTTGATGAAATTGTCGAAAAATATGTAGAAATGAATGTGGCTCATCCGTTCAGAGAAGGAAACGGAAGAAGTACAAGAATATGGCTTGATCTGATGCTGAAAAAAGAGATCGGCTATGTGGTTGATTGGAGCAGGGTTGATAAAGAGGATTATCTGCTTGCCATGGAACGAAGTCCCATCAAAGAAATCGAAATAAAATTCCTTCTAAAGAATGCTCTTACGGACAACGTAAATGATCGAGAAATCTATATGAAGGGCATTGATTACAGTTATTATTATGAAGGTTACTATGTGTTTAAGACGGAAGATTTGACCGAAATGTAAGCGGACAGATTTTTGAACGAAAGTATAAGCAGACTCAGTGTTAGGAAATTGGAGGAAAATGGATGCAGTATCTTTCAGTTGCCGAAACAGCAGAAAAATGGAATATATCGGAACGCAGTGTTCGCAATTACTGTGCCCATGACCGTGTAGAAGGTGCATTTATTACCGGAAAGACATGGAACATACCGGAAAATGCAGAAAAGCCGGAGCGTTCCAACAAGAAAAGAGAAAAGCAGAGGACATTGCTGGACATTCTGCAAGAGGAAAAGGGAGCAGCGTATTCTGGCGGTATCTACCATAAAACCCAGATTGCTTTGACTTATCATTCCAATCGTATGGAGGGAGGAAGCCTGACTTATGATCAGACCAGATCTATTTTTGAGACGAATACGATTGGTGTGGAACATGAAATTTTGAATGTGGACGATCTTATCGAGACGGCAAATCATTTCCGGTGTATTGATATTGTGATTGAAAATGCAAAGACAGCGCTGACGGAGAAATGGATCAAAGATCTTCACTTGGTTTTGAAGAATGGAACCAGCGATTCCACAAAAGATTGGTTTGCAGTGGGTGATTATAAGAAGCTGCCGAATGAAGCTGATAGGATGAAAACAGCACTGTTGGAAGAAGCTGCCGATCAGATGAAAACGCTGCTGGCAGGGTATAACAGAAAAGAAGAAAAGACTTTGGAAGATATTTTGGATTTCCATGTGAAGTTTGAACAGATTCATCCGTTTCAGGATGGTAATGGTCGAGTGGGGAGATTGATTCTGTTTAAGGAATGCCTGAAATATCATATCGTTCCGTTTATGATTGAAGAGGATAAGAAGCAGTTTTATTATCGTGGACTGAAGGAATGGAAAAACGAGAAGGGATGTCTGACAGATACTTGTCTGAAGGCACAGGAACAATATAAGGCGTATTTGGATTATTTCAAAATTGCTTACTAAAAAAGCGATTTCCAAAGTGTCAAAAGTTCATCCCAAAGTGTCAATTTGATACTTTGGAAATACTTTAAAGGGCAAAATTCGCACTTTGAATTGCACTTTGGAACTTGGTTCCTTATTATGCAAGACAGATTGGAAACAATGCTGCTGTAAAAACGGCACTGAATTTGTATCCTGGTGATGTGCAAGTGCTTTGAATAGGCGATAAGCTAAGCGATGAATTGAAAATTCCGAGAGCATATAAAAGCAAAATCAAGGACATCAAAAAATACTGTACTAAACCGGAATTAGAGATGCTGCTGATTATTTCAGAAAATATAGATTCAAAGTTTGAAGAAGTGAAATCTAAGATTTCTCCAAAAATATTCAGCAAAGAAAATGTCGTTTACAATCGAGTACGATACGATAATAGCACAGCATTTTATCGTGACTATTACGGTGAGCGAATTGATTTGTTGGTAGAATCAATTAAACGATATAAGCAGCTTAAAGGTAAACACCAGAAAGATGAACTTTACCTTGCAAATTTATGTGTGGGGCACTACCACAAAAATGTTCATTTGTCAATGGAGTGTTACGGCGAGTGACTCGCCGTATAAGACCATAAAAAGTTTGCAAATGACAGATACACCCTTTGGAATGAAGTGGAGCAGATTGAAAAGCGATATGATGCACAGTTAGTTTACAGCTTCGATATGGCTCTGCAAAATGAATTTTCCTTAGAGGAGAATATCCAACTGGCGAGAGATCATGTTTGGTTTCGCCTTCACTCTCCAATACGACCTTCCACGACTGCACTGTTTCATATTTTTTAGGGTCATGGAGCCTGCTGTGGGCGATCTCATGGACCGTGGCCGAAACTGTCTGCACTTCACTCATGCCTTGCCGGATTGCAATTCTCTGGTCATCAGCAGAAAAATAGCCGTCCGTATCGGCATCCATTGCTTCAAATGCGATCGACACCGGTGCGCAGCGGCGCAGGGCTTCCATAAAAATTTCGTAGTTCTGCACATTGCCGGAAAGGGAGGAGGCAAGCTATGGCAAAGGTTTTCTGTCCGGCTGGCTCACATCAAAGACCTTGACCGGGCGGAACATAGGGATCTCGCTTTTTTTCCTCAGTAACGATCTTTCCGTCCTTATCCAAAACCGGAACCTTGGTATCCAGGTCCAGCTTCTGCTCCTCGATTTTCTTTTTATATGGTGCAGGGGAGATGATGGTGATGCCATGTTCACTCTTTTTTACATGACGCTCAAACTGAGCCTTCCGCTTGTTGTATCCGGCAACCAGAGTGGCATTCGGCTTCTGCATATAGATGAGTATGGTGTTGTTCACCGAATAACGGTGGAACCGGGACATGACGGACAGATAGCGCATATATTTTTTGCTCTCAAACAGTTCCTTGATACCCTGCTCGATGCCATCGGTTATCTCCCTTAGTCGCTCCCGATTGGCCGGTTTGTTGTCAGATATGATAGTTCGACTCCTTTCTACTTGGTTTTGTGCAAAAGAATAAGATAAAGGAGGTTGAGATGAAAGAATTATATTCGCTAAGAAAAGAAACCATTGAACGAGTCTTCGCAAGTGCAAAGGAGAATCATGGATTCCGGTATACACAGATGGTTGGAAAAGCCCGAATGGAAATGAAAGCCGGGCTTACATTTGCTTGCATGAATCTTAAAAAGCTGGCAAAGCTTAAGGCAAAATGGGGACTCCTGGAGGAAGGAGGCCCACTCAAACGTTCTATTTTATACGCAATTCGGTTAATAAAAGAAAAATGGCTCTGGGATGCAAATCCCAGAGCCGTTTTGTCTACAGTCTGAGGGAGTGTAGCCACACTCCCGGCAAATCCCTGCCCCGGTACACCCTGCCGGGCCGGGGATTTTCTCTTTGGGGAAGTCCCCCCAAGCTCCCTGTATGATGGAGGATTCTGTTGTGCTGATTGGATTCATATTCGCTTTTCAAAATCGGATATCCTTGATATAATATGCGAAAGAACCAATGTCATACAGGGAGGGAGGAACCTATGAAACAACCGGAAAAAAAACAACGTTTTAATGGTATGGCTGCGATTGGGATGGGGTTTGGCCTGATGTTCGGGATTTTGTTGGAGAACCTCCCGCTGGGCCTTTTGGTGGGAGCGGCACTGGCTGGCTTCGGAAACATGACAACTCAAAGGTAGGTGGATGGTTATGAACGGACAGATGTATCAGATATGCTCAATTGTGGCAGCCGCCAGAAGGGCATTGAAAAAACGCAGTTCTATTTGTTACATACCAGCAAACTATGAGAACAGTTCACAATTTCTGTGTTTGACTAGGAATGGAGCCGCACCATATACCGCTCCCCATGTATCACAATGGTATGAACATCTCAAAGAGCAAAATTTGACAGACATTCAACTCTATTGTCCCACTTCTGTCAGAGATCGAGGCTTGTTAGGTTTTTCCAATACGACCCAGGCAAGTATGGTGTGTTTTTTTAAGGGGGATCGGGTGACCTATTTTATTTCTGATTGGAAATTTGATTCTAAAGATCGAAAGTGGAATGTCATTTACACGGAACATTCATGGAACGATCCTCCGCAGGTATGGCCACGTTTTGAAAATAATACGCAATCTTTCCGAAGTGTATTGCACGATATCCAGGACTTGGCGCTCCGGCTTGGATTTGAAAACTTTGCAAACATCTTTTATCAAGCGGGCACTATTTTGGACGGCAGCAAGGAGTATCCCGGTGAAGCATACGGCCTTGTACTGCCACCACTACCGGAATATAACTTGCGTGTGTTTGAGGCAGCAAGCCGAGCTGATGTATTTGGAGCTATGGGCTCATGGAATGATTCTCCTCCATGGATGGCGCACAAAAAAGGGTTGGAGCAGGAATATGAAACGCTTTCTGCGGAACTGTTGAGAAATATCCGGCTTGGATTATTGTATGCCATCAATGAATGGTAGATCGGCTGCTCTATGTGGCTAACTTGCTTGTTTGGAGAATTTAGCTTGTCAAAATAAGGCTTATAGATTAGGCTGTATGGGGTGAGACGATGTATACGAACAGCCGAGAGAACGAAGTCCGGTTGCTGAAACGGTTGTGGGCAGGGCTTCCAACCATATGTCCCAAATGCCGCCAAGCGGAATTGGAACATCTTTATAAGAAAGCAAAAAAGCGTAATGTGGATTGGAAGTGCCCTGCCTGCGGAGAAATCTACCGCACCATAAACATGCTCAGTGAGCTGCCGGATTCTTAAATTTCTGTATGACCTTGGACTTATCATGATTTTCTCTATTTTCTTTTTGCCGCGCGTTATTCCTTTGGAGCAAGTTGGAGTGAAGTATTGGATTGCAGATGTGATCACTGCCGTCTGCATCGGTATACTGAAAAGGAACGAACTTAAGATTAGAGCAATGGGGGCAGCCATACATGGTGCCGCCGAAAGAAGGATCACCACAGTTGATGACCTTTCCGATGTTTTCCATGACAACAGGTCTGGGTTTTATAGCGTATTCGATTATTTCATAATAATCTCTAAGAATCTTCTGTATCACATTCATAAGACTATTATGGAACAAAATGATGTAAAAAGGAACCTCCAATTCTCTACATGTATCCATCAGTTTGTAATTTTCAATACCATACTTACCAGTCTTTCTCATATAAATGACCATAGAGGACGGTATTCTTTCTTGCGTAGTGCTGATATAAAACCTCAAAATCATTTCTCTAATCTATAAAGTACATCGATGTCTAAACAAACCCCTCTTTTTGATATGGCGGATATTGCCTGCCGAAAGATACGAAACAGCAAATTCTGCCCGGCTAAATTCATCAACAAGTGTCCAGAGAGTTTCTTGACAAAGGGGTTTAATGATTATAGAATAATGGCGAAAAAGAGAGATAGGAATAAAGGAGGAGGACGGATACTGTGGGAGTATAGATGACAGGCATTGACCATACCATAGCGGAGATTGATGTCAGGGCGGTGTTTTTATTTACAAAAAAGATACCGTGATTACTTCGTTTTCCGTGAAGGAACGGGAGGCGGTGACGCATTTGTTTCAACTGGCAGGGGGATTGACATCGCGGATGCTGAGAGAAGAGGTCATGCAGAGTGATTTCGGGCGGCGTCAACAGTCCTGTCAGGGCGTTTGGCTCGGTGGGAGAGGCTCCGGCGGAAGACTGATATTGGGGATTATGAGAAATACTTGGTTTGATGTGTGGATAGAGCGGAACTGCAAAGCGAGAGGTGATCGAGGTGTACAGAATATTAATTGTGGATGATGAAAGAAATGAACGTACTGGAATAGAAAAATTAATCAGAAGGTATCAGTTCAATTTAGAAATTGTTCAGGCGTCAGACGGACGGGAAGCATTGGAGAAATTTGAGCAGAACAGAGTGGATATTCTTCTTACCGATATAAAGATGCCATTGATGTCAGGCATTGAGTTGATCAAAGAAGTGCATAAGAGAGGCTGGGATCCTATTTGCATTATTTACAGTGCTTATGGGGAATTTGAGTATGCACAGAATGCCATAGCGCTTGGCGTGATGCAGTATCTTCTTAAACCGATAAAAATGCAGGAATTTCAGAAGTTATTTGAACACGTCGTTTCCCTGTGTGAAGAGAAAGAACGTCAGAAGGCAGAGAGTGAAGCGTTAAAAATTAAATTGAGAAATGTGGAAAATGATAAGATGTATCGCCAGCTGCTGAAATACCTTGAGTCTGAATCAAACAAACTATCGGAAGACGCAGAGGAGCTGTTTGCGAAGGAAGCATTGGTGCCGGTCATTTTATCCAGCTATTCCTATCTATTTTCCAAGTATTGGGAGAATTATGAGGAGGATATTAATAAGATATTTGAAAATAAACCGGTGATCATCAATAAGGACGATACACAAACACTGGTTTTGGCCGGGTGCGGCAAACTTGCCTCGCAAAGGAAAAGAGAAGAGGTCTGTGAGAGACTAATCCAAATGTCAAGAGATAACTTCCAGTCGGAAATTTTTATCGTTATGGGTACGAAGTGCAGCAACATGGCGCAATTGAAAACACAGTATGAGATCATGCGGGAGCAATTGGATTACCAGTTTTTTATTACAGAAAGCACGTATTTCCTGATAGAAGAAAGCGGATTTGTGAAAAAAGAAAGTGATATGCTCTCCATTTACTTTAAAAAAATTCTGACCTGTGCAAAACTTAAGGACTTTCAGGGGATAAAACGTGAATTTGAAAAAGCGTTTGAATATGTGGAAAAGAATGTGGGATTCAGTTCGGTTTATATCAAATATAATTTTTCGGAAGTGATTAAGCAGTGCTGTGAAATCCTGCACAGAGGAGAACGGCTTATGGAGGTAGTGGAAGATATCTATGGCTCCCGTTCGATCACGCAGGTGGAACAGGCTGTATCTCATCTGATTGACGTGCTGGCAAAGGACGAAAGTAGCCAGAATGAGGAAAATCGTGTTGTGCTCATGGCGAAAGCATATATCCATGAGCATTTCCAGGACTGTACATTGAGTGTTTCCTCGATAGCGGACGAGTTGGGAATCTCATCGGCATATTTGAGTACTCAGTTTAAGGCGGAGACGGGCCAGCAGCTGGTAAAATATATTTCCTGGTATCGGATTGAACGGGCCAGGGATATGTTGACCACGACAAATGTCAAGGTAGGAGATGTGGCAAAGAAAGTGGGGTACTTAAACACCTCTTATTTTATATCTCTGTTTCGAAATAATATGGGATGCAGTCCGGCAAAGTACAGGGAAAGAGTGTTCAAGGATGAAGGCTGAGAGAAAAAGATCATTTTTAGAACAGCTGAGAACAGCATTTGTCATTGTAATTATGATACCGGTACTCTGTCTTGGCGGATTTATCTTTTATTCGTCCCACAGATATATAAAAGAGCAGCGTTTGATGGAGAGTTCTAACCTGGTGATACAAAACCAGACAGATTTAAATAACTGGGCCAAACAGTGTGAAAGTTCGCTTCGTTATCTTGCGGGCAATTTTGCACTTCAGGAATTCCTCAAGATGGATATAAATCAGTATATAGAGGTTAATAAGGCGATCAAAAATGTAAATCCCCTTCTGTATAATGTTATTCTGACAAATCGGTATTATAAAAACATTTCAGTATATACAGATAAAGAGTACCATATTGATACAAGTCTGATCAAGAATTCGAGAGCGGTAATGAATGAAGAGTGGTATCAGGAAATCATGAATACTACAGGGATATATTGGTGGAGCAGCGGTGGAGAGATGTACATCGGACGCAAAATCGTTACAGCATATCCGGTGAGTACAATTGGAATTGTTGTGGCTCAATTGAAAAAGGAGACATTTGAAAATAGTTTTCAGATGTTTCAGCAGATTCCTGTCAAAATTGAGCTAAAGGATAAAGATACTGTGATTTACCAGTATGGGAACGAGAATGACAATGATTCATGGGGATTCCGGCAGAACCGGGCATTGGCAGATACAGGGTGGGAGATTTCCTATAAAGTAGATAAAAAATATTTCAGTAAGAACGTGTTTGTCAGTTTAGGAATGCCGATGCTTATCATATGCCTGGTGCTTTTCCTGGCCTGGTTCTGCATCCGTATTTTAACCAGATATTTGATGAGAGATTTGTCTGTCCTGATGGAGGAAGTCAATGAAGTGCAGAATGGAAATTTTGATGTGGAAATCCAGTCTTCCGCGACAGAAGAAATTTATGTGCTGACACAGAGTATTCAGGGTATGCTGGGAAAGATTAAACAGTTAATCCGTCAGGTATACGCAAAAGAGATAGAGCGTCAGGACCTGGAATTGAATCTGCTGCAGGCGAAAATCAGCCCTCATTTTCTTTACAATAATCTGTCTGCAATTAACTGGCTTGCAATAGACTGCGGGGAAGAGAAAATCTCGGAGATCACCACAGAGATGGCGACGTTTTATAGAACCGCTTTGAACAAGGGAAATAACATTGACCGCCTTTCTGTAGAAATAACCAATATTAAATCTTACGTCAATCTTCAATTGATTGCACACGAGAATGAATTTGATGTGGAGTATGATATTGACGAAAGCCTGTTGGAATGTGTCGTGCCAATTTTTATTCTGCAGCCACTGGTTGAAAATGCTATTGAGCATGGTATTGAAGAATTGGAGGATATCAGGGGACGGATCAAAATCAGTGCGAGACAGGAAGAAGGCTGTATGTATCTGGAAGTGCATGATAACGGCAGGTCCCTGTATGAAAAGATAGGGGCTGGGGCGATGAGGCCGGAGAACTACGGATATGGAACCCAGAATGTACATAAGCGCATCCGGCTCTTATACGGTCAGCAGTGCGGCCTTACGATTACAGCGGATAAAACAGGAACGACCTCTATCATTAATCTGAATATGAAAGATTTGAGAAAACAGATTAGCTGACAGGCTTAAAGGGCTTACAAAGCGTATGAAACGAAGCGCTGTAAGCCCTTTTCACTTTCTGAAAATTACGCCGAGTTAATAAAAACGGTATAGAGTTAAGATTATTTGGATAGGAATGACAGGATAAAATCTATAAAATATAAGTATCAAAATAAGTTATCTTATTTCGAAAGGAGAAAAGATTATGAAAAAGAAAGTGATGAGCGTACTCTTAAGTACCGCTATGGCTGCGGCACTTATGGCTGGGGGGGGCAGCAGCGCCGGCAAGAAATCTTCCGCCGCCGGAGAAGAGAAAAGCGCTAAGGGCAGCAAGACTGTCACAATGATGTGTTGGTATGCAGAGGATGACATGCAGAGGGTAATAGACGCGATTAACGAACAGCTTGGCGGCGAATATCAGGTGGAATATACATATATTGCAAATTCCGATTACAATAATGTGTTGAGTACTCAGCTGGCTGCGGGCGAAGGCCCTGATGTTATAGCGGATGGCGCAAATTTTCCAGCGAGAATCAAAGCCGGGAATATTAAGGACATTACGGGAACTGGGTTGACAGACGGCTTCAGTAAGGAAGGACTTGCATTATGCACAATGGATGATAAGAACTATGGCATTCCCTGTTATGGCTGGTTTGCAGGTGTCTTTTATAATGCAGAGCTCTTTAAACAGTGCGGCATTACGGAAACACCGAAAACATATGACGAGTTTCTGGACACATGTAAAAAGCTGAGCAGCAACGGGGTGAAGCCTCTGGCGTTGGGGCTTGCGGACGGCGATAACGGCTTACACTCTGTCTGTGGATTCCTGGAGAGCAATTTCTATGAGACTTCCGAAGAGGGAAAAGAATTCGATACAAAGTTTGCAAAAGGCGAAAAGACAATGGCCGGAACTCTGAATGATTCTATAGAAAAATGGATGCAGATGGTCGATGAAGGTTATATCACTCCGGAAATGGTTGGTATTTCGGGCAATCAGGCAAAAGATGAGTTTATGGCCGGAAAAGCGGGCATGTATTACAGCGGTCCATGGGAATATGAGAATTTTAAGAACGCAGGACTGCCCTTTGGTGTTATGCCATTTTTAGGGCCGGATGCAGATAACGCCTATTTGATTGGCGGACCAGCGGCAAGCTGGGGAATTAATGTCAATACAAAAAATGAAGAAGGTGCTGAGAAAGTGATGGAAGCGCTTGCAAGCGTAGAGGTGCAGCAAGCATTCATTGATGAAAACCCTGGAAGCAGCAGTTATCGGGAAGGCGTTACCATTGGTTTGCCAGAAGAATATGCGGATGTGGAGGCAGTTCTGAATGCCGGGAAAATCGCCTGTTGCTGGGACAGATGGGGCGTTAATATGCCATCGCAGTCCTTGGTTGACGAATTCAATGCTCAGGTACAGGGATTGGTGTCGGGTGAATTATCAGTGGAGGATTTCTTAAAAGCACTGGACAGCAAAGCTGATTCTATCCGGTACGAATAAAACAGGAATCTAGTAGGAGGGAGTGATTAGCTCCCTCACTCGTTAGAAACGTGCGCCGTCAGGCACGCTAATCAGAATATTAAGGAGAGGAAGTATGAGCACAAATTTAAGGAAAAAAAGTGAAATCCCATTTGTGTTGATGGCAATGACGGCAGTGGCTGTTTTCATCACATTCTTCATTTTACCGTTGGTTTTTACGATTCGATACAGCTTTTACAACTGGACCAATTTTTCACCGGATGTTTTTTTTGTAGGATTAAATAATTATAAAAAACTGTTTTCAGATATCACCATCATTGGAGGAATTAAGAATTCCCTGACGTATGCATTTTTTACTGTCTTACTGCAGAATCTGATATCGCTTCCGGTTGCAGTTGTTCTTAATTCAAAGTTTAAAGGAAAAAATTTCTTCCGGGCTATCTTTTTCTGTCCGGCGGTGTTAAGCACGCTGGTAGTAGGCTATCTTTGGAAATATATACTTTCAGCCAGTGATTTTGGGTTTGTCAATCAGATCTTAAATCGGTTGGGAGTTGGAACTGTAAATTTCCTTGGCAATGGAAAACTGGCACTTGCCTCCATTATATTTACACAGGTATGGCAGTGGTTTGGCTGGGCCCTGGGTTTTTACCCCGGGAAACCCCAAAAGAAG
>OCAK01000384.1_pt1 | contig 45346 bp, 32 predicted proteins | sample 1538301 | NCBI WGS metagenome assembly OCAK01 (sample SAMEA2580285, study PRJEB22360) | human gut metagenome | biome: human gut; feature: human-associated habitat; material: faeces | place: Denmark | collected 2008/2010 | reverse complement strand
AGTCTGGGCTTTGTGCATAAAAAAAGGTTGTGCCAGCGTTTTGACACAACCTCTTTTAAATGGAAGTTTTTTTTCGCTCCGTCTATTCCAAAATGACTTTCTGCCCATTCAACTGATAACTGATTCCCAAAGAACCAAATACTCTTTTCAATGTTTCATGCAGATCTTTCGTCAGGATGGTTCCGTTATAGTACAGTTCATTATATTTTTCACACCCTACCACTTCCACATCAAATATATGCTGAATATCCGCTACTACATTGACCAGCGGATCATCTTCATAACCGAGCACTTCGGGCAGTTCTTCTTTTTCCTGAACAGGGCCGATCTCATTTTCATCACAGCGTACACTTTCGCCTGCCTTCAATGTCTGCTCGCCAATCGGTGTTTCCACTTTGACACTTCCCTCTTCACAATTGACAGTGATCGTTTTTCCTTCCTGCTCAACCAAAAATTTTGTACCTAACACTGTAACATCTCCGGCTTCTGTTCGTACAGTAAACGTCTTGCCCGGAGTCACATCGAAGAAGGCCGATCCGAGCAGATTCAGTTTACGCCCCCAAAGCCAGCTCACTTTGTTATAAGACAAAGTTGAGTTTTGCATCAGTTTCACAGAACTACCATCCGGTAGCCTGTAATCGACAGCTACCGCTTCAGACGTAATCTTCTCTTCTGAAGCAAAATAACAGGTACCTGTTCCAAAAAGAAGAATAAACATAGCCGCTATTCCCCAATAGACACGATTACTCCTGCGGAGTATCCATTTCTGTCCTCCCACAGTGTTCTGTCTGCTTGTTAATGCATCCGCACGTTTTTTTTCACGAAATTCTTCTAACTTCCCACCAACTACAGACTTCCGTACAAACAACTCACCTTTCAGAGGGAGTTTACCGTCCTCCATATATTGTTCCAGAAGTTCTTTCCTATTCTCCATATCCTCACCTCAATTAAAAATCCATAAATTAGCAGCTACAGTCAATAAGAAAGACTTACTCAATCGCTCTCTCAGTCTGGATATTGCCATGTGGGTAGTATTGTAAACAGTACGGGAAGTCAGTCCCATCACTTCGGCTATTTCGTCCGAATCCAGTTTTTTATAATACTTCAGGTACAATACCTCTCTCTGCTGCTTTGTCAAGCCATTTATTTCTTTCTGCAGCACTTCCAGCTGCTCTCTTTCTAGTTCGGAACGGACAATCGCTGTTTCTATATCTATCTCCAAATCGAATCTATATTCGCTTGAATTGACTTCGTCCAATGATGTGAATACGCCATTAGCAGTTTTCTTCAACTCATTCAGCAGCATGCGCTTCAGTGCCACACACAGGTAAGCTGATACGGACTGAGGCTCGGAACAACTCTGCCTCTTCTCATACAGATAAACGAATAATGACTGAATGGATTCAGTCACCAGGTCATCGTCACCGACAATCTTCATCCCATATCCGTAAAGTAAATCCGAATATTCACTGTAGAGTTGCCGGAATGCTTCTTCATCCCCCTGCTGGATTTTCTCCCAAAATGTTGTATTCATTTCTCCTTCCCTTATTTACAAGTAACATAATTCTTCCCCTTTTACCAATTATTTCTGTTAAATTCCATCAAGCAGACTAAAATTCACTTGTGAAGTGGAATTTAATATGCTTGAAATCCATTTGTGCCATCTGAAGCACATAGCCCGAATCGGCAAGGAACACATCGCGTCCTTCCCTGTCCTTCGCCATATATTGGTATTTACGTTTTTTGAAAGCTTCCAGTTCAGCAGGATCATCGCTTTCTACCCAACAAGCCTTGTACAAACTTACCGGTTCCCAACGGCAAGAAGCATTATACTCGTTCAGCAGACGATATTGGATGACCTCAAACTGCAACTGTCCGACTGTACCGATAATCTTGCGACCGTTGAACTGATTGACAAACAACTGCGCCACACCTTCATCCATCAGCTGGTCGATACCTTTTGCCAACTGTTTCTGCTTCATCGGATCGGCATTCTCAATATACTTGAACATCTCCGGCGAGAAGCTGGGCAATCCGCGGAAATGGAGCAATTCTCCTTCTGTCAGTGTATCTCCGATCTTAAAAGTGCCATTATCCGGCAAGCCGATAATATCTCCTGCATAGGCTTCGTCAATGGTCGTCTTCCGCTGTGCCATAAACTGGGTAGGCGATGAAAAACGCATGGTCTTGCCATGGCGGACATGCTGATAGGGTGCATTACGCACAAATTTACCCGAACATATCTTACAGAAAGCTACGCACGAACGGTGATTCGGATCGATATTGGCAGTAATCTTAAAGATGAATCCGGTAAATTTCGGTTCATCCGGCTTCACTTCACGCTCTTCCGCCTGTACGGGACGAGGACTGGGAGCAATCTCCACAAAGCAATTCAACAATTCCTGCACACCAAAATTATTCAGGGCAGAACCAAAGAATACAGGTGCACAATCTCCTGCCAGATAAGATTCTACATCCAGTTCGGGATAAACGCCTTCAATCAGCTCGAGGTCACCACGCAACTTATCTGCCAACGGTTTACCGATCTGCTGATCCAGTTCTTCCGTATGAATATCAACTGCCACCTTCTCTGTCACCACCTGCTTGGAAGGCTGGTACAAGTCCAGTTTATTCTCATAAATATTATAGACTCCTTTGAAACGGGCTCCTTGTTCGATAGGCCATGACAACGGACGTACCTGAATCATCAGTTCTTCTTCCAGCTCATCCAGCAAATCAAACGGGTCTTTTCCCTCACGGTCCATTTTGTTGACGAAGATAATCACCGGAGTTTTTCTCATGCGGCACACTTCCATCAATTTACGGGTTTGTGTTTCCACACCCTTTGCACCGTCTACTACGATGATAACGCTGTCTACAGCTGTCAGCGTACGGTATGTGTCTTCGGCAAAGTCCTGGTGGCCCGGAGTATCGAGGATATTGATCTTGTAGTCCCGATAGTCAAATTCCATCACGGAAGTTGTCACCGAGATACCACGCTGCTTCTCGATTTCCATCCAGTCAGAAGTAGCCGTTTTCTTGATTTTATTACTCTTTACCGCACCGGCTACCTGAATCTGACCACCAAAAAGCAATAGTTTCTCGGTCAAAGAAGTCTTACCGGCATCCGGATGCGCAATAATGGCGAATGTTCGCCGTCTCTGTATTTCTGTATTATCTGCCATACGTTTATATTTTTTTAAATGAAGAATGAATTTAATTCATTTTCTTCATCCATTCGTCCAAGCTCTCCTCCCAATGAGGAATTTCGATGCCGAACGTTGTTTTTATTTTTGTTTTATCAAGTACGGAATAAGCAGGACGGTTCGCTTTTGCCGGATATTCGGCTGTATGCAGCGGTTTCACTTTGCACGAGGTTATTCCTGCCAGGCGATGGATCGCTACCGTGAAATCGTACCAGGAGCAAACGCCTTCGTTGCTGAAATGATAGACTCCACGAACGATTCCTTTATTGATAATAGTATAGATAGCGCGTGCCAGATCATTGGCATAAGTCGGAGTGCCTATCTGATCGAAAACAACTCCCAGACTGTCACGCTCTTTACCTAACCGGATCATTGTCTTCACAAAGTTATTGCCGAATGTAGAATAAAGCCATGCGGTACGGATCACTGCCGATTTCTCACAATTATTCAATACAGCATATTCCCCTTCGAGCTTTGTGGTGCCATATACCGAATTCGGACATGGATCGCATTCTTCTGTATAAGGAGTATGGGCGGTGCCGTCAAAAACATAATCTGTAGAAACCTGAATCATTGCAGCGTCATGAAACTGTGCAGCACGTGCCAACTCTTTCGGTGCCTCACAATTCAGTTTATATGCCAGTTCCGGATCATCTTCCGCCTTATCCACAGCCGTATAAGCCGCGCAGTTTACAATCATCTCAATCCGTTTCTCACTGATGTAAGCCCACACTGCCTCTTTGTTACAAATATCGAGTTCCCGGACATCTGTAAAATAATACGTGTGTTGCGGATTCTCTTTTGCAAGTACCTGCATTTCGTTGCCAAGCTGACCATTGGCACCCGTCACTAAAATTCTCATTTATTCATCAAGTTTTAATTCACCTTTCCGGTCTTTATCATAATAGTTTGCCAGCATGGAAAGAAAGCTGCTGATCGCTTCAATCGCTTTCAGCGTACCATCGCTGATCGTTTTCTTTTGCAGACGGAGCAGGAATACACCATACAGTGCCTCAAAGCAAGTCTCCAGTTCCGGTTCCTCTTTTTTACCCCCTTTGTTCCGCAATTCTACTATAAAGGGCAACGCCTTGAAATAAGCGGCACTGTAGAAAGGGAATTTAGGAGAAGAAGACAGTAAATTATGAAGTTCCGTCAGATTGATTATGATATTCTTATTGATCTGCAAATGGCCTTTTTCGCGTACCCCTTCCTCGCTCATCATCGTGATCAGATTGCCGTACCATTCTCTCATGGCAGGACGCTGGTCTTCCGGATAGCGGGCAATTACATTAGCCTCCATCTCTTCCATCTCACAATGATTAGCGCGAATCAGGTCTTCTTCTTGCCACATATATATAAGGTATTCGGCAATATTCTTCTCTTTAAGCTTTTGTGCTATCTGATTCATAGTTTTTTTCTTAATAAAGTGATTCTCCCAGCAACGTATAGATCAGCCCTGCCACGGACACCAGCATCACAATGCTTCCGATGACACGGTTCAATATCCAGATACCCCGCAGATTGAACTTTGTACGTACCTTATTCACAAAATAAGTGATTCCAAGCCACCACACCAACGCTCCGGAAGCGATGGCAAGATACCCTGTAATTTCCTCGAACACCACGACTCCCGGCTGCACAAAGGCAAAACGGGCAAAAAGACCGATGAAAAGGAATATAATCAGGGGATTGGATAGCGTAACGAAAAAGGCGGTGATGAAATTGTGGAAATAAGAACCTTTGTTGGACGAAGCCGGGCGAATGGACTGCACCGGATTGCTGCGAAAGGTGTAGATTCCGAAAAGAAGCAGCATTATGCTGCCCAGCAACTGCAAATAGAAAATATTCTTGTTAATATAATCAAACACAAAGCTCATACCATAACCTGTCAACAGAGCATATGCTATGTCGCTTAAAGAGGCTCCCAAACCTGTCACAAATCCATACCAACGACCTTTATTCAGCGTTCTCTGAATGCAGAGAACTCCCACCGGGCCGAGAGGTGCGGACACAACAACGCCAATAATAAAGCCTTTAACTATTATATCGAATATTGTCTCAATCTGAATCATGCCGCAAATATCGCACTTTTTTATGAGACGAGGATAGGATATTAACGTTTTTTCCACACAAGAATCACTATATATAGCGATAACAAGTAAAACGCAGATGGAAAACAAACATATTAAATAAGATAAAGGAATTTATTCTCTATTTTTTTCCTGCGACGAACGAAATTGCTTATCTTTGCGCCACAGAAAAATCGTAAAATCAAAAAATAAACATGATTCTTTTTTTCAGAACCCCTTCCAAGAGCGTGATTGCCGTAGAGAGCAACCATCAGCTCACCCCGGACGAAAGTAATAAACTCTGCTGGCTTTTTGGAGAAGCCGTGACGGAAAGTGAAGAAAACCTGAAAGGCTGTTTCGTTGGTCCACGCCGCGAAATGATTACCCCTTGGAGTACAAACGCAGTAGAAATCACCCAGAACATGGGACTTGAAGACATTCTCCGCATCGAGGAATATTTCCCGGTAAAAGATGAAAATGCCGACTACGACCCGATGCTGCAACGCATGTACAAAGGACTCGACCAAAACGTATTCACCACCAACCGCCAACCGGAACCCATCATCTATATCGAAGACCTCGAAGCCTACAATGAAAAAGAAGGTCTGGCTCTCTCGAAAGAAGAAATGGACTACCTGAAAAAGGAAGAAAGTGACCTGGGACGCAAACTGACTGACTCTGAAGTCTTCGGTTTCGCACAGATCAACTCCGAACACTGTCGCCACAAAATCTTCGGTGGAACTTTCATCATCGACGGCGTAGAACAGGAATCGTCCCTGTTCCAGATGATCAAAAAGACCACACAGGAGAACCCGAATAAAATCATCTCTGCTTACAAAGACAACGTAGCCTTCGCCGAAGGTCCGGTAGTGGAACAGTTTGCCCCGGCAGATCATTCCAAACCTGACTTCTTCCAGGTGAAAGATATCAAGAGCGTTATCTCACTGAAAGCGGAAACTCATAACTTCCCGACCACCGTAGAACCGTTCAACGGCGCATCTACCGGTACAGGTGGAGAAATCCGCGACCGTATGGGTGGTGGTAAAGGTTCATGGCCGATCGCAGGTACTGCTGTCTACATGACCTCATATCCCCGTACAGAAGAAGGCCGCGAATGGGAGGAAATTCTTCCGGTACGCAAATGGCTGTACCAGACTCCGGAACAGATTCTGATCAAAGCATCCAACGGTGCTTCCGACTTCGGTAACAAGTTTGGCCAACCGCTGATCTGCGGCTCAGTGCTGACTTTCGAGCATACGGAAAACAAGGAAGTATACGGTTATGACAAAGTAATTATGCTTGCGGGCGGTGTAGGTTACGGCACACAACGCGACTGCCTCAAAGGTACTCCGGAAGCAGGAAATAAAGTAGTGGTAATCGGTGGTGACAACTATCGTATCGGACTGGGGGGCGGTTCCGTATCTTCTGTAGATACCGGTCGTTACAGCAGCGGTATCGAATTGAATGCCGTACAACGTGCCAACGCGGAAATGCAGAAACGTGCCAACAACGTAGTGCGTGCACTCTGCGAAGAAGATGTGAATCCGGTTGTTTCTATCCATGACCACGGTTCGGCAGGTCACGTCAACTGTCTGTCGGAACTGGTGGAAGAATGTGGTGGTCTGATCGACATGAGCAAACTTCCGATCGGCGACAAGACATTGTCCGCCAAAGAAATCATCGCCAACGAAAGCCAGGAACGTATGGGACTTCTGATCAAAGAAGAAGCCATCGAACATGTACGCAAAATTGCCGAACGTGAACGCGCTCCGATGTACGTAGTAGGTGAGACAACCGGCGACCATCGCTTTGCTTTCCAGCAGGCAGACGGCGTACGTCCGTTCGACCTTGCCGTTGAGCAGATGTTCGGTTCGTCTCCCAAGACTTATATGATCGACAAAACCGTAGAACGCCATTATGAAATGCCGGAATACGAATTGTCGAAATTACATGAATACCTGACCAATGTGCTGCAACTCGAAGCAGTAGCTTGTAAGGACTGGCTGACCAATAAGGTAGACCGTTCGGTAACAGGTAAAGTAGCCCGCCAGCAATGCCAGGGCGAACTTCAGTTGCCATTGAGCGACTGCGGTGTCGTAGCACTCGACTATCGTGGCGAAAAAGGTATCGCTACTTCTATCGGTCATGCTCCGCAAGCTGCATTGGCTGATCCGGCTGCCGGTTCTATCCTTTCCGTATCCGAAGCTTTGACCAACCTTGTCTGGGCTCCGATGGCAGAAGGTATGGACAGCATTTCTTTATCTGCCAACTGGATGTGGCCATGCCGCTCACAGGAAGGTGAAGACGCCCGTCTTTACACTGCCGTAAAAGCATTGAGCGACTTCTGTTGCGCACTGCAAATCAATGTTCCTACCGGAAAAGATTCTTTGTCGATGACACAGAAATATCCGAACGGCGAGAAAGTGATTTCTCCGGGAACAGTGATTGTTTCTGCCGGCGGTGAAGTATCCGACGTAAAGAAAGTCGTATCTCCGGTATTGGTGAACAACGAAAAGACCACTCTTTATCACATCGATTTCAGCTTCGACGAACTGAAACTCGGAGGTTCCGCTTTTGCACAATCTCTGGGTAAGGTAGGCGACGACGTACCTTGCGTACAGGATGCCGAATACTTCCGCGATGCTTTCCTTGCCGTACAGGAACTGGTGAACAAAGGACTGATTCTGGCAGGACATGATATCTCGGCAGGTGGATTGATCACCACATTATTGGAAATGTGTTTCGCCAACGTTGAAGGCGGTATGGAAATCAGCCTCGACAAGATGAAGGAACAGGATATCATCAAGATCCTGTTTGCTGAAAATCCGGGTATCGTTATCCAGATCAGCGACAAACATAAAGAGGAAGTGAAGAAGATTCTGGAAGACGCCGGCGTAGGCTTCGTGAAATTGGGTAAACCGACCGACGAACGTCATATTCTGGTTTCCAAGGGCGACGCCACTTATCAGTTCGGTGTTGACTATATGCGTGATGTATGGTATTCTTCTTCTTACCTGCTCGACCGCAAACAGTCTATGAACGGCTGCGCCAAGAAACGTTTCGAAAACTATAAGATGCAACCGGTTGAATTCGCTTTCATGCCCGGCTTCAAAGGTAAACTCTCTCAATATGGCATTACTCCGGATCGCCGTACTCCAAGTGGTATCCGTGCCGCTATCATCCGTGAAAAAGGCACGAACGGCGAACGTGAAATGGCTTACTCACTCTATCTTGCCGGTTTTGACGTGAAAGACGTGACAATGACCGACCTGATCAGCGGACGCGAAACACTGGAAGATGTAAACATGATTGTTTACTGCGGTGGATTCTCCAACTCCGATGTACTCGGTTCAGCCAAAGGATGGGCAGGAGGTTTCTTGTTCAATCCTAAAGCAAAAGAGGCACTTGATAAATTCTACGCACGCGAAGATACGCTTTCACTGGGTATCTGCAACGGTTGCCAGTTGATGATGGAACTGGGACTCATCAATCCGGAACACGAAAAGAAAGGTAAGATGCTGCACAACGACTCACATAAATTCGAATCGACTTATGTAGGCCTGACAATCCCGACCAACCGCAGTGTAATGTTCGGCTCATTGAGCGGTAGCAAGCTGGGTATCTGGGTGGCTCACGGAGAAGGTAAGTTCTCTCTGCCTTACGATGAAGACCAATATAACGTAGTGGCAAAATACAGCTACGATGAATACCCCGGCAACCCGAACGGCTCCGATTATTCTATCGCAGGTCTTGCCAGCGCAGACGGTCGCCATCTGGCAATGATGCCTCACCTCGAACGTGCTATCTTCCCGTGGCAGAATGGTTGCTATCCTGCTGACCGTAAGAACAGCGATCAGATTACTCCATGGATAGAAGCATTCGTTAATGCACGCAGATGGGTAGAAGAAAAGACTAAATAAAAAATCTTTCTATAATTAAAACGGAGGCTGTTATTATTATAAAGTAACAGCCTCTTATTTTTGCCTTCTTCTCCATACCTAAAGTCCTTATCTTACAACTTAATTTCCCGAAATAAACAAGATATACAAATAGTCTCCAAAGCTCCTGTTTACTTCACTTTGAGAGAGTTGTTATCTTCTCCCAAAATTTTGTAGTGTCGAAAAATCTTCTTAATTTTGTCAAACTTTCCCCCTCACTAAAGATTCAATAACCTATAAAAGTCCTATTTGTATGAAAAAATGGCTTTTTCTATTATTATTGTTTCCTCTGACCTGTATTGCCCAGACCTATCAGTATCTTGGAGTAGAAGACGGGTTAAGCAACCGGAGAGTGTATTACATTCAGAAAGATAATGCTGGGTATATGTGGTTCCTCACACACGAAGGAATCGACCGGTACAACGGCAAAGAGTTTAAACGGTATAAATTAATGGACGGCGATAAAGAACTGAATTCGCTGTTAAATCTGAATTGGTTATATATCGATCCGGAAGGAACGTTGTGGGAAATCGGGAAGAAAGGCAAGATTTTCCGATATGACCATATTCATGACACTTTCGAACTCGTTTACAGATTGCCGATAGAGGATTTCCGGGATTTGCCGGCTCCGATCAGCTTCAGTTGGATTGACCGGAACAATCATATCTGGCTGTGTAACGAAGAAACGATCTTTCTCTACAATACCTGTACGGGACAGGTCACTCAAGTTAAAAATAGTCTCAGCGAAGCAATCAATGACATTGAGCAAATCGACGAATCCCATTTTTTCATTGGGACGGAGGTGGGAATTCACCATGCGCAACTGAAAGACAACACACTGCAACTTCTTCCTTGTGACAAACTGGACAATGTGAATATCCAAGTCAACGACTTGCACTTCGATCCCAAGATACGTAAGTTGTTCATCGGTGCCTTTCAACGGGGGATCATGGTTTACGACATGAAAACGAAAATGGTCACACAACCGGAAGTCAGCCTGAAAGACGTCAGCATATCACGAATTAAGCCCTTGAATGCCAAAGAACTACTGATCGCCACCGATGGCGGAGGTATCTATAAAATGAACGTTGAGACTTATCAGACCGAGCCATTTATTGTAGCAGACTACAACAGCTACAATGGCATGAACGGAAACAGTATCAATGATATCTATATAGACGAAGAGGGCCGGATATGGATGGCAAACTATCCGATTGGAATTACCGTGCAGAACAATCGTTATCCAAGCTACAAATGGATCAAACATTCTGTCGGCAACAAGCAATCCCTGATCAATGACCAAGTAAACTCCATCATAGAAGACAGTGAAGGGGATTTATGGTACGGCACCAACAACGGAATAAGCTTGCAGAAGTCAAAAACCGGTAAATGGCATTCATACCTCAGCACGTTTGAGAATGTACAGAATAGTAAAAACCATATATTTACGACCTTATGCGAAGTATCTCCCGGCATCATCTGGGCAGGCGGATATTTCTCGGGGATTTATCAGATAGACAAACGTACATCAAAGACAACTTATTTTACACCGGCTTTGTATGCCCGTGAGGATATACGTCCGGATAAATACATACGCGATATCCGGAAAGACTCTCATGGCTACATATGGACCGGGGGATATTATAACCTGAAGCGCATCAATGTACAAACCAAAGACATCCGGCTCTATCACGGACTGCACTCCGTGACTGCCATCATCGAAAAGGATGACAAAAGCATGTGGATAGGTACGGCAACAGGACTGCATCTTCTGGATAAAGAATCCGGAAAGTTCGAACGTATCCAGCTACCTGTAGAATCGACCTATATCTATTCCTTATATCAGACAAAGAAGGGATCACTGTATATAGGCACCAGTGGATCGGGAGTTTTGATTTATGATCCGCAGACAAAACTGTTTACCCATTACTATACAGGAAACTGCGCCATGATATCCAACAATATCTACACCATATTATCGGATGAAGACAACGAAATCCTGCTAAGTACGGAAAGCGGACTGACCAGTTACTACCCCAAGCAAAAGACCTTCTATAACTGGACTAAGGAAATGGGACTGATGACTACGCACTTCAATGCGCTGTCCGGCACTTTACGCAAAAACAACAACTTTATCTTCGGTAGTTCGGACGGGGCCATAGAGTTCAACAAAGACATGAAACTGCCCAGAACCTACTCCTCTAAGATGATTTTCAGTGACTTCAAACTGTTCTATCAGACGGTATATCCGGGAGACGAGAATTCACCGCTAGAGAAGGACATCAACGAAACCAAAGAGCTCAGATTAAAATATAACCAGAATATCTTTTCACTGCTGGTTTCTTCTATCAACTACGACTATCCTTCAAACATCCTTTATTCCTGGAAACTGGAAGGATTCTACGAGGAATGGAGCAAGCCCGGCAATGAAAATACGATTCGCTATACCAACCTTGCTCCGGGAAAATATGTTTTGCGGGTACGGGCCATCTCGAATGAAGACCAGCGAATCATGCTCGAAGAAAGGAGTATTGATATTATCATCGCCCAACCTTTCTGGCTGACCGCCTGGGCAATGGTACTGTATGCCATTCTGATTTCTCTTATTGCTGTCATCATACTGCGCGTTCTTATTATGAAAAAGCAACGGAAAGTTTCCGATGAGAAGATTCACTTCTTCATCAATACGGCACATGACATCCGTACTCCGTTGACACTGATCAAAGCTCCTCTGGAAGACTTGCGTGAAAAAGAGGCTTTGAGCAAGGAAGGCATAGCCAACATGAATACCGCTCTACGAAATGTCAATGCCTTGTTACGCCTGACGACGAATCTGATCAATTTCGAAAGAGCGGATGTATACTCTTCGGAGTTGTATATTTCGGAACACGAACTGAATACCTTCATGACTGAGATATTCAACGCATTCCAGCCTTACGCCAATATCAAGCATATCAACTTTACATATGAAAGCAATTTCCGGTATATGAATGTGTGGTTTGATAAGGAAAAGATGGAATCTATCCTGAAAAATATAATTTCGAACGCATTAAAATACACACCGGAAAACGGTAACGTACAGATTTTCGTTTCCGAAAGCAATGATTCGTGGAGTGTAGAAGTGAAGGATACGGGAATTGGTATTCCTGCCAGCGAACAAAAGAAGTTGTTCAAACTTCATTTCCGTGGCAGCAATGCCATCAACTCCAAAGTGACGGGAAGTGGTATCGGACTGATGCTGGTATGGAAACTTGTCCGGTTGCATAAAGGCAAGATTAATCTGTCGAGTGTGGAAAATCAGGGATCGGTGATTAAGATATCGTTCCCTAAAGACAGCAAACGTTTCCATAAAGCACATCTCGCAGCACCAAGCAAGCGCCGGCAAGAGATAACAAGTACCACCAACGTGCCTGCCAGCATCTACGAGAATGTTCATAAAGAACAGAATCCCAATCATCAGCGAATTCTGATCGTAGAAGATAACGATGAGCTGCGCAACTATCTGTCGCAAACACTGGCGGAAGAATATACGGTGCAGAACTGCTGCAACGGAAAGGAAGCTATGACCATCATACCGGAATACAAACCGGAACTGGTTATCTCGGACATCATGATGCCGGAAATGAGAGGAGACGAATTGTGCAAGGCCCTCAAAAACAATATTGAGACATCGCATATTCCTGTTATCTTGCTGACAGCCCTGAATAATGACAAGGATATTCTGTCCGGCCTTGAAATTGGTGCCGACGAATACATTGTGAAGCCATTCAATATTGGTATCCTGAAGGCTAACATCTCCAATCTGTTGACGAACCGTGCCCTTCTGCGAAGCAAATACGGCAGTCTGGATATGGATGATGAGGATGATCACGAAGACGAATGCATCAACTGCTCACAGGATATCGACTGGAAGTTTATCGCCAATGTCCGGAAAAATATAGAAGATAATATAGATAATCCGGCTCTCACTGTAGACGTGCTTTGCAACCTGATGGGAATGAGTCGTACCAGTTTCTACAATAAACTCAGAGCATTGACCGATCAGGCTCCGGGTGATTACATTCGCCTGATCCGTCTGAAACGTTCAGTGAAATTACTGAAAGAAGGTACACACAGTATAACAGAAATTGCAGAAATGACAGGATTTAGTGATGCAAAGTACTTCCGTGAAGTATTCAAGAAGCACTTCAATGTAAGTCCCAGCCAATACGGAAAAGAAGGGAAGCCCCACAAGGAAGGCAGCAAGGCTGGAAAAGAAAACAAGTCCGATAAGGAAGGAGGAGAAAAAGAAGAATGAACATTTATCTCGAATCATTTGGAATCTTTTTTAAAATAGGTGCTTTCACCATTGGTGGAGGTTATGCAATGGTGCCACTTATTGAGAATGAAATCGTAACCAAACGGAAGTGGATAGCATAGGAGGATTTTATCGACCTGCTTGCTATCTCTCAGTCCGCTCCGGGTATCCTGGCGGTGAATATTTCAATCTTTATAGGATATAAGTTGCGCGGTATTCGTGGAAGTATTGTCACGGCACTGGGGACTATACTGCCCTCGTTTATTATCATTTTAGCCATCGCCCTCTTTTTCCATACTTTCAAAGACAACCCGATCGTAGAACGTATATTCAAAGGAATACGTCCCGCAGTAGTCGCACTGATTGCCGCACCGACTTTCACTATGGGCCGATCGGCTAAAATCAACCGATACAATTTATGGATTCCTGTTGTATCGGCCTCATTAATCTGGTTGTTGGGATTCTCCCCGATCTGGATTATCATTGCCGCCGGCGTAGGAGGCTTCTTATGGGGAAAACTTAAAAATTCACCACTCAAAACTAAAAAGCAATGATTTATCTTCAGTTATTTTATACATTCTTTAAAATCGGACTTTTCGGCTTTGGCGGAGGATACGCCATGCTTTCGATGATACAGGGCGAAGTAGTAACCCGGTATGGGTGGGTAACTTCGCAAGAGTTTACAGACATTGTCGCCATCAGCCAGATGACCCCGGGACCTATCGGCATCAATGCGGCCACTTATGTAGGTTTCACATCTACAGGCAGTGTATGGGGATCGATTGTAGCTACATTTGCAGTTGTTTTTCCTTCTTTCATACTGATGCTGACAATCAGCAAATTCTTTCTGAAATATCAGAAACATCCCGTAGTAGAATCTATTTTTGCAGGACTGCGTCCGGCAGTTGTCGGATTATTGGCTTCCGCCGCACTGGTATTGATGAATACGGAAAATTTCAGTTCACCCAAAGAAGACACCTACTCTTTTATCATCAGCATCATCATCTTCCTGGTAGCCTTTATCGGCACCAGAAAATACAAGACCAATCCGATATTAATGATAATTGCCTGCGGAATTGCAGGCCTATTATTTTATTAAATGATGAATGAAGAATGAAGAATTTTGCTGCGCTGTTTCGCTGCATAGTAATTCTTCATTCTTCATTCATCATTTAGTTTTTATAGTTTAACCTTCTTACTTACCGATTTTGACTCATTATGAATACGGTCGAGAGCTGTTACCACATAACGGTATTTTGTTTTACCGGTTTCATACGGAAGTTTGTAGAAAGGATTTCGGGTGATAGCCACGATACGTGACGGATCATCAAGATTCACTTTTTCTTTGGAACCGAAACGGTATACTACATACTGGACGGCTTTGTCCATTTCAGTATCCGCTTTTGGAGCAGTCCAGAAAAGTATATAGCCATCTTCTGTCCATACTTTTTTCATCTTGCGCACTTTGTCCGGAGCCTTATCGTCCATAAAATCGAATACCGGAATCAAAGCCGGATATTTATGGTATTCCTGTACTAAGGCATCACGATATTTTCCCGCGTTCTCAACTACGGCTGCCGCATACCATTGGCAACTTCCACCGATTGTCTGATAAGAACGTTGCAAAGCCATTTTACGTGGAAGCTGGTTGATAGAAGGATTCTTCGGATCGGCATGCTGAACAGTATTCATGACTGCCTGGCCGATAAATAACGGACGGTTTTCCGAATGCTTTGCCCACCAGTCAACCAATGTGGCATAATCGGCAGCCTTATGGCCTATTTCCCAATAAATCTGAGGAATATTATAGTCAATCCATCCTTCACGTGCCCAAAGCAGTACGTCGGCATAGAGATCATCATAGTTCTGCAATCCATTTGTATTGCTGCCCAACGGATCTGTTTTCTGATTACGGTAAATACCGAAAGGACTGATACCGAACTTCACCCACGGCTTTATGCCCCGAATGGTTTCATGAAGTTTCTTTATCAGAATGTTTACATTGCCACGACGCCAGTCTGCCTTGTTGTTGAAACCGCCTCCGTAACGGGCAAAGCTCGCATTATCCGGAAAATCGACTCCCTTGATAGGATAAGGATAAAAATAGTCGTCCATGTGGATAGCATCTACATCGTAGCGGGATACAATATCGGAAACAATCTTGCAGATATGCTCACGACTTTCGGGAAGCGCCGGATCGAAATAAATCTGATCGCCATAAGTGACAAACCATTCCGGATGTTCATGATAAATATGTGTCGGAGCGAGTTGATTTTTCAATGAAGTCTTTACACGGTAAGGATTAATCCATGCATGGAATTCCATATTCCGCTTATGGCATTCTTCGATCATGAATTGCATCGGGTCCCACATCGGAGAAGGTATCTGTCCTTGTGTTCCTGTCAGGAAACGGCTCCACGGTTCATATTGTGAAGCATACAAAGCATCCGCTTCGGGACGCACCTGAAAGATAATCGCATTGATGCCCGCTCCCTGAAGAGAGTTCAGCTGACCGACCAATGTCTGTTTCAGCTTCTCTGTCGGTACACCGCGGAACTGTCCGTTGACAGCTTGTATCCATGCAGCACGAAACTCACGTTTGGGATATGCATTGCCCGATGGCACTTGCGCTCTTGCTCCTGCCGCCAGAAGCAAAACTAATAAGAAAAGATAGTTTTTCAGATTCATAATGTTCTTGAGTCATAAAATAATGTGGTGCAAAGATAATAGAAGCAGACACTATCTCCAACTATTATTGAGGCCATTCGACTACAAATCTTGCACCACCCGCGTAGCTGGTGTCCAGACGGACATTTCCATCCACTAATTCCATGATCTGACGGATGATAGACAATCCCAGTCCGGTGCCCTGAGTGAAAGCGTCAATCTTCGCAAAGCGTTCGAAGATGGCATCCTGATAGTTCTCATCAATTCCGGGACCGGAATCTTCAATGATAAAGCGTACCAGATGATTCGGTTTGTCTTCCGAATAGCTGAGACGTATAAATCCGGATTCTGTAAATTTATTGGCGTTGTTCAGCAAGCCGAGAAGTACCCGTTTTATCCAAACCTCTACCGTACACAATGTTACCGAAGCGGAAGAAGGCGCATATTGCAGCTCTATTCCATCTTTCAGATTCTGACGAACCGCCTCCATACATTCCCGGCAACATGCATCCACATTGACCTGTTTCTTCGGCATATCATCCGTCTGGGAGTCCATATCGGCTATATCAATCACATTGTTCACCAAATCCAGCAAATACGCGTTGCTGCTTTCCATCTGACGGGCGTATTCTTCTATTTCTTCCTGTGTCAACCCGCCGGCAGCCATCAATGATGAAAAACCGATAATCGAATTGAGCGGAGTCCGGATTTCATGTGTAATATGCTGGATAAAGGAGCTTTTCATGTGGCTGGCTTTGACGACTGCCTTATTGGCCGCGTCCAGCTTCCGGTTCAGCGATAAAGAACGCATATAGTAGAAAGTGATAACGAGCAGTAAGGCCAGTATCAATCCCCCCACAATCAGGGAAGTTATGAAAAGATTGCGATTTACTTCCGCCTGCAATTCGAGTTTATCATGTTCCAGTTTGTCTACTTCAAACTGCACGGTATACTTGCTCAGCTGTTCATCCAGCTCTGCCGAACGAATGGAATCATTAATATGGGCATAGGATTTATATACTTCGCAGGCATCTTCAAAGCGCCCCATCTGTTCCATGAACTGAGCCTTCAGCAAATGATTGGCAGGATAACAACTACCCACCGAATGATGATAGTCCATCAATGAATCGAGATAAGTCAGTGCCATTTTGTGGTCATTCAATGTCCGGGCACAAAGTATCTTATATCCCAACCATCCCTCGCGGGGAAAAGTATTCATATTTTCGTGATAAAACTTATCCGCTTGGGCAATAAACGGTTCCGCTGCTTTTTTCCCTTTCAATGCCAGCGTGGCAATCACCTGAAACTGATAATAACGCATGGTAAGTTCCGGTCGGACAGGCATATTCTTACGCTTCATTTTTTCAATCAGCCCCGGCATACGGTCCAGATATTCTATCGCATTGGCATACTCTCCTCTTGCCAGATTAGTCTGAATGATATTCAACGATACCACGTAAGCGTCTTCATAAAAGCCGGCCTCAACAAAATGCTTTAATGCGGAAGAATAATATTCGAGACAAAGCTTGACATTATTGCTGAACATCCGATGGTTATATCCGATACACATTTCACCGCAAGCCATTCCGAAAGCACTTTTAGCCGCATCCGCATCCTTCTGGAGAAGTTCCGTTTCACACATAGCCTCATCTTGCAACCCCTTTTCAGTCAGCAACTGAATATATTGGCGCCACTGCGTATAACGATTGTTGACATGACCGCATTTCAAACACCAGTCCATATATTCATAAGCGACTACTTTCAGGCTATCTGTATTCCTCAACCGATAATAATGGGAAGCAATCTGAGAATAGGCATTATCAATATTGACCGTATCGTTCTGCTGCCTTGCCAGACTCATATATTCCTGATAGAAAGGCATAAAATCCTTCTGACCTATTTTATTCGAGATACTGTCGGAAAGGGCTTCCAACCGTTTTTCTTTGTTTGTGCTACTAAAGGCGAAAGTAGATGCAAAACACAGAATGAATAAGCTAATAACCATCCGGATGTTTCTCACGATTCAAGTCAATTTGTTATTATTTTGAAATGTTTGTTGTAAAATCCGGACTAAGATACGCCATTTATCCGGAAGCAATTTCTTTTTATTACTAATTATAACATATCTTAACCCGGTCAAAAACCTTTCTTCTACCAATAAAATCGCTAACTTTGCCGACTATCATAAAAAAGGAGTATTTTATGTCAGAAAACAAACATATTTCAATCAAAGGAGCGCGGGTTAACAACCTGAAAAACATCGATGTAGATATTCCACGCAACAAGCTTGTTGTTATCACCGGATTATCCGGATCGGGGAAATCGTCGCTCGCTTTTGATACTCTCTATGCAGAAGGACAACGTCGTTATGTAGAAAGCCTCAGCAGCTATGCACGCCAGTTTTTGGGACGAATGAGCAAACCTGAATGTGATTTTATCAAAGGAATCCCTCCGGCAATTGCCATCGAACAGAAAGTGAACAGCCGCAATCCGAGATCTACCGTAGGAACTTCAACTGAGATTTACGAATATCTGCGCTTGCTTTATGCGCGGGTAGGACGTACATACAGCCCTGTCAGCGGAGAAGAAGTCAAGAAACATTCGACAGAGGATATCGTCAACTGTATGCTTTCGTATCCGGAAGGGACAAGATATACGGTATTGACCTCTATCCGCCTGCGTGAAGACCGTACACTGCAACAGCAACTGGAAATAGACCTGAAACAAGGTTTCAACCGGGTGGAAGTGAACGGTGAAATGAAACGTATCGATGAATACAAGCCGGTTCCGGGTGACGAGGTTTATCTGTTGGTAGACCGCATGGCAGTGGCAAACAGCAAAGATGCCATCAGCCGACTGACGGACTCTGCCGAAACCGCTATGTATGAAGGGGACGGCATGTGTATGCTACGCTTTTATCTGCCGGACGGAACAACCAAACTATATAGTTTCAGCACGAAATTCGAAGCGGACGGCATCACTTTCGAAGAACCGAATGATCAGATGTTCTCGTTCAACTCTCCGATCGGTGCCTGCCCCGTATGCGAAGGGTTCGGCAAAGTGATCGGTATTGACGAGCACCTGGTAGTGCCCAACCGTTCGTTATCCGTATACGAAGGGGCCATCGTCTGCTGGCGTGGTGAAAAGATGGGAGAATGGAAGGAAGAGTTGATTCACAATGCGGATAAATTCGATTTTCCGATTTTCACTCCTTACTACGAACTGACAGACGAGCAGCGCCGCACACTGTGGGAAGGAAACCAATACTTCCACGGCATCAACGATTTCTTCAAGATGCTGGAAGAGAACCAATATAAGATACAGTATAGGGTGATGTTAGCACGTTACCGGGGTAAAACGATCTGCCCGAAATGTCACGGCACACGCCTAAAACCGGAAGCAGGATATGTACGGGTGAACGGAAAAAGTATTTCTGAACTGGTGGATTTACCCATCACGGAATTGAAACAGTTTTTCGATCATTTGGACTTAAACGAGCATGACACACAGGTAGCCCGAAGGATCCTGACTGAAATCAACAGCCGTATCCGCTTCCTGATTGATGTAGGATTGGGGTATCTGACTCTAAACCGCCTCAGTAACTCACTGTCGGGTGGAGAAAGCCAGCGTATCAACCTCGCGACTTCACTCGGAAGCAGTCTTGTCGGCAGTCTCTACATTCTGGATGAACCGAGTATCGGTTTGCACAGTCGTGATACCAACCGTTTAATCCGTGTACTGCGCCAATTGCAGGAGCTCGGAAATACAGTAGTAGTGGTAGAGCACGATGAAGAAATAATCCGTGCTGCCGATTATATCATAGATATCGGCCCCAATGCCGGTCGTCTGGGAGGAGAAGTCGTTTATCAAGGTGACATGAAAGATCTCCGGAAAGGCAGCAATAGCTATACGGTACGTTATCTGTTGGGAGAAGAGGAAATTCCCGTTCCCGAACATCGCCGTCCGTGGAATAATTATATCGAACTGACAGGTGCCCGCGAAAATAATCTGAAAGGGGTGAATGTACGCTTCCCTCTCAATGTGATGACAGTGGTCACAGGTGTTTCCGGTTCGGGCAAGAGTACGCTGGTGCGGGATATTTTCTATCGGGCGCTAAAGCGTGAACTGGATGAATGCAGTGACCGACCGGGAGAATTTTCTTCTATCGGGGGAAGTCTTCGTGACTTGAGAAATATTGAGTTTGTCGATCAGAACCCGATCGGCAAATCATCCCGCTCCAATCCGGTGACTTACATCAAGGCTTATGACGAAATCCGTAAGTTATGGTCGGAGCAACCACTGGCAAAACAGATGGGATACACAGCCGGACATTTCAGTTTCAACAGTGAAGGCGGACGTTGCGAAGAATGTAAAGGTGAAGGAACCATCACGGTAGAAATGCAGTTTATGGCAGACTTGGTACTGGAATGCGAATCCTGTCACGGTAAACGTTTTAAAGCGGATACACTGGAAGTGAAATTTCATGATAAGAACATCTATGATGTACTGGAAATGACAGTAAACCAAGCTGTTGAATTCTTCACCGAACATGGTCAGAAGAAGATTGTAAAAAGACTGCTTCCACTGCAGGATGTCGGGTTGGGGTATATCAAACTAGGCCAGTCCTCCTCTACCCTGTCCGGTGGTGAAAATCAGCGTGTGAAACTCGCGTTTTATCTGAGTCAGGAGAAAGCCGATCCAACCTTATTCATCTTTGACGAACCGACTACGGGGTTACATTTCCATGACATCCGCAAACTGCTGGATGCTTTCGACGCACTCATCCGACGAGGACACAGCATCGTCATCATCGAGCATAACATGGATGTTATCAAATGTGCCGATTACGTTATAGACCTCGGACCGGAAGGCGGAGACAAAGGCGGAAATATCGTTGCAGTAGGTACACCAGAAGAAGTAGCCGCTTGCGAAGCAAGCTATACCGGGCAGTTCTTGAAAGAGAAACTTTCATAAAATGAAAAACTAAAATAATGAAGAATGAAAAATGAAGAATTCTGCTGCGCTATCAAGCTGCATAGGAATTCTTCATTCTTAGTTCTTCATTTAAAAGTAGAATCCGAATCCGATCTTAATGCCGAAGCGTGACATATCGCTATCGTTAAAGCGCCATTTGTAATATACGGCAGGTTCGATAGTTACGGTGCGAGAGAGGAAATAGGCGTATCCGGCTTCGATACCCAGTCCCCAATCGGTACGATGAGATCCACCGTCGTAACGGAAGCGGTTCCAGTCGAGACCACCACCCAGATAAACACCTGTGGAGTTAAAGTAAAAACGCATGCCTGTACCTAATGTGTATTCGTCTACAGGTTTGGACCAGTCGGCACCGAGATTTACCATCAAGGCAATACCATCGGCAAGAAATGTACCGGCTTGCGCACCAATACCAAACGTTGCTTTATCATTCTTATTATACGAGAAATCTAATCCTGTTACAGAAGGATTAAGAATCATTTTTCCTTTCTCAAACTGAGCCTGGACAGCTATCGATACCACCAGCAGACAAATAGCTAAAGCTAATTTCTTCATAAATTTACTTTTTTAAGTGAATAGATTGTTCGTCTTTTTTACGACTTTCGTTCATTTGCTCCTCTTTACGGCGTTCACGCATTTGTTCCTTCTTCCGAAGCACTAGCCAAAGCAAGAGAACGATAGCATAAGAGCCTACCACTGTAAGAATCTTCTCTGTCTGACTGACTTCCGTGTTACGAGGTAACAAATAGGCCGCCGTTACTGATACATAAATAAGGAATGCAATAGCAACTCCTGTCGATTTCTTTATTTTCTTCATTCTGATAGTTTTCTAATTTTTTGTTTTCCCAACCAGATAAAGAACCAAGCAATAGCTACCACTACGCATCCTATACCGATACAGTAGGAAACTATATGCGAAAGTCCCAGACCTTCGGGAGCGATACATATATAAGTAGAACAAACACTTGTCATAAATAAGGCGGGTATCAGAGTGATCCAGTAAGGCTTTTTAGCTACCACAAGGTAGACTGTTATAGCCCACAGGGTGAACACCGCCAATGTCTGATTGGCCCAGGCAAAATAACGCCAGATCATATTAAATCCGTCTGCATCACGCAAGCTATAAAGAAGCAAGCCGATAGCTACCGCAAACATCGGGATACAGATGTATAAACGGCGACGCATGCTCTTTTGTTCCAGTCCCAGAAAGTCCGCAACAATCAAGCGGGCAGAACGGAAAGCGGTATCTCCCGAAGTAATCGGAGCTGCAATTACTCCTAAGATGGCAAGCACTCCACCCACAGCACCCAGCCAGTCTTTTGTGATGGCATCTACTATTACAGAAGCATTGTTCTCTTCCATTCCATTTTCATGGAAGAAATAAGTGGCTGCTGCTGCCCAGATCAAGGCTACGATGCCCTCGGTGATCATTGCTCCATAAAAAACAGGACGTCCATGACGTTCCGAAGTCATACATCGGGCCATTAAAGGACTTTGCGTAGCATGGAAACCGGATATGGCACCACAAGCGATACTCACAAACATAATCGGGAAAATAGGCAGTTCACTCGCATCCGGATTGGTATTCTGCAATCCGTCCCAAAGTTCGGGCAGAGCAGGATGATTAACATATAACATCACCAGAATACCGACTGCCATAAACAGCAAGGCAACTGCAAATAACGGATATATTTTGCCGATTATCTTATCAACCGGAAGTAGTGTAGCCAGAATATAATAAAGGAAGACAACAACAATCCAAAAGGTAGCATCCAGACTTTCCGGAGTCAGCTTTGCCAGCAGCCCGGCAGGTCCGGCTACGAAAACAGAGCCGACCAGAATCATCAGAAGGACGGTAAATCCACGCATGATCTGCTTGGTAGTCAGTCCCAGATAACGACCTATGATTTCGGGAAGACTCTCCCCTCCATGACGCAAAGAAAGCATTCCGGCAAAATAATCGTGAACAGCGCCTGCAAAAATACTTCCCAATACAATCCACAGATAAGAGGAACTGCCAAACTTTGCTCCCATAATAGCACCGAATATCGGACCCAGTCCGGCAATATTAAGGAATTGAATCATGAATATTTTCCAGGTAGGCAGCGGGATATAGTCTACTCCATCGGCTTTGGTAAGAGCCGGGGTTTTACGGTCGTCCGGACCAAAGACGCGCTCCATCAAGCGCCCATACGTGAAATAGCCTGCTATCAACGCCAGCAGGCACAGGGTAAATGTAATCATGGCGTGTTGTTTTTTTAACTGACGCAAATGTAGCATAATCCCACGAAACAACACAACAATACCGACACTTTTGCTAACTTTACAGGTATTTAAAACAAAAAATAGCAGGATTTTCATCTGCTGATAAAGCAAATGATCCTGCTATTAGACGTTATTACAAATAAGGAAAGACTGAATTACGGTTCCTTCATCTCATCAACAGTTACGATTTTCCATTTATCCAAGTCTTTAATCTGGCCGCCTTTATTGCCTACCACCTCCGTGCTGTTGGCAGAAGACAAACCTATTCTTGCTTCAGGGGACAGTTCCAATGAATAATAACCTTCATCATCCGTAGGGGTCAGGAACAATGCATATTTAGGATCATGCACTCTCCAGTCGTCTCCGGGCTTGCCCACAATCACTTTATCTCCATTATTCATTACATGAAGGTTGGTCGCTATATTTCTGACACGGAGGATATGATACGTCAAATTTTCGATGCAAAACAATTGTGACTTCTTCTCCGAATCATATTTTGCGGCAGAAATCACTTTCGAATCCGGATTACAATCCAGTACCATACCGGTCGCTTTATTGACCAAATAGACCTGAGATACATTATCGGTTACATAAGGCATGTATTTTTCCTTGATAGTTACCGATTTCAGTTTGGCATCCTGTCCTCTCCATTGTACAGTCACTTTATGTTTGCCTTTTATCCGACGGTCGAAAAGAGCGGACTGCGTAGTGAAGTTCTTAGAGTCGGCACCCGAAACATCAATTGAAGCAAAAGGAATCGTTTCGGTATCCAGATAGAAATCCAAGTATCCCGACTTAGTTTTATTCAATTGCACTTCAGCCTCTACTTTCTCATACGTAGGCAGCGAGCCGAAATGTACATCGAATGACAATCTCGTACCATTCTTCGCTTTTTCAATAGCACCATTCTTTATCTTCGCCTTCGAACCCGAAAGAGAAATATCCGAAGCAGCCACCGTTATCCCACCGGGGTTCATAACGAATTCACCCGTTATCGCTTTATACACTTCCTTCGCTATAATATAATGTCCTCTATGATCGGGATGCACCCAATCGTTGCCGCCCGGCATAAATTCCGGATGTCCCTTCAAAGGATTATACAGGTCTACACAGACCAGATTAAGTTCCTCCGCAATCTCTCTTACGGCAGGCTGAATATAATTCTTTGCTACATTGTCATCAAATGAACCAAGAAATCCCCCATCACCGTAATACATCGGAGGAGGCGTACAAATATAAATATCCGGTTTGGTAGACAAGGCTTGGAATTTAGCTATCAGTTTTTTATAGTCTGCCTTAAATGTTTCCTTACCATATTTTTCGAAGTTCTTCTTGTTGGCATCGTTTGCACCAAACTTAATAATGACAATATTAGGCTTATACTCCAGTGCTGCCGCGCATTGCTCAGAATTAATGTAAGCGAATTGATATTCATTAGGATTTTCAGGGGTAGTCGCGTCTTCTCTTAGTTTTATAAATACCCCGGAAGAGCCTTTACCAAATTTGGTGACTTCGTAATCATCACCGAGCATTTCAGCCAGAGGCATCGCGTAATAACCATAATCATTCGTTCCTCCGGTGATACTGTTTCCAACAGTGGCAACTCTAATCTTTCCTGTCTGGGCAGCCATACTTGCTGCAAACAAAAGACAGAGCGACACAGATAGTAGCTTTTTCATTCTTTTATTATCTTGTTATATTCATATTATTTTCATTTTCGCACCTTATTTAAAGACGTCCAAGAATGCAGATACCACTAACAGAGAACCGGTAAATTTCTTCTAAAGAGTATTAAATAAAAGAGGAATAATCAATTTACAGACATTTTTGCTAGCTTTGCAAGGTTTAAAACAAAAAACAAAAAATATGTGCCGAACGATTCTCATTCTTTCACTTTTGCTTCTTATCCTTCCGGTAAAAGCGCAGCCCAAGTACGAGGTTCGTGCAGCATGGATCACAGCTGTATATGGGCTGGACTGGCCTCGCACACGTGCTACTACCCCTCAGACCATTCGTAAGCAGAAGGAAGAACTGGTGGATATCCTCGACAAACTGAAAGCTGCCAATTTCAATACCGTTCTGTTTCAGACACGCACGCGGGGGGATGTGTTGTATCCTTCTTCTATCGAACCGTTCAATTCGATTCTGACCGGAAAGGTCGGAGGTAATCCGGGATACGATCCGTTGGCTTTTGCAATTGAGGAATGCCACAAGCGGGGAATGGAGTGTCATGCATGGATGGTGACGATTCCGTTAGGCAATAAAAAACATGTCGCTTCTCTCGGTAGTCAATCTGTCACCAAGCGGGTGAAAGATATCTGTGTGCCTTATAAAAACGAATATTTTCTTAATCCGGGACATCCGGCTACGAAAGAATATCTCATGAGACTCGTTCGGGAAGTGGTAGACCGTTATGATATAGACGGAGTACATTTCGACTACCTGCGCTATCCGGAGAATGCGCCTTTATTCCCCGACAAATACGATTTTCGCCGTTACGGCAAAGGACGTACTTTGGATCAATGGCGCCGGGACAATATTTCCGAAATCGTCCGGTACATATATAAAGGTGTAAAAGCCATGAAGCCATGGGTAAAGGTAAGTACTTGTCCCGTAGGCAAATACAGGGATACTTCCCGCTATTCTTCCCGTGGTTGGAACGCGTTTTATACGGTTTATCAAGATCCGCAAGGGTGGCTCGGCGAAGGCATTCAGGATCAGATATATCCTATGATGTATTTTCAGGGAAACAGTTTCTATCCTTTTGCGCTCGACTGGCAGGAACAGAGCAACGGACGACAGGTTATCCCGGGACTCGGCATCTATTTCCTCCATCCCGATGAAGGAAAATGGACACGCGATGAAGTGGATCGTCAGATTAACTTCATACGCAATCAGAAAATGGCAGGGGAAGGGCATTACCGTGTCAAGTATCTGATGGACAACACACAGGGAATTTATGACGAATTGATCGAGAATTTCTATGCCTACCCGGCATTACAGCCTCCGATGACATGGCTGGACAACGTTCCGCCATCTGCCCCCTCAACACTCAAAGTTACGTCCATCGACAACGGATATACCGAACTGAACTGGCAGGCAGCGACGGATAATGATCAACGGAATAAACCGATGTACGTGATTTATGCTTCCAATGAATATCCGGTAGATACAAAGAAAGCGGAAAATATTGTCGCACAAAGTATTCGTGAAACAAGTTATATTTATGCACCCATCCAGCCTTGGAATGCTAAAAAGTATTTTGCAGTAACAGCAATCGACCGTTGCGGAAATGAAAGTGCACCCGTATATGGAGATTAGTAGGAATTTCAGACAGCAATTACCACAATGCGACTTTTCCGATATTCACCAATTCCAATTTAGCAGTATCTTCAAAGAGTTCCCATTGCTTGAAACTAGAGTTCCATCAGCGTGAAACTGCAGTTCCATCAGTGAGAAACTAGAGTTTCATACGCTTGAAACTTTAGTTCCAAACGCTCGAAACTATCTGAAACTACTGTTGATTTGATTGACTTAACCGTATGTTCCAATCACATTGAACGCATCAGCTACTTCAACAATTCTGCTCTCTCAGAAAACATTAAATCATATATCAGTCAATAATACATAAATTCTCAGTCCTTAATACTTGATTTCTCAATTATTAATGTCTGAGAAATCAAACGTTAACAGTTGAGAAATCAGACATTAACATCCTATAAATCAATACTTAACAACATAAAAGTCTTGTTTATCGGGAAGATGCAGAGTGAGAGCAAGGACTTGCTCTCACTCTGCTACCATTGGATCTCTAACTGCTAAAACATCGATGAATAAAGGGATACAGACGAACAGTTAGAGCATGAGAGCAAAACTCATATTAAATTCACTGAGAGAGAAAACGGATGGCTAGAGAAGTTATGGCTATTAATCAGTAAGCTAAAACAATAAACAAAAACGAGCAAAATAGAACAGAATCATGTCAAAAGAAGTATAATTGTAAATCTCTCTGCCTAAAAGAGTAAGGAACTGTGACAAACTTTAAAATTGGCAGTAAAAGATACCTCTAAATCATTTATATTACTTACATTTGAGGTATGCTACTGAAACAAAAGAAACTTAATACACAAAATAATAACATTAACAATTGTAGCTCCGCTCAGCATCCGAAAGTTTTTACATACAAGAAGATGCTACAAAATTTACATCTATAAAAATTATCAACATTGATGTAACTGTATACAATTAAGAATATATATGAGCCACATCCACTTTATTCTCTTTCTCCTAGGCTACCTGACCATGCATCCGTTCGCTACAAAAGCAGCAGGGATCGACAGCCTATTTGCGCATTACTTCAACCATGCGCAAACCTTTGCCGACGCCTACCCTCGCGAGAAAGTACACCTGCATTTTGACAACACAAGCTATTATGCAGGCGACACCATTTGGTTTAAAGCGTATGTAGTGACGGCAGAGAACAACCAGCCAAGTACCATCAGCACCCCACTTTACGTAGAATTAATAGACCAGATGGGATACACTACAAATAAGCAAATCATAAAACTGGAGAATGGAGAAGGATACGGACAAATTCCACTAACAGAATACGTGCTGTCAGGATACTACGAAGTGCGGGCATATACCAAGTGGATGCTTGCCTTTAACGAAACACAATATTTCTCACGAACTTTCCCCATCTATCGCTGGCTCAGCGATAATCACCAAAAAGACCGAAGCATAGCCATGTACAACTGGGACCCTTCTTTCCGGCTACGTCCCAGAGAGAAAAAGAATAAACTTTCTCTCCATTTTTTTCCTGAAGGGGGACAATTAGTACAGGGGATCACGTCTGTAGTGGCTTTCAAAGCAGAAAGCAAAGATACAATCAATGTCTGCCTGTCTGGAGAAATTCAGCAAAACACGAATGTCACCTCTTTCGAAACACTTCACGAAGGCATGGGCTATTTTATGTATACGCCTGCAGCCGAGCCTTCCACCGCACACGTCATTTGGAATGATAAAAAATATAGTTTCAAACTACCGAAAGCACTGCCGGCAGGATATGTTCTCCGTGTAGAAAAGCGGGGCAATCAATACGAAATATGCGTCATGCGCAACGAACAAACAAGCAGGGAAGATACAGTTGCCGTGTTCTTCAGCCACCAAGGTCGCCCAATTACTTATCACATAGTAAAATGGGAAAATAAGAATACCAACCGTTTTCTGCTACCGACAGAAACACTTCCAACGGGAATTATGCAAGTTTCGCTCATCAACAGTCGGTGCGAAACATTATGCGAACGATTCTGCTATGTAATGCCTCAAAAGAATCCATTACAACTGAAAGTTCGCAGTAATACTATTTTGTACACTCCCTACGCTCCCATCGCTTGCCATCTCTCACTGAAAGACTCAACGGGAAATCCCGTAAAAGGAAAAATATCAGTCGCTATCCGTGACTGGGAAGCTTCCGATTATATGGAATATGACAACACCCTCTTCACAGATCTACTGCTCACATCAGATTTGAAAGGGTATATCCACCAGCCCGGCTATTACTTTGCAGACACTTCACCCCAACGGCTCAGAAAACTTGACTTATTGCTACTCATACACGGCTGGCGAAAATATGACATGCCCACAGCAATGGGCATTAAAGAATTTACGCCACGCTATCAACCGGAGAAGGAATTAACTCTGCATGGCCAAGTACTCTCTATCATATTGAAAAAAGCTCAGCCAGATATGGAAGTCAGCATTCTGACACGTACAGATAGTTTGTTTGCAGCGGGAATCACTTATACCGATTCAACAGGTTATTTTAACCTCCCCGTAATGCCTTTCGAAGAAACGATGGAAGCTATTTTCCAGACACATAAACCGGGAAAGCCTCGAAACCGTATGTGCCTTGTCAAGCTTTTCCGCAATTTCCAGCCAAGCTTGAGGATTTTAACCTACAACGAACTGAATCCGTTATGGAACAACTCAAACAAACTGGAGTGGCTGGCAAGATTTAATGACTCTGTCTACCAAGATTCTGTATTCGGATCAGACAGTCATTGGATCAGCGAAGTGACCATTAAAGCCAAAAAACGTCAACAAGACCTTAACACAATCCGCTTTGAACAGAGTGTGTTTGCCTTCTACGATGTAGAGCAACTGCTCGAAGAAGAACGGGATAAGGGAAAAGATTACATTACCATAAGTGACTTTTTAAAAGATATCAATTCCGGTATTATCAAGAAATATGGAGGCATAGAGGAATTTGTGAACGGCAAACACGACATCACATGGAAAGATGAAAGTATCAACGCCGTAAAATACATCATCTTTTGCAAAGGAGTCGGTGTACACAACATGTTGCAAGACAAGAATTTTGAAACGGGATATAGCCACATGCTTGACAATTACAAATATAATGATCGGGATTGGACAGAGCAACCACACAGTGAATATGGTCGTTGGGGAGTTATCTGCAACATCATCACCAAAGATGGTTGGAATCCACATCTAAGGTATGACTATACACGAGGTATACGCTACACCACCATAAAAGGGTACACACATCCGCTAGAATTTTATTCCCCCCAATATTTACCCAGCCAGCCACTTCCCTCAAATGACAGACGACGCACCCTCTACTGGAATCCAAATATAGAAACAGATGAAAACGGAGAGGCTACAATTCACTGCTTTAATGCAAGCAAATCCACCTTTCTCACTATCAGTGCTGAAACGATACACGATGGGCAACCGGCTAGCTTGAATATACATTCTATAGGATTAGATGAATCAAAAACAGATCATTTACAATAAAGAAACGCACGATACCGGCTTTGAGACGTCACCGGCACTAACGGCAAATACCCGGCACACACCCGATTATTCTCTACGGACAAAGGGCACGAAGCCGACATCTGCCGATGTTCCTCCAAAGCCTGACCGGCTAAAGGATAATAATCAATCCGAAAGACTCCTTCCGCATCCGCAGCCAAATAACGATCCGTCAAGAACCGTGCCACCACCCCCATATTCATTCGCAGATTAATTTCGACACAAGGATGAATCCGGTAAACAGGCGCTTCACCCGGAAAATGACAAATCATCATATCCACTCCCAAGTATCCATGATAAAAGCCACCGAACAAAGCTGATAATTCTTCTTCCAGACGAGTCCGCAGCCTGATAAATTCTTCTTGTGGCACATAAGCCGATAGTTTCTGCAGAATCTTCTCGTCAGACAGCAAGTCATTTCCCGCATACATCCCACTCCCACCCGTGTGGAAGACCGAATATCCGGCAAAAACAACCCGTCCTCTCCCATCGGCATAAAACTCCATAGCGAAATCTTCCACCTTGTTATATATAGGTTCGCCTACCACCCCACCCTGAGAAGCAGCGACACGGGCACACCAACCGGAAATAAAAGTTGTAAATATGCCTTTACACCAATTCAATCCTTTCCCGCTTCCGGAAAGCGGAGCTTTTAACAAACACACTTCCCGACCTTCGACGAACGCACTGCACTCCGCCAAAGTATTCAAATAAAAAGATTCTCCACAGAAGTATTCATTCAACCGCAACCCCGGCAACAACTTTACCGCCTGCAGACGATGTGAGTGTTCTCTCAGAATATTCATATAATCCGCAGAAGGTAGCTCCGCCTGATCTGCTCCCAATGTCATCAAACGCTTCCGCAAAGCAGGGTCCCAACCCCACGGAGAGAACTTCCGGTCCTTCCCGTCAGCCACTTCCGGTTCTGTCAACAATGCCACATCCATGCTCAATAGTTCACTCTTTGTTTTCAGGAAGTCCGCATTATAAGCAGACGGTGCCAACACCGCACTTCCCGCATCGGCATACCACATAGGAAGCAACGCCAGATCACTCGCCATCTGCCGGGCGGAAGCCGGCGCCATATAGTTCGTCTCACCGCTTGCCAACGCCATATCATGCTCCGGATTGAATATATAAACAGGTCTTTTCGTCATGTCAAAGATGGATTCAACACATTATTCTGCAAATATATACAGGAAATAATCAGGAACTTACACAATAAAGAGAAACTTATAAATTAAAGCACATTTTTGCTATCTCTACTTTGCAAATCCTAAAAAAAGCACTATATTTGCCAGCCGAAAAACAAAGAAAAGAAATGGAATCATTCTATCGCACACACGCCTACCTCGTTGAGCACACCAATGCCCCCGTTCGCCGTGATCTTATGGATGAGATCGACTGGAGCGACCGCCTGATTGGTATCAAAGGGACACGTGGCGTAGGAAAAACCACTTTCCTCCTACAGTACGCCAAAGAGAAATTCGGAACGGACCGTTCCTGCCTGTTCATTAACATGAACAACTTCTATTTCTCCGGACACAGCCTCGTTGACTTCGCCAACGAGTTTCAGAAACGTGGCGGAAAAGTGCTGCTGATCGACCAAGTGTTCAAGCACCCGGAATGGAGCAGAGAGTTACGAATGTGCTATGACCGTTTCCCCAGCCTGAAGATTGTCTTCACCGGTTCTTCCGTTATGAGGCTGAAAGAAGAAAATCTTGAATTGCGCGACATCGCAAAAAGTTATAACCTGCGTGGTTTTTCATTCCGCGAGTTTCTGAACTTACAGACAGGAATGAAATTCCGGGCGTATAGCCTCGAAGAAATCCTCAGCACACACGAACAGATAGCCAAAGGAGTACTTTCCAAAGTGCGTCCGCTGGACTATTTTCAGGATTACCTGCATCATGGCTTCTATCCTTTCTTCCTTGAAAAACGCAATTTCTCGGAGAATCTGCTGAAAACAATGAACATGATGGTAGAAGTAGACATCCTGCTGATCAAACAAATTGAGCTGAAATATCTTTCAAAGATAAAAAAATTACTATATTTGTTGGCTGTGGACGGCCCGAAAGCTCCTAACGTGAGCCAACTGGCAAGTGATATACAGACATCCCGCGCTACGATAATGAACTATATCAAGTATCTGGCAGACGCGCGTCTCATTAATCTGGTTTACCCGAAGGGAGAAGAATTCCCTAAAAAGCCGTCAAAGATTATGATGCACAACTCGAACCTGATGTACTCCATTTATCCGGTGAAAGTGGAAGAACAGGATGTACTCGACACTTTCTTCGTTAACACATTATGGAAAGACCATAAAGTACATAAAGGAGATAAAAACGTCTCTTTTATGGTAGACGAAGTGATGCCGTTCAAAATTTGCGCGGAAGGTGCAAAAATAAAGAATAACCCGGACGTGACGTATGCGTTGCAAAAGGCCGAAATAGGCCGCGGCAACCAAATACCTCTCTGGATGTTTGGATTCTTATACTAAAAAAACACGATTATGGATTACAGGAAGTTAGATGAATTGAACAAATTGCGCATATCAGGTGCACTGACAGATGAAGAGTTTGAACAAGAAAAACAGAAAATACTGAATAAAGAAACTCCCAAAGGAATATTGGGTCTTTCTGAAAACAGCTATATGGGAATAATGAATTTTGTACTTCTGATACCGACATGGGGATGGATTATTTCCATTATCGCGTGGATAGTCGGAAAAGATAAATCGGAAGCTGTCAGTACACAAGGAAAATATATATTCAACTGGTTAATCAGTTGGAGTATTTATACATTAATAATAGGACTTATATTTGCAGGACAGTTTATCGGTGGAATCATCGGGGCGATAGCCTCTCCATTATCATTGTTAAGCGGTTCTTTGTTCAACATAGGAACATTGCCTTTCGTCCTTTTATTCATCTTATACTTTGTGTTTCCAATTATCGGAGGCGTCAAAGGGCTGGACGGAAAGCTGTGGAAATACCCGCTTTCCATACCTTTTTTGAAATGATTTATTTACTTAAATATTTAATTTAGTTATGACTAAACAGAAGAAATTCATCACTTGTGATGGTAACCAGGCTGCAGCGCATATCTCGTATATGTTCTCTGAAGTAGCAGCTATCTACCCCATCACTCCTTCTTCGACTATGGCTGAGTACGTAGACGAATGGGCTGCCGCAGGACGTAAGAACATCTTCGGCGAAACAGTATTAGTACAGGAAATGCAATCTGAAGGTGGTGCTGCCGGTGCAGTTCACGGTTCTCTTCAGGCTGGTGCGCTGACTACTACTTACACTGCTTCTCAGGGTCTTCTTTTGATGATCCCTAACATGTACAAAATTGCCGGTGAATTCTTGCCTTGCGTATTCCATGTATCTGCCCGTACACTGGCTTCTCACGCATTGTGTATCTTCGGTGACCATCAGGACGTAATGTCAGCTCGTCAAACCGGCTTCGCCATGTTGGCAGAAGGTTCTGTACAGGAAGTTATGGATTTGGCAGGTGTTGCTCATCTGGCTACTATCAAATCACGCGTTCCGTTCATGAACTTCTTCGATGGCTTCCGTACTTCTCACGAAATCCAGAAGATCGAAATGTTGGAAAACGACGATCTCGCTCCGCTGATCGACCAGGAAGCTTTGGCTGAATTCCGTGCCCGTGCACTGAATCCGATGAAGCCGGTTGCCCGTGGTATGGCTGAAAACCCCGACCACTTCTTCCAACATCGTGAATCATGCAATAACTACTATGAAGCAGTTCCTGCTATCGTAGAAGAATACATGAACGAAATTTCCAAGATCACAGGCCGCAAATACGGTTTGTTCGACTATTACGGCGCAGAAGATGCAGAACGCGTAATTATCGCAATGGGTTCTGTAACTGAAGCTGCCCGCGAAGCTATCGACCACTTGGTAGCAAACGGCGAAAAAGTAGGTATGGTTGCCGTACACTTGTATCGTCCGTTCTCTGCTAAACACTTCCTGGCTGCTGTACCCAAGACTGCAAAGAGCATCGCAGTGCTTGACCGTACCAAAGAACCGGGTGCTAACGGTGAACCTCTTTACCTTGACGTTAAAGACTGCTTCTATGGCGCAGAAAATGCTCCTGTTATCGTTGGCGGTCGCTACGGTCTGGGTTCAAAAGATACAACTCCGGCACAGATCATCTCTGTATTCGAAAACTTGGCTATGCCAATGCCGAAGAACCATTTCACTATCGGTATCGTAGACGACGTTACGTTCACTTCCCTTCCTCAAAAAGAAGAAATCGCTCTGGGCGGCGAAGGTATGTTCGAAGCTAAATTCTACGGTCTGGGTGCTGACGGTACGGTAGGTGCCAACAAGAACTCTGTTAAGATTATCGGTGACAACACCGACAAACACTGTCAGGCTTACTTCTCTTACGACTCTAAGAAGTCAGGTGGTTTCACTTGTTCTCACCTGCGTTTCGGTGATACTCCGATCCGCTCTACTTACTTGGTAAATACGCCGAACTTCGTTGCTTGTCACGTTCAGGCTTACCTGCACATGTACGACGTAACACGCGGTTTGCGTAAAAACGGTTCTTTCTTGCTGAACACAATCTGGGAAGGTGAAGAACTGGCTAAGAACCTGCCTAACAAGGTTAAGAAATATTTCGCACAGAACAACATTTCTGTATACTATATCAACGCAACACAAATTGCACTGGAAATTGGTTTGGGTAACCGTACCAACACAATCCTTCAATCTGCATTCTTCCGTATCACAGGCGTTATTCCTGTAGAACAAGCTGTTGAGCAGATGAAGAAATTCATCGTTAAGTCTTACGGCAAGAAGGGTGAAGACGTTGTTAACAAGAACTACGCTGCTGTAGACCGCGGTGGTGAATACAAGACTCTGACTGTCGATCCAGCTTGGGCTAACCTGCCGGATGATGCAAAAACAGAAAACAACGATCCTGCATTCATCAACGAAGTAGTTCGCCCGATCAATGCACAAGACGGTGACTTGCTGCCGGTATCTGCATTCAAGGGTATCGAAGACGGTACTTGGCATCAAGGTACTTCTAAATACGAAAAACGTGGTGTTGCCGCATTTGTTCCCGAATGGAATGCTGAAAACTGTATCCAGTGTAACAAGTGTGCATATGTTTGTCCTCACGCTTCTATCCGTCCGTTCGTACTCGATGCTGAAGAGCAGAAGGGTGCTAAGTTCGAACAACTGAAAGCTGTAGGTAAAGCATTCGATGGTATGACATTCCGTATTCAGGTAGACGTTCTCGACTGTCTGGGTTGCGGTAACTGTGCCGACATCTGTCCGGGTAATCCGAAGAAGGGTGGCAAGGCATTGACCATGAAACACCTCGAAAGCCAGTTGGCTGAAGCTGAAAACTGGACTTACTGCGCTGAAAATGTGAAGAGCAAACAACATCTGGTTGACATCAAGGCTAACGTGAAGAACTCTCAGTTCGCAACTCCGTTGTTTGAGTTCTCCGGCGCTTGCTCCGGTTGTGGTGAAACTCCGTACGTGAAACTGATTTCTCAGTTGTTCGGTGACCGCGAAATGGTTGCTAACGCTACAGGATGTTCTTCTATCTATTCCGGTTCAGTACCTTCTACTCCGTATACTACGAACGAAAAGGGTCATGGTCCTGCTTGGGCTAACTCACTGTTCGAAGACTTCTGCGAATTCGGTCTGGGTATGGAATTGGCTAACGAAAAGATGCGTGCCCGTCTGGTGAAAGTAATGAACGAAGCCATCGCTTCTGACTGCTGTCCTGCCGAGAACAAAGAGGTATTCGCTGAATGGATCAACAATATGCTGGATGCAGAAAAGACTAAGGAACTGGCCGAAAAGATCATTCCGATGGTTGAAGCTGCCAAGGATAAATGCAACCACTGCAAGCAAATCGCTGAACTGCAACAATATCTTGTTAAACGCAGCCAGTGGATCATCGGTGGTGACGGTGCTTCTTACGATATCGGTTATGGTGGTCTTGACCATGTAATCGCTTCAGGTAAGGACGTTAACATCCTTGTACTCGATACTGAGGTTTACTCTAACACTGGTGGTCAGTCTTCTAAAGCTACTCCGGTGGGTGCTATCGCTAAGTTTGCTGCTGCAGGTAAGCGTGTACGTAAGAAAGACCTCGGTCTGATGGCTACTACTTACGGTTATGTATATGTTGCTCAGATCGCTATGGGTGCTGACCAAGCTCAGACTCTGAAAGCTATCCGTGAAGCTGAAGCATATCCGGGACCATCATTGATCATCGCTTACGCTCCATGTATCAACCACGGTTTGAAAGCCGGTATGGGTAAGAGCCAGGAAGAGGAAGAAAAGGCTGTTAAGTGCGGTTACTGGCACTTGTGGCGTTACAATCCTGCTTTGGAAGAAGAAGGAAAGAATCCGTTCCAATTGGACAGCAAAGAACCGAATTGGGAAGACTTCCAAGGTTTCTTGAAGGGTGAAGTTCGTTATGCTTCTGTAATGAAACAATATCCTGCTGAAGCTGAAGAATTGTTCAAAGCTGCTGAAGAAAATGCTAAATGGCGTTACAACAGCTACAAACGTCTTGCCAGAGAAAACTGGGGTGCTGAATAATAAGTAGAAATACTCCAATCTATATAAAAGGCAGGAATCTTGAAAACAGATTCCTGCCTTTTTTGTTTATATCTTAGAAGTAACGACTACTTCTCACGAAGATAATCACTAAAACTCAAAAGATATGATTGGATTTATTATTTGGATTGTCGGTTTGATACTGACTTTCAGAGCCGCTATAGAAATTTGGAACATCAATGCAGCTATAGAGAAAAGACTCATAGCTATCGTGTTAATCGTCCTGACCAGTTGGGTGGGATTACTTTTCTACTACTTCTACGGAAAAGAAAGAATGGCGGGATGGTTGAAGTAAAACTTCATCCATTTAGTTCATAGCCGGATTCTTCTCAGGAATCCAACTGTCAACTAATTCTTTATGTTCCTCCATCCATTTACGGGCAGCCTGTCTTTCCGTTGTCCGGGCTTCTTCCAGAGCAGTCATTAAAGAACTGATCTCCGCGTCTGTCAGGCGGATATTTCTCAGAAGTCTGGCAGCAAAAGGGTCTTTCTCGCTAAAACCTTTCCATGCTACAGTATGAATGGACTCCGCATTGCCATATATATGTTTAGGGTCTTGGAGCACCTTCAGTTTAAAACGGTCGAACATCCAGTGAGGCGTCCATCCTGTTACAACAATCCAGTCGTTTCTATCAATCGCCTTCTTTAGTGAGGCAGTCATGGCAGGTCCGCTCGAAGTCAGCAGTTTATAGTCCAGTCCATAATCTTTGATGGCCTGATCAGTAGCTTTCATAATACCGGCTCCTGCATCGATGCCGACAATCTGACCGGAGAAACGTTCTTTTTCTGCATTCAGTTCTTCTATCGAGTTGATAGTAACGTAATCCGGAACAACAAGTCCGATACGGGCGCTATCATAAATATCACCGATCGTTTCGAGTTTGTCTCCATATTGTTTCATATAATCTTCCATGGTGACAGGCATCCAGACGTCCATGAATATGTCGGCTTTCTTACGGGAGATAGAAGTAAATATAGGTGCAAGGTCTGCATTCAATAACTTCACATCATATCCCTGATCCTCAAAAATTGCTTTAGCAAGGTTTGTTATAGCGATACCTTCCGCCCAGTTGGCATAGGCGATACTTATCTTCTTATTCTTTCCACTATCGCCGCAGGAAACTACGGTGAACAGCAGAGCGGCAATAAACATAGCCGCTATCGTTTTTATCTTATTCATTGATATATTCCTTTCTTTTATGCGTTCTTATTTCTTTTTATTCTTTCTGTTGTCTGCCATTCCCTGAGTAATCCGGTCCAGTACAATCGCTAATATTACGACTGCAATACCTCCTTCAAATCCGAGCCCGATTTTCATTTGAGTGATACCTTTCAGTACGATTTCTCCCAATCCTCCGGCAGAAATCATGGCAGCAATCACTACCATTGAGAGTGACATCATGATCGTCTGATTTATTCCTGTCAGGATGGTAGGCAACGCCAAGGGCAACTGTACTTTATAAAGCAACTGCCAAGGGGTGGCACCAAAAGAACGGGAAGCCTCTACCACATTTTTAGGCACCTGACGGATACCCAGACCGGTGAGACGAACCACAGGAGGCATCGCAAAGATGATGGTAGCGAAAGCTCCCGGCACAGTACCCAATCCGAAAAACAGGACAGCAGGAATCAGATAGACAAAAGCAGGCATTGTCTGCATAAAGTCGAGGATAGGGCGCATTATCTTGTTACAACGGTCACTGTTGGCAGTCCAGATCCCCAACGGCACCCCTAAAAGCAATGCCAGACAGGTGGAAGAAAGCACTAATGCCAGTGTCTGCATCGTTTCTTCCCAAAAGCCCATACCATAGATTAATAATAAGCCCAAAAGAGTAAAGAGGGCCGTTCCTTTGCCCGACTTGAACCAGGCAAGCGCAGCCAATACTGCGATTGTAATATAAAAAGGTATTCCGAACAGCACATGCTGGAATCCATCTATAAATCCTCCGATCCCCATACTGAGAGCATCAAAGAATGAAGCAAAATGTTCTGTCAGCCAATTTATGGCCATCTCTATATATTGTCCGATATTTATCATAATTCTATTGCGTTTTGAATGATTTCATTAATTTCTTCTTTATCTTTTCCCGTTACTTCGATGATCAGTGACGAAAGAGGCACGACGCCTTCAAATTCCCGGTTCTCATTCACCACCCAGATAGGCGAATTTGTTTTTGTCATCAATGGCAGAATATCTTCCAGAACCGTGTCACCCAATACCGAATGCACTTCATGTCTTACTACGGAATCGATGGAGCGGACTTGCTCCTTTCGCAGTTTCAGCAAGTCATTCAACCGCACTTCTCCTACCAGTATATCATTGGAATCTACAACCGGAAGAACAGTCAGGTTACGTTCACGCATCTTACGGATCAGTACCTCCGGACCTTCTTTCTTCAAACGTGCCACTATGGGTTTATCTACCATAATGGAGGAAGCCGTAATAATCTTGCTTCGATCTACGTTTTCTACAAATCGTTCCACATAAGCGTCAGCCGGTTCGGTCAGGATTTCTTCCGACGTACCGATTTGTACAATTTCCCCATCCTTCATGATGGCAATCCGGTCACCCAATTTAATCGCTTCGCTCAGGTCATGAGTGATAAAGACAATTGTTTTCTTCATCTTCGATTGTAAAGTAAGCAATTCATCCTGCATCTGCACACGAATCAAAGGATCGAGCGCGGAGAAAGCCTCATCCATCAACAGCACTTCGGGGTTATTGGCTAAAGCACGTGCCAAACCCACACGTTGCTGCATCCCTCCCGACAGTTCGCTTACCATCTGATTTTCGTAACCTTTCAGTCCCACCAACTGCATGCTTTCCATCGCCTTCTTTTCCCGCTCTCCTTTTTTCACTCCCTGCAACTCGAGCCCGAAAGCAATATTGTGCAAAACGGAGCGATGAGGAAGCAGACCGAAGTTCTGGAAGACCATCGCCAACTCTTTTCGGCGAATCTGCAACAGTTCTTTATCCGACACCTTGGCTATGTCTGTTCCATTGATAATCACTTCACCGGAGGTGGGACGAATCAAGCGGTTGATGCAGCGAAGCAAAGTGGACTTTCCACTACCGGAAAGCCCCATAATGACGAATATTTCGCCTTCATTAATGGAAAGATTCGCATCTTTCACCGCAACCGTACACCCGGTCGCTTTCAATATTTCACTTTTAGTTTTACCTTCTTTCAGCATCTTCAAAGCTTTCTGCTTCTCATTGCCAAAAACCAGATAAAGATCTTTAATTTCTATTTTACTCATACAATAAAATGGTTTAGGTTATTAAAATAATATACACAGCAAAATAAGAACAAACGATAACAGAAATCTTTCTTTATATCGTATAAAGTTCTGATTTGAATACGGGGCAAATTACAATGACTCCCGAAATAATTAATAAAATGATTATTGACAGACTGAGTAATTAAAAAAGGAATAGAATTTGATAAGATAATCCTTTCAATGAATAGCAAAAAAATAGCATTTCGTAAGTACAAAAACAGTCTGTTCTAGTATCTTGCTGGCACAAAGATACGAAAAACGGATTAAACATGCAAATTTTATTCAGGAGCAAGGTCGTATCGAAAGCTTTATTTGTAATGATACGAAAAGACATCCGAGTCCTATCTCCCTATCACTCAACGCAATAAAGCAAACAGGCAGATTAATATAAAATAAGTTTGAATATTTCACTTAAACACCGTATATTTGACACCGATAACTAAACTAGATTCTATATGTTCAACAGGTTTACTACAATTTTCCGGGGGAAGGATAATTGTCATTACACAACAAAAGAAAAACAAACAGGTTCTGCTACACTAGACGGCAAAAGCCAAGTTCAGTACTTTAGTAAAACACCCCCAAAAATGCCGTTTTTCTATCATCGGCGGAATCTCTATCTGATAGGTTTCCTGCTCGCTTTTATAGTGGCTCTGCTCGAATTTATGCGAGGAAGGCATCAAAACTTTATGGTCTTTTCCGATGCGACTCAGTTCTTCTGGCAAGGAATCAGTCCTTACACTACCGATTTTGTAGAATTTCACGGACGCTTCTTTCTTTATTCTCCTGTTTTCACGGTACTGTTCGCTCCGTTTGCGTACCTGCCTGCATGGCTGGGACCTTTCGCATGGAATCTATTCAATTATTCACTGTTCTTTCTGGCGATCTTCACTCTTCCCAGACAATTTACCCATCAGCAAAAATGCCGTATGTTCCTTTTTCTGTTGCTGATTCTGGGACAAAGCCTGCTTTCATTCCAGTATAATATAACGGTAGCCTGCATGTTCTTATTTGCCTATACATTGCTGGAGAAAGACCGGGGATTTCTGGCTGTTCTTTTAATCATGATTTCAGGATGTACCAAAGTATATGGTATTTTTGAACTGGCACTGCTGCTATGTTATCCCCACTTTTGGCGTAACTTAGGTTATGCCGTCGGAACAGGCATCGTATTGCTTGCGTTACCTTTAATCAAAATAGCTCCTATAGATTTGTTTCCTTATTATGAAGAATGGTGTCATAGTCTTGCTGTCCATCAGTCCACCGGAGCGTATGATTCATTTTTCTATGCCCGCCCCATTGCAGCGTGGACATTACCCCATTTCCGTACACTTCAGCTAGGAATGCTCGGTCTGCTGACTCTTCTCTTTTTGGGGAATTTCCGCAAATGGCCATCCTTTACATTCCGCGCCCAGACTTTGGGTATCCTCATGGGATGGGTGGTATTACTGAGTGACTCTGCCGAAAAGCATACCTACATCATAGCATTGGCAGGTTTCATGCTGTGGTATTGGAGCAGGACAACACGCACAATGACAGACAAGATTCTGTTCTGGTCATGCTTTGCACTGCTATGTGTCGTACCTATCGACCTGTTTGTTCCTGTTCCCGTCAGAACATTCATCACCAGAACCTTATGGCTTCATGTATGGGTATTCTTTATAGTATGGATACGGATGATATGGCTCACCTTCATGGTATCTCTCATTCATCCGCCTGCCACAGATGCTCTTTCAGATTAACACATCCGTTAGCCTTGAAAGCAATTCCTTCTGCCAGCAAGAGTTGTTTTTGTTCCACCCATCCGGGCACCAGCCTTCCGGCGGAATTGACAACTCTATGGCAGGGAACCAGCAACCCATCCGGTACTTCTTTTAGAGCGCGTCCTACCATCCGCGAACATTGAGGTACCCCCAAAAGCAAGGCAATACCTCCATAAGTAGATACTTTTCCCACAGGTATCTGGGAGATAACTTCGTACACTTCCTTCCGAAAAGAGTCGGAAAAGCTCTCTTTATCTACTTTATAATCTTTCATATTTCTTTGTATCCTATTCATCAAACTATCCTTTCCTTTTCAGGAAATCCGTCGGACTCTCTCCGAACTGCTCTTTATAGCATTTGGTAAAATAAGAAGGTGAACTGAAACCTACTTCATAACCAATCTCCGCCACAGTCATGTCCGAAGAGGCGAGTAAAGAAGCCGCTTTCTTTAAACGGGCAATGCGAAGCAATTCGTTCGGAGAATAATTAGTCAACGATTTAATCTTGCGGTAAAGCTGTACACGGCTGAGCCCCATCTCTTTACCCAAATCCTCCACATTCAGACCGGAATCTCCCATCTTCTCCTCAATCAACGACTTGAATCTCTCTACAAAATCCTTGTCCATGTCACAGACATCTTCCTTCGCCAACGTCTGCCCGTCACCAAAGAACTGCTTCAGACGACGATGAGAATCGATCAGATTGCGGACACGTGCCATCAGTAACTGCGAACTGAACGGTTTGGATATATAAGAATCCGCACCACCGTCATATCCCTGAATACGTTGTTCGTCCAGCGAACAGGCAGTCAGCAGAATAACCGGAATATGACAAGTCTGTAACTCACTTTTCAGCCGGCGGCAACATTCAATACCATCAATACCCGGCATCATCACATCGGAAATGATCAGGTCGGGAACATACTTCATAGCCTTGCGGATACCTTCGGAACCGTCTGCCGCTTCAATCACCGTATAATCTGTGTGCAACAGCGTATGAACATACGAACGGATATCCTCATTATCGTCAATGACCAGCACGGACGGTTTGGAAGAATCATATCCTTTTTCCAGTTCTTCCTCTTCGGTCAACAAAATATCCGTTGTGCGGGAGTCCGGAGAAACAAGGATATCATCCGGTTCGGTGGCAACCGTCTCACAAGACTGTACAGGTAATTCAACTGTAAAAATCGTGCCCAGCTTTTCATCACTCTCCACAGCGATTGTTCCTCCGTGCATTTCTACGAAAGCTTTCACCAATGCCAATCCGATTCCAGAACCGGCATGGTGCATATCGATCTTATAGAAACGGTCGAAAACATTGCGGATATGTTCAGCGGAAATCATAGAACCGGTATTTGCCACCGTAAAACGTATCCATCGCTTGTCTTCTTTATTAAGTGAGGAGAGGCGGACAGCGATCTTTCCGTTTTCCGGTGTAAACTTAAAGGCATTGGACAGGAGATTGAAATAAATACGTTCCAGCTTTTCCATATCTGCCAATGTATGATAATCTGTCTCCGGCATAAAATCAAAAGAGAAATGAATATGCTTCTTACGGGCTGCCGCCTGAAAAGATTCATTCCACCCTTCGAAAGAAGAAAGGATATCCACAGAAACCGGAGTAAATTCCATCTTCCCGTTCTCATATTTACGGAAATCCAGAATCTGATTAACCAGACGCAGCAGGATATTCACATTCCGCTGAATCAGCATGAGCATCCGGTGCTGGTCGCCACTCAAAGTCTTATCCGCCAATAAATGCTCTACCGGATCGGCAACCAATGTCAGCGGAGTACGAAAATCATGAGATATATTTGTAAAAAACACCAGTTTGGCATGGGTCGCTTCTTCCAGCTGGTGAGAAAGCTGTATCAATTGGTCACGCTGCTCTTCCAGTTTGTCACGCTGCTCTTCCAACTGCTGCTTCTGTTGGAAGAGTTCCTTATTCAGACGGTTCTTGGAGCGAAGTGATTTATAAACGACCAACAATAGCCCTGCCACCAGCAACAGAATAACCAAACTGCCATACATGACGACTTGTTGCGTAGCTACGCGGGAAAGATAACCGCCGATACGTCCGTTGAGTGTTTCAATTTTATTGTCGAGTTCAGAGATATGTGTAGTCTGCAACTGCATGACATGTGCGTTGGTACGGTCGACAACGGCGGTATTCATCACCGTTTCTTTGGGATAGGGTCTCTTTTCAAGAATATCCATGGCCAGTTGCATCACCTTATCGCCATTGGTAGGATAGATAAAAGTAGCATCCAGCACACTGTCGAGTACCAGCTCCAGCCCATTTCCTTTGCCCGGCAAGGCGTCTATACCCACAAAAATCATTTCTTTTTCCCGGCCCGCTTTCTTGGCTGCCTGATAGGCTCCCGGAGCAATACGGTCATTATGAGCATACACGGCATCAATCTTGGGATGGTGCCGGAGCATGCTGTCCATTTCTATTTCTGCCGGACCACGTTCCCATGCAGCATCGGCTTTATCAATCAGTTTGATATCCGGAAATTTACTGATAGCAGCCATAAATCCCTGATGCCGTTCCATCGCGGGAGTCGAACCGCTCAATCCGGTAAGTTCCACCACATTTCCTTTCCCTTCGAGGCGGGAGGCAATATAGTTTCCTACCGAACGACCGATTTCATAATTATCGGCACCAATATAAGCAGTATATTTATCCGAAAGAATCTTACGGTCCACAAGGATAACGGGGATACCTCTCTGATAGGCTTCTTCTACAATCGGAGTCATAGGAGCTGCTTCGTTAGCGGAAATAATCAGCAGATCGACTCCCTCATCCATAAAATAATGGACATCTTCCGCCTGCTTACTGTTATCGTCTCCCGCCGAACGGATCTCTACCGAAACACCTTCATAAAACATCGCTTCCCGAAGAATCTCATCATTCATTTTATGTCGCCAGGAATCGTCGCTGCATTGTGCTACACCAATACGGAAATGAGGAGCATCTTGTCGACACGCTGTCAACCAAACCAAACAAAATAATAGAGGTATCCATTTACTGTATTTCATCTTTTCGTACTCTTTTCTGTCATCCAACTATTCTTTCCATCAGTATACAGAGATTTACTACCTCACCTCTGAAAACCAAACAAGCTGATGGAGAACAAAAATAAAAAATAAAACTGTGAAGTCCACTAACTATCACTAAATTATTCACTTATAAAAGTGAAGAAAAACGAGATTTACTCCTTCAGCATTTATTAAGAAAAGTATAAAGGGTAAACCAAACACTTAATCTATGTTATAAAACAGGCTTATTTATTTGGATTATTTGCTAATTTCACAGAAGCCCGTATCTTTGCAATGTGTTTTTCATAGTATTAGATTTAAGGTTAACAAAGGTTGGAGCAAGGCGTTGCTCCTTTTTTTATGTCC
>OCAK01000383.1_pt1 | contig 45459 bp, 38 predicted proteins | sample 1538301 | NCBI WGS metagenome assembly OCAK01 (sample SAMEA2580285, study PRJEB22360) | human gut metagenome | biome: human gut; feature: human-associated habitat; material: faeces | place: Denmark | collected 2008/2010 | reverse complement strand
GAAAACCTGTTGTTTTAAAATTACATAAAAGCCGGTATTTATGACACAATACATGCTTGCGCTATGACTTGCTGTATTCTATAGCCGAACCTATCAACATATGACCGTGTGTGGGATCTAACTGGGTCGCGGATACAGTAAGGTGGGTGACGGCTTATGCAGCAGTGTATGAAAGTTTGCATATATCATTGCCGTAATCCCCCCTTCCTTATTTTCGGATGGATAAATAGTCGAAAATGAGGAGGACAATATGAACACAAATGATGAAGAGATCAAGGGCTTCTTTACTGCGTATTTAGATGTTGCATTAAAACGTGAGCGAGAAGATTACATAAACGGTAAGTCTAAGGAAGAGATTCCGATAGATATAGAGACGGTCGATGCGGAAAAACAGGTGGAATTTGAGCAGAATTATGAGGCAATGATTTTGGAGAAATTAAAGGAATTCTCTGGCACTAGGAAAGAACGTGGGAAAAATCTGTTGGATGGATATGGAGAGGAGCTTGAAAAAGCCGTGTCGTATCTGGAAGAATCAGAAAAAATGGTTATATTACTTAAGGTGTATTTAGAATTAACCTATAAGGAAATCGGAACCATCATGGGAATGAGTGACCGGAAAGCTGCTTCTATTTACCATTATGCCCGAAAAAAATTACAAAGGAGGCTGGAGAAAGAATATGGGATTTGAGGAGCTATTAATGGAAGCAAAAGCTGGGAGCAAAGCGGCGAAAGAGGAGCTATACAATATGTACCGCCCCGGGTTGATTCACAAAGCAGTGATTAATGGGAAATTTGATGAAGACTTATTTCAGGAGTTATGTAAAAAGCTGTTAATCTGCATTGAAAAATTTGATATTGACCGGGTTAAGAGTTATTTGGACAAAAAAGAGACTGATTTGAATGTTCCAATGAATTGACTTGCGATTTTACATCTTTTATAATGGTAACATCAGATTTCTGAAGAATCTGGTCAGAAGAAGAGCAGTTCGGTTTTTTGCCGGCTGCTTTTTTTCATGCCTAAATAAGGTTAGTAATTAAAATCAGGAGGTGAAATGCACATGAAAAAAGAAAATCAGAGCCAACCGGCAGAGGAGGTGCAGGAAAAAGATAACCGTAGGAGTAACCGCTCTATGGGAATCCTGACTGTGGATGCCTCCGGCGTTTTAGCGGAGCGGGATACGGGAGATACTGCCTGGCATGAGCTGGTGAATGCTTACCGGACTAAAAAAATTTTGTCCGGGGATTTAGGCGGAATTGAACGGCTGGAGGGCGGCTGGGTGGTGGCAGTTGTGTATTACAAAGGCTGTCGTATTCTGATTCCCATGGAGGAGATGATGATTAATCTGGAGGGGGATGGAAGAGAAAATTCAGACCCACTCAACCGTCAGACCCGCCTTGCCAACAATATGCTTGGAGCGCAGTTGGACTTTATGATCCGGGATATGGACGAAAAAACTCAGAGTGTGGTTGCGTCCAGAAAGGAAGCCATGCTCAGAAAAAGACAGCAGTTTTATCTGCCTCAGCAGGATTCGCCGCCCATGATTGTTCCGGGACGGACAGTGGAAGCCAGAGTGATAGCGGTGGCTCAAAAGGCGGTGCGCTTGGAGGTCTTTGGCGTGGAGTGTTCCTTGAAAGCACGGGACATGACCTGGGAGTGGCTGTCAGATGCCAATGAGAAATTTGCAACCGGTGATGTGGTGAGTGTGGTTGTGAAGAGTGTGTCTGGAGATTCTGTCGAGACCATTAAGGTTGAGGTCAGTGCGAAAGAAGCGAAAACAAATGTGAATAAGGAAAACCTTATGCGGCTGCGTCGCCAGGGGAAATATGTGGGAAAGGTAACAGATGTGTATAAGGGAACCTATTTCCTCTGTCTGAACTGTAAGGTTAATGCGGTGGCTCATTCCTGCAACACAGCAAGCCTCCCGGGGCAAGGGGACGAGGTTGGTTTTTTGGTAACCAGGATCAATGAGGAGCGGGAAGTTGCAGAGGGAATCATCACAAGAATTATTAAAAGAAGTTAAATAAAAAGGAGAGAAAACAGATGGAAATGAACGGAACAGTAAAGTGGTTTGATGTGAGAAAAGGTTTTGGATTTATCAGTGATGAAGATGGAATGGACTATTTTGTGCATTTCTCAGAGATTCGGGGCGACGGGTTTAAACGTCTGAGGGACGGTCAGTCCGTCACCTTTGAATCTGGAGAGGACGATCAGGGCAGACTGGTGGCCCGGTTGGTAGAAGTTGTGGAGGGCGTATGAACACGGTTGTCCGGATTAAAAAGCGGCACGCTCTTGTGGGATTGATGGTTGGTTGTTCCGTTGCTGGCTTCTTGTTTGGATTTACTGCTCATGCAGAAACTGTGAATGGTGACACTGCTTACCAAGTGGGGGAAAGTATCCAGGTAGAAACCGGACTGGAGGATGGATACTCCACAATGGATTTTACCTGCCTGGATACGAATTATAAGGGAGGATATCTTTTTGTGTCAGACGATGTGATTCCATATACGCTTTCCTCAAGATATGGAAGTTCAGATAACGATTATACAAATTCTGACGCTAGAATCTGGTTAAACCAGTATTTTGCCGATACGCTGTCAGTTGCCCAGGATATTCTGCCAGTTAAACTGGAGGAAACGGAGGATTCCATTTCAGATCGGGTATTCTGTCTTTCTATTGATGAGGTAAAGAAAAATTCTTATAAGGCGATTGCCCGTAAGACGTGGTCCCCCCAGCGTGGAATGCGGTATTATTGGACGCGCTCCAAACGGGAAAATACAGCGAATCAGGCGTATATGGTGCAATATAATGGGCATATCGCGTCCAGCCGAGTTTCTTTGAGTGAAGCGGGATTACGACCAGCTTTTGTTCTGGGGAGGCCTGACGAGGATGTAAGCCAAGGGAAAATCTGGTATGAGGGAGATACTCAGGAACGGGAAATTCACGGGAAAAACTATATGTTTCGCTGCATTGATCCAAATTACTGTGACGCAGGGGGAAATCGGGTAGGAGCGTTGTTTCTCTGTGATTCCATTATTGGCGGCAACGAGTGTGTTTTTGATGAGAACCATAATAATTGGGGGGCCTCTGATTTACGCAAATGGTTGAACGAGAAACTGGAAGACACGGAAGAAATCGCAGATACAGTGACAACTATAGGGTATACCTATGCAGGAAAAAGCAGTGATTATCTGGTGTCAGATCGGAAGTTTACCAAACGCAGGCAGACATCGGCTTCAGTGGAAGATAAGATGTTCTGTCTGTCTCTGGAGGAGGCATTACGGTATGCAAACCGACTCTGGAAGCTGAATGGATCAGAAAGTGATAATTTCAATCTGGCAGGAAGCCATACTATGGGATATTGGCTTCGGACGCCAGCGGCCCGAGACGGAAATTTGTGTTACGCAGTGACCTATGATGGTCGTGTGGCACCGGAGCAGGTAAACAATAACAAAATAGGAATCCGTCCGGTGTTTGTGGCAATTCAGGAGTGAAATATTTGAGAGACGATTATGAGAAATTTCACTCTGCAAGGCAATGCCAGGGGCAAGTTGGATTGCCCTTGGCGTATTGTCCGTGTGAAAATAGAAGAAAAAGGAGAATGGGATGAGAAAGATAGGAAAGAAGCAGGCAGTGGTAACAGCCTGGATGTTGATTGCAACACTTGGTATCAGTCCTATGGTTTCAGTAGCCGGAGTATCGACGGATGCAGAGAACGAGCATATGGTTTATACGGAGGTAAACAACCAGAAGAATGGGAAAATGGTACAGGAGTCCCTGGATATAGAGAACGCAAGCCCATCCGATGCAAAAGTAGGAGCGGATGAATCGGAAAACAGAGAAAACTCTTCCTTGGGGGATGACACAGAACATGAGGAGACCAGGGAGGACAAAAAAGATGGGATTGAGAATCCGGAATACGGTTTTCAAGCGGAGTCTGCGGCCAAGGCTACTCCTTCCGAGGCGATTCAGGAAGTACAGGAAGCTACTCCATCTAATGCTGTTATGATAGCGCAAAGCACTAACCTGTGGGGCGGTATGGAAATGAGTGACCATCTTGATGGGGAGGGAACAAAGGCGTCCCCGTATCAAATTAATTCCAGCAAAGATTTAAAGCTTCTTGCTTACAATGTATCCAATGAAGAGGTGGACGGCTATGCGGGCTGCTATTTCATTTTAACCAGGGATGTGTCCCTGAGTGATTCCGCTTCCTGGCTCCCTATTGGCTATTTTACCGAGGCTGATGATACGGAGCCGCATCCGTTTAAAGGAAACTTTGATGGGAACGGATACCGGATTTATAATCTGAAAATCAACGATACCACCCAAAGCTACGCTGGGCTGTTTGGCAGCGTCCATGGGGCTGTGATAGAGAATCTGACGGTGGACGGACAGGTAAACGCTGATAGTAAAGCGGCTGTTCTGGCAGGAGAAGCCAATGACAGCGAAATTAGAAATTGTTTTTCCAAAGGCCAAGTAAGGGGCGTGGGAGTCATTGGCGGTATTGTCGGCGAGGCTTATGACAGCGTAATCCTGGAATGCACCAATACGGCCGGCGTACTGGGCGGGACGGACGTGTCAGGGAACCAGGAAGCCTTTGCCGGAGGTATCTGCGGTTCTGCGCAAAGCTCCTTTATCAGTGACTGTACAAACGATACCACAGACAGTTACAGCGCTCTGTACTCCGAAGGATATGTGGGCGGAATTGCAGGAAATATTTATGAAACAGAAGTATACAACTCTTATGTAGAAGGAAAAGTGGGAAGTACATCCGCCGATTATATCGGAGGTCTGGTGGGCAGAATGCAGAGTGGCCAGGTGAAAAACGGGCGATTCGCGGGAACCATCGGCGCCTCCACCTCTGCCACGTTAAAGACGGCGGGGCTGTTTGTGGGATATATTGAGAGCGGCACGGTGGAACTGGGGGATGACCTGGCTTATCTGTATACGGACAGCGAGGATAAGTATTCTCTCAATCCATTCGGCAACAAACTGACACCGCAGATTCGTCTGGAGCACCATATCGGAGCATATTATTCCAACCAGAGAGACTACAGCCTGTACCAGCTTGGCGGCTTTACAAAACAGACCAACTGTTACTTTTATGAAGAGCTGGAGGAGGGCGTACTGGAAATCGGAAAAGAGAATGTCCATCACTATGCGCCCAGCAAGACAGGCGACCCGGTAAGAGGATATCTGGTGAACATTCCGGCCATTGACCATGGCACGCTTTCCGTACTGGAGTCTCAGAATAACTTTGCTAAAGAGATTGACTGGGCGAATCCCGGAGCGCTGGCTGCCGGAACCAAGGTGTTAGTCTATACCAGTCCGGTAAATGACACAGAGGCAGAACCACCGGTCTATTATGAGTTGGAACCGGATTCCCTGTTCTGGACTGCGGATGATTTCGCCTCCAAAGAACTGATTCAGTCAGGAGCCGGCGAAATGGCTTTTTCAATGCCGGATAAGAATATAACGCTGTCTGCTACTTACCGTGCCATGACAAATGGTGTAATTCTGGATCGGAATGAACTTACGTTTGATGTGGAGCAGATTCGCAGCGGTTCCCGTTGGAATCCGCAGATTGGGTGGAAAGTTACTGATCCGCAAAAACTGACTGCCACCATTATTCCGGATTCTGCTGCTAATAAAAATATTTACTGGAATGTGAAAGATACGGACGGTTCCAGTACAGATGTGATTCTTGTGGACGAAAATGGGGTTGTATCCGTGAATACTTCAGCAAAATGGATTCAGGACTTGATAAAGGCCGGGGTTACAAACCAGGAACTATATCCGTCCAAGAAAATTACTACAGAGGGAACTGGCTATGGAACGGTAACCGTTACTACAGAGGCAGGGCAGAAACGAGCCAGCGCGTTTGTTACCGTGAATTTTAAGATAACCGATGATACTGTGGTTCCCGTATCCGGTGTAGAACTGGATCAGGCGGAGCTGGCCTTTGATGTGACGCGTACTTTAGAAGGTGATAGAAGAAATCCATCAGAAAGCTATTCCGTTACTCCCTCCAAACGTCTTTATGAGACGGTTTCACCAGAGTACGCAGATAACAAGGAAGTGACCTGGGCGGCAGGAGATATGGATATGCTCCGGGTTGATCGGGAAGGAATGGTTAGCGTCAGGGCGGATGCCAGATGGATTTCAGATTTAATCCGCACAGAGGAGGAAGCGAATAGGGAGAATCCCTATTATCAGAGAGAAGCGGGAGGCAGCCGGTCTTCCTATGTGACAGTTACCACGAAAGACGGAGACAAGCAGGCGGTCTGTGCAGTCAATGTATCTTTCCGAACTGTAGACAACACAGTGGTTCATGTGGAACATGTGTCGCTGAATCAGAGTGAAGTGAAATTTATGGTGGAAAAGCTGATGACCGGCAGCCGGACAAATCCGAAAGTGGAATACAAGGTATCACAGCCCCAGCAGCTGGCAGCCACGGTTACGCCGGGGGAAGCGCAGAATAAAAAGGTAGGCTGGAGCCTGGCGGACAGCAGTATGGCCTGCCATATCAGAGGAAGGTTTGGTCACGGTAAAAAGGGATGCAAAATGGATTCAGGATCTGGAGGCTGCGGACGCAGCCAATGTTGCGAAAAATCGCTATGCCCTGTCCACCGCATCGGGAACCAGAGACACCATTGTGACAGCCACAACGGAGGACGGGCAGAAGACAGCTTCCTGTAAAGTTGTGGTGGAGTTTAAGACAACCGACCAAACCACCAAACCTAGCAGTTCTTCTGGCGGCGGTGGGGGTGGATCTTCCAGTGGGGGAGGCTCATCCAGCCGCTCATCAGCAGGCAGTGCCAATGGACCGGGGAAAGAAAAGGGAGATTGGATTCAGGACACCGTGGGATGGTGGTATAAAAACCAGGACGGTACTTATCCAAAATCATGTTGGCAGCAGCTTTCTTATAATGGTATAACGGAGTGGTATCATTTTGATGAAAAAGGATATATGCAGACCGGCTGGTATACGGATACGGACGGAAAAGTTTATTTTCTCCACCCGATAGGAGACGGTACCAGAGGGCGGATGTATACGGGCTGGAATCTGATTGATGGAAAGTGGTATTACTTCAATACGATATCGGATGGTACACGAGGAGCGCTGTTTGTCAACTGTGAGACACCAGATGGCTACCGCGTTGACGCTTATGGCTGTTGGATTCCATAAAGACCAGAAAAACTGGTTGAAATTGTAAAAATGTCTGTGATTGATTTTCTTTTCAATAAAGGTTATAATGTTGATAGACAGAATAATCGGTGCTTATTTAAAGAAAGGTGAGAGCTATGGCAATCATAACACAGACAGCTGCAGAGCATACATCGGGCTATCAGGCTAAAGATGTAATGAAAGACTTACTTGGCAGACTGGATGAGGCCATTGACGATATGGAACAGGGAAGAGTTCGGACGATAGAGGAAGTATGGGTAGAGATTGACGCGATTTAGGGTGAACTATGAAGAAATATTATCGGATCCGGATTGCCGAAAAGCCTAGATACATTTCCCGATGGATATCAGCATACGGGTTTTATGGACTGGGGATATCAGATCTGCACAAAACCTCGTGATACATATCTTGTTTTTTATGTGGTGGATGAGTCAAAGCAGGTTGTGCCAGTACTTAGGATCATGCAGGACGGTATGAACTGGCAGTATATTATTGGACGCTGGATTCGTAAAAGTTAAATATAAATGAAAAGGGATGCCTCTGGGGGAATCCCTTTTCATTTAAGAAATTTCATAAATGCTCTCGACATAGAATCCGGAGATTTAGTATGCTATAGATAGAGGAGGTGCTGGAAATGAAAAAAAGTACAGGTTGGAAGCTGGCAGCCATATTCCTGGCAGTTACCCTAACCCCAATGTCGGCGTATGCGGGAACATGGGAGAATACTTCAGCCGGCTATCAATATCAGAAAGATGATGGGAACTATGCGAGGTCAGAGTGGATAACAGAGAACGGAACATCATACTATTTGAATCAAAATGGAGTCATGGCTGTAAACACCACCACACCTGACGGATACTTAGTGGCCGCGGATGGAAGCTGGGTGACAGAAACGCAGGTGTCAGGAGGTTATGTCAGGACGCCGTATGATAATCTCCCATATCGTTTCGATCCGGATTGGCAGATTTATGTTTTTGATGAAACCACTGATTATGCCTGGGTTACAGATACTATGGTACTGGCGGCTGTCAGAGGAATCATTCCGGTTTCAGATTTGTCGGAAAAGAATCAGGCTGTCTATGAGGAGGTCTGTAAATTTTTGACTGGATTTGATTATGGAGCCAGCGAATATGATAAGGCAGCCCGGGTGTACGATGAAATAACAAAAAGGGCAGTTTATAATTGGGGAGACTATACACAGGCGGATGACGAGGTTTACAGTATACTGATAAACGGAACCGGTAAATGCGTTGGATTCGCCAGAACCTATAAGCTGCTTGCAAATGCAGTAGGGCTGAAATGCGAATTCAGGGAAAATGGAGCGCATATGTGGAATGCAGTCTATGTCGATGGCGTAGCAAAAAGTATTGATACGTCAACCATTGAGGCTTCAGCGGAGTTTTATCTGAATGTGATGAAAGCACCATGCCCAGTATGCGGATATGAAAATCTATTCGGAAACAGGGAATTGGCAAGGCCATGTGGGAATTGTGGAGCACAGATCAATAATCCAAAATATAACTGAATACCATGGAATAGGGCGGATTTGTAATCGGAATCCGCTTTTTCCTTATGAAAAGAGGGGAAAATATGACACGAGCGAATCGCCTTTACCAGAGGCTGAAACGTGGGATTGCGTTTTTGTTGGCGCTAATCCTTGCGGTTCAGCCTTTTTTTAGTTTCGATATGGGACTATTCCCGACGTTTGCGGCGGAAACAGAAGGAAGAGGAAGCACATTTGCTTATTATAATTCCAGCAATCTAATGAAACCGGGAGCCAATTTTCCATTTTACGGAAAAAATCACAACCGCGTGGGATTATGGCCTTATGGAATTACCAACGTGGAGGGCGGAAGAAGTGCTCCCGGGTATTGCCTGGAACCCAACAAATCCATGCGGAGTGGAACTGGGGGAACCATAGTTACATACGACCTTGACCAAGACGGAGATAATCTTCCGTTGGGAATCTCAAGGGAGGAGGCGGAGATCCTTTGGTATGCTCTGTCCTCATCCGGAAACTTCGAGGGCTACCAGACGGGCGTGGGGAAAGTCGGACAAGGTCATTATATACTGGGGCAGGCAGCTACCTGGGCGATTATGTCGGGAAACTGGAATGGGCTGGATGATTTCCGACAACAGATGGAAGTACTGATGGATAATTTAAACAGTCCGCAATTGGCGGCTCAGACCAGAGATGCCTTAGAACAATTTTTCAATCAGACCAATAGTGCGGTAGAAGAGACTGCGGTTCCGCCCTTTGCGTCTAAATTTAAAAACACAGCCCCTGTCCACCAGATGCAACAAGAAGGGGACGGGACTTATAGAATTACTTTGAATTATGGAGACGGTTTTGACTGGCGGCAGTCGGAGCTGGTATATGATTTGCCGGAAGGCTGGAACATGGTGAGGGAAACCAGCGGGGTGACGTTTATCTGTTCTAACGGGAATCCGGACATCGGTCTTATAAAAGGTTATTTTCCGGAAGGCTCTACGGCCGCTAAATACTGGATCAAGCCAAACACTTTTAAAGTATGGTATCCCGATGGCTGGACAGAGAGCAGCGCTGTGGAAGGCAAACAGGCAATGATTACTATGGCAGGAGAACAGGAGCCGTGGGAGGTTTGGCTTTCCTTTGGTAAAGGAACAACAGGGACAATAACCGGAAACAGTGGGGATTACGAGATCCCATATACCCAATATCTCCATGAAGAGACCTTTAAACGGGATTACAAAATTGAGCTGGAGAAACGGTGTGACGAGACGGGGAAGACCCTGGAAGAAAGTACCTTTGAAATTCTGGAGCAGTTCGATTTTTCTCAGCTTGACGGGACGAATTTAGAAGAGGAGCAGTTTCGGAAAAATCTTCCCACATCGGAGGGCGGATTTGAAAATTTAAGTGTATGTCAGAGTGAGATTACGACAGATATAAATGGTCATTTGGAACACTCAGACCATAAAACATATGAGTATGAAAAGACATACTGCGGCGGTCATCCGGATCCGATTATCCACTATGTAGAGGTGGGGGACGATGCCAGCGATGAGGAAAGTGATGCAGCCGATGAAGAAAACGAGCGTCTGGAGCGGGAAGCTTGGGAGGCCTGGCAGGAATGTGTGGACTGGTGTGAAGAACACTGTGATTTTCATTCTATCGATGAAGGGGGTGCCAGAGATGAGATGGAAGCAGACCGAGATGAGGCATGGGAAAGCTTTATTCATCTGAAACGGATTTACACGGTCAGGGAGGTACAGGCTAGAGCCGGTTACATTCTACATGATCTGCATGAGGATGATGAGCAGGTTGAGATTGTGGAGTTTTCCTCTTCTCAGATAGAAAGTGATGGTTTAGTGATTGGTTACTACGACGGAAACCGTAGAGAAGGGACCATAGGACAGACAGCGGTTGAACCGGAGGCGACCATCTCCGCAAGAAAGACAAATCTAGTGCAGGCAAAAGCAACGCCATCTAATGTAGAAGACGATGAAATAGCAGAGAACAAAGAAGAAAACGCTGGAACAGAAGAAAAGGTTCCGGAGAGCAGTGAAGCAGAGAGAGAACCGGAAAATGACTCTGTGCAGGTAGCAAGTAAATCGGAAGCAGAGGAAGAAATTGGGGAAGATATAGAACTGGCTACCCCGTCCAATGCCTCTATCTATTCCCTGCGTATCCCCTCTATACATTCAGAAGATGATGGCGGAGCAGGCGGTCATTGGGAATGGGACGGGGTGCAGGAGGAAAGCAAGGTTGCCCATATCAACCAATCAAACTATCCGGCAGATTACACTGGATTCTCCTATCTGGTAAAAGACCATAGGACAGAGGGCGAGCTTCACATCAACAAGCGCGATCTGGAATTATTTGAGAAGGAGGGGGAAGACAGTTACGGAAAATCCCAGGCTGACGCCACGCTGGAAGGAGCGGTTTATGGCCTTTATGCGGCAGAGGACATCATTCATCCGGATGGGAAAACCGGCGTAGTCTTTTCTTCGGGAGAACTGATTGCCATTGCCGCCACAGATAAAAACGGGGACGCCTCGTTTCTGGTCATCACAGAGGAAACTGAGACATCAAAGAATGTTCCTAATTTGTATGAGGATAATGCAGACAGGAACGGAAATGGCTGGATTGGAAGGCCGCTGCTCCTGGGTAGCTATTATGTGGAGGAAATCTCGCGTTCGGAGGGATATGAGCTTTCCCAAACAGGGAAAAACCATTCAGAAAGCAACCGCACTGGAATCCCGGTGGTGCTCACGGAATCAGGGAGTGCCCATACAGGCGGATTTTTCCATGAAATCAATGAGTGGGATGAAAACTCTTATGATTTTACGGTGGATTATTTTAAGACCAAAGGGTTTGACGTAGTCCTTTCCGGGTTCCCGGAGGATTCCAGGGTATATGAGGTCACCCGGACAGAGGAAACAACGAATCAGAAAGTAGTGACCGGAACAGCCCGGGTGGAGAAAAAAGACGCAGATGGAAATACGGTTTACCAGACTGCAGAAGGCGGTGAGTATAAACTGGATGCAGACGGCAACCGGATAGTAAAACTGGATGCGGATGGAAATCCGGTTGATTCCGACCAGCCTTCCAGTCAGACAGTTACCGCAGTGAACCGCTTAAATGTGTATATTCCTGCGATTGAGCGGGAAGAGCCATCCGACATGGATTTGGAAGAATCGGAAGAGATTGATGAGGACTATATTCTGTGGGAAACATCCTCTGCCCTGGCAATGTCCGGCTATAAGAACAGCCTGTCTGATGCGCCATGGAATCTTTTAAAACTGTCAGGGAATACCAATGGAGAGATAATAGACGAGATCCTGACAGCTTGTTCCTCGGACAGCTTCTGGGATGCCTATGACGTGGAGCAGATATTTGAAAAGGACGGAAGCTGGTATGCAAAAATCCGTTATGCTTACAAAGCGCTGAAAAACCAGCCAGTTATTTATGAGAGAGGAAGCGGCCGCCTGGCAATCCGGAAGGAATACGAGGGCGGCTATTATTATGTCATCTATGAGGAAGGGGAGTACAAAAAGGACGGCTACCGCTTCACTGTAGAGAAGAAGGAACTGGATTTAGAGGCGTTTTCCCTTGGGGAAATTCGCTTAAAAACGGTTTATGCGCCGGTGTATGAGCGGTATGAGGCTGGGGAGCTGCTTCTTGATAACGAGGGAAATCCGATTCCGCAGATGGAGACGGTTCCGGTCTATACGAATGAGGCGGTAACAGAGTATCAGGAGACACTGACGTCTGTGACAGTAAACGTGAATCGTGACAGCGGCCGCCTTATATTTTCTGTAGATACCAGCGGAGAGGCGTTTGACAAGGATAAAGCGGAAACCAGGACGTACCGTGTGGTGACTGGACAGGACATCACTCAGTATCGGGAAGCTGCGGTCAGCGTCATTACGAAGAAACCGGAGATGGAGGACGGTTCCTATATCAAATACACTGCGTTGCTGTATCCCGGACAGTATAAGATTTATGAAGACGATGGGACAAGGGAAAAACCTCTGATTGTACTGGAACGGGTAATCAAGCAGGCAATCAAGGTCACGAAGGATATTGCGCTGGATTCTTATGAGCACAATACTTACGAAATCCACCGTGACCCGTTTACCGTCCTGTTCGGGGGCTACAATGGCAAGCTGGAAACCAAAACCCTGCAGGGCTTTGGTTTTAAGTTGTATCTGCGTTCGGATCTGGAGAAAACAGGGAATCTTTCCCGAAAGGAGGACGGGACATACGATTATACGGCTTTCTTTCAGGAAAATCCGGAATACGCCGCCTCTCTTGCCTTAGAGTGGGATATGGAAAAGTATGACGCAGATGGGGATATGACAACGGTACATGCCAACCGGGGCGGCGGAACCGATGATTACTGGGGACAGAGCCGTATGATGCCCTATGGTGTCTATGTACTGGTAGAGCAGCAGCCGGAGGGAATCCCGCAGAAGCATTATGCCATTGATTCTCCAAAGGAAGTGGAAATTCCATTTGTACCTCAAATAGAGGAAGACGGCACGGTACATGATAAACTGCCTGACCCGGACTATCTTTATGATTCCCATATGACGCCGGAAACATTGATGGAACGGTATCATATCCGGTTTAACGAGGAGACACACATCATCTATGCTCACAACAACGATGGCGATTTTGAGGTGTTTAAGTACGGGCTGGAACCAGACAGCAGGAGGGATTGCCAGAATGATCTTGTGGCCGCCTATTATCACTATGGTTCTATCAGTGAGGACGCAGGGGTCATGGACGGCGTATATTATGAAACCTATTACGACCGGGATGGCCAGATTACGGACTATGGAGTGACCATGGATGGGGTGGATACCATGACAGGAATTTCCACCGCTGTAGACCGGAAATATGCCAAGGCGTTAGTCCCCTGGAGTGTCCTGGACCCCAGATACGGGGAAATCATCAATGACAACGGGGATATAGGAAACCGGGATTCCGGTCTGGAGGATGGCAGTTTTAACTTTGTCGCCTTTGCCAACAAAGACTTTGAAAATGAGTTCTACAGTTCCAGACTGCGGATTGAAAAACTGGATGCCGAAACCGGGGAGAATATCCTGCACGATGGAGCCTTGTTCAAGATTTATGCCGCAAAGCGCGATATTGCCGGAGACGGGGCAGCAGGAGTGACAGGCAGCGGAGATATCCTGTTTGATGAAAATGGAATCCCTCTGTATGATGAGAGCGAGCAGATTTTCATGCGGGACGATACCGGGGCGGAGGTCGGCATATTCAAAGCCTATACAACCGTCCGTGACGGCGAGGTGACGAAAGAGGACGGAAGCACACAAACGGAAAAACAGTGTGTGGGATATTTGGAGACGTATCAGCCTTTGGGAGCCGGGGCCTATGTCCTGGTGGAGGTAGAGGCTCCGGAAGGATACGTCAAATCGAAACCGATTGCCTTTACGGTTTATAGTGACAAGGTAGAGTATTATGAGGAGGGGGATGCAGGAAAAAAAGTACAGGCGGTGAAATACCAGTATATGCGGCCAGTAGGTTCTGACGGCAAGACTGTGACTGAGGACATGCACCAGATGGTTGTTAAGGATCAGCCTACTCGGATTGAAATCCATAAGGTGGAGAATCCGGAAAAAGAACTGAGCTACCGGGTGTATGGGGATGAAAAGCAGTTGAAAGCCCGTGGAGATGTGACGCTCCAGTATAAGCCAAACGGTGAGTTCGCTGGCTTTGGCTATGTGACCAAAACACTGAAACCAGGTGATGGGGAGCCGCTATATGTGGAGAATGCCACAATGACGCTGTATGAAGGGCTGGAGGTAAAACAGACCGGAGAACACGAATATGAAGGGGTTGAGGTGAAGCGCAACCTGTTTGATTCCGTGATTGGCATAATGGCTCACAATACAGGAGTGGATACAGATATCCGGGTAACGGGGACGGATTCCACTGGGAAACAAGAATGGGATATCACCCAGGAAGCCAAGCCCCCGATGGATTTGTGGTATTACGATCTGGAATATGACCCGACAGAGTTGGACACGGAAACGGGAATTTTGTATGGTCTGGATGATTGGGGAAATCGTGTCTGTATGCTGGATTCTGAAACCGGAATGGCTTATGTGACCGATGAGCATGGTGCAGTGATTGTCTGGCCTTTGGATGATAACGGCGATAAAATCATTTCACAGTCGGTTGAGGTTTACACGGATGAACATGGCAATCAGACCATTAACACGGATTTATCTCCTGTGACCGATGAAAACGGCCTGCCTATTTATTATAAAGATGGAGGTGTCACCTGGATTGAAAATGAATGGGTGACAGAGGAGAAACCTTATGAAATCGCCAGGGTCAGACAGGGAGCGTACATTCTGGAAGAAACGGCGGCTCCTCTGGCTGACGGGTATGTACAGTCTATAGCAATCGGGCTGATTGTCAGGGATACAGGCGAGGTTCAGCCTTTCTATATGGAGGACGATTACACGAAGCTGGAGGTGTCCAAGCTTGACATGACCTCCAGGGAGGAGATTGAAGGCGCTTCCCTGGCGCTTTATGAAGCATACCGCGTTTATGATGATTCAGACCGGGGCTGGCATCTGGAGATTCTCCGCGATATGGACGGCAGCCCTATCGTGGCGGAAAGCTGGGTGTCAGGCGGCGGAAAACCGCATTGGATCGACCACATCATGCCGGGAGATTACATTCTGCAGGAAACCAGGGTTCCAACGGAAGCGGGATATGTGACAGCTTCTGAAGCAGAGGTCATCATAAAGGAAACCGGCGAGGTTCAGGGTGTGGTGATGGAGGATGACCACACAGCCGTAGAATTCCTGAAAGTGGACGGTAAAACAGGAAAGCCCATGGCAAACAGCAGCAGGGCAACGCTGGCTTTGTACCATGCATTACTTAATGATGAGGGAGAGCCTCTTTATGATGAAAATGGGATCATCCGTTATGATAAAAACCAGAAGGTTTACCAGTGGCAGACCGATGACGGAAGTGAGGTGAGAAAAACCGCCCATCAGGTGCCGGTTCCGGGCGGGCACAGTTATACGGCATATGACTATGAGATAAAACCGGTGCCGGGTACCGTCCAGGCTATTTGCTATGTGACAGAAAAGGGCGCTATGCGTTTTGAATATCTGCCTGTTGGAAAGTATGTGCTGGTGGAGGAACAGGCTCCGGACGGCTATACAGTGGCTGACCCGGTTTATGTGCCGGTACTCGATGTTGGGTCAAAGGAGCGGATACAGGGATTCACAATGGTGGATGAACCCATCCAGGTGCTGCTCAGCAAAGTAAATACAGCTGGAGGCAAGGAACTGGCCGGCGCAACCGTAGCGGTTTACCGGGCAGCTTCGGACGGAAGCCTTATAAAATATCAGATGGCAGATGAGGACGGCAACTTGCTCTATGTGACGGATTTAGACGGGAACCTGCTGAAGGATGAGGCAGGCAACCTGATTCCAGCTATGGCATATGACGAGAATTACCTGGTTGAGCGATGGATTTCCGGCTCTGACGGGCGTTATACCAAAAAAGATGAGGCAGATGGGAAAATACCTGAAGGTTTTGCAGCAGGGGATTTAAAGCCCCATACTTTGAAAAATCCTCTGGCAGGCTCTTATTATTTTGTTGAGGAGCAGACACCCTTTGGATATGTCCGGGCGGTGGAACTCCCCTTTGAGATTACGGACAGCCGTGGCATACAGAGATTTGAACTGGTTGATGAACTGATTATGGGGCAGCTGGAACTGATAAAATCGGATGCCAGACAGCCAGACCGGAAGCTTGCGGGCGCCAGATTTAAGTTTACAAATCTGGATACGAATTCAGCCACAATTCTGATTACAGATGAGGACGGAAAAGCAGTCAGCAGTCCGGTTCCGATTGGTTCTGTGGGAGCGGATGGTTCTGTCAGCTTATATCATTTCAGCGTGCAGGAGGTGAAGGCTCCTGATGGGTATCTGCTTGATCCGGAGGCGGAGATGTTCCAGTTTAATGTAAGGACGGATCGGAATCCGAAGATTGTATTTACCTACGAGGCATCTAACCAGCCTACAGAAGTAATTGTCTCCAAGAAGAAGCTGACGAATAAGGAGGAGCTGCCGGGAGCCAGCCTGGAAGTACGCCCAGTGACGGTAACAATCGGGGAAGATGGAGAGATTGTCAGGACAGAAGGGGATGTTCTGGAAAGCTGGATTTCCACGGATACGCCTCACAAGATTAGAGGATTGAAGCCTGGTGAATATGTGCTGATTGAGACCAGGGCGCCGGAAGGTTATCTGGAGGCGAAAAAGGTATATTTCACCGTTCAGGGGAACATGACGGTTGGAGATACGGTATTTGTGGAAATGCTTGATGACGATACGAAAACGGAGATTATAAAGGTAGACAAGGAAACAAGAGAGCCTGTGGCCGGTGCTACCCTGCAGCTTGTGAAAGCAGATTCTATGGAACTTGTGCGGGAATGGATCACAGACGAAACCGGAAGCATTCAGATTCAGGGACTGCCGGCGGGAGAATACCTGGTGCGTGAAGTGAAAGCTCCGGATGGCTACCTGATATTAAAGGAACCTCTTAAAATAACGGTGGTTAAGGATTATAAGATCCAGACCTTTGTGGTGGAAAACCAGAAAATCCAGACGGTGATAGAAAAGACAGACACCGAGACAGGAGAACCGGTGGCAGGAGCTGTGCTGCGGCTTATAGATGAAACGGGAAATGAAGTGGCCTGGTGGGTTACAACGAAAGAGGCGCAAGTCTTGCCAGGATTAAAACCCGGATGGTATACCGTAGAAGAAGTTCAGGCACCGGGCGGTTATCTGCTGTTAAAAGAGCCGTTAAAAATCCAAATCACTAATGAGGAAGAACGCCAGGTATTTACGGTCAGAAACCAGAAATTGGAGGTGGATATTCTAAAGACCGACCAGGAAACCGGGGAGGCGCTTGCCGGAGCAATGCTGCGGCTGATACGAAATTCTGACCAGTCTGTGGTAGACGAGTGGAAGAGTACCGGGGTTGCAAAGATCATAAAAGGATTACTGCCGGGCAGTTATACCCTGGAGGAAGTATCCGCGCCGAATGGATATGCAGTAGGAAAGCCGGTTGTCTTTGAGGTGACCGGAGAGGAGGACACGTTGCAGATAACGCTGGGGAACCAGAAGATACAAGCAGATTTTGAAAAGAAAGACAGTTTGAGTCAAAAGCTGGTCAGTGGCGCAGTCCTTCAGCTGATAAGGAATGCAGGAACCGGGCAGGAGGTCATTGTGAAGGAATGGATTTCCGATGAATCAATTTTCACACTTACCGGGATAGAAGCCGGATTATACATTGTGAGAGAAATTGCCGCACCGCCTGGGTATGCGCCAATGGAAGATATGGAGATTGAGATTCTTCCGGATCAGCCCCAGCAGACCTTTACCATCCTGAACCAGCCGATTCAGGTGGAAATTGAAAAGACCAGTGGGGATACAGGAAAACTTCTTGGCGGTGCAGTCCTTCAATTGGTGAGAAATAAAGACGGGGCGGTTATCCGGGAATGGACTTCCAAAGAAGGGGAAGCGGAACACTTCACAGGACTTCAGAAGGGAGCGTATACCATCCGTGAAGTGAAAGCACCATCCGGTTATAAAAAGATGGAACCGCAGGAGATTCAGATACTGGAAAAAGATGAATTGCAGGAGTTTGTAGTGAAGAACTATAAAATCGCCCACTCTGGCGGCGGGGGAGGCGACACGCCGAAACCGAAAGGAGAGTACATGGAGCTGTATAAAACAGACGGTCTTACGGGAGAAAAACTGGCCGGGGCAAAGATTACGGTTTACAGACCGGACGGCAGTGTGTATTTTGAAGGCATTACAGACAAGGCGGGAAAAATACGGTTTAAGGTGCCGGAGAACGGAAACTATACCTTTAAAGAGGTATCCGCACCGGAGGGGTATTATCTCAACCCGGAGGTTTACCAGTTTACCGTGAAAGGCGGAACCATAGAAGGGGATACGGTGATTCCCGACTATAAGAAAGGAACGGTGGTGATATCCAAGGTAGATGTGACCACGGCGGAGGAACTGCCAGGGGCGCAGATTGAAATTACAGATAAAGACGGAAACCGGATTTACAGCGGGGTCAGTGATGAATATGGAAAGGTGTACTTTGAGGTGCCTGCTCCGGGAGAATACCGGTTCCGTGAAGTGGCGGCGCCCGAGGGGTATGAGCTGAATGAAACCATATTTTCCTTTACTGTGTTTGAGGATGGTTCTATTATCGGGGATTGCACCATTACGGATCAGAAGCACTATGGAACAATTACAGCTTTCTATGAGACGGATCGGAAAGGTGACGGGGGTTTGACAGTAGGAACTCTGCGCCATGCTCCGAAAACCGGAGATGAGAGCCATCTGTTTGAGAACTTTTTTATGTGGCTTCTTTCAGTTGGAGGAATCTTACTGTTTGGATTCCGGCACTGGATGCGACGAAAAAAAAGAAACAATGGTATTCCACCAGCTAGACCAACGCAGAAAAGAGGCATGAAAATCAGTGCATTTTTCCTGGCCGTATGTTTGGCTGCCGGCTTCCCAGCTATGGAGGTGAAGGCTGCTGATGACGTATTGGAAAATATTTATGAGGAACACCAGTACAAAACGGAGAATCCGGATTCGGACGAAGCAGAGGGGCTGTTTGAAAAGGAACTGAAGCGGGACGGTATCACATACCGCCTTTCAGAAATCCGGACGGAGGTGATAGAAGAAAATTTGGCGGAGACAGCCGGGGATACAATCACAATCACCACGGCTCCGTTCCTGGAAGAGAAGACAGAAAGCTACCAGCCGGAGGGAACTATAGAGCGGGAAGGCATTTCCTATCAGCTAAAGGATTCCATTCTGGAAAAAGCAGATATACCGGCCCATGAGGTTCCAATTATTAAGGAGGTGGTCTATGAGGCGGTAGAGGGGAAAGATATGATTCCGTCCAGGATACCTGTTTCTGTAACCGATGATGCCACAGGGCAGCAGATGGAGGGAATTGCCGAAATTTCCGGACAGGAATTTGGTGAAGAACGCTGGGAGGAGAATTTCTCCTTCCCGGTGACCTTCCACGAATATGGTCTTGAGGGGTACTGGCTGGGAGAAACGGTCTTTAAACTGGAAGATGATAAGCCAGATTTTCATGGTTACGAGGCAGAACTTCTGGCTCTGATTGGCGTGAATAATGAGGAATATACGGTGGAGACTGTTACATGGGACGGGGAGGCATATGAAGATTCCGAGGGGATTTTGTGTCGGAATGCAGTGGCTTCCGGTAAAAAACTGGTAAGTGATTGTAAGGCCGTCTATCAGGGAACCGCTGTATTTAGGGAGGAGTCAGGTGTCCGCTACCGGCTTACCTACCTGAAAAAGGAGGCAGAGAGCAGTGGAAAGACGGTGTATACGATGAAGGCTACCGGGGTGTATGTTCCTAAAAAGAATCATGCAGCGGCAGTGGCCGCGGTGATCGGCCTGGGCAGTGCAGGAGCCGGGACGGCGGGATATGCTGTTTACCGGAAAAGAAAGCAGAGTAACATGGCATAGAACCATAAAGGGGAGGCGTTTGTAACGTCTCCCTAAAAATATTTTGAAATGCACTTGAAAAAATCAGAGCTGTTTTTCTACAATGATTATACAGACAGGAAAGAGGAGAGGAGACCGGAAGAATGAAGAACAGAAAAAAGATTGTGCGGATAAAAGACAGAAAAAACAATATACCGAAACCACCCATCTGCCCTTACTGCGGCAGACGTTCGGTGCTGCGCCCCGCAGAATATGTTTATGGGGACAATACCATATCAGCCGGAAGCTTTTTGTATGTATGCAGCGGTTATCCTGAATGTGGGACCTATGTGGGGGTTCATGAAGGAAGCCGGAAACCTAAAGGGACTCTGGCGGATTCAGAACTTAGGAATAAGAGAATCAGGGCGCACAGGGCTATGGATACCCTGGTCAGAGCCGGCTGTATGAGCCGGGACGGAGTGTATGTCTGGCTGTCCAGCCGTTTAAATCTGCCATACGAAGAAACCCATATTGGATATTTTTCTGATTATCTTTGTGAGCAGACAATTCTGGAGTGTGAACAGGTACTGGATAACTGGAAGGCGAACCATGAGAAACGAGCGGCATGAGGGAGGAGTGAGCGTAAATGCGATTGGAACCATCAGAGGAAGCCATGTACCGTAGGATGGATTTAAAAGATCATCTGTTGATAGTGATTCTTATTATGGGATTTATAGCTTCTTTGAGTTTTTTCTTACTGGCTAACCCAAATTCACAAGTAATAGGGCTAGGGGCAATTATATCTAGTTTAGCTGGTATGGGGGTCAGTGGAGGAGGTTTCCTTTGGTTGAAACAACGGATTATGCCGCTGACTGGCTGCTTTTTGGAGATACGAAGTGATAGTTTTGCAGCGGTTCAGCCATATAAAGACAACCAATATGAGTCCTGTCGGATTTATTATAAAGAAATAGAGCTATTAATTAAGGATAAGGCGGGAAGTGGATTTTATATCAGAATTCTACAGCCAGGAGAAAGTGTAATAAAGGGGAGTCAGGATAAAAGGAGAACGATGCATATCAGTCCGTTTGGGTATTCCGAGGAGGAGATTGAAACGATATATGAGGTACTTAAAGAACGTGTTTTACAGACTGCGACAGTATATGAGTATACAGAATAATCAGCCTGTCATTCCGGAGGTACTGAAAACGAGATTATGGACGGCCGCCAGCATGATTGCCTGTGTCATGGCGGTCGGCATTTTTATGGAGTACCAACTGGGAGACGGATTCCTAAAGCTGTCCTGCTTATGCAGCATATGTCTGGGGATTCGTTTTTTTGATTTGTTACTGATTATTTATGACAGGAAATACGAGGTGGTTGAGGGAGAAGTGGTCCGGATTCGGATTTGTGGAATACAAAAAAAGCATTGGGAGATTACGGTTAGAAACCAGCAGGGGGAAGAAAAAACTGTTTTTATTTCCGAGCAGAGTAATATACGGAAAGGGAGGCATTACAGGATATACTTTAAAAAAGAGGCGATTTTGGGGATAGAGGAGCAGGGGATTTAGAGGCATCATTTCGCAGGAAGTCTATGATTTTAGTTTGCGATATTGTGTCGAGAAGTTTGATTTGCTGCTTTGCAAACAATGAAAACGGGTTGTTGCCAACAAAACGGCGCTATGTCCTGGCGGGGGCATGGCGTCGTCTTGGGTTGGGGGGGGTCTATCCCAAAGATTGTGTAAACCTTCAAACTGATGTAAGATAAAATTACTCAGTTTGGAGGTTTATTTTATGGCAAGGAAAAAGGATTCCCCACAAAAAGCAGCGCTCAGACAGATGATGAGCAACTACATGAAGGACAACGGTGTCAAGGTCAAAGACGGCACAGATGTCAATACGATTATGCGCGACATGATGTCCATCATTCTGGAAGGAGCTGTGGATGAAGAACTGGACGAGGAACTGGGCTACAGTCGGTATGATTATCGAAATAAGGATACAGATAACAGCCGGAATGGTCATTCTCAGAAGACGCTACATACCAGCTATGGAGATATGGAACTGGATATCCCCCGTGACCGCAAAGGCGAGTTCGAGCCTCAGATCATCAAGAAGTACCAAAACACCATCACTCAGGACATGGAAGAAAAAATCATCTCCATGTATGCTAAAGGAATGACCACGGCTGATATTGAAAGCCATATGCGGGAACTCTATGATATCGATATTTCTGACAGTACCATCAGCCGCATCACGGATAAGATCCTGCCCATCGTAAAGGAATGGCAGGAACGTCCTCTGGAAGAGGTATACGCAGTTGTTTTTCTGGATGCAGTGCATTTCCATGTACGCCACGAGGGCCGTATCGTAAAACGTGCAGTTTATGTTGCAATCGGTATCGATATGAACGGCAAAAAGGATGTGCTGGGGATGTATGTGGGTCAGAATGAAAGCGCAAAGTTCTGGCTATCCATTCTGAACGGTTTGAAGAACCGTGGAGTAGAAGATATCCTGATTGCCTGCGTAGATGGCTTGAGTGGATTTCCACAGGCCATAGAAGCTGTTTATCCGCAGACAGAAATCCAGCAGTGCATCATCCATCAGATTCGCAATACAACAAAGTTTGTCTCCTACAAAGAAATCAAGCCGCTGATGGCTGATTTAAAACGAGTATACGCTGCACCGACAGAAGAAACAGCTCTGTCTGAATTGGACAGCTTTGAAGAGAAATGGGGCGGAAAATACCCAAAAATCGCGAAATCCTGGAAAGATAACTGGGCAAATTTATCCACGTATTTCAAATATCCGGAAGCAGTCCGCCGCCTGATTTATACAACGAATGCAATAGAAGGATTCAACCGTCAGCTCCGAAAAGTAACAAAATCCAAAACCGTATTTCCATCGGATGACAGCCTTCTGAAAATGCTGTATCTGGCAATGATGGATATCACGAAAAAATGGACTGGGCACCGTCAGGACTGGGGGCAGATCCATTCCCAGTTGGAAATCTATTTCGAGGAGCGATTATCCTGATTATAAGCTGAACTGGGCTGCTGCGGGCAGTTCTGCTTGACATGCTCAAAAACAGCATTATAATACAGACAAAGGGCAAAGCCCGAAAAAGTGGCTTTGCCCTTTAGAACTAATGACGTATCTTATATCAGTTTCTGGTCTTTACACAAAACTTGAAACAGTCTCGTTGGGGGGCGTTGCACACCCTCCTTCGCAAATTGGAATCTATCAAACAAACAGTCCAAAACACAAACGAGCCTAAGCATGCTTAAACAAATTATTTAAATCGTGGTTATATTTTATATTTCTTCTACTTTTTTCAGTTGATAATTGTGAAAAAAGATAATCCAACACCTCTTCTGTAAAAGATACCAAAATTTCAATATGATACATTTTAAAATTTGATGTGTCATTTACTAAATTTTTACCAAAATATTTCTTATCATTATGAGCATAATAAGAATCCCGTCTGCTCATGAGCGTTTTAATTGCATGTGAGATAAATACATCCTTAAGAATTCTAGTTTCATATTCATCCAATTTTGCTAAGGTATCATTTTTTGAAGGAAACAAGACAATGTTTTTTTTGCATTTCCTTATTAGGTTTTGAATTGTTTTAGCCTTTTGTGATTTGTCATATAGTTTCATAAGAACAAGCATATAACTATCTGATAATGCACATTCTACAATTAATGTGAAATTTGGAGAACATTGTAACTTTTTTGTAGAGTGATTTATATCTTCCTGTACACTAAGTAAATCTTTCAAATAAACTAATTGCATAAAATAATCATCAAGTTCTTCTAATAGATTTTTGGTCATTTCTTCTTTTTGGTTCATCATCAGCTCCATTATTTTTCAACGTTAAATCGAAATTTTCCAGGTATTTTTCTAAATTCAAAATTATCAAATTTTGCTCTTGGAGGTTTATCTTTATCAAAAAATTCTACGCTTACAGAATCGTCAAATAGTCCTTTCACAACTATTATAAAGAAATCTACTCCATCGCCGAATTTATTCAGATATTCGGCAATATCTTTAGTTATAGGTATATTATTAGAATCTAATCTGATAGTAGTATTATTTGTCGAACACATATAAGGAAACTTAAAATATTTTCTTATTTCAATTAAAAAACCAAGCTTATCTAAGTTTTTATCTTCCCTATATTCATATCTTCTAATGTAATGCTTAGTAAAAATTCTATCCCACTCTTTTATAAAGAAATTATAGTCAAACTTATTTTGAATATCTATGAGTTCATTGAAAATTTTTTCTAATTCTAAAGTAGCATCTTTTGCATCTTGTGACTCAAAGTTATTTTTTTCTGCTTTTACATGATATTTTTTATATAAAGTTTTCAAATCATTATAAGTATATCGAGCTAAACCAGTATGTTTCTTTTTATCTACATATAACATATCAATATGAAAATGTTCTATTCCTATAAAATTTTTTTTTCTTTCTAATATAAAATCTGGTCTTTCTTGTAATTCATCTTCTATTAATTTGAATTTTTGGAGCCAAGGAACTTTGCTAATTGCATTATCCAAGCAAGATTTTTCCAATTCTTTTTTTTCACAAAAGATATCTACAGTTGATTGCTTTACATTTTCTTTATTCATAGGGTTTCTTACCTCTGCACAATTCCGATTTGCCAATGACTTCATTGTAACATAACAACTTTATAAAGTCCATAAAAGCGGAGGTATATGGAGGTGGACAATTAGAGGGGAAACTCTGCATTTCAATGATTTGTAAATACAACATAAGTGATGGATTGTATTGCTTGAACCTAAAAATCCACTTTTATTTGCCGGTGTTATCTTTGGCTGCCTGTTCAATTTAGACATAATTATGGTTGTGGGTTATATCCCTGCTAGACTGTTACCTGTGTAGTCTCTTGAAAACAATAGTAAAGTAACAAACAAATCACAGACATTATTAAAATCACCATCAATACTATATATGGAATATAGAAATTGACAAACACTATATATGGTGTTAAAATATATGTGACATTGATTTATATGCGCCGTTACAGGCCATACCGCAGTGTTTGTTCCGGTCTTGACCGGGAGTTAAGTTTAAGGCTTTATGCCTATCATATGGGTAAATCAGGCGGTAACGCCTGTGTCAGTAAGACATTAGAAATTTTGAGAAATTTCTGGTGTCTTATTTTTTTGCCTGAAAATAAGAAAGGAGAGAGAAATGGACAAAGAAGCATGGGTAAGAAAGGTGGCGGAGGAATTGCACGAGCGTCTTGGATCAAGGTATCATCTGGAGCTAACAACCAGAGAAAAGGAAGATGTCATCGAAATTCAGAAAGAAGGGGATGTGACCGGTATTGTACTCAACTTAGCATGTTACGAAGAGGCGGAGTGGTCATACCGGGAAGATAACATTAAAAAAACGGCAGAAAGACTGGAGGCGGAGTACCGCCGCAGACGGGACGATCTTCAGGGTGCCCCTCTTCTAAGTGAGAGCTTTGACCAGGTAAAGCACATGGTAGTTTATGTGCTGGAGAAGCGTGCTGGAAATGAGGAGGCACTTTTGCATATCCCATATGAGGAGTTTTTTGATCTGGTTACTATTTATGAACTGCATCTTCACAAGGGATCGGAGAGCTACCGCCGCGTAATCAACAATGATGACATGAAGCAGTGGGGGATTGATAAGGAGGAGCTTTTGAAAGTAGCAAATGTGAATACGCCGCTTCTTTATCCTCCTGCTATCGGAGTGCTGGAGACAGACGGTCAGCTGGATACTGATATTTTGGAACAGGACAGGCTGAAAAAATTATTGTTTGGAATGTCGTTGTTTGGAAGGCGGCGGTTATTGGTATTGACCAGCTTAAGCAAACAGTACGGAGCTGGCTGTATATTCTATGATGGTATTCTGGAACAGATTGCCGAAGCCTGGCAGGATGATGTGGTGATTTTTGTCACCAGCTCTTTTGAAACACTGCTGTTTCCGTACCAGAATAACAGCTGGACGCTGAATGAATGGATGGAACTCAGTTCCAGCATGGAAAGTATGCGCGGGTTGGGAGATTGGACTTTTTTCAGCAGTGCCTACCGGTATAGCCGTGTGGACAAAGCGATTCAATTCATTAGAAAAGGGAAGAACCGGGTGGAGAACCTGACTTCATAAAATTTTAAATTTAAGAAAGGATGGAGACGAATGATGAGAGAAGAGAGATGGGAGAACACGGGCAGAGACAGGATTACCTTACAGGAACTAATGGAACTGAACGAAGATGGCTTTGAATTCACCTTGGCTGATGGTCATATCATATCAGTTGCTTTCAGAAACTAAACGGGAGGAAATCATGAAGTTTAGAGATGATTTTTCGGCAAGTTTTGTGAACCAGGAGACATTCATGCAATTTCTCGATCAGGTGGAAGTAAATGCACAGTGGCAGAATTACCCCACCAATACGCTTAAGGTTTTTTCCGCAGAGGAGAATCCGGAATTATGTGAGATGATTCCGGATCAGGATGACAAACTGGAAATTCTGAAGGACACGTATGCCAATGCGGACCTGCTTCTAAAAGTTGGAGAAATCTATTATCCGGTGGGTTCCACCACAATTAGGACACTGGAAAACAGGGCAAGAGTCTCCGGTAATGCGCTTCAGGATCTGGAACGGGCGAAATTTGCCAGGGTTATCAATGACTGTCTGCAGGTGACGAAAGGGCAGGCACTTATCCGGATACATGAAGGTAAGGTACGTGCGGTTCACGGAGGCGATAAGAGCGATTATGCGGTTCTTTCCATGCCGGAGCTGTTTGAGGTGGCGGCATTATATATGCGGGAGACATACGACAGAGTGCAGTTTTCTAAAGGCTATTTCAGCCATCTGCTGACCACCGCGTCCTGGGAAATCAGGGACAGGGAGCTGTTGGACTGTTATCGGGAACTGTTATTGCAGTATGGACAGCCGGTGCCGTCTGAAATCTCAGCGGTTATCCGGGTTGATTCCTCGGATGTTGCCGCCAGTGGGGCCAATATATTCTGTTCTCTGCTGGAGGGACCGGAGAAACGACCATTAGTACTGGGAAATGCCTTAAAGTTGGAACACAGCGGAGCGGCAACGATTGAAGCCTTTGCAGGAAATGTAGCCCAGATATTCGCAAGACATAGGGAGACTGTAGAAGGATTGGGAAAATTGTTCCGTGTGTATATCAATTATCCCGCGAATGTGATGGCAGGGCTTATGAACCGTGTTGGAATTGGCAAGCAGCTGACGGCCCAGACTGTGGAACAGTTTAAAGCGGGACATATGGGCGGAGGCTGCAGTGGTTATGAAGTATACTGTGGAATCTGCGAGTGTATCTTTTTAGCCCAGAGCCGAGGGATGAGCGTCAAAGGGCTGTTGGATTTGGAGGAAATGGTATCCAGAATCCTGGCTTACCGGATGCACGATTACGATATACCTGGAGTAGTCAGCTATTAACATAGTAGGAATGAAAAGTGGCGGAGGGAAGTTATAGGTTCCCTCTGCCGGAAAGGAGCAGGATTTGAGCCTGAATTTGAATTATGAGCCAGAAGTGGTCGTGGAGGACATAACGGAACTGACTGAAAAAGAATGGAGGCGATACCGCACTTTTGGCATTGGCGGAAGCGATGCTGCTGCGGTCTGTGGAATTTCCCCCTGGAAGACAGCCAGGGATTTGTATGAGGAAAAGTTAAATCATCTTTCTCCGCCGGAGGACGGCTGGGTTGCCAAGGAGATTGGAAAGCGTCTGGAGGAACTGGTGGTGCAGATATTCATGAAGCGGACAGGCTTGAAGCCGTATGCGGTGCGCAAAATGTTTCGCCACCCATTATATCCGTTTATGATGGCAAATGTAGATTTTTTTGTGGAAATAGAGGGTGGAATCTACATTATTGAGTGTAAAACCAGCTTTTCCTACCATATGGACCAGTGGGAGGATGGAAAAATTCCCCGCCATTACGAACTTCAGGGGCGTCATTATATGGCCGTGACCAATGTGCAGGGAGTGATTTTTCTATGTCTGCATGGGAACAGTGAGGACACGTTCATTGAGCGCAGACTGGATCGTGATTTGGATCAGGAAGAGGAGCTGATTGAGCAGGAAGCCTATTTCTGGAATCACTGTGTCCAGATGGGGAAGCCGCCGGCATACACGGAATCAGCCGATTTGGTGTTGAAAAGCATCCGGGAACGTTTGGAAATCCGTGAGAAGCAGCAGATTGAACTTCCTGAGCAGCTGTCCGAAAATGTAGCGGCTTTTCTGAAATTGAAGGAGAAAAAGTCTGAGCTGGATCAGCAGTCCAAACGGTTGGATGAACAGATAAAGCTGACTTATGCGCCGATTCAGGAAGCCTTAAAAGGCGCAGAGAGAGGGTTGCTTGTGGTAGATGGTACAACATACCAGGCCGGATATACAAAGAGGTCTGTCACGTCCATTAATAAGCAGGGAATGGAGGCGCTGCGTCTTCTGCATCCGGATATCTGCCAGGAGTATGCGAAAACGAATGTATCCTATAGTTTTTACATTAAACCAGCAAAGGCAGGGTGAGGAAGGAGCAAAGAGTGACAAAAGGTGAGCGGATTTTTATAGAACTGCAGCTAAAAGCTGCCTGGCGGAACTTAGGGAGGCAGAGGAGAAAAAAAGCAGCCTTAGAAAAAAGAAATCCGGTGCAGAGAGCAGTTAAGTCGCTATTAAAGGAAATTGAAGTTCTTGGAAATCAATACATCCGGGACCTCATCTGCTCTGGAATGGGAGCTTATGTCTTGGCTGCAGAAAAAGAAAAAATGTTTGATGAGATAGGTCTTGTCATGAACCGCCCGGAGATAAAAGAAAAATTCAGAGCTGCATTATACCAAAATGGAGATTTAGAGGAAATCAGAAAGCTGTCCATGGAAATCAGGGAACAGGTAAGGCAGCTGCTGAAAAAATATGAAGCACATGCAAAGTAGCAGGAAGGAGATACCATGACAATGGAAAAACGAGGAGAAACAAAGCAGTTATCCTTACAGCAGAAAGTGGTGCAAATCCGAAAGAGGATACCTGCGCTGGTGAAGAAGGCTTACAGCGAAGAGGTGAGTTATGATTTTGTCAAGATTGATGATGTGTACCGGCATTTGGCACCGGCCATGAATGACTATCAGGTGAATCTGGAGGTCATATCAGAATCGGCAACCAGGAAAGACGAACAGGGAAATCCGTTGTTTGTCCAGTATGTTCCTCAATGTCAGATGTGGATGTACGAGGCGGACTTGACGCTTCGATGGATTAATGCGGAGGAGGCGCAGGAGGCTGATACAGTAGTAATCCATGCAATCGGCTCCCATGAGTTTCCGGATAAAGCAAAGGGAAGTGCCTGGACTTATGCACTGAAATACTATCTGCTGAATAAATTCTGTATTGATCAAGGCGGGGAAGACCCGGATATGAGGGGATTAAAAACACCTGAAACGGAAGCGGAAAGAAATGGACGCCCTAATTTGGATACGCAGTTTTCGTCTGATGAGACAGAATCGTCAGATATTTCAGAATTAGAAGCACCGGAAGCAGACTCGACAGATATGTCGGAATTAGAACCGCCGGAGTCAAAGCTAATTGATAAACCAAGAGCGGAGAAGAAAGCAGCGGAAGATTCCACAAAACCGTTCAGAAGCCAGGAACCGGAGGCATGTCCGCAGAAAAAAACAGAAGCGGCTGGAAAGCTTGGGGCAGCAGAGAAGAGGCAGTCGGCACAGGGGAGGAGCCAGAAAGAGGAGTCACTAAAACAGACGGCGGATTCACCTAAACAGCTGACCCCACCGGTTAGTTCTCATATCAAGCCGGAAAGCGGAACTATGGTACAGCTTCCGGAAAGCGCCAAAGAAGAGTTGGAAACCGGGAGCGGAATGACCATTGAGGAAGCAATGCAGATTAAATGTACTCCTGGGACATACAGTGAGCATACCCTGGGAAGCCTGGCACAGATGGGAGAGGAAGGAATCAACGCACTGATTTGGTATGCGGAAGGATACCGCGGGCGGAGGCAGGAGCTCCGGGAAGGAGCAAAACTGCTCTTAAATGCAGCAAAGGCAGCATAGCCTTGGGAGAAAGGAGCCGGCCATTTATACATACGAGCCAAAGTTTAATATATCGGATGTAGCTGATTTGCTTGGGATTCAAAAGCTGTCGGACGGTAACTCCTTTGGTGTTGTTTGTCCCTTTTGCGGAGATACACAGGGCAAAATGAATTTCCGTATCATGAAGGATAATGAGCCGTCGAATACTTACCACGGATATTGCTGCGGACAGCAGGGAAATATGCTGACACTGTACGCTGATTTGAAAGGAATCTATGGTCAGAACCGGTATAAAATCGCATATCGTGAAATCCTGGAAGCAGTAAACAGGGGAGAGGGAGAAAAGAACCAGCAGGGCTATTCCGGTAAAATAAACGGGAAAGAGGAGGAACCCGTCAGCCTCAGGCAGCGGGACAGCGTGTACCGTAGGCTCTTGGAACTGCTGGCGCTATCCGACCTCCACAGAAAGAAGCTGATGGAGCGGGGACTGACAAAGGAACAGATAGAAGTGTATCAGTTCTGCAGCACACCGGCCTACGGGACAGAGAACCTGGCAAGAAAACTGATTAAGGAGGGATATTCCCTTGCTGGTGTTCCAGGATTCTTTTTTAATGACAGGAGGAACTGGGATATTGCGTTTTACCGGGCGAACCGGGGGATTTTGTGCCCGGCTTATAGCCTGGGCGGAGAAATTGCCGGGTTTCAGATTCGTATGGACGAGCCACTGAATGACCGCAAGTATCTATGGCTTAGCAGCACCAACCGGAACCGTGGGACAGGAAGCAGGAGTCCAGTTACTTTTTTGGGAAATCCCTGGGACAAGACGATTCGGGTAACAGAGGGGATATTGAAAGCAACCATTGCCCACTCTCTGTCCGGATATAGTTTTCTTGGGACGCCGGGAGTGAGCCAGTATAAGGAACTAAGGAAAGCTTTGATGACTTTAAAGCAGAACGGTCTGGAAGAGGTTCAGGAATATTACGATATGGACAAATACTTGGATATCCGGTGCTTTGGAGATTATAAATCCTCTGTCTGTTCATGCTGCGCCCGGTATTCACCTGGCGGAGACGGTGCTGACTGTGAAAGAAAGCAGAACAAACGGGAGCAGATTAGAGACGGTTGCGGTCACCTGTACGAGATCTGTGATGAACTGGCGCTGCGCTGTGTCCGCAAAACATGGGACATGACTCCAGAGGGAATCTGGGCCGGAAAACAGAAAGGGATTGATGATTACTGGTGGGCCTGTAAAAAGAACATAAGTCTTGAACGGGGCTTGATTCGGAATGGATATGAATAAGAAGAGACGGGAGGAAGAAAGAATATGCAGAAATACGAGGACTATTTTAAGAAGCTGCAGTTTCGTCTGATAGGTGCAGACAGGAATAACGGCTGCTATCGTTTTGTCGTGGAGCCGGAGGGGCGTTTAAATGCAATGACATATGATGAACTGAAAGAACTGTGTACCTATATCCAAGGGATTTGTGTTGATGTAAGCATGGTAGGTCATGCGGCATACACCTGGTCTGCGTTTTATACCACAGTTTCCGGCAGTTAATAATAGAAAGTCGGAGGTAAAACAATAGAATGTATTTCACAGAAAATCTGCTGATAGAAGCGGTTTACCGACACGCAAGGGAAGTGATTTTGGCAGATCAAAGGAAAATGAATCCTCTAAAGCAGGCGTCTCTGCAGGCGCTTATAAGCGTAAGGCAGACTGTAACCGGATACGCAGAGGACTATTTCGCATTTTTTCTTGTTCTCTCAATCATGGAAAAGAAAAGCCGGATGATTATAACGGCGTCTACCAAAGCGGAACTGCAGGAAATTGTAAAGCCATCAGTACCCCATTGGAATTTTGGAGACTTCCGCACAGGACCGTATCATGTGCTGGAGGAAGAAGCAATTCTGTGGTCGGAGGCATCTTTAGAGGCACCCTTAAACGATGATGGGGTAAGGCGCTATCAAGAAGTATTTTCAAAACTGTATCCTGAACAGGCAGCAGAAATTTGGAAATAGAGAAACTTAAAATTTTGTTTCAGTTTAACAACTGGAAGTACGAGCCACTCCACTAGGTTCGTGGAAGACCTCACCAAGTGGAGATGACATGTATCGCACGTAAGCGCCTATAAGACAGGCGTCAAGTGCTCATAACGAGGAGGAAAAGAATGGGACTGAATCAATGCACGTTTTTAGGAAGGCTGACAAGAGATCCGGAAATCAGGTATTCATCGGGAGCGGATCAGATACCGATAGCCCGGTTTACGCTGGCGGTTGATCGGTGGAAAAAGAAGGATGGGGAGTCGGAGGCGGATTTTTTTCCGTGTGTGGCCTTTGACAAGAAAGCAGAATTTGCAGAAAAATACCTGTATTGCGGAATCCGGGTTTTGGTAAGTGGAAGCATGAAAAATAATAACTACACGAATAAGGCCGGAGAAAAGGTATATGGTGTGGAGCTGCAGGCAAATCATATTGATTTTGCCGATGGCAAGAGAGACGAGGAGGATTTGCCAGAAGATGTTCAGGCACCTCCCACACAGAATGCGCAGGCATCAGGAAAAACGGGAGGAACAGCTTCTCCGTCAAAGACATCTGCCACAGGGAACAATGAGGGAAAGAGTTCTTCAGCCAGAGCGTCCGCGCCGAACCAGCAGGGGACTGCTCCAAGTAGGACAGCGGCGGGAAGAAGCTCAGCGGGTCGCACTTCCAGCACAAGAAGGACTGGTAACCGGTTTAGCAATATGCCGGAAAGCGTGGAGGATGCGAACAATCCATTTAACTAACCAACACAATGAATAACATGTTATGGAGGGCTGCCAGGATGAGATATGTTCCGGCAGCCCCTTCCTGATTGAGAGGAGAATGAAGATGGATATTAATAAAATAAAGAAGATTGCAGTCATATTTTTGGGCTGTACAGCCGGTAGCGTTCTGATACAGCTGGCGGCACCTATGATTCTGGCGGCGATTATCAGTGCCGCGTCCTTTGCGATTCCATTCCTGCTTTACCATCTGGTAGTGGAAAAGGGCTGGAGAATCCGCCTGGTGACCGCAAAGCAAGATAAGCAAAGGGAAGATACGGCTGCGGATGAGTATACGGGTGAGACAGGGAGTGGAGATGAGGCAGAGGACGAGTCTCCCGCACCAGAAGAAAGAGCTGATAACATACCAGCCGAACGGGAAGATGCCGTGGCTATTTGGTACAGCAGCAAAGGGAAAAACCAGCTGAATCGTATCATTGCCTCCCTGCATAGCAGAGGAATCTATGAATGTTGGATTCGGAAGGATGGAATCTGCAATTTCCGTTCAGACAGAGGTTACCGGCGCGCTGGTATCTTTCACGATTATCCGGGAACAAGTGCGGCTATGATTGCAAAACTGCTGAGAAACGAGGGACTGAACGCAGTGGATCAGGGAAAATATCTCTATATTGCCTGGGCAGAGGAATAAGCAGAAAGGGGCAGACAAAATGATATGTAAGTTTGAACACAGGCAGTATGTAAATCCATCAAATGGCTATACGGTTGCAACTTACCGGTCTGGAGAATTAAGCCAGGTTCCAGAGGCAGGGATAAAAATGGATTACGGGACAGAGGTTGTATTCACTGCGGTAGGAACGGAACTGCCTTGCCTGGAAGATGCGGAAATCCAGTTAGACGGCAGATGGGAGATATCGGCCAGGTATGGAATGCAGCTTCAGGTAGAGCAATTCCAAGTGATATTGCCAAAGAGCAAAGAGGGAATTATAGGTTATTTATCCTCTGGCTTAGTAAAAGGTATTGGACTGGTTACAGCGAGGGCAATTGTGGAGAAGTTTGGAGAAGATACGTTTCATGTGTTAGAGACGGAACCCGACAGGCTGCTGTCTATCAAGGGGATTACACAGCAGAAGCTGGAAACAATCCTGGAATCCTACAGAAACAGTGAGGAAATACGTCAGCTTATGGTAGTGCTGGCGCCGTTTAAGGTTACTCCAAAGAAAGCAGAAAAAATCTGGCAGTATTTTGGATACGAGGCAGTGGAGATTGTGAAAGAGTCTCCCTACCGTCTGTGTGAAATCAGCGGATTCGGGTTTCTCACCGTTGATCCTGTTGCCCGTGCCAGCCAGGGATTCTTACCAGATGACCCAATGCGTATTAAGGCCGCAATCCAATATGTCCTAAAGGAAGCGGAGGGAGACGGGCACCTTTATCTGGAAAGCAGGCAAATCATTGATAAAGCACATTTGCTTTTGACAAAAGGATTCCAGCCGGAAGCAGTCAGTCGCAATGACATTATCAGGGCAGGAAATGAACTGGTACTGAAGGACAAAATACTGGAAGCGGACGGCACCTCGGTTTTTCTGAAAATGAACAGGGAAGCGGAAAAAACGGCGGCCTATCACATCGTGAGGCTTTTAAAAACACAGGGCACGTGCCTTGATATTGAGAAAGAGTTGGAAGAGGCACAGGCAGAATCGGGAATTATACTTGCTCAAAAGCAAAAAGATGCGGCCAGAATGGTATTCCAGTCGCCAGTGTCCATTATTACAGGAGGACCAGGAAAGGGGAAAACGACAGTTCTGAAGGTGATACTTAATATATACGAGCGGTTGAGGCAGCAGGATTCCGTCCTGCTGTGCGCCCCTACAGGAAGAGCCAGAAAAAACCTTTCCGACAGTACAGGCGCGCCAGCGATGACGATTCACAAGGCACTGTATCTGACTGTGGACAGTGAAGATGATTTGTACGAGGATGAACTGTTGGAGGAAGACTTAATCATTGTGGATGAGTGCACCATGATGGATATGTGGCTGGCCAGTATTCTGTTTTCCCGCGTGAAAAGCGGTGCCAGATTGGTGCTGGTGGGGGATGTGGATCAGCTTCCTTCCGTAGGACCGGGAAATGTGTTTAAGGAACTGATTGATTCAGGAATTATCCCAGTGACTGTGTTGGATGTATTTTTCCGACAGGCAAAAGAGTCCAGGATTATCCTCAATGCGGAGCGGATAAATAAGAACCAGAAAAAACTATTATATGGAGATGATTTCCAGTTCCATATGGTCGGAAGCGATGAAGAGGCGGCAAAACGGATTGGAGAAATTTGCCAGGAAGAGTTGAAGCTTCATGAAGATAATCCGGATATGGTTCAGGTGTTGACACCACTGCGAGTCAACACGGAAGCGGGGGTGATTGCCTTAAATCGCCGGCTTCAAGAAATCATAAACCCGCCGGCACTTGACAAAGAGGAGTGGAAGGCGGTCGGTGCTGTTTTCCGAGTGGGAGACAAAGTCATGCAGACAAAGAACGTAGACGATATATCCAATGGCGATATAGGACGAGTCACGAAAATTATGAGAAATAGGAACGGAAGCAGAACAATGACGGTAGATTTTGGTGAAATATCAAAAGAATATGAGGAAGAGGAACTGTCAATCCTGGAGCACGCATATGCAATCAGCATTCATAAGAGCCAGGGAGGAGAATACCCGGTTGTGATTCTGCCGGTGCTTAGGTGCTTTTATCCTATGTTAAAGAGAAATGTGTATTATACGGGAATCACTAGGGCGAAAGCCAAAGTATATCTGGTGGGTTCCAAGGCAGATTTGGCGATTGCGATTGGTAATAATGATATTGGAAAGAGGAACACCATGCTGGCGGCGCGTCTGCGCAGTGAAGCACAGTTAAGAGGATATGAGCCAGGAAAATTGGCGGCATAGGAGGAGAAGAATGGGACACACAAAATTTTTTGAAACCTGGACGTTTAACCGTCCGCTCCCGGAGCCTTTTGCAAGTGAAGTGGCAAAAGCCGGTAAAAAAACCTCAATGGAGCCAGGGAGTATATCAAAGCATAACCATATGTCCAGGGGGAAACGTGCAACGCTGCATGCCCCTACCTTGCGTGCATTAATCGCAGTATCTGAAATTATAGACGGAGCTGTGACAGGAGCATTTGGTCTGCAGAGTGAAAATGGTAGGGTAAAGTGGTACTGCATGGAATATGCGCGGACGGTGGGAACTATCAGAGAGACACGGATAATACTCTATGATCCTATCGATGGCAGGTGTAAAGGGATGATGAAGAACGGAACGGTACTCTCATCACTTCCTGTCATTAGTGATAAAGGAGGAAGTGGAAAAGAAATTCTGATGCTGTTTGCTTATGCGAGTCTAAAGCAGGGAATGTTGCATGACGTGGAATTTGCTGCGGCCTTTGAACGATTCAGTGAAGAACGAAAAAAAGGCTTTCCCAATCCGGAAAAGGTCATGACGCAGGCATTTCTTCTGTGTGACAACCTTTACCGGAGAATTGAAAACAGTGATAGTCTGGGAGTTGACGGAATTCCGTTTGACAACAGTTGTGTTTCTCTGGGAAATGTGCCGATTATTACTCAGGCCCGTTTGGAGAGCGGTTATTATGCGCCGACAGAGACCAGTTTTGGAATATTCCAGGTGCTGAAAAGCTCTGCCAGGAAGACAGGACGCACGATAGCGGATTTGAAAAATAAGTACAGGCGGAACTTCTTGCTGACGGAGGAGGAAAGGAATCTGGTCCCCAAGTTGCCGGAAAATTATGACGTTCCGGAGGAAGTTTCAGACATTCTGGAGGCTGTTTTAAACACCCCTATGCGGGTGTTTATGAGTGCCGGAGAATCAGGTACCGGTAAAACAACTAATGCCAGAATGGTGGCTCAAATGCTGGGGCTGCCTTATTATTCTTTTACGTGCGGCGAAGGTACGGACGAGGTAGACTTGGTATCTTCTATGATTCCCAATATTGGTGGAAACAAGGCGGAAGAAACGGCAGCGTTTCCTACCTATGAAGATATGATGATGGATCCGGCTTCCGCCCTGGAACGGGTAACTGGGATTTACGAGGAGGAGATCGACAAAGAGACGGCCTTCCAGGAGATTCTGTCCCGCATTTATCAGAAAGGTTATCAGAGCGGACAGGGGGAAAAGGATTATATCATGGTGGAGTCCAGTATTGTGACAGGCTGCCGTAGACCTTCCATTATAGAAATCCAGGAACCTTCCGTCATTACAAAGCCAGGAACGCTGGTACGGTTAAATGGTCTTTTAGATGATGGCGCGTCTATTACCCTTACCAGTGGGGAGGTTGTGAGGCGGAATCCGGAAACGGTCATTCTTTTGACAACCAACATGGGGTACCGGGGGTGTAAAGGATTCAATGAGTCGGTACTATCCAGAATGCGGATGATCTTATATTCCGATCCGCTGACTTCGGAGGAGATGGTTTACCGGATTCAGAAAAAGGTTACGGTACTGGAACCGGGAATGCTAAAGAAAATGGCCGATGCAGTCTGTGCGGTCCAGAAGCATTGCAGGACGGAAATGATTACCGGAGGCGTGTGCGGATACCGGGAGTATGAGGACTGGGTATGGGCTTATCTGGTGCAGAAGGATGTCCGGAAAGCTGCACTGCGCACAATTGTGGCAAAAGCGGCTCCAGAGGAAGAAGAGAGGGAGGAAATATACAAGACGCAGATACTCACACGTTTTACAGAAGAGCCGTCAGTGAAAGCGGCATAGATCAGGAGGGATAAACTTGACAGTAAAACAAATGTCAAAGAATGGTATGAGGAAACAGATTGCCAGAATACGGGACATGACCACGGATAAAGAGCTGTTTTTATCGGAATCTTACCGCACTGCTTTGTGGAAACTGGCAAAGGCGCTGGGACAGAAACGGGATGTGGAGCTCGTTATAGCGTATCAGGAAAACGAAACCAATCATGCCGCGCTTACAGATGGAAAATTCATCTATTTGAATGCTGCAAATCCGGTAACAGTTCGTTTTAACAGCCGTGAGGAAAGGGTAAGAAGCCATGAGGGGTTGATTGCTCATGAATGTGGTCATCTCAGATGTTCTGATTTCATGCGGAGAGAACGGTATGTGGGCGGATTCGTGAAAGGGCTTGTGTATCCTGTGCCGCCGGAAGTAGAAACAGCGGCAGATAAGCGGGCATGGACGGAAATGAAGGGATATTTATTGAAAGGCGATCCAATAGCCAGAGAGGTTTTGAAGAAAACAGCAGCGTATTTGAATAATATACTGGAAGACGTATACATAGAAAACTTTATGTGTCTGGAATATCCGGGAAGCGTCCGTCTGGCGATTCAAAGAAATGCGGCAGCTATTATTTCAGGCATACCCTCGTTTACAGAACGGCAGGCAGCAGGTGATGGGGAACTGGCGGTCATGATGGATTTAATCTTTCGGTACGCCAGGGCAGGAAAGACAGAGGCAGAGGACGAGTATTTAAAGAAATACTTAACCTGTCTGGGTTCCTGCAGAAAGATGATTGATGAGGCAGTGGACAGCTCTGACTTAGATATCCGTTTCCATGTCAGCAACCGGCTGATGATTAAGATATGGAAATATTTGAAGCAGGAAATACGGACAGCAAAGCGGGACTTAAAAGATGAGATGAAGAACTGTTCAAATGAAGAACTGAGGAAATTGATTCAGGACTATCTAAAAGAGAAGATTACCTGGATTACGATTTCAGGTGAAGCTTGTGGAGAAGAGACCGGAGCGAGCGAGAAAATTGACGGCTGGGACGGAGGTTTGGATGACGGGGCAGAGGAATTTGAGAATCAACAGGAGAATCAAGTACCGGAACCAGAGTCCCAGGAAGCGGGGGAAGAGACACTGGAAGAACTGCGCAGGGACTTGATTTTAGTGGCAGGAGCTGGTGAGCAAAGGACAAAGGAAGAGACGAAAGCAGATGTCTGGGATATGGCGGAAAAGCTGTCAGATATTCTAAATGAGGCAGCCAGGGAACAGTATAGCAGACAGGAGGAAGAACGTCTGAAAGAATCCCTGAATAAAGAAGCGGACAACTTAAAACTGGAGGGGATTCATAAAAATGTACCGATAGAGATACACCGAAGCAGTGTTATTTCCGATCCACAGAGGTCTGCCTATAACAAACTTCTCCCCAAGATTAAAAAGGCGTCTTACCGGCTTCAGAAATCCGTGGAGGAGATTCTGACCCGTAAGGACGGGGGAACCTTGTCCGGCCTCTACATGGGAAAGCGCCTAAGCCGTGGGAATCTGTTCCGGCAGGACGGGAAAATATTTGAGAAGAAGGTACTGCCGGAGGAAGGATTTTCGGTTGCTATTGCAATCCTGGTGGACGAGTCAGGCTCCATGCACTGTGGAGACCGCATCGGATATGCCAGGGAAGCAGTTCAGGTGATCTATGATTTTTGCAGGAGCTTGTCTATCCCTGCGATGGTATATGGACACAGCACTCATAACAGACTGAATAAGAGCGGCAGTGGGTACGAGGAAGTAGTGGATATCTTCGCTTACGCGGATTTTGACTCCGCAGATGGAAATGATGCCCTGCGTATGATGGATATGAGAGCCAGAGATACGAACCGTGACGGCGCAGCGCTCCTGTTTGCGGGAGAGCGCCTGTTAAAACGGGAGGAGGATAAAATTCTGATTCTCATTTCAGACGGAACCCCGAATGCTGAAGACTACCGAGGTGAAACCGCAAAGAAAGATTTACAGGAAATTAAGAGGAATCTGACAAAGCGGGGAGTGACATTATTTGCCGCAGCTATTGGAGATGACAGGGAGCAGATTGAGGATATTTACCAGGACGGATTTTTAAATATTTCGGATCTGAATGCCATGCCGGCCAAATTGGCAAAGCTGCTTTTAAAGTACATCAGATAGGAGAAGAATATGGAACAGAATGAGAAAAAAGACTGGTCGAAAGAAGAATCCTGGCAGATCGCCATTTACAAGACGGACAAGGCATTGCTGGAACTGTGTGATAATTTAAAACCGGCGTCCAACCTGTTCCCGGCGCATATCCATGCAGCCGGAGAGAAGGCTGAGGCCGGGGAGCGTTCCCTTATCCGGTTAAATATGCTGGATTACAGTAAAGGAAAAGGGGATAATACGGTAAGCGTATATGCCAATATTAATCCGGAGGAGGTGAAATATATCTATTCCGCCCTGTTTTCCCATTTAGTGGAGTTTGATTTTCCACAGGAAAAGATTTTTGGAGAACCAGACAGTAACGGTTATAGTATTGTGCAGAAAATGCAGATTAACCGGTATGAAACAGACGCCCAGGGAAAAAAGCGTAACTACCCCTGGATTGTGGAGATTCAGAACGGCAGAGGCATAGCTGTCAGAAACTCCAATGGTGGAAAATACTGTAAAAAGGACAGTTATATCTGTGAGCGGAAAGTTCGCCTGTTCCTCAATGACAAGGATATGTTCTCCTTATTTGCCAAAGCGGAAGCCTATATCCGGGTTTTTGAGCAGGAATTTGCTTTCCGCAGGAACCGGATTGGGAACTTTAACAGCCTGTATCTGATGTTGAAAAAGGAAATTCAGGGTGTGGCAGAGTTATTGTCACAGGGCGAGGATTCAAAAGCGGCATAAAAATAAAGGTTCCCATTATGGCAGGTAATCTGCTATAATGGGAATATAAATGGCAGTGCAGGTGGCGGAAAATGCGTCGTTTAAACTGCTGTGAAAGTGAATCAGGAAATATCAGAGATAGAAAGAGAGGGCCAATCTATGTGTCAAATCGTTATAAAGATACCGGAAGCCGTACTATATGATACGCATATGAGTTCCGATGACGCCGCAGCATTTGCGAGAAGAACCGTTGCCATGGGCTATTACACGCAGAATAATGTTTCGATTGGCTATTGCGCAGAAATTGCGGGTATGACGGAAGAGGATTTCATCAAATTTTTGGGACAGAATCAAATCAGCATATTCCGATTTGATGACCAGAAAGAATTTCTGGAGGAATTGAACAATGCGTAGGGTGATTGTTAACTCCACACCGCTCATTGTCCTGTGTAATGTGGGCAAACTGGAAATACTGCGTACATTATATACGGAAATTACGATTCCGGAGGCTGTATTTGCCGAAGTGACAAAAAAGGAAGATTCCGCGTGCCAGATTGTGAAAAATCGTTAGACTGGATACGGGTTGAGAGAATACTGAGTCCGTCTGATAAGAAAATGTACCAGGCCAAGCTGCATGACGGAGAAGTGGAAGTCATGATTCTCGCCCAGGAAGGAGTCCGGGCTGATTTGGTAATTCTGGACGATAATGCAGCGAAAAAGACTGCGAAGTATCTGGGACTCACCGTCACCGGAACGTTCGGAAAAAGTCAATAAGGAACAAGAAAAAAATTATTGCATTTTACGGGGTTACACCATCATTCTGAATTAAACGCAAGACTTTATCGGTAAAGGTTTCCTTGCTTGTTTCGCTGAAATGGATATGAATATCAAAGGTCGTGCCGCCGATTGTTTTGACAAGGGCGGGCGGCGCGGCTTCCTTTACGGTCAGAGGGGAAGCGACGGCGGGGGTGCTGCGGTTGGTGGTGTCGTTGTTCATAGGCTCTCCTTTCCATGAGAAAAGCCCCATGCGGTCATACATGGGGCGGTGGTTTTAAGGTTGAAGTGGCGAAGTGGCAAAGTGGCAAGGTATCTGGGTTTTGCCACTTGGATTTTGCCACTTCACTTTTTAAGGGCGTGATACCATGCCGCGCCGATACGCTTTGAGGTAATGCGCCCGTCAAGGTTTTTCTTTGCCGCCCGGACGGTGCGGGCGGATATGCCCGCTTCTGCGGCGGCTTTCTCTATGTCCTCGCTGGCAAGCTCTTTTCCGTCTGCCAGTAAGTCCCGTATCAGCCGTTCAGCCTGTTCGGTCTTAGTGGCGGTATTGCCGCCCGCGCCGGATAGAAGCTCGTTTTTATCATGAGAATAGGAGAGTATCCGTCGAATAAGCTCGTCGGCGGTTATGTCATATTCGCCTATCCAATCAAAGCCCGTTTCCGGGTCAAGGCAAAAGGCTACGGGCTTCCCCTCCGGCGCAAGGGAAGATTTGTCGTGAATGACTACGCGCACGTTCGGCTCACGCTTCACGCGCCCAATGAGTAAGACGCTCCGCGCCGCCGCCCGGAAGTCGATAGAGCCTAAACCTCTGTATGCGCTCTGTCCTCCGCTTGCCTTGTTCAAATGCCCGATAAGGACAACGGCGCACCCGGTACGCTCGGCAACGTCGGCAAGGCGGCGAAAGATAGGGCGTATCTCGTTAGCCTTGTTCATGTCGGTTTTCTCGCCCACATAGGCTTGGATAGGGTCAAGGATAATCAGCCGCGCCCCGGTCTGCCGGATAGCTCTTTCTATGCGCTCGTCGGATAGGGATAGCTCCTGTTTCGCTTCGTCAATGACAAGAACGCGGTCAAGGTCTGCGTCCGCTTCCACAAGGCGGGGCTTGACGGTATCGCCCAGCCCGTCCTCTGCGGTCTGGTAAATGACATTAAACGGCTCATGCTCCGGCATAAGCGGGAACGGCTTACGGTTGGTGCAGGCGGCGCACAAGCGCAAGGCAAGGGTGGTCTTGCCCTCGCCGGGGTTGCCCTGCACAATGGTTACTTTGCCGAATGGGATATAGGGCTTCCATAGCCATTCAACGGCTTGTGTGTCAACCTCGCTCATGCGGATAATCTCGACGGTTTCCTCCGGCTGCGGCTCTTTCAAGCCATAAACAGCTTCCCGCAAATACTTCCCGTCTGTGATTTCTCCCCGGCGCGTCTGTACCTCGTTCCAATCTTTGAAAAGGGGGATAAGGCGGTGGACGGTCAAGCCCTCCGGCATGAGCTTTACAAGGCGGCTGCAAGCGTCGTTTCCGGCTGCGTCGCTGTCAAGGCATAGGTAGATAGTCTTGACGCTTGGACGGTCAGAGAGGAAGCGCAAAAGGGCTTTCTCGCCCACGCCGCCCAACGATAGGTAGTTCTGTTTCTGCCAGTCCTTTTTGAACAGACAAAGGAAAGATAAAAGGTCTATCGGGGCTTCAAAGACAAACAGCCTGTCGCCCTCGCCCCGGTAGCAGAAGTTAAAGGCTTTGTCGCTGCCTTTCACATCAAGCCGGAAGCTGCCCGCCGTTCCCCGCTGGTGTGCGTATCTCGGTATACCGTTCCCGTCGCGCCCGACAAATACGGCGTTGTGGTGGGCGGCTTCCTCGTAAATATCGCCGCTGGAAATGAAAAAGCCCGTCACATCTTCATCAATGCGGCGGGCTTCGGTGAGATACCTTTTCACTTGTTCGGCGGTAATGCTGCGGGGTGGCAATCGGAAGTCGGAGAAGGGCGCGGGTCTGTCCGGCGGCGGGGCTGTGCCTTTCTCCCCTGTGAGAAGTTCAACGGCTTCGGTAAAGCTCTTGCCATAAAACTCCATAACAAAATCAATAGGTGCGCCGCCTTTGCTCTGGCTGTGGCGATACCACTTGTTTCCTCTGACCGTCAAGCTGTCGTGCCGCTTCCAGCGGTATTCATTCCCGGTGCGTTCAAGCTGTTCGCCCTGACCTCGTAGGAAGTCGGTAAGGTCGGCTTGGTTTGCCCGGTCTATCTGTTCTTGTGAAAAATACATAGCGTGTCCTCCTGTTATCGCTCCTGTTCGTGCTTTTTGGTCTGCGTCCGTTCCGGCTGCTCGGCTCGCTGTGCAATGTCAACGCAACGGCGAATGTTCTGAAGCTCGGCAACCTCGGCGCGGGTGTCTTTGAGCTTTGCATACTCGGCTTTGCTCTGTGCGGCAAGCTCGGCATACTCCTTTTCCCATGCGGCGATAGGGATAGATTTCACGCCCTCCGGCAAGCGGGCGTGTAGGTAGCGGCTGGCGGCGTTCCATAGGGAAAGTTCGGTGCGGTGGGCTTCGGCGTACTTCTCTTGTTTGCCTTTCCAGCGGATTTGTTTATGCTCGTCGTGAATGGGCTTGTAGGCAAGGTAATTCTTGCCCTGCTCAATCAGCTTTTGAAGCTCTTTCATGCGCTGCTCGGCGGCTTTCATGCCGCTGCGGATAGCGTCGGATTTCTCACTGACAGAGGAAAGGGAAGCGTCCAGCTCCGCAAGGGTCGCAATACCTTTATCGGCAAGGTAATTGACGGCTTGTGCTATGGTTTTCAATTCGTCTGCGGCGTGGCGTTGCTGCCAGCTCTGCGAATACTTCCGGCTCTTTTCTCTCTGCACGCTCAAATACTTCATCAGTAGATTTGCAAGGTCGGGGGATTGCGGCGGCTTCTCCGGGGCGGCTTCCCGCGCCGCAAGCAGTCCGGCAAGCCAGTCTTTGAGCTTGCCGATCTGCGCCCGGATTTCTCGGATAAGGCGGTTCGCCTTTTGGATATTTCGGTTCAACTCGCCGCGCTCGGTAGCAATGCCTTTCTTCTCCATTTGGGAAGCGGACACGCCCACATGGACGGTGGGGATTTGGTCTATCCCTTGTCGTTCATAGCTGCGGTGGTCGATACGCTCCGGGCTATTGTTCCTCTCTAAAAACTCGTTGGCAAGGTCAGCCCATGCCGCCCGCCAAACTTCCGCGTTCTCTTGGCTGTTCCAGTCCACAAGGTCAATCTTGCGGCTCTTGTATCTGCCGCTTGGTAAGCGTATGCGCTCGCCGTTCTCGTCAAGCTCATATTCCTTTTTGGATTTCGCGACCCATGTGCCGCGCTCGTTAAGGGGGCGCATAGTCAATAGGATATGGGCGTGAGGGTTGCCGCCGCCTGTGTCATGGATATTGAAGTCCGCACACATTCCCTTAGAAACAAATTGAGAGGAACAGTATTCACGGACAAGCCGTATCTGTTCCTCTCTGGATAACTCTATGGGTAGGGCGATTTCTAATTCTCTGGCAAGCTGGGCGTTTCCCGCTTTCTCGTTAAGCTCCACGCTGTTCCACAAAGTAGAACGGTCAGAGAAAGAGGGCGGGGCATGGGGCGGTAGAATTATCTCGGTATGGACAACGCCGCCCTTGCGGGTGTAGTCGTGGGTCATTCCGTCCCACTCGTTTATGAGCTTTTCGCCGCTTCGGTAGGCGGCTGCGGCAACGGCTGATTTGCCCTTGCCCCGGCTGACTATTTTAATGCTGCAATGGTAGATTGCTATGGTATCACCTCCCGGATAAGATATTCAGACTTGCTGAAAGTGAATAGCTTGCGTAGCAAGGTGTTCGCTTTCGGCAAGTACACTAAGGGGTAGACGCGCAAGCGTCGCAGGGGAAGTGTAGCTTCCCCTGTTGCGGCAAAGCCGCCATTATCGGAGCGCGGGGAAACTTCCCTGTGCGGAGATAAAGCCCTCGGCAGAGCGCACACGCCCGTAAGGGTGTATAAGTGCGCCCTTTGTTCCAAAGGGA
>OCAK01000382.1_pt1 | contig 45459 bp, 47 predicted proteins | sample 1538301 | NCBI WGS metagenome assembly OCAK01 (sample SAMEA2580285, study PRJEB22360) | human gut metagenome | biome: human gut; feature: human-associated habitat; material: faeces | place: Denmark | collected 2008/2010 | reverse complement strand
GAACCTATAACGACCATTTGCTTTATTTCCAGCCCGAAGAGTTGAATCTGTCGAAAGGAACTAGAGTCCGTATTACGGGTGGTGACTTTGCAGGGCAGGAGGGCGTTTTTCTGAAAGTAAAGGGTGCACGTGACCGCCGTGTGGTTATAGAGATACAAGGTGTCATTGCCGTTGCCATGGCCACTATCCATCCGGACCTTATCGAAGTAATCCGCTAATCTTTAATTTTTAATTTATAATTTTTAATTAATCATGTCTCTTTTAGAAGAAGCACTCCTCCTTCAGCGTGCTGCGCACGATCTGATGTATTTGGGTATGGACGGGAGTCCTATCTATAGTGATGACTTGTCGCGTCGTAATGGTGAGGTTTATCACCAGACTGCAGTTCTGTATAGTTCGGGTACCTGGGGTGCTACGATGGAGGAGCAGGCGAATGTCTGCCTTGCCCTCCTGATGGGTTACAACGCTTCGTTCATTGACCATGGCGAGAAACAGCAGCATGTACAGGAGGTTCTGAACCATTGCTGGGGTGTTCTGGATACTCTTCCCGCATCTTTGCTGAAGCTCCGTCTGCTTACTGCCTGCTATGGGGAGGTGTTCGATGAGGCTTTGGCGGATGAAGCTCACTCCATCATTGCCTCTTGGGATGCTGCATTGCTGACTGCCGAACAACGGGAGGCCGTTGATGAGTTTCAGAATGTGGTGGATAATCCCTATCCTTGGGAATATATTGACGAATAAAATCCATAAAATGGACTTTATAAATATAAATGTGTATGAGTATCATTGAAAAATCAAATAGCGGGCGTCTGATAGATGAGGATTTCACCCAAGTAGCCGAACTGTTGGGCTGTGAACCTGCAGCATTGAAGGCTGTTCAGCAAGTGGAAACCGGCGGTAGGGGAGGTTTTTTTTCTCCCGGAAGGCCTGCCATTCTTTTTGAGGGGCATATTTTTTGGACCCAGTTGAAGAAAAGGGGGAGTAATCCTGAAGATTATGTGAAAGGTAATGAGAATATCCTTTATCCTAAATGGGAAAAAGGACACTATAAAGGTGGTATTGGCGAATATGACCGCTTGGAGCAAGCCCGTAAGATAAATCGTGAAGCGGCAGATGCTTCTGCCAGTTGGGGTATGTTCCAGATTATGGGCTTTAACTATGCGGCTTGTGGAGAAGAAAGCATAGAAAGTTTTGTACGTAGCATGTGCGAGAGCGAATTCAAACAGCTATTACTTACTGCTAATTTTATTAAGAAGAATAGCCAGATGCTTCAGGCTTTGCAGGCTAGGGATTGGGCAGTGTTTGCTAAATGCTATAACGGACCGGCGTATGCGCAGAATCGTTATGACGTGAAGTTGGAGGCAGCTTATCAGAAATACAGCTTGTAAAATAATACGTCTAAATTGAATGTTGACCAATAATTGGTTTAGTCGTTATACTCAAAATGATTATACTTCGCATGATAAAGGTTACTATCACCGCATTCTTGAGTACAGCTCCCGTGTTCAAGTGAGTACATTATACTCGCAAGAACAATTCTCAATATAATAAAATAGTGTAAAATGCAATTCGCTTTTTTTATCCAAGCCCGATTAGGCTCGTCTCGCTTACCTAGGAAAATTTTGCTTCCTTTTTATCAAGGAGAAACAATACTTGATCTTTTAATTAAGAAGCTTTTGCATATTCATGCAAATGTGGTATTAGCAACATCTATTGATTTAAAAAACAAAGAATTAGAGATGGTTGCCCAAAAATATGGTATAACTTGTTTTCGAGGGGCAGAGAATGATGTTCTCCAACGTTTTATCGATGCTGCTGAATATTTAGGTGTAGAGCACTTGATTCGTGTTTGTTCTGATAATCCTTTTTTGGAATTAGATTCTATCGAAAATCTTATTCAATATGTTTCATCTGTCTCAGAAGAATATGACTATGTAAGTTTTAAGATTTCAGGTTCGCCTTCGATTAAAACTCATTATGGCTTTTGGACTGAATATGTCCGGCTGGATGCACTAAAGAAAATAAGCGCAATTACGACAGAAAAATTATATCATGAGCATGTTACCAATTATATTTATACCCATCCCGAATCTTTCAGAATTGGTTGGATTGAAGGGCCTGAATGTTTGCAAAACCATCCTAACATACGTCTAACAATAGACACGAAAGAAGATTTTGACAATGCCGCAAAGATCTATGGTGATTTGTGTATGACTAATCCCTATCCCAAAATCTCTGAGATAATCAACTACTTAGATAATCATGTGACTTATTATGATGACATGAAGAATCAAATCGAAAAAAACAGCAAATAATGAAAGATACCTATATTATTGGCGAAATCGGCCAAAATCACAACGGCTCAGTGGATATTGCGAAATTAATTGTCGAGTTGATTGCTCGTCCGGTAAGGGAAGACGATTTTAATATTGAACTTAAGCCAATGAATGCGGTCAAGTTGACCAAAAGAGATTTAAACGAAGAATTAACAACTTCACAGATGAATCGCATCTACGATACACCTAATTCTTTTGGGCGTACTTATGGAGAACATCGTGCTTTCCTTGAATTATCAGATGAGGAGCATTATGAAGTATATAAGTATGCAAAAGAAAAGGGGCTTGATTTTGTAGAAACATTGTGTGCAAAAGGCTGTATGTCTCTTCTCAAACTTTTTACTCCAGATTATTTAAAGGTAGCAAGTCGAGATTTGACAAATCTTCCTCTTTTGGAGGTAATGGCCGAAACAGAAATTCCCATTATTCTTTCTACGGGAATGGCTGGAAAGAAAGAACTGGATGATGCTTTGGAAGTGATTACCAAGTATCATTCACAGATATCAATTTTACATTGTGTTTCTCAGTACCCTACGCATCCAGACAATCTAAATCTTCGTACAATTGAATACTTAAAAAAGCATTATGGACAATACCGAATAGGATTCTCGGACCATACGGTTGGCATCTCAGCTCCTATAGTAGCAGTGGGGATGGGTGCGGAAATCATTGAGAAACATATTACTATCGACCGCCATATGAAAGGTACAGATCAAGCTGGTTCATTGGGTCCTGATGGAGTAAATCGCATGGTTCGTGATATTAGAATAGCTGAACGTTGGTTGGGAGAGGAAAAGCTCTATATTGATAAGAGTGTAATTAATTCTAAAATAAAATTAGAACGTTCTATTGCGAGTAAACGGCACATTAAGAAAGGTGAGATAATAAAAAAGGAAGACCTCCATATGTTAAGTCCTGGAGATGGTTTTAAATGGAACCAACTAAATGAAGTGGTGGGAAAAACGGCTCGTGAAGACATTCCTGTAAATGAGATTATTTACTTTAAGTATATTCAATAATAATGAAATCAATTCAAGTCATTCAACTTATCAATCAATGGAAGAGTAATTGTTATTTATCCAATTACTCTTTCGATTGTCCGGCACATCTAATAGACGATGCTTTGGCTAAGTTTCAATCGGACTATAATAGATGGTATGAAGGGGTGATTGACATTAAGAGGTTGTCTCTTACGCCACAGTTGCAAACAGTTCTTTGTTATCGAATAGCGAATAATGTTTACAAAAACGGGGGGGGGTAGCGGACTTATATTCTCTGTTAGGCCGAGTGATTGGACAGATAGAAATTTATTATTCTTCTGAGATAGGAGAAGGATTTAGAATTAATCATGGAGTTGGCACGGTCATAGGAGCAAGAGCACATATTGGAGACAACTTTACTATCCATCAAAATTGTACAATTGGAGACAAAAATGGAGGACGTCCTACGATTGGTAACAATGTTACCATGTATGCCGGTTCTTTAATTCTTGGTTCAATTCATATTGGCGATAATTCTGTTATAGGGGCTAATGCATTGGTTATGTCTGATTTTCCATCCAATGCCATACTTGTAGGTACTCCGGCAATAAATAAAAGATAAATGTTACCCAAGCTGATACTAACTGATATAGATGGCGTTTGGACGGATGGCGGCATGTATTATAATCGTACAGACGATGAATGGAAGAAATTTAATACCTATGATAGCGCAGGTGTTTTGTTTGCTCATGCATGTAATATCTCGGTTGGCATTATTACTGGTGAGAATACGGAAATAGTAAAACGCCGAGCGGATAAATTGAAAGTTGATTACTGCTTTCTTGGAGTTAAAAACAAAATGCAGATTGTTAATCAGCTTATTTCTGATTTAGGGATTTCACTATCTGAAGTGGCCTATATTGGGGATGATATCAACGATTTGGCTGTTCTTAGAAGTGTGGGTACCAGTGGAGTACCTTCCTCGGCACCATTCTATATGAAGTCATATGGAAATATTACGCTATCCAAAAAAGGTGGTGAAGGTGTGTTTCGTGAGTTTGTTGAGGCTATTTTGGGGGAGGAAAAAATCCTTTCAATCATAGATAATGTAGTATTAGCAAATCAATAGGTGCAATGGATGTTAATGAAATAGAATCCTATTTTGACCGTTTATGGCCGTTGAACAGAAGCCTTACTGGTGAAGGTAATCGACAGACAATAAAAATACTGTCTGAGTTAGTACCATTCAATGTTACGGAAGTGCCTGCAGGAACCTCTTGTTATGACTGGAAAGTACCTGCAGAGTGGAATGTCAAAGAGGCTTGGATTAAAGATACCAAAGGAAATATTATTATAGATTTCTCAAATAATAATTTGCACCTGATGGGTTATTCAATAGCTTGTCATGAACTTCTTTCTTATGATAATCTGATTAAGCATCTGTATTATATTCAAGCCCAGCCTGAAGCTATACCTTATAGAACTTCCTATTATACTAAAAGATGGGGGTTCTGCTTGAGCTACAATCAATTCCTTTCTTTAAACCCCAAAGAACAATATGAAGTATTTATAGACTCATGTCATAACGAAGAGGGATCAATGACTGTCGCAGAAGCAGTGATAGAAGGAGAATCAAAGGAAGAAATAGTTTTTTCCAGTTATATTTGTCATCCGTCATTGGCCAACAATGAACTTTCTGGCCCATTGGTATTATGTTATTTATATAGTCTCATAAGGCAGAAACTTGTAAAGCCCCGATATACATATCGCTTTTTATTGATGCCTGAGACTATAGGTAGTATTTGGTATATTTCTCATCATTTTGAGCACCTGCAGAAATATGTAAAAGGTGGAATGATATTGACTTGTATTGGCGATGCTGCCCCCTATTCACTCAAGAAGTCCAGACGCGGGGATAGCTTGCTTGAAGCTGCAACTGAATATATTGCTAAAAGTAGATATCCAAACACTTGTGTGATTGATTTTTTTCCATTAGGTAGTGATGAAAGACAATACTGCTCTCCAGGTGTTAATCTTCCATTTTGCTCATTAATGCATAGCGTTTATGGAACATTCAAAGAGTATCACACTTCATTAGACAACAAGAGTTATATTTCATTTGAGGTAATACAACAATCGACAGAAGATTTATATGATGTAATTCGTATTCTAGAGAATGATGGAAGGTATTTTAATCAAATGCCTATGTGTGAGCCACAATTGGGGAAAAGAGGATTATATCCTACTATAAGTGCCCCTAATGCACGGAGTAAAGTTACTGATGCAATGATGTGGATACTCAACTATTCTGATGGAAAGCATACTCTATTCGACATATTGAAGAAAGCACAACTCCCCATTGGTTCCTTTTTGGAAGCAAAAGATGTATTAATCAAAAATGGCATATTGAAATATGAAGAATAATGTGGATTTTTTCTTTCATTTTTCAGATTTCACTTTGAATGAAAACTTATATCCCCTTAAAAAGCATTCATCCTTTTACTATATAGTGCGGGGAGTATATTATTTCACACGCAGTTTTGTCTATTCTTTGATATATGGAAATTATAAGTATAAAGAGATTAATTCAGTGAAAGGAAAAATTTTGTTTTTCTGTTTGTCACTCAATAATCGAAGGGCTTTAAGTTCTGTGATGGACAAATTCGATAAACAGGATTATCATCTTCTTCTTGACGCTGAAGTTCCTGAATTGACATTAAAGAGGGTTTATATAAAATCTTTAATTTATATAATACCAATTCTGATACGATTTCTGAAATATAAAGGGAAAGAAAAAAGAATCTATGGTTATGGATTACCATTGATATTACGAAGTCCAGGTTACTTTTTTACTATAGGTGATTTTATTAAAAAAATGTCGCCTAAATGTGTCTTCTTTTCTAATGACCATGTGGATTGTGCAAGAATGGCACTTTGGCATTGTAATAATTTGAATATAAAATCATTATATATTCAGCATGCATCTGTGGCCAATTACTATCCAGCACTTCAATTTAGTTATGCCTTTTTGGATGGAGTCGAAAGTTTTCATAAATACACAGATATTCATAAAGACGGAACATCGAAAACGGTGATTTTAGGTGCATGTCGCTTTGATTATATGAAACCAAAAATCATTAATCAAAAAGAGGCTTTTATAAATACGATTGGAGTGGCTGTCAATATGATTGATGATTATAATCATATAGAGGCATTATGCAAATTCATATTAAATATTAATCCTGCCTATAAGATCGTTATTCGCACACACCCGGGAATGCTGCATTTTGAGCACTTTAAATTTGAAAATGCTAATATCGAATATACTTCTGCCTATGATGAAACTCCTTTTGATTTTCTTAATCGAATTGGTATATTGATAGCAAATGATTCCTCAATACATTTAGATGCCTTGATGGCTCGTGTGCCAAGTATTATGTATTCATTGTCTAAGAGCGGATTTTCCGATCAATATAGTTATGTAGCACAAGGATTGGTTAAGTATGCAAAAGACGAAGATGAGTTGAAGTGTATGCTGTCTGGTCATTCTCTTAAAATGGTCTCTACAGATATTGCACAGTTCTTTAATGCTGCATACGATAAAGAATATGAAGGAAATTGTTCTACTATTGTTGCCAACTTTTTAAAGAGGGGCTTTGATGAAGAATATCTTCAATCCTTGGGACTTGACATCAAATCTGCAAAGCTCGTATAATTGCATATCGGAATAAAGCATGCTACGTAAGCTTCTGACTAATTCTCTGCTTTTTGGTATTTCACCTTATATACCACAGGTAATAAACGTATTCTTGCTGCCTATAATGACACAATACCTAACTGCAACAGATTATGGTATTGCTGGTACGATTAATGCATATACACAAGCACTCACAGCTTTATCCACTTTAGGATTTAATTCTGTTCTGGGAGTTATTTTTTATAAATGTAGTTTTCAATACAAGATCTTGTGGCGTGAGATATATGGTTTTCTCAATATTTGGATGATATTCTTTGCATTTCTTCAAGGCTTACTTTTGTATTTCATCATTCCTGAGGAGGCGGCAGAATATAAATGGCTGATTATCGCTTTAACTAATTTTTCTAATGTATTCTTTGGTCCTACTGCTACAATTGGCAATTATTATTATGTTAATAGTATGAAGCCAATCCCGATAGTGTGGAGGAGTATCTTGTCTGGTATAGTTACTCTTTTAGCCAATTATATTCTAGTCGTACATTATCGACTTGGCTACTTGGGTTGGTATGTAGGTGGCTTTTTAGGAGTATTTGTAATGAATGCTTCTTATTGGTATGCAGTTAATGTTGAATTAAAGCTATCACCAATCTATAATTTTAAGAGAAAAACTATACTTAAGTACCTTCGTGTTTCACTCCCTACAGTGCCTCACTACTATTGTGGTTTCTTATTGAACTCCTCCAGTAAAGTGGTCATGGATTTTTATTCCACCCCTCTTCCGGTATTTGGGCGTGCTAACATAATGATTCAGATTAGTTCGTTGATGGAGAATTGGGTGAATGCTATAAATCAGGCTATCTATCCCATGTGTATGGAATCAATTAAGAAACGTGATGAAGTCAGGGCTAAAGCACTTATTTATGTCTATTTGGGCATTACCTATTTTGCCACTTTTATTTTTTCTTTGTGGAGTCGTGAAGTTTTCAATATTTTGATTTCCAATAAAGAGTTGGCATCGACTTATCCGTATGCTGTCATATTTGTAATGGCTTTTAATTATCGACCGATGTACGTAGGTGCGAGTAATATGTTTTTTTATCATGAAAAGACAACCTCCCTTTTAAGATTAACTTTCTGTTCTGGTATCATTGCTTTTGTGTTGTATTGTACTTTAATTCCCTTCTTATCCATTTGGGGAATAGTTATTGCGTATTTCATCGCATCTTTCTATATGGGTTACGCAGGCTTTTATATGAAGGTATTTAAAGAGAATTCTAAGATTACATATCCTGTACTTAAAATTGCCGCCATTCATTTGTTTTTAACAGCAATGGCTTTATTTTTTGTTGATTCCGATATTAGCATTAAGATAGTTATTACAATTGTCTTTATTGCTTGTTTAGTAATTAAATCGTGGTTACAATTTAAAAAGAGTAAGCGGTCAAAAAATGGCTATTGATTGAAAGGTCTATCTTCACTGCAAACAAAAATTAAAAAAATGTATAGCAGTAAAGAGCTTGAAAGATTTTACTTTCAGTACCAGACCGAGGCTTTGCCTCATGGAGAATCTCTCCAATCGTTTTGTGTTAAGAACAAAGTTCCTTGTAACATCTTTCAAAAATGGTTTAAGAATTGAGTGCTTACACAAATATGTCGTAAGGTACAGCTGTTTGTAATTACGCAAAGAATATACTAGGTTTAATTAATTTTACAAATATGAATAATGTGAAAATTTGCGTAATCGGTCTCGGTTACGTAGGGCTTCCTTTAGCTCGCCTTTTCTCTACAAAATATGATACTGTAGGGTTTGACATGAATGTGAGTCGTGTGGATGAATTGATGAATGGTCATGATGCAACTCTTGAAGTATCAGATGAATTACTACAAGATGCCATTGATAATCACGGTTTTTCATGTACTTCAGATGTGAATGAAATTCGCGATTGCAATTTCTATGTTGTTGCTGTACCTACTCCTGTGGATATAAATAATCGGCCTGATCTTCGTCCGCTATATGGGGCAAGTGAAACAGTTGGTAAGGTTATCTCTAAAGGTGACATTGTCGTCTATGAATCTACGGTATATCCTGGAGTGACCGAAGAGGAGTGTTTACCGGTAGTGGAGCGGGTTTCAGGCCTGAAATTCAATATTGACTTTTTTGCTGGCTATTCACCCGAACGCATCAATCCTGGTGATAAAGAGCATACTGTAGAGAAAATAAAGAAAGTGACTTCGGGTTCTACTCCTGAAATAGCCGATTTGATTGATAGCGTTTACAATTCTGTGTTGGTGAATGGTACTCATAAGGCTCCGAGTATCAAAGTTGCCGAGGCTTCTAAAATCATTGAGAATTCTCAGCGGGATGTGAATATCGCTTTCATGAATGAGTTGGCTAAAATTTTCAATGCTATGGGTATTGATACAAATGATGTAATTGAGGCAGCCTCTTCCAAATGGAACTTCATCAAACTGAAACCAGGCTTGGTAGGCGGTCATTGTATCAGTGTGGACCCCTATTATTTAATTCAGAAGGCTCAGGTATATGGAGTGTTTCCACGTGTGATGTCTACAGCCCGTCGGTTGAATGATGGTATGGGGGATTATATAGCCAATCAGGTAATTAAGTTAATGAACAAACAAGGTATATTGGTAAAAGATGCGAAAATATTGATATTAGGGTTTACATTTAAGGAGAATTGTCCAGATATAAGGAATACAAAGGTGATTGACATTTATACAACTCTTAGTAGTTACTCAACGAATATTGTGATATACGATCCTTGGCTTGATAAGGAAAAAGTAAAAAAAGAGTTGAATCTGAATATTGAGAATGAAAATATAGATACACTTAAAGGAGTTTTTGATACAGTAGTATTATGTGTAGCGCATAGGGAATTTAAAGAAATGAACATTCGTGAGTTTTTACGAGATGATACTGGTATTGTTTATGATGTAAAAGGGTATTTAGATAAGAAAATTATTAATGGGAGATTATAATGAAAGTTTCAATTATAGTTCCAATTTATAATGTTGAATCATATTTGCCAGCATGTATTGAGTCTTTGATACATCAGTCTTACTCGAATATAGAGATTATTCTGGTAAATGACGGTTCATCAGATCTTTGCAAAGATATAGTTGATGAATATGCATCAAGTGATAGCCGTATTATTCCAATACATAAGATTAACTCAGGCCCTGCAGAGGCAAGGAGAACAGGAATAAATTCTGCGCAAGGTGATTATATTGCTTTTTGTGATGGTGATGATTATCTTCCACTTGATGCGATTGAACAGCTAGTCGCTGCTTCTGATAATGGGAATATTGATATTGTTGCAGGAACGGTGACGTATGTTTATCCTAATCTGGTAAAGAAAAGAATTCCATTATATATGTCGGGAAGTGTTAATGATAAATGGTTGTATATTAATCATTTAATACGCATGAATATTCCATGGATGTTGGTTGCTAAAATATTTAAAAAGGAACTGTTTAATGGCGTTCAAATGCCAACATTTAAAGTTGGGCAAGATGCAATTGTTATGCTGCAGTTGGCTACGAATGCCGGTTCAATATATTATATTGATTCTTCATTGTATTGTTACAATCAGCGTTTTCATCAGCTACATATAACTTAAGCAAACCATTTCTCATTGACTTTTATCGATATGCCCAGTTTATTTATTCTTTGTTTGAAGATGTACCTAATGATATAGTTGTAGATGCTGTGAAATTTTTCAAATTAAGGCATTTTGTATTAATACTGCATAAGGGTGGGGCTAATCTTTTTCCCATAACATCTGAATTGAGAGCTTTATATAAAGCATATGGCTCCCAACTGAAAGCTTGGGAGAGAATCTTGTTTCTCTCTTTTGACATTCACCTTTATTTTGGGCAAGTTGTGAATTCCCTAATAATTGAATTAAGAAAAATCAAGTTGCGGTTGACAAAATGCATTATTTCTTATGCTTAGCTTTAATTTACGTGTTGTAGATGATTTAATTGATTGTGCGTTGCATTTGATTGACAATAATCGCGTTCTGTCTTTTATTAGTAATGATATATAGATTATGCTGATTTAGCGGCAATTCTAAAAAAAGATTTTTAGTAATGGTAAAATATGACTATCTTATAGTTGGCGGAGGTCTTTATGGAGCCACATTTGCATATTGTGCTCATAAGAATGGAAAACGATGTCTTGTGATTGATAAGCGTTCTCATGTCGGAGGTAATATTTATTGCGAGCAAGTAGAAGGTATAAATGTTCATAAATATGGAGCACATATTTTTCATACTGATGATAGGCGTATTTGGAATTTTGTAAATTCATTTGTTGATTTTAATAGATATACAAATTCTCCACTGGCTAATTATCAAGGAAAGATGTATAATCTACCTTTCAATATGAACACCTTTTATCAGATGTGGGGAGTGGTTAGTCCACAAGAAGCCAACTCTATAATTGAGGAACAGAAGGCGGAGGTTATATCCGAAATGCAAGCTGAAGGTATAAATGCTCCTCGTAATTTGGAGGAACAAGCTTTGCTATTGGTTGGAAAAGATATATATGAAAGGCTTATCAAAGGCTATACGGAAAAGCAATAGGGAAGGAAGTGTTTGGAGCTGCCTGCTTTTATTATAAGACGTTTACCGGTTCGTTTGACTTTTGATAATAATTATTTCAATGATAAATATCAAGGCATTCCCATTAAGGGATATAATAATCTTATCAATAAATTATTAGACAATATTGAAGTTAAGACTAATTGTGATTTCTTCTCAAATAGGGAATATTGGCGGAATATTGCAAAAACTATTGTTTTTACTGGTAAAATTGATGAATATTATGATTATTGCTTTGGTGCATTAGAATATCGGACGGTCAGTTTTGAAGAAGAAATTATCAATATTCCCAATTACCAGGGTAATGCTGTTGTAAACTACACAGACAGGAATATTCCTTATACTAGGATTATTGAGCATAAACATTTTGAAATATTTGGTCAAGATATATATGATAATCCTAAAACTGTAATTTCAAAAGAATACTCTGTTGAATGGAAGGATGGTATGGAACCATACTATCCAATAAATGATGAAAGGAATAGCAAGTTGTACCAACTATACCAAGAATTGGCGAAAACAGAGAAGCATGTTGTTTTTGGGGGGCGGCTTGCAGAATATAAATACTATGATATGGCTCCAATCGTAGGAAAAGTCTTGGATATTTGGAATTATTAAGTTTATGTTATCTATAAAAGTAACAAATAGGAGCAGAGAACTGATGGGATGTAAAATCCTAATAGGATTGCTGTTTTTAACATTGTTCACTTATAACTCTATTCCCTATAAGTCAGATGTTGATTTAGTATTATACTATTGGACAATCTTTCTTTTAGTTAGTTCATTATATGTCTTTTTTAGATGTAAGAAAAAAAGTAATTATTTTGATTTTGACACTATTTTCCTTGCGCTTTGTTCCATAATGGGTTTTCTTGCAACTAATTTTTATAATGAGAGCTACTTTCATCTGCTATTTTGGGGAATACCCTTTGATGAGCAATTCATTAATACTGGTAACTTGATTTTTTTACTCGGAATGCAAACTTTTATGTTGGGGAGCTTGTCATTTTCCAGAGAATATAAAAAAGAATGCCAAGGACGGATAGTAGACCCATTTTATGGGTGTATATTCTTTTTATTAATGCTACTCTTCTTTATTTTAAGTGGTGGTATTACTTATTATAAATCGATGTATTTGGGTGAAGAAGTAGGTTCTGGGGGAGTATATTCTTATATGTTGCTCTTATGTATTATTGTCGTCAATGTTAATACATCTATAATGTTCTACAATCGAAGAATAGACCCCGACTATAAGATGAGTAAGTTGTTTTATATTTCTGTAATCATATTTGCACTATTGTTACTATATATAGGAAGACGTTCTTTCTTTATCTTTTTGATTTTACCGTTTGTTGCATTATATACCCGTTCCTATAAAGGGATAAGTGTCAAAAAATTTGTTTTATTTGCAATATTAGGAATCATATTATTCTGGGTAGTCCAAAATACAAGAACCGGAAAAGAAATAGAAACCTCCAATTTAAATCCAGTTTTTCTTGTGACTGACTTGACAATTCCATCAAGAGCTACATATTCTGCTATGGAATACGTGGAACAAAATGGATATACTTATGGAAAAAGTATGTCATCGGGATTGATAGGGATAATTCCATTTTTAAGTTCATTTTTTGATGCTACAAAAACTTATTCTGCAAGCGTATTGACCAAATTTACGTTTGATTCCTTGAAAAGGGATGATACTTTTGGATTAGGTACTACAATTATCGCCGATATTTTTCTCTCTTGGGGAGTAGTGGGAATTATATTTTTTATGTTTTTGCTAGGACGGATAACTGCCTATATTACCTGCAAAACAAAAACTGAAAATCTATATTATCTAACATTCTATTCAATAATGGTATCCCAATGTGCATTTATGATTCGCGATTCTTTATTTGCCTCATTAAGGCTTTATATATGGGCTGCTGTATTTGTATGGTGTATTAAGCATGTGACCTTTAAAATTGGTAGAAAATGATAAATCTTAAAATTATAGTCTTGGATATGACTATAACTGGCGGAGTTGAACGCGTGGCTTCTAATATGGCCTTCTATTTTTCTGAACAAATACCAGATTATTCAGTAGAGATAATATCAATATTTAAGCGGCATAATGAAATACCGTATCCCATACCTGCAAATGTTAAAGTGCGTTTTTTATGTACTACAGATTATTATCAGTTAGATTCTATTCAAAAAAAAATGAAATCAAACTTTTTAATCTTATGTGCACTTTCACGACTAAGTTTCTCAATAAATGATGTCGTTATAAGTAATATGGCAAATATTTCCGATATGCTGGCATTGCTCAAATTCAGGAATAAAGGAAAACTTGTTTGTTTTGAACATACTTATCATAAAGTATTTGGCCGTTTTTCCAGATTTGTAAAGAGAATTTTTTTTAAATGTGCCGATTGTATTGTTACTCTTACAGAATCTGAGAAATTAGAATATCAGAAATACTTTCAAAATGTTGTTTGCATTCCTAATGCATTGACATTTTTTCCTGCATCTAAGGCTAAATATGATTCAAAACGGGTTATCGCTGTTGGTCGCCTTTCAAAAGAAAAGGGTTTCTTGAATTTGCTTCCTATATATATTAATCTTGCTCGAAAATATTCTGACTGGAATTTTGCAATTTTTGGTAGTGGTTCATTGGAGGTTTTGATAAGAGAAGAACTGCAAGATGCACCGCAAAATGTCGAGCTATACCCAAGTACACCTAAAATTAAAGATGAAATGTTGAATTCATCCATTTATGTGTGTTCTTCTGACACAGAAGCTTTTCCAATGGTTATGCTCGAGGCGATGGCTTGTGGATTACCGGTTGTATCTTATGATTGCCCTTGCGGGCCAAGAGAAATAGTAAGTCATAAAATTGACGGGGAATTGATACCTATGAATAATTGTTTGGAATATGAAAAAGCTATTGAGTGTCTGATTGTAGATGAGGAAATGTGGGCGAGGTATTCATCCTCTGCCAAAAACAATGCGAAGCGCTTTTTACCTGAAGTGATTTTTAACAAATGGGTTGAACTTATAAATAGTTTATATCAATGAGTGCAAAAATAGTAGTAGCATATCATAAGCACTGGCTTTCATACGATAGTGAGAGTGGAATTTTCTTGCCTATACATGTAGGCAAATCATTGTCTAGAACTGACTTAGGAATAATAGGTGACGATACTGGTGATAATATATCGTATTTGAATCCCTACTATTGTGAAATGACTGCAATGTATTATGCTTGGAAGAATATTAAAGCAGACTATAAGGGACTATGTCATTATAGGAGATTCTTCACTTTTGAGAGAGAATCATTAATGAGTATAATCATTGCTAAATGCGCTGCTTTTTTAACTAGAGTATACTCTTTTATTAAACCTTCAATCAATTTTACCAACGTTCATTCGAGGTTTCTTTCTTATGAGACGTCTAGAAAAGTGATAAATGGGCAAGAACTTTTGCTCGCAGACTATTTGAAAAAGAATAATGTTGATATAATATGTACTAAGAAGGCCAATTTAAGCACAAGAAATGTAGAACAGCATTTCTCGATGTTAATTGGCATGAAGAGTATGGCTGCATTGGACGATTTAATGAAAGACAATCAGAATCTTTATCAAATATATAAGAAACTATTGAAGGGGCATAAATATACTTACGGTAATATGATACTGATGAAAAATCAATATTTTGAAGAGTATTGTAATTTCATTTTTCCAATAATGCAACAGCATCATGCTTTAATGTGTGGTACTTTAAGTGAAATTAATCCTACATATTCGAGAGTCACTGGTTATGTTGCTGAGATATTAACCGCTACATATATCGCATCCTTAGAAAATGTATGCTCTATAAAATATTTGAATACATATTTTATAGAACATACACCCAAAGGATTGAAACCTTTCAGGAAATTTTTGATTGGCTGTGGCTTCTTTCATCCGCTTTTGTTGAGATAAATGATGAATTTTCCGAGTTAATTAATAGGGTCTTTAGTGTATGTTCAAAATCTATTAGATATTTTGTATTAAATGAAGATTTCTCTTGTTACTGTTACTTTTAATAGTGGATTGACTTTCAATGACACAGTTCAGTCGGTTCTTTCTCAAACTTATCCAGATGTTGAATATATTTGTGTTGATGGCTTTTCTAAAGATAATACGGTAAGTATTATGAAGGAAAATGAATTGTTGTTTAATGGTAAACTTCGTTGGATAAGTGAAAAAGATAATGGGCTTTATGATGCTATGAACAAAGGCTTTCATATGGCAACTGGTGATGTTGTTGGAATTATCAATTCTGATGATTTATTAGCTGAACCTACTGCTATAGAAAAAGTGATGAAGACCTTTGAAGAACATCCAGAGGCTGATGCGGTATATGCTGATTTATATTATGTAGCTCAAAATGATACTTCAAAAATTGTTCGGCACTGGATTTCTGGTAAGCAACGCCGTTTTAAATATGGTTGGCATCCGGCACATCCCACCTTCTATGTAAAGCGTGAGATATATCAAAAATATGGCTTATTTGATTTGGATTTCAAGTTTGCCGCAGATTTTGAATTAATGCTTCGTTTGATAGAAAAAGAACATATTAAATTGGTATACCTTCCTGAGCCATTGGTAAGAATGAGGCTAGGAGGAACTACAAGTAAGAATTTGACAAATATAAGAAAAGGAAATATTGAGTGTATAAAAGCTTTTAAAAAGAATGGCATAGAAGTAAGCTGTTTATACCCTCTATTCCGTCTATTACCTAAGTTAAAGCAATATTTTCTGTAGATTATAATGAAAAAAGTAGCATTAATTACTGGCATAACCGGGCAAGATGGTTCATTCCTTGCCGAGTTCTTAATAGAAAAAGATTATGAAGTTCACGGCATTCTTCGCCGTTCTTCCTCTTTCAATACAAGTCGTATTGAACATCTTTATTTGGATGAGTGGGTACGTGATATGAAAAAGGATCGCTTGATAAATCTTCATTATGGTGATTTAACTGATAGTAGTTCGCTGATTCGGATTGTCCAGTTGGTTCAACCTGATGAAATCTATAATCTTGCAGCCCAAAGTCATGTAAAGGTCAGCTTCGATGTGCCTGAATATACAGCAGAGTCGGATGCTGTTGGTACACTTCGTCTGTTAGAAGCTGTTCGTATCCTTGGTTTGGAAAAGAAAACAAAAATTTATCAGGCTTCTACGTCTGAATTGTTTGGCAAAGTACAAGAGATACCTCAAAAGGAAACGACTCCTTTCTATCCTCGTAGTCCTTATGGTGTGGCCAAACAATATGGTTTTTGGATAACAAAGAATTATCGTGAAAGTTATGGCATGTTTGCTGTCAATGGTATTCTGTTTAATCATGAGAGCGAAAGAAGAGGGGAGACTTTTGTAACCAGAAAGATAACACTAGCTGCTGCCCGTATTGCTCAAGGTTTTCAGAATAAGTTGTATTTAGGTAATTTGGATGCCCGCCGTGATTGGGGATATGCCAAAGATTATGTGGAATGCATGTGGCTTATGCTTCAGCATGGCACTCCTGAAGATTTTGTGATAGCTACAGGTGAGATGCATACAGTCCGTGAGTTTGTCACCCTATCTTTCCAAGAGGTTGGCATTGAGCTTTGTTGGGAAGGAGAAGGCTTGAATGAAAAAGGAATTGACATTGGTACTGGTCGAGTCGTTGTAGAAGTTGATGCAAAATATTTCCGCCCTTGTGAGGTCGAACAGTTGTTGGGTGATCCGACAAAAGCCAAGACTTTACTTAATTGGAATCCAACTCAAACAACCTTTCCTGAATTGGTAAAGATAATGGTAGCTCATGATATGCGGTTTGTGAAGAAGTTATATTTGAAGGCACAGGCTGGTGAGTAACGATTAAGGAATCTTGATATTGTAGGACATTCTGAGTTCATATTTTATTTTCTATGAAACTTTTATTCACGGGAGCGTCCGGATTCTTAGGTAATAGCGTGCGTCCTCTTTTAGAGAGAACATATGATATTGTCACTGTAGGTCTATTGCCGCAGGATGATTATACAATAAATATAGCTAAAGAGATTCCTTTGTTGCGTGAACGATATGATGTCGTGTTTCATGCTGCCGGTAAGGCTCACTCTATACCCAAGACTGAAGCAGAGAAACAAGCTTTCTTTGATGTAAACCTGCAAGGTACAAAAAATCTTTGTGCTGCACTGGAAAAGGCAGGTATACCAAGGGCTTTTATCTTTGTTTCTACTGTAGCTGTTTATGGGTGTGATTATGGTGAGAATATTACTGAAGAACATCCTTTGTATGGAAATACCCCTTATGCCATGAGTAAACGTCTTGCGGAGAAATATATACAAAAGTGGTGTTGCGAACATAATGTGGTTTTAGGTATAATCCGTCCTTCCTTGATTGCTGGTCCTACCCCTCCGGGAAATCTGGGGGCTATGATTCATGGTATTCGTAATGGGAAATACCTCAGTATTGCTGGCGGTCAGGCACGGAAAAGTGTATTGATGGTGCAAGATATTGCTAAGTTGGTGCCTCTATTGGTAGAAAAGGGAGGTATCTACAATGTATGTGACAGTCATCACCCAACTTTCGGAGAACTTGAGGCTACTATTTGCAGGCAACTAGACAAGAAACTGCCTTTATCAATACCGTACTGGGCAGCTAAATGTATGGCTTTGATAGGAGATTGCTTAGGGAAGAAAGCACCTATTAATTCCTTGAAGTTGGATAAGATAACGAAATCCTTGACCTTCAGTAATGAGAAGGCGATACGTGAATTGGGATGGAAACCGACCCATGTATTGGAAAACTTCAAGATAGAATGAATGTATATTTAGGTGTTATATTGATAGGACTGGGCATTGTATCTTTAGGATTTACATGTATTCAGCTTTGGTTTTACTGGATAATCAAAAACGGATGATGTATTATTTGATGGTTTTGGTTCTGCTGTTTTTGGCAGAACTTTTTTATTTTAGGGCGGCTGATAAGTGCAATATCATTGACAAGCCCAATGAGCGGAGTTCTCATACGAAAGTGACTTTAAGGGGTGGGGGAATTATCTTCTACTTCGGTGCATTGGCTTATTTTCTGACGAGTAGTTTTGAGTACTCTTGGTTTATGCTGGCATTGACTTTGGTGACGTTTATCAGTTTTGCGGATGATATAAAACCCACCAAACAAATAACAAGACTGCTTTTTCATTTCTCGGCTATGGCGTTGCTGTTTTGGCAATGGGGGGTGTTCTCTTTGTCGTGGTGGTGGATACTCATTACATTAATTGTTTGTACGGGCATCATCAATGCCTACAACTTTATGGATGGTATTAACGGCATAACCGGCGGTTATTCTCTGGTTATTCTTACTGCGTTGGCTTATGTCAATAAGGAGGTGGTTACTTTTGTGGAAGCGGATTTCATCTATACCGTTATCTGTTCCGTTCTTGTCTTCTGCTTCTTCAATTTCCGCAAGCGTGCCAAATGCTTTGCGGGTGATGTGGGTTCGGTGAGCATTGCCTTCATCCTTCTTTTCCTGATAGGCAGGCTCATCATTGAAACGGAAGATTTCAGCTGGATAGTCCTTTTATCTGTTTACGGTGTGGATAGTGTGCTGACTATCATTCACCGCCTGATGCTTCATGAGAATATCGGGCTACCGCATCGCAAACATCTGTATCAGATTATGGCGAATGAGCTGAAGATTCCTCATGTAATGGTTTCTTCTTTTTACATGGCAGTGCAGGCAATCATAATCGTAGGATATATAATGTGTTTGGATTCAGGCTACTGGTATCTGCTATGTACCATCCTCTTGTTAAGTCTTATTTATATCTGTTTCATGAAGAGGTATTTTGGATTACATCAATCAATTTGAAATAAGCTTTCCTTTTCTTGATTAAGTTGGCTTGCCTAATCTGTCGACTTGTAAATCAATACTTTATGAACTTATCTCAGAAAACAGCTTCAGCGAGGCTGTTTTCTTTGTTTACAGGCAAATATATCCTCACCTTTGCATTGTTGATCAACAAAACGAGATTAAAAACCATGTTGAATTAAAAATGTAAAAAGGAGAAAGAAAGTATGCCTTTATTTTATTATGCAAGACAGTCGTCTCTGGCGACAAAAGAGGGTGCCAAACTTTGGCATCTGAGTTTGAAGAAAGTGGGAAGGGCTGTGGATGCGCAACAACTGGCTGAGGTGATTGCCGAGAAGTCTTCATTGACTCCGGGTGATGTGCATAATGTAATCCGTAACCTGATGACGGTGATGAGGAGTCAGTTGCTGAACAGCCGTACGGTGCGTCTGGATGGTTTGGGCACATTCACCATAAAGGCCCGTACGCGAGGTAAGGGAGTGGCAAAATCTGAAGATGTGAATCCCAATCAGGTGACTGCTCTACGCTGCCAGTTTACTCCGGAATACACGCGCCCGGCTGCCATTGGCACTACGCGTGCCCTGCTCCAGGGGGTGGAGTTTGAGAAATGGACGGGAGTGGTTACGGACGGTAAGGATGATGCCGGTGATGGTGGTAATTCCGGTGGCGGTTCCGACGGTGACCAGGGAGAGAACCCGTTAGGATAAGATGTATTTACTAATTTTGAAAGATTAAAACTATGAAAAAGAACGTTTGGGACAAGATTTTGAAGGTGGTGATAGCTGTTGCTTCCGCCATATTGGGAGCTTTAGGAGCTAATGCAATGAATTTGTAGCAGAGTTGCCGAAGATCCTATTCTTACAAGCATGGTGAGAATGGTAAAAAGAATCCCGACAGAATGGAAAACATCTGTCGGGATTTTTTATAAAGAGTCTTTGATATCGCTCAATTCTACCAGCTTGTTGACAATAGCGTAGATGGTGAGCCCTGCCGGAGAATGTATCTGCAGTTTGCGTGCAATGTTACGGCGATGGGTAATGACGGTATGAATGGAGAGGTAGAGTTTGTCGGCGATGGCTTTGTTGGTCATGCCCTTCACAACGCAGGTGATGATTTCCTTTTCGCGCTGGCTCAGGGTTTCTTGTTCGCTGTCTTTTTCCTCTTCCTCCTCGGTGTGTAGCAAGTGGTTGATTTTGGAGGCGATGACATCTACGTCATCGCACATGGCGAAGTTCTCGTCATATTCCTTCAATATGTTGTTGTCGATGACGGAGCATACCATAGCAATGTACTTGATACCGGATTTTCCGTGTTCTGCCTTGAAGGCGGGCAGGTCGAACCAGCCACCGAAAGTGGGGTTGATGATGATAATGTCTGCCGGATGCATGTGAATGTAGTTCTGCAGCGATTCCGGAGAAGAAACCTCAATAGGGTGTGCATTCAAGTTGGGAATACGCTTCAAAACAGCCGTCAGGCCACTCCGGATGATGACCGAAGTTTCTGCAATGACAATCTTCAAAGAAGTATTATTGTTCATTTTTCAGTTTCCTTTCTATTTGCGCTACGGCGGGAACAAACATATAATCTTCTACCTGGCAGTGGGTGGCAAGGTCTTGTTCGCAGTTGAATATATCGAACAAGACCGCATTCAGGAGATTGTTGTTCTCCTTTTCCGGGTAGTATTTGATGATGATGTTCTTCAGCTCTTTCAGTTTGGTATCTATCTGATTATGTTTGCTGGCAAAAGTGGCGATGTTGTATTCGTCCGATAGGTTGCCTTGGAGTAATTGCTCTACATAGGTGAATACGGCCTGGTTTTCATATTCCATGTGGCGGCGTACTTCCTTGGCATATTCATCGAAGAACTTCAGGATGAGGTAGGCTACATCGTTTGTACTGGAACAATCGATGGCTTCGATGAGTTTGCGGCGGATGGCCGGCAGGTTGAAGTCGAGGAAATATGTGTGGGCACGCTTCAGATAATCCATAAGGGCGGGAATGGAAAAATCACTTTCATTGCCGCTGTAAGAGTATTGTTCTTCGCTGATAAAGTTGGCTACGGCGAGGAATGTAGGGCAATCGACGCCTTGTGCTTCGCAGACGTCCTTCACGCTCTTGTCTCCGAATCCTAATGACAGTCCGAAGCGGCTCATCACCATTAATAAGGAGTAATTGTCACAGATGAGGTCACTCATCTTGTCCGTGGAGCGGTACTTATGTTGCTCATTCATTGTATGTTATTGTTTTTAATTCTCTGATTCGTGCGCAAAGTAACGGCTTTTATCCGAGAACTGCAATCACTATTAGTAGGTATTTTGCTTGTCGGGAGACGGTTGGAGACTGGTGTTTGCCGAATAAACTAAAAGCTTTAGTTTTATTTAACGAGAGAAATTAGTTTTTGAACTAAATAATTTAGTTATTTGCAGAAAACAAAGAATGTTATGAAAGGATTGACTGCAAAAGAAGAAGAAATCATGGGCTTTTTCTGGGAAAAGGGACCCTTGTTTGTGAAGGAAATGCTGGCATTCTATGAAGAGCCGAAACCACATTTCAATACTTTGTCCACCATTGTGAGAGGATTGGAGGATAAGGGATTCCTGAGCCATCATACGTACGGCAACACGTATCAGTATTATGCGGTGGTCAGCGAGGAGGATTTTCGCAAGCGGACACTGAAGAACGTTATCAGCAAATATTTCAATAATTCCTATCTCAGCGCAGTGTCGTCTCTGGTGAAGGAAGAGGATATATCCCTGGAAGAACTGAAGCAGTTGATACAAGACGTGGAAAAGGGAAGGGACTGAGATTGTTGAGACTCTAATAACTCTGGCTTATGAAAAACATCGGATTGGTTTGTTTGCTGCTGGTAAGTATTTGCTGCGGATTGCAGGCAAAGAAAATCGTAAAGGTACCCTATTTCATGGCATGCAATACGCGTAGCATTGAAGTGGAGCAAGTGACGCTTGGAAAAGATACGACCTGGCTGGCGGTGAGGCTTTATGGCATGCAGGGCGATAGGGTCAGGATTGATTCGACAGCTGTGTTGCGGGCATCCGGAAAGGATTACGGATATTTGGGAAATACCGGTTTTGCCAGGGATGAATGGACGCATATTCCCGCTTCCGGTGAAATGACTGCTGTTTTGAAGTTTAGTCCGCTTCCGATGGATACTGAGAGCTTTGATTTTGTAGAGACACCGGACAGTGATGAAGGATGGGTAATTTATGGTATACAGCTCAACGGAGAGAAACCTCGGGTGGATATTCCCGAACGTTTGCGGAATAAGAAACCGGATGAGGTTTTGCCATTGCCCGGACCGGAATTGAATATGGGAAAGACTGTCATAAAGGGGCAGATATTGGGGTATAAACCGGAGTATGGAGTGACGTTACGCTACTATGACTCGCCTTGGTTCTTCATGTATTTCACCGGTAAGGACTTGAAGATAGCGGAGGATGGCACGTTCCGTTATGAGACAGAGGTGCTGTTGCCGAGCGGTGCTACGCTGTGGATATCCCGTTCGAAAATAGAATTGTTTCTCGTTCCGGGTGGAGAACTGGATGTCACAATCAATCTGCCTGAAATATTCTATTCGCAAAGCCGTCTTTTAAGCCGGAAAAGGGATGGTGTAACGGACAACTGTGTTTGGTTTGAAGGAGACTATGCCGGTCTGAATACCGAGTTGCTGCGGTTCGGTGAAATGAAAAGCTTATCGGGAGCTGATGATTTTTATGCAGATATTTGTGGGATGACTCCGCAGGCATATAAAAAGTATCTGTTCAGGCATTATGAAGATATGCAAAAGAAACTTGTAAAAAACAAGGATATGAGCCAGGCTTGCCGTACTTATATCCGGGCAAATCTGGATATGAATCTGTTCAGCCTTATCTATAATTACAAGAGTAACCTTAGTTATGCCCCGATGCTTTCGGGCAGGAAGGGGGTGAAAAGGGCGGACATGACGGTGGACAGTACCTCATACTTCAAGGAAATACTGCAACTGGATATTCTGCATACCCCCGAACAGAAATATTACAATTATTATACGGACTTTGTGAAGACCGCTACCGGAAATTTCCGGGATAAGTTTGTGCAAGACCCTCTTTGGCCGGACATGCTTCTTGCCGGGCGTGCTTCCCGTAATCTGAGCAAGTACATGCCTTTGACTGAGGAAGAGCGTCGGACGGTGGACAGCATCGCTTCTCCCGACCTCAGGCAATTGTTCCTGATGAGAAACGGGAGGATTGAAGCCGAACTGAAATCAGAGTTGGAAGCTACTAAGGGAAAGACCGGATATAAGATTGTTGAGGTGGAAAAGGAGGTAGCGGCAGACAGTTTGTTGCAGGTCATTACTCGTCCTTATCGTGGCAAGATGGTACTGGTGGATATGTGGAACACCTGGTGTGGTCCTTGTATGCGGGCCATGAAAAGCCTGAAACCGTTGAAAGAGGAGCTGAAAGAGGTGGTTTATCTATATATTGTCGACGAAACATCTCCTGAAGGAAAATGGAAAGTAATGATACCGGATATACCCGGTATTCACTGTCGCATTAGCAATGAGCAAAGTACGGCATTGGCAAAGCTGTACGAATATCCGGGTATCCCGACCTATTTCGTCGTGAACCGTGAAGGAGATATTTCCTACAAAGCAACCGGATTTCCCGGAGTGGAGATGCTACGGAATGAACTGACCAAGTAACTGTAAATAGTAAATCGTAAATCCCTAAATAGTAAATAATTCCATGGGTCTGTTTTTTGTTTATATACTCAAATCTTCTGTTTGCCTGGCGATATTCTATTTGTTTTATCGCTTGTTGCTGGCACGCGAGACGTTTCATCGTTTCAACCGTTTTTCATTGTTGGGCATTTTGCTGTTGTCCTGCCTATTGCCTTTGGTAGAGGTAAGTGTGAAGCAGGAGACGGAAGTGCACCAGACGATGCTGACATTGGAGCAGTTGCTGATGATGGCAGATGCAGTGAATGCCACTGAGGCCGGAGCAAGGGCTGAAACGGCAACAGTCACCTGGATACAAGTGGCGCTGCTTGTCTATCTGGCAGGAATCGTTTTCTTTGCCTTCCGCAACGTATATTCGTTGGTACGGTTACTGATGTTGCTGAAATCGGGTAAAAAAGAGGATATTGGCAGCTACTTACCGGGCAGGAAAGAGCGCGTTACTTTGATTGTACACAACTGTGACATCGCTCCGTTCAGTTGGATGGGATATATTGTCATTTCACGGAAAGACTTGGAGGAGAACGGACGGGAAATCCTTATCCACGAGCTTGCCCATATCCATAACCGCCATTCCTGGGACTTGCTGGTGGCTGATGTCTGCATTTTCTTTCAGTGGTTCAATCCGGCATCATGGCTCCTGAAGCAGGAATTGCAGAATATCCATGAGTTTGAAGCGGATGAAACGGTGATAAAGGAGGGTGTGGATGCAAAACAGTATCAACTATTATTAATAAAAAAAGCTGTCGGCACAAGGCTCTACTCTATGGCCAACAGCTTTAATCACAGTAAACTTAAAAAACGTATCACTATGATGTTAAAAGAAAAATCAAGCCCGTGGGCACGTTTGAAGTATCTTTATGTACTTCCGGTAGCTGCCATTGCAGTGACAGCTTTTGCCCGTCCCGAAGTCTCCGATAAAGTGGAGAAGATTTCAAGCGTCAAAGTTAACGATTTGGCTGCAATTGTAGAAACAAAAGTGGTGGAAAGTGCAGGTGACACTACGAAGCCTGCCGATGTGAAGTATGTACCGGCGGAAGTCCGCAAGCAGTTGAAGGGAACTCCGATCTTCGAGGTGGCAGAGGAGATGCCGGAATTTCCCGGCGGCGGAATGAGTGCTTTCATGGATTATATCAAGACGAATATGCGTTATCCGGCATCTGCCAAAGAGAACGGTACGCAGGGACGGGTCACTGTCCAGTTTGTGGTGGATGAAGATGGAAGCATCAAGGACTCCAAGGTGCTCCGTTCTGTGGATAAGGATATGGATGCCGAGGCGCTGCGATTGATAAACACTATGCCGAAGTGGAAGCCGGGGAGACAGAAGGGGCAGCCGGTGGCTGTGAAATTTACGGTGCCGGTGATGTTCAGGCTGGACGACGACAAACTTGAAAAAACTTCTTCTGCCAATGGTATTACAGTTGAAGGATATGCGGGTAATGGGAAAGAGCCATTGTATATTGTGGATGGAAAAGAGGTGACGCCATCTGTCATGAGTGCATTGAATCCTGATAAGATAGAACGTGTAACGGTTTTGAAAGATAAATCTGCCACGGATTTATATGGAGAAGAGGGACAGAATGGCGTTGTTCTGATAACCCTGAAACAAGGAACTCCGGGTATGGTTATCCGCCGGGGTAATGAGGTGGCAGAGAATGCTAAAGTACAGCATAAGAGTAGTCTTGATTTAATAAAGACTGTCTATATTGATGGAGAAAAGGTTGACTTGGGTACTAAAACTATCGATGATTTAATACCTGCCGAGAATATTGAGGGTATTGAGGTGAAGAAAGAGGCAGGTGGAAAAGGTGAGATTTACATCACTACTAAAAAAACTAAAGCTGTAGAAAAGACCATTGCCAAAGGCAATATGAAAGTGGAAGGCAAAGTGGTGGATGAGCAGGGTGAGCCTGTTATCGGTGCGGCTGTTCTGATAGAAGGTACCACTACGGGAAGCGTTACCGATGTCAATGGCAATTTTGTCCTTTCTGTACCTTCTAAGGATGCTGTATTGGTTGTTTCGTATATAGGCATGGCTACCGGCAAAGTGAAGGTGCAGCCCAAGCTTACGATTACGCTGAAAAGTGAATAGTCTCTAACAACTATGATAAGGAAAATTCTCTCTTTGTTTCTGATTCTGGTAGCTGTGGGGGCAGGGCTTTGCTCTGCCCAGACAGCCGGTAAGAAATATTATTTGGTGGGCGGGCTTTTCTTCGAAGGCATGCCGCCTGGTGTGGGTTCGGACAACGTGGCGGCTTTCATAATACATGAGGACGGCGCGAGACACGAGGTTACGGAACTCCGCTTGCGCAAGGGCATTGTGCTGTCTGAGGAGGTGAGAGAATATGCTACTCCTGCCGACGAGGTGCCTGGTGCGGAAGCTTTCTTGATGAGTTACCGTGGAGGAACGGGGAAGAAGTTGCCGATAGGCGGTGCCGTACAGACTTTGAAGAAGGAAGAATGGATAGGAAAGGCTTTTCCGGAATTCAAAGTGAAAGACACAGAAGGACAGGAATGGAGCAAGGCCGATGTGACGGGACGTCCTATGGTCTTGAACTTCTGGTATACCGGCTGTGGTCCTTGTATCCGTGAAATGTCGGAGCTGAACAAATGGATAGAAGTCTATCCTGATGTAACCTATCTTGCTACGACTTTTGACAGTGCTGTACAAATAAAGAAAATTGTAGAGAGCCGTCCTTTCCTCTTTACCCAGATAGCCGATGACTTGTTTTTCTTCGAGACCTTTCATGTGAGTGGTATGCCGGTCACTATACTGGTGGATAAGAAAGGCATTATCCGTCATATAGAACAAGGTACTGGAACTGCGAAACTTCGGTATATGCAGGATAAGTTGCAGAAACTTGTCAGCGAATAATTCTTTCCTGATGAATAGGGGATAAGGATTTCAGAGGATTTCTTTTGCCCTTTCACAGATTATCATACCTTTGCGAATATAAATCTAAGGAAGGCAAGGTTATGATAAAACATCTTTTTTTAATATGGGGACTGCTTGCGGCACTCACTGCTGAGCCGGTTCTGGCTTGTACATCTGCCGTCGTTTCTGGAAAGGTTACTCCTGACGGCCGTCCGTTGCTATGGAAAAACCGTGATACGGACTATCTGCGAAATCATGTTGCTTATATAAAAGGGGAGAAGTATAACTTCATTGCCGATGTGAATAGTGCTAACTTTCCTGCCTTGAAAGAGGCATGGATGGGTACAAACTCCGTTGGTTTTGCCTTGATGAACACCCAATCCTACAATCTGGTGGAAGTGAAAGATGGGGAAGAACGGGGGGCAGCCAACGGGAGGATTATCTACCGTGCCTTGGAGGTTTGTGCCACGGTGGAGGATTTCTGCCATTTCCTCGATACCATTTCCAAGCCCAGCTTGATAGAGGCCAATTTTGGCGTAATCGACGCTCAAGGCGCTGCCGCCATGTTTGAGGTGGATTATTATAAATATACGATGTATGATGCCAATAATCCCAAAGATGCTCCTTACGGCTACATTGCCCGTACCAACTTCTCTTTTGCCGGTGAAGCAAATCGGGGGGCAGGTTATGTACGCTATATGGAGGCAGACAGGGTACTGATGAGGGCTTCTGCAACGGGAGGGATCACACCGCAGGGTATATTTAATGATCTTTCACGTTCGTTTCGCAACGGCATGCTTGATATTGATTTGAAGAACGGGAAATTTAATCGCCCGCAAGGTTCCGGTTGGTTTGTCGACCAGGATTTTATTCCCCGTAACAGTACTTCTTGTTCCATTGTGGTGCAGGGCGTAAAACCGGGTGAGAAGGTGGAACTTACTACGATGTGGACAATGCTGGGATATCCTCCTACGGGTATTGCCGTGCCGCTTTGGGTGAAGGATGCGGATAGACTTCTGCCTCCGATGGTATGTTGGGACAAGGCGTGTGCCGCCGCTCCGCTCAGTGATTGGTCACTCCGGCTTTCCAACAATGTCTTTTGTTATAATCAGGGGATGGGAACCAATCGTTATCTGAATTGGGAAAAACTGTACAATATGGAGAACAATGGCTATATGCAGCAGCTTGTTACGGTAGAGGCAGAGGTGTTTCGCCGTACATGCCTATTGTTGGACAGCTGGAGACAGCAAGGAAGCATTGATTCTCAAGAAATGCAGAAGCTTTATCAAGATGTGGAAGCACTTGTCCGAAAGGCTTATACGCCTTTGATGGAATAATGACAGTATTCCAGTATTTCCCCTTCCTGCTCCGGGTGGAACCAGTGGATTTCCTCGTCTCGTTTGAGCCAGGTCATTTGCTTACGGGAATAGATGCGTGAGTTCTGCTTTATCTTTTCGATGGCAAAGGGTAATGTCCATTCACCATCCAGGTACTTGAATATTTCTTTGTAGCCTACTGTATTTAGGGAATTTAGACTTTTATGCGGGTAGACCATGCGCGCTTCTTCCACTAAACCCTCTTCCACCATTTGGTCCACCCGGCAGTTGATGCGTTCATAAAGCTCTTCCCGGTTACGTGTTAATCCTATTTTGATGATACGGAAGGGGCGTTCTTTCTTTTGTTGAGTGCGGAAGGAAGTGTAGGCCTTTCCCGTCATGTAGCAGATTTCCAAAGCATGGACTACGCGTTTGGGATTCTTCAAATCTACTATTTTGTAATATTCTGGATCCAACAGCTTAAGTTCCGCACAAAGTCTTTCCAGACCTTCTGTTTCGTATTTGTGCAGCATGAGCTGGCGTGTATCGGCATCTACGGTCGGAATGTCGTCAATTCCTTTACAGACTGCATCTACATACATCATTGAGCCTCCGGTCAGCAGTACGGTGTTATGCTTTGTAAACAGGTCTTCCAGCAGCTTCATCACTTCCGCTTCGTATTGGGCGGCACTGTAATAGTCTGTCAGCTTCAGGGTACCGACGAAGTGATGCTGTACCCGTTGCAGTTGCTCCGGTGTAGGGGCAGCCGTGCCTATCTTTAAATCTGCATAGAGTTGTCTCGAATCGGCCGAGACGATACAAGTATGGAAATGTTCTGCCAATCGGAGGCTGAGCTCTGTTTTGCCTACTCCGGTGGGACCGATAAGTACGATTAGGGTGTGCATGTGGGTAAAAAAATAGGCACGGATTACGCGGATTACACGGAATATTCAATAACAACCGTGTGTTTCCGTGTAATCCGTGCCTAAAAGAAATCTGTATGGTATGTCTGTTTAATATTTCTCTTCTTCAAAGGAGTTTCCGGCTTCGTCCAAACCGCCGAAACCCTCTTTGTCGAAATCTTCCATATCGAAGTCCTGGTCGCCGTAAAAGTTTTCGTCCAAATCAAGGGAACCGCCAGCAGCTGCCATCTCTTCAAAATCAATGGTCTGCTTGGGAGCTTCACCTGCCTTCTTGGTGCATTTGGCTCCTTTCATTTCCTTTCCGGTAATGATTTCAGAAAGCTCGATGAAGAAGCAGCGCTCAGTCATATAATCGAATACATAGAGAAGTTTCTGCTTCTCGTCTTCAACCAGTTCGCTCAACTGGGTCTCTTTCATCACCCAACTGTCCATTTCCGGATTGTCATCCATTTCTTCCAGCGTAATTTCTTTCTCTTTCTCCCAGTCATCATCGCAAATGAAGAAAGAAGTCATCTGGTCGTTAGTGTAGCCTGCCGACTTTAGAATCGCTTCATGGAAGTCATAAAAGGTAGCTTCCGGGTCTATCTGTATTTCTCTGACAAAATCGTCCACCTCATCAGAGATGATTGTAAATCTGTAGATCATGATGATTTATAATTTATGATTTCTGACTTTGTGTAAATCATACGTTTTTCATTTTCCTGCGGGGATAATGCCGCGGGCTGATTCACGTATAAAGTTTACGATATAGCTTATTTCCGGTGTCATTTCCATTTCATCCTCGATTTTCTTCAAGGCATCCGTATTGTTCAGACCGCCTTGATAGATAATACGATAGGCATCATGGATTTTCTCAATGGTCTCGTTGGAGAAGCCACGGCGGCGTAACCCTACCACATTGATTCCCGCATAGCAGATAGGCTCGCGTCCGGCAATGATGTACGGTGGGATGTCCTTGCTGAAACGGCAGCCGCCTTGTATCATTCCATAACCGCCCACATGGCAGAATTGGTGCATCAGTACATTGGCACTGATGATGGAATAATCGTCGATGACAATTTCACCCGCCATTTTTGTAGAGTTGCCAATGATACAGCTGTTGCCTATCAGAGCATCGTGGGCCACGTGTACACTTTCCATCAGGAGATTGTTGTTACCGACGATGGTTCTGCCTTTGGCAGCTGTACCGCGGTTGACAGTTACGTTTTCACGTATGATATTGTTGTCTCCGATTTCAGCAGTGCTTTCCTCCCCTCTGAACTTTAAATCCTGGGGAATAGCACCGATAACGGCTCCCGGGAAAATGGTGTTTCCATTGCCGATGCGTGCACCGTACAGAATGTTGACATTTGCCATAATCTTGTTGTTATCACCGATTACCACATTCTTGTCAATGAAAACAAAAGGAGCAATCTCTACGTTTTCCCCGATTTTGGCTTCGGGATGAATATACGCTAAGGGACTTATCATATTATTTACGATTTAGCTATTTACGATTTACGATTGAGAATACTTGCGATTTACTGTATATACGATTTTATCCGAATGTGATAATTCTCACGAGTAATTTGAATCGTAAATCGTAAATAGTCTAATCGTAAATTTTATTATTTGTTCTTAACTATTTGCGCCATAAACTCTGCTTCGCAGACAACTTTTTCGCCTACAAACACATAGCCTTTCATGGTAGAGATGCCGCGGCGTATGGGGGCCATCAGCTCTACACGGAAGATGAGGGTATCTCCAGGTACCACTTTCTGGCGGAATTTCACACCGTCAATCTTCATGAAGTAGGTGGAGTAACGTTCCGGTTCATCCACTGAATTCAGTACAAGCAAACCTCCCGTCTGTGCCATTGCCTCTATCTGCAACACACCGGGCATTACGGGTTCCTGCGGGAAGTGTCCCTGAAAGAAAGGTTCGTTGGAAGTTACGTTCTTGACACCTACAATGTAGTTGGCACCTATTTCTATGACTTTGTCCACCAATTGCATCGGGTAACGGTGAGGCAGAAGTTCGCGGATGCGGTTTACATCCATAATCGGTTCGCGGTTGCAGTCGTAGGTAGGGGCTTGTATTTCGTGCAAACGGATTTCCTTGCGCATCTGGCGGGCGAACTTATTGTTGATAGTGTGTCCCGGGCGGGTAGCGATGATACGGCCCTTGATGGGCTTGCCTATCAAGGCCAGGTCACCGATGACATCAAGTAACTTGTGGCGGGCGCATTCATTGGGCCACACCAAAGGTTTGTGGTTGATATATCCCAATTGTTTGGCGTCCATATGAGGAACACCCATCACGTCGGCCAGCTTGTCATAGTTCTCCTGGGACATTTCGCGTTCGTAAATAACAATCGCATTGTCAAGGTCGCCGCCCTTGATAAGACCGGCTTGCAGCAACGGCTCAATTTCGCGTACAAACACGAAAGTACGGCTTGCGGCGATTTCATCCTTGAACTTCGTCATGTCCTCCAGCGTTGCAAACTGGTTGGGGAGGATGTTGGAATCGTATGATACCAATACATTCAAGCTGAAGTTCTCGTCCGGCAACACGATGATGGAAGAGCCGGTTGTTTCGTCACGGAATTCAATTTTGGACTTGATGATATAGAAATCTTTTACGGCATTTTGTTCTACAGTGCCTACGCGCTCTATTTCGTTGACATAATATTGGGCGCTTCCGTCCAGAATGGGAAATTCCGGTCCGTTTACCTGTATCAAGCAGTTATCGATACCCAATGCATAGAGGGCTGCCATACCATGCTCCACTGTGCTCACCTTTACTCCGTTTTTGGAGATTACAGTTCCACGGGTAGTTTCGGATACGTTGTCTGCAACGGCATCGAAGGTAGGCTGTCCTTCCAAGTCGATACGTTGGATTTTGTATCCATGGTTATCCGGAGCAGGATTGAAAGTAACGGTTAGGTCAAGTCCCGTATGAAGACCTTTTCCACTAAGCGAAAAGCTATCTTTTAGAGTCTTTTGTTTTAACATTGGTTACTTATTTAATAGTTGTTTAAGTTCATTCAATTCTTTGCGGAGCTGGCGCAGTTCCACTTGCATTTCCGGCAAACTTCTTTGTGCGATGGATGCCTTGAAATATTGTTTCAGCTCCATAGGAGGGGTACCGATAAGCTGGCTACCGTCCTTTATGCTACTGGGAACACCAGACTGTGCGCCAAGGTTCACTTTGTTGCCAATATGAATATGACCTGCAATGCCTACCTGCCCGCCGAACATGCACCATTCTCCTATCTTGGTAGAACCTGCTACACCTACTTGCGCCGCCATTACGGTGTGGGAGCCTATTTCATCATTGTGTGCCACCTGAATCAAATTATCCAGTTTCACACCGCTATGTACGATGGTGGCTCCCATAGTAGCACGGTCCACACACGTGTTGGCACCGATTTCCACATGGTCTTCCAGGATAGTGATACCTATTTGCGGTATTTTTTCATAGCCCTCGGAAGTGGGGGCGAAGCCGAAACCGTCTGCACCGATAACGCAACCGGAGTGCAGGATGCAGTGGTTTCCTACCCGGCAATCGTGGTAGATGGTGGAGTTAGCGTAAATAATACAGTCATTGCCCACTTTGGCACCGCTGCCAATCGTGACGTGCGGATGAATGACCGTATTGTCTCCCACCTCTGCGTATTCGCCAATGCAGGCAAAAGGCGCAATGTAAACATCCTTGCCAATTTTAGCTGTCTCGGCAACAAAGGCCAGAGAGTCAATTCCCACCCGCTTTGGCTTGCTTTGCTCATAAAGATTTAGCAATTTAGCAAGACTTTCATACGCATTGTCCACTTTAATCAGGGTGGCTTTCACTTCTTGTTCCGGAACAAAGTCCTTGTTTACCAGAACAATGCTTGATTGGGTTTCGTATATGTAGGGGGTATATTTGGGGTTGGATAGAAAGGAGATGGCTCCCGGTATTCCCTCTTCGATTTTCGCAAAGGTGTGAACGGTAGCATTCTCGTCTCCAACAATTTCTCCTTGGATAAATGTTGCAATTTGTTTAGCAGAGAACTCCATGTCTTATTCTTGTTAGATGGTTTCAAAACGCAAATAACGGACTTTTTTTTTATATTTCCTTGTCCTGAGGTGAATATTTTATACTTATCTATGCAAACGTTGGTAGCATAAGTAGTACTTTTTTACTTTCTTGGACAGAAGAGAGATATTGAGCATATCCGATGCTTCGGCAATATTCTTGATGCTGCCGTCGTTGTAGAGGATGTCAATACTGTCATCTGCCTCGTCGTACATATTCTTCTCGATGCTGGGGGTAGAGATGAAATATCTCGCTTCGGAGAGAGGGATGTTCAGTTGTTCACTGATTTGCAAAGTTAGTTCTTTTTTCCGTTCCTCACTAATAGGTTCGGTAGAAATCTCGACTTTGAAGATGTTTCGGTTAATCATGCCGGCGCTCAGGGTGGACAAAACCTTGTCCGAATGGCGGCTCCATACCTTGAGGGCAGTCCAGATGTCATTATCGTCCAACTGAATGAAATTCTCCAAACATTCGGGATTGTTGTAGAATGCCTCCCGGCTGATGTCGTTGTATAGAAAGAATTTCAAGGCGGGTGAGGCAAAGAGGTCTATGCCGCGGCTTGCCAGTTCCTTGGCGCGGAGCAGGGTGCTAATCAGCATTTTCTCGTAGGCAACGGAGGTTTTGTGCAGATAGACTTGCCAGTACATCAGGCGGCGGGCGGTGAGGAAGTTCTCAATAGAATAGATGCCTTTGGACTCTACTACCAGGTGGTCATCCTTTACATCCAGCATCTTGATAATGCGGGCGGAGCCAATGTTGCCTTCGGTCACTCCGGTATAGAAGCTGTCGCGGCGCAGGTAGTCCAGGCGGTCCATATCCAGTTGCCCGCTTACCAGTTGGTGCAGGAAGCGCTTGGGGTATTCATCCTTGAAAATTTGAATGGCGAGTGTCAACTGTCCGTTCATTTCCTTGTTGATACGTTCCATCAGCATCAAGGAGATGTCTTCGTGGGAGACGCCCTGCACGATGGTATTTTCCAGTACGTGGGAGAAGGGGCCGTGGCCGATGTCGTGCATCAGGATAGCGGCTTCCACAGCTTCGGCTTCGCTGTCGAAGATAAAGTTTCCTTTGGTGGCAAGTTGCTGGATGGCCTCACTCATCAGGTAGAAGGCTCCCAAAGAGTGTTGGAACCGTGTATGCTGCGCACCGGGATATACGACAGAGGACAACCCCAGTTGCTTGATACGGTTTAGACGTTGCAAAAGAGGATGTCGTACAACATCGTACAACAACCCCTTTGGTATGTTGATGAACCCGAAGACAGGGTCGTTGATAATCTTTCTTTCGAACATTAAGCGTTAGTCGTTAATCACTTTTTTCAACTCTTCCGCCATCTGTGCCTGCACTTCTTGGGCTGCTTTTCGGCTGGCGGCGGCGAAGTTCTCTGTCTTGTCCACGTAGATGATGCCACGGCTGGAGTTGACAATCAGGCCGCAAGTCTTGTTCATGCCATACTTGCAGACTTCTTCCAGGGAGCCGCCTTGTGCGCCTACGCCGGGAACCAATAGGAAGTGTTCGGGAACAATCTTGCGGATATCTTCGAAGGCGCGGCCTTGTGTGGCGCCTACTACGTACATCATCTGTTCGTCACTGGCCCACTCCTGGGATTTGCGGAGCACTTTTTCGAAGAGGCGTTCGCCGTTGGTGTCTTCCGTCAGCTGGAAGTCGTGCGAGCCTTTGTTGCTGGTCAACGCAAGCAGGATTACCCATTTGCCTTCGTACGTAAGGAACGGGGTCACACTGTCTTCGCCCATGTAGGGAGCTACGGTTACGGAATCTATATCCAGCTCTTCGAAGAAGGTACGGGCATACATGGCAGAGGTGTTCCCGATGTCACCGCGTTTGGCGTCGGCGATGATGAATTGGTCGGGATAGTTCTGCTTGATGTAGTTTACGGTTTTCTCGAAAGCTATCCAGCCTTTCACGCCCATGCTCTCATAAAATGCCAGATTGGGCTTGTAGGCGATGCAGAGGTCGGCAGTAGCGTCGATGATGGCTTTGTTGAAAGCGAATATAGGGTCTTCCTCTTTCAGAAGATGTTCGGGTATTTTCTTGATGTCGGTGTCAAGACCTACGCAAAGGAATGACTTCTTGCGCTTGATGTTCTCGAATAATTGCTGTTTGTTCATATTATTTTTTAGTTACGGGTTACTTATCACTGCCTTACAGTTCGCTCTCTTTCAGTCTTTCTGCATTTTCCGCCACAATCAGGTGGTCGATGCAGTCTTGGATGTCTCCGTCCATGAAGGCGGCGAGATTGTAGATGGTGTAGTTGATGCGGTGGTCCGTGATGCGTCCTTGCGGATAGTTGTAGGTGCGTATCTTGGCGGAGCGGTCGCCAGTACTGACCATCGTCTTACGCTTGGAGGCGATGTCGTCGATGTACTTCTGGTGTTCCTTGTCGTAGATGAAGGTACGCAAGCGCGAGAGGGCGCGTTCCTTGTTCTTGGGCTGGTCGCGCGTCTCGGTACATTCGATGAGGATTTCTTCGACTATGCCTGTGTTGGGATTCTTCCAGTTGTAGCGCAGGCGCACGCCGGATTCCACCTTGTTCACGTTCTGACCGCCGGCACCACCGCTTCGGAAGGTGTCCCACTTGATTTCACCTTCGTTGATAACTACGTCGAACTCTTCGGCTTCGGGAAGCACGGCTACGCTGGCAGCTGAGGTGTGTACCCGTCCTTGCGTTTCTGTGGCCGGTACGCGCTGCACGCGGTGCACGCCCGATTCATATTTCAGTGTGCCGTATACATTGTCGCCCGTCACGGAGCAGACAATTTCCTTGAAACCGCCGGCTGCACCTTCGTTGGCGCTGGATATCTCCATTCTCCATCCCTTGGATTCGCAGTACTTGGTGTACATGCGGAAGAGGTCGCCGGCAAAGATTGCCGCTTCGTCACCACCCGTGCCGCCACGAATTTCGAGGATGGCATTACGGCCATCCTGCGGGTCGGCGGGGACGAGCAGCAGCTTTATCTGCTCTTCCAGTTCCGGTTGGCGGGTTTGGCAGGCATCCAGCTCTTCGCGTGCCATTTCCCGCATTTCCTGGTCTGTTTCGTTGGCGATAATTTCTTTGGCTTCTTCTATGCCGCCCAGTACTTGCATGTACTCTTTGCGGGCATTCATCAGGTCGCCCAGTTCTTTATATTCTTTGGTGAGCTTGACGTAACGCTTCTGGTCCGCAATCACTGCCGGGTCTGTAATCAAGGTCGACACTTCTTCGAAGCGGGCGACAAGCCCTTCCAGCTTTTCGAGTATGGTATTGTTGTCTGCCATATATTTAATACTTGAACTCTCCGAATTCGCTCTTGATAATCAGTTCTTTCTTGTCGCTTTCTTCCACGCGGCCTACAATCTGTGCATCGATGTTGAAACTCTTCGAAATAGCAATCACCTCTTCTGCATGTTCGGGAGAGAGGTACACTTCCAGGCGATGCCCCATATTGAACACCTTGTACATTTCGCTCCAGTCCGTATCGCTCTGCTCCTTGACGGTCTTGAACAACGGTGGAACGGGGAAGAGATTGTCTTTGATGACACGGCAGTTGTCTCCCACAAAGTGCAGTACCTTGGTTTGTGCGCCGCCCGAGCAGTGTACCATACCGTGGATTTGGGGACGGAGCGCATCGAGCAGCTTCTTAACTACCGGTGCGTAGGTGCGGGTGGGGGAAAGTACCAGCTTTCCTGCATCCAGCGGACTGTCTTCGACACTGTCTGTCAGTTTTAGCTTGCCACTGTATACCAGCTCTTCGGGTACAGCCTTGTCATAGCTTTCAGGGTATTTCTCTGCCAGGTATTTGGAGAATACATCGTGGCGTGCGCTGGTCAGTCCGTTACTGCCCATACCGCCATTGTATTCTTTCTCATAAGTAGCCTTTCCGTAAGATGCCAGACCTACAATCACATCGCCCGGACGGATATTGGCATTGTCTATAACATCTGAGCGCTTCATGCGGCAGGTCACTGTCGAGTCTACGATAATGGTACGTACAAGGTCGCCCACATCGGCTGTTTCGCCACCGGTGGCATAAACGCCTACTCCCATTTCGCGGAGTTCGGCAAGCAGTTCATCCGTACCGTTGATGATGGCTGAGATTACTTCGCCGGGGATGAGCAGTTTATTACGTCCGATGGTAGAGGATACCAGAATGTTGCCTACCGCACCCACACAAAGCAGGTCGTCGATGTTCATAATCAGTGCATCTTGTGCAATGCCTTTCCACACACCCAGGTCGCCGGTTTCCTTCCAGTACATATAGGCAAGACTGGACTTGGTGCCTGCTCCATCGGCATGCATAATGTTGCAATACTCCGGGTCACCGCCCAAAATGTCGGGGATAATTTTGCAGAAAGCCTGCGGGAAAATACCTTTGTCGATATTCTTGATGGCGTTGTGCACATCTTCCTTTGATGCGCTGACGCCTCGCATCATGTATCGTTGATTACTCATGAGATAATAGGTTTGTTCAATTGAATGTGCAAAGATACATCTAATCTTCTACAACACAAAGCGAGGCACAAAGTTTCTCGCCTTTGTGCCTCGCTATAGAGTTGTGTATTTATCAGAATTGTACCTGGGGAGCTTGTTCCGCTCCTTCTGCCGCTTCGAAATAAGCTCGTTTCTCAAAACCGAAGAGACCGGCAAGGATATTCTTGGGGAAACGGCGAATGGCTGTATTGAAGTTCTTGGCTGCATTGTTGAAGTTGGTACGTGCTACGTTGATACGGTTTTCCGTACCTTCCAGCTGTGCCTGCAGTTCCAGGAAATTCTGGTTTGCCTTCAAGTCGGGATAGTTCTCCGTGATGGCAAGCAATTTACCGAGGGCGGAAGTCACCGCACCTTGTGCTTTCTGATATTCAGCCAGCTTTTCCGGAGTAAGGTCTGCCGCATCCACTTTGATTTGAGTGGCTTTGCTGCGGGCTTCTACTACACCTTCCAGTGTTTCCTTCTCGTGCGTGGCATATCCTTTCACGGTATTCACCAAGTTCGGAATCAGGTCGGCACGGCGTTGGTATTGGGTTTCTACGTTCGACCATTGTCCGCTGACATTTTCGTCCATGGTTACGAGTCCGTTATAGCCGGTTACACCCCAAATGGCGAGAAGAGCTATAACAACGATAATGATAATGGTTGATTTCTTCATACTTTTCATTTTTAGGCCTCACCTCCGATTCCTCTCCGATAGAGAGAGGGGAGGAGGGGAAGGCAGTTATTAATCATTTAATTATATTCTATGTAAACGTTTTATTTTCTTCCAGTATCCTCGAAGGTGTGTCAAAACGGTTGATGGCACACAGATGACACATCCTCGGCGTTAGAACCGGGAACCGGCTCCACCGCCACCTCCCATACCGCCTCCGAAGCTACCACCGCTGAAGCCTCCTCCGCCACTTCCGCCGAAGAGACCTCCACCACCGAAGATGACCGGACCACCTCCGCCTCCTCCCCGGTAATTTTCATCGTATGACTGCTGGCGGCGCACTACTTTATGTCCGCAATTGCGGCAGGTGTAGGTCACATCTTCCGTTTTCACTCCATTGCGGCGTGAGATGAGTATGCTGCTGCTACGTTGCAATTTATGTTGTCCGCAGTTGGGGCATTTGTTGGCAGCGCGTTGGGCAAGGATACCTATAATAGATGCCACTGCGAGGAAACCGATAAGCCCCAGTAGGATACCTCCTACGGAGAGGTCATCCTCCTCTTCCGTGTCATTCACCATAGTGCCGTCAAGACGTGAACAGACTGCCTTTACACCCGCTACCATTCCGGCATCCCAATTACCGTCTTTCAGATAGGGAATCATGTATTTGGTCTGTATACGTTTGCAGATGGCATCAGGAAGGTCCCCTTCTAAACCGTATCCCGTATAAAACTGGATGCAGCGTTGGTCGGTTACCAGCAGAATGACCAAACCGTTGTTTTTTTCTTTTTTCCCTACTCCCCATTCATTGAGCAGCTGGTGTGAGAAATCAAAACAGTCTTCTTGTCCGATGGAGGGAACAACGGCAACTACCGTTTCAATACCAGTCTGCTGCTCCAATGCGTAGAGCATGCGGTCTATGTCGGCACATGCCTCTTTGGATAAGATGTCGGCAGGGTTGCAGACATAACGCGTCTTGTCCTGAAGGTGTACTTTAGGAATGTTCTTAGTGGTGTAGACTTCTTGTGCCTGCAAGGATATGAACAAGCACAGGAAGAATGCTATGGAAATAAATCGTTTCATATTACCAATGTTTGTTGCGGCGAAGATAGGAAAAATCACGTCAATGTATGTATTTCCCTACGAATTTCTTTACATGCTCGGTGTATTCCTGCGGATAATCCTTGTAAGACATGGCATGTGTGGCACCGGGTACAATCCATAATTCTTTGGGTTCGGGCTTGGCTTCATAGAGGGGATAAGCCATCCACGTCGGTACAAAGGTGTCGGCATCACCGTGGATGAAGAGCATCGGCAAAGTACATTTCTTTACTTGCTCCAGGGCAGAAGCTTCACGGAAGTCCCATCCGTACTCCTGCCGGCAGAGCCAGCTTGCAGTATGCAGTAGGGGGAAAGCGGGCAGTCCGAACTGTTCTTTCAACTCTCCGCGAAACTCATCCCATACGCTTGTATAACCGCAGTCTTCCACAAAACACTTGATGAATGGCTGTTGGTATTGTCCGTGTTCCACTTCGCCGGATACCATCATGGTGGTGGCGGCTCCCATGGAGATGCCGTGTACTACCATCTTTGTACTGCGGGACGCTATGCTGTCCGCATGGTTGCGTCCGAAAAGCTCATCGGCGGTCTCGGTCCATTGCAACACGTCGAGCCGGTCTTTCCAGCCCATCTGTACATGGTTCCCTTCGCTCATCCCGTGTCCGTAAAGGTCGGGCAGCAGGATGTTGAACCCCATCTCCTTGCTGTACAGATAGCCTATCATCAGCATGCGCACGGCATTATCCGTATATCCGTGTACGATGACTGCTGTTTTGAGGGTGGGGTGGGCGGCGGCAACGTAGAGTGCATGCAGCGTCTCTCCGCGGTCGTTCTCGATGTAGAAGTCCTTCAGTGCTCCTGCGGTCATCAGGCTATCCACCCAGGGGTGCAGTTCGGGATAGCGCTCGTACATGAAATCGTAGGATGCGGCTATGTTGCGGCTGCGTGAAACGAGGTCGTCCGGTTTCAGGGAATAGCCCAGCATATAGTACCCTCCGCACAACAGTACGGTGCAGAGGGCAGCCAGACCGAGAATCGAATATTTTATGGCTTTCTTCATTATTTATTCCAAATTTCCCATGCGGCAAAGGCCTGCAACAGCAACATCTCCAGTCCGTTCTTGGTGACGGCTCCTTGTGCCTGGCCTTTCTTCATGAAGAGGGTTTCGTTTGGATTATATAACAAATCGTAGAGCAAATGGTTGGGGGTCAGTAGCTCGTAAGGAATGTTGGGACAGAAGTCCACTTTGGGGTACATGCCTACGGGGGTACAGTTGACAATCACCGTGTACTCCTGCATGATTTCCGGTGTCAGCTCTTCGTAAATGAGGTATTTGTCCTCTTTCTTGGTGCGCGATACGAAGGTGCTTTTTATCCCCAGGTTCTCCAGCCCGCGATATACGGCTTTCGATGCGCCGCCGGTGCCCAGAATCAGGGCTTTCTTGTGATGTGGTTGCAAAAGCGGTTCTATGGATTGTGTGAATCCTATGATGTCGGAATTGTAGCCAACCAGCTTTACCTTGCCTTTGGGAAGGCGGATAATCTTAATGACATTGACGGCGCCTATCTTGGCCGTGTCTTTGTCCAGTTCGTCTAGGTAGGGGATGACTTGCTCCTTGTAAGGGATAGTTACATTCAGTCCACAGAGGTTGGGATTTTCCTCGATAACTTCCATGAAATCCTCGATACGTGGAATTTCGAAGTTTACATATTCTGCATCAATGTTTTCTGCCGTGAATTTCTCATTGAAATATCCGATGGAAAAGGAATGTTTCAACGGGTAACCTATTAAACCGTATTTCTGCATAATGAGGGTGTGTTAAAGGGGAATTAATGATTATTTTCTGGCTGTATACAACGTGCATATTCCGAAAGTGAGCCGCTTGAAGTGTACTTCACTGAAACCGGCCTTGCGGATAACTTCCTGCATCACTTCTCCTTGAGGGAAGGCACGGATGCTTTCCGGCAGATAAGTGTAGGCGCTGTTGTCTTTCGAAATACATTTACCGAGCAGGGGGATAACGACTTTGGAGTAAATGGTAAACAGTTGTTTCATCGGGAAGCGGTCCGGTGTGGAGAGTTCCAGTATGACGAGATGTCCGCCAGCTGTCAGTACGCGGCACATTTCGGACAGTCCTTTATCCAGCCCTTCGAAGTTGCGGATGCCGAACGCTACGGTTACAGCATCGAAACTCTCATCGGCAAACGAGAGAGAGGTGCAGTCCTCCCGGGCAAATGAAATCTTGTCCGAGAGGTGCGCCCGTTTTACTTTTTCGCGCCCCACGTTCATCATGCCTTCCGAGATGTCGGTACCAATCAAAGCATCGGGTTGCAGTTCGCGACATGCAAGGATGGCGAAATCACCGGTGCCGGTAGCTACGTCCATGATACGTCGGGGGTGGAAAGGAAGGAGGTATTTGATTGCCTTCCTGCGCCAGCTGCGGTCAATACCCATGGATAGGGTGTGATTCAGCTTGTCGTAGGCAGGAGCGATGTTGTCGAACATTTCTTCCACTTGTTCGCTCTTCTTACCGTCAGCGCCGTAGGGCTTGATGTGTTCTTGGGGGTAATCCATGATTTTTTTATGTGCTAATGTGCTGATATGCCAATGTGCTAATTGGCTGCGCTATTATGCCGCAAGGTCATTAGCACATTGGCATATTATCACATTAAGTAATTAGTTACATTCTTTTCAATGCGTTCGGCAATGTTGTCGGTATCTTCCTTTACGAACTTCTCGCCGGTGATGTGTTCGTACAGTTCGATGTAACGTTCGCTGATTGAAGTAACGATTTCGTCTGTCATTTCCGGTACCTGTTGTCCTTCCTTACCCTGAAAACCGTTGTCCATCAGCCATTCGCGTACAAATTCCTTGGAAAGTTGTTTCTGCGGTTCGCCTTTGGCAAAACGTTCTTCGTAGCCTTCGGAGTAGAAATAACGGCTGGAGTCCGGGGTATGGATTTCGTCCATCAGATAAATCTTGCCGTCGTGCTTGCCGAATTCGTATTTGGTGTCTACCAGAATCAATCCGCGTTCCGCTGCAATCTCTGTACCGCGTTTGAAGAGAGCCATTGTGTATTTTTCCAATACGGCATATTCTTCGGGCGTGGCAAGTCCTTGTGCTAGGATTTCTTCTTTGGAGATGTCGGCATCGTGTTCGCCAATTTCGGCTTTGGTAGTCGGGGTGATGATGGGTTCGGGGAACTTCTGGTTCTCCTTCATTCCTTCGGGCAACTTCACGCCGCAGATTTCACGTACACCGCTCTTGTAGGCACGCCATGCGCTGCCACAGAGGTAACCGCGTACAATCATTTCTACGGGGAATCCTTCACACATCACACCTACCGTCACCATCGGATCGGGTGTAGCCATTTTCCAGTTGGGGCAGATGTCGGTTGTGGCATCCAGGAATTTTGCTGCAATCTGGTTCAGCATTTGTCCTTTGAAGGGAATACCTTTCGGCAATACTACGTCAAAGGCTGAGATGCGGTCGGTAGCTACCATGACCAACTTTTCACCATTGATGTTGTACACATCACGAACTTTTCCGTGGTACACGCTTTTCTGTCCGGGAAAGTTAAATTCAGTTGCTGTTAATGCTTTCATCTTTGTAATATTTACGATTTTGAGAATTTACTGTTTCTGTTCAATCTTACTATCGGCTTGTTCGGCTTTGCGTCGTTCACGCTCCGCTTTCGCTTCCTTGTCGAACTTCTCGTAGGCCTCCACAATCTGAGTTACCAACTTATGGCGTACGATGTCTTTCTTGTTCAGCTCCACGAAACTGATGCCTTTTACGCCTTTCAGAATCTTCAGTGCCTGCACCAGACCGGAAGTCTGGGAGGAAGGCAAGTCAATCTGCGTCATGTCTCCCGTGACAATCATCTTGGTGTTCATGCCCATGCGGGTGAGGAACATCTTGATTTGCTGGGTGGTCGTGTTCTGCGCTTCATCCAGAATGACGACGGCATCGTTCAGTGTGCGTCCGCGCATAAAGGCGAGGGGGGCAATCTGGATGATGTTCAGCTCCATATACTCTTTCAGCTTGGCGGCAGGTATCATGTCCTGCAGGGCGTCATAGAGTGGTTGCAGATACGGGTCTATCTTGTCCTTCATGTCGCCGGGCAGGAAACCGAGCTTTTCTCCGGCTTCTACGGCAGGGCGGCTGAGGATGATTTTCTTTATCTCCTTATTCTTTAGTGCCCGCACGGCAAGCGCGATGGCTGTATAGGTCTTTCCTGAACCGGCGGGACCGATGGCAAACAGCATGTCATTCTTGGCAAATGCCTCTACCAGCTTCAGCTGGTTCTCGCTGCGCGGGATAATCGGCTTTCCGGTTACGCTGAATACAATGACATTGCCCGATTTTTCCGCTTGCGGGGCATTGCCTTTGATGATGTCTATAATGACCTCTTCTTTCAAAGAGTTGTATTCGGCACAGTATTTCTCCAGCTTGGTGATGTTCTCCTCGAATGCACACATTTCCTCCTCATCACCCAATACTTTGATGACATTGCCGCGGGCAACGATGCGAAGCTTGGGATACAAGGCCTTTATCAGCTGCATGTTGGCGTTGTTTACGCCATAAAATATTACCGGGTCAATATCTTCAAGAACAATCAGTTTTTCTATCATTGATATGTTTTAAAGTTCAATTCGTTCTTTTAGTGAAACGTTCTGCAAATGTAGTGAAACGTTTGGATACTTAAACAGTTCCATTGGGTATTTTTTTTGCAGTGGCTTCGGGTAGATTGTCGGTAATTGTTGCACGACGATGCCGTTTCCTTTTTTTGAGCATCCGATACGTTGTCGGTTCAGCGTCTGTTCCTTCATGTTGAAGATAATATTGGGGTCGAAGTGCTGCCGTTGACGCGTGTCTCGAAGTGCAGATGCTCAGTAGAGGCGCGTCCGGTGCGTCCGGTCAGTGCGATGGGCTGTCCGGCTTTGACTGTGTCGCCACAATGTACAAGGTTTTTGAAGTTGTGGCTGTATATCGTTTCCAGTCCGAAGTCATGGCGTACGACGACGACATTGCCGTAGGCGCTATAAGGCTTGGACATCCGTACTACGCCGTTGAAGGCACTCCGTATGGTGTCTTTGGCGTAGGTCTTGATGTCTATGCCACTGTGGCGTCCCCGCCCCCGTCCGTAAGGGGAGATGACTTTTCCTCCAGGCAGGGGAAAGGAGTATTCCGTGTCCGGAATGTCCTCCAAAGGTAGCTCTATCAGTTCTCTTTGCGAAAACAGTCCCGGAGTGGCAACGCGGATATGGTTGGTTTCCATGGTGGAAAAGACCGTTTTCTTCCCTTGTGCCGTGGCACCAAGGGCTATGAGCAGGAGAGGGACAAGAATACGGATTCTCATTTATTCAAAATATTGTATAGTCCCACTGGTAGAGGAAGCATATTTCTCCAACAGTTCCAATATCATTTCGGCTGCTTCTTTCAGACCTTCCTGCCCGTTGTAGCCGTTGACAATGGCAAGGATATGGCGGGTTTCAAGTTTCATCTTGGTGCGTTCGTGGTCGCTGGTCGGGGTACCGATACCGCCTATACGGTCGCGGTAGACGGGCAGCCCTTCTATGTTCAGCATGCCGCGGCCTATACCCTCGAACAATTCCTCGGCACGTCCTATGCCCAGCTCAAGGTCGGTCCCTTGTATCTCGTCGGCATCAAATCCGCCGATAGAGTGGCCCGTACGTAGGGAGACAAGGTTGATAAGGTCTACCAACGTATCTATCTGATAGAGTTCCAATCCGCGCAGCAGTCGCCGTCTCAGTGCTTCGGCCGAGGGACGGTAGCGGCTGGGGGCCTTGCCGCCACGGTTGTAGGCCTCGTATCAAATCC
>OCAK01000370.1_pt1 | contig 46400 bp, 54 predicted proteins | sample 1538301 | NCBI WGS metagenome assembly OCAK01 (sample SAMEA2580285, study PRJEB22360) | human gut metagenome | biome: human gut; feature: human-associated habitat; material: faeces | place: Denmark | collected 2008/2010 | reverse complement strand
ATTGTATATACCGGCCTATCGTGGGAGGCGCCCGCCGCCGTGCCCGTTACGATGCCCGCGCCCTGGCGGTCATCGGTCCGTATCCTCGGCAGCGACTGTTACCGCCGCATTGTGTCCCTGAAAAAAGGAAGCCTCCACGAAATTGACTATACCGTCCGCGTGCCTTACACCTCCTGGATGCGCAACGCCGGGCTGTCGCTCCGCCAGATCAGCCGCGACTGTTGTCGGGGAGAGGTGCTTACCGACGAGGTGCTGACCGCTGACCTAGCTCTCGTCCCGCCCTGTGTGAAGATAGCCGGCGAACCCACTGCCGCGATCTACAACCGCTATAACAAGGAAATCCGTTTCCTGATCCCCGAAGATGAATCCGGTATTTCGCAGTTTCGTCAGGTGCTGGTCGCCAGCTACGCCTCGCCCGAAGGCTCCTACCAGCATAACGAGACATTGTCGCGCCAGCGTGCCGAAGAGTTCCGCACCTACATCAGCCGCCGTTACCTGTCGGAAGGCTGCCCGGTGATCTGTGGCAGCGTGGCGGAAGACTGGAGGAACTGCGCCGCATGGTCTCTGTTTCCGGCAAACCCTATGCGGAAGCAGTCTGTTTCATCATCGACAACTACGGCATCTTCGAAGGCTGCGAAACCTACCTGATGCAACTGGAAGACGGCCGCGTCTACGGCGAACTGCTGCGCGACATCTTCCCCTACCTGCGCCGCGTGGAACTGCGCCTCAGTTAAGAATCGGCTCCGGTTAGCGACGCCGAAGCCGCCCGCCTCTTATATTCGCATCCCGCCCGGCTCACCCTGTCGGAGATGTACCGCGTAGCTCGTTACTACCCGCCGGCCATTACCTCGACCGTGAAGACGTAAAAACCTACCCCGCGCCGCCATCAACCGCCAGGTTATGTTAGAGTTGATTATCAGCGACGAAAGTGTCTCTCTCCCCTCTCGAGAGACTAGTTTTTAAACAGTCTCTCAAGAGGGGAGCCAGTAACAATCAGTCTATAATTGGATAGTTCTATTTTGATAATAACAGAAACAACCTAATAATTATGAATAAAACAGACTTAATAAAATCAATGGCATCCCGGGTCGGATGTACCGAGGTGGTTGCGCGGCAGATGGTGGAGGTTCTGATGGAGGTGATAGAGGAGGGACTGAGTGACGGGAACGATATTGTTCTGCAAGGCTTCGGCACTTTCCGTCCCTGGAAACAGAGTTTTCGTGCAGGCCGTAATCCCCGTACCGGAGAGAGTTGTCCGATCGCTCCCCGTACCAGCGTCAGGTTTAAGGTTGGTAAGAATTTGTTGAGAGCAATGAATAAACGTTAACACGGATCGCGTTCGTTCCGTTATTTATGGCGGGGACTTTTCACTATCAATAGGATAGCATGAAAAATCCCCGCTTTTGTTATGGAAAGAAATTTACTTATCCTATGTGCTTATTGAAAATAATTATCTACTTTTGTGCTCTAAAACATTAAAATAAACCGAACAAAGATGGCTGCAACAAAACGTATCAAGCGTGCATTGGTCTCTGTATACCATAAAGAGGGACTGGATGAAATATTAAAGAAACTTCATAGCGAAGGCGTAACCTTCGTGTCAACAGGTGGAACTCAGACATTTATCGAATCATTAAACATCCCTTGCGATGCAGTGGAAGACCTGACCGGTTATCCTTCTATCCTGGGAGGACGTGTTAAGACTCTTCACCCGAAAGTTTTTGGAGGTATCCTCAACCGCAGAGATAACGAAGGCGATAAAGCGCAGATTGCAGAATACGAAATTCCTGAAATCGACCTGGTGATTGTAGACCTCTATCCGTTTGAAGAGACAGTAGCTTCAGGCGCAGAAGAACAGGCAATTATCGAAAAGATAGATATAGGCGGTATCTCATTGATCCGTGCCGCTGCAAAAAACTTTAAAGATGTAGTGATCGTAGCATCCAAAGCACAGTATCAGCCGTTGATGCAGGTGTTGAATGAAAAGGGTGCAGAAACTTCCCTGGAAGACCGTAAATGGTTCGCCAAAGAAGCATTTGCTGTTTCATCCGGCTATGACTCTGCTATTTTCAATTATTTCGACGGAGGCGAGGGTTCGCATTTCCGTGCTGCCGTAGACCAGCCGATGCACTTGCGTTATGGTGAAAATCCTCACCAGGCTGCTAAATATTATGGCAAGTTCAACGATATGTTCGACCAGATCCATGGTAAAGAGATCTCCTACAACAACCTGTTGGATATCGATGCTGCCGTTAGCCTGATCGACGAGTTCGATGAACTGACATTCGCTATCCTGAAACATAATAATGCCTGTGGTATCGCATCCCGTCCGACTGTGCTTGAAGCATGGAAAGAGGCACTGGCCGGAGACCCGGTTTCTGCATTCGGCGGTATCCTGATTACCAACAGCGCAATCGATAAAGAAGTAGCCGAAGAGATCAACAAGATTTTCTTCGAAGTAATCATCGCCCCGGAATATACAAAAGACGCTTTGGAAGTGTTGATGCAGAAGAAAAACCGCATCATCCTGGTCCGCAAGGATGCAAAGACTTGTCCGATGCAATTCCGTTCACTGTTAAATGGTGCATTGATGCAGGAAAAAGACCTGAGTATCCAGACTGCCGCAGATCTGGAACCGATGACTGACAAACAACCTTCCGCACAGGAAACAGAGGACCTGTTGTTCGCTAATAAACTGGTGAAGCACAGCAAATCGAACGCTATCACTTTGGTAAAGAACAAACAACTTTGCGCAAGCGGTATCGGTCAGACATCTCGCGTGGATTCTTTGAAACAGGCCATTGAAAAGGCAAACGCTTTCAAATTCGATTTGAAAGGTGCCGTTATGGCTTCTGATGCATTTTTCCCTTTCCCTGACTGTGTTGAAATAGCTGATAAAGCAGGTATTACTGCTGTTATTCAGCCGGGTGGTTCTGTAAATGACAAGCTGTCTGTTGATTATTGCAACGAGCATGGCTTGGCTATGGTTAAGACGGGTGTCTGTCATTTCAAACATTAATAATATGCCAATAAGACAATATGCCAATGTGCCAATTATAAGCACTTTTCATTGGCACATTAGCACATTGGCAAATTAACACATTATTTTTATGGGATTATTTTCTTTCACACAAGAAATAGCGATGGACCTGGGTACTGCGAATACCATCATCATCAGTGGTGGTAAGGTCGTAGTGGATCAGCCATCGGTAGTTGCCCTTGACCGGCGTACCGACAAAGTATTGGCGGTCGGAGAAAAGGCACGCCAGATGCACGGAAAGACGCACGAGAATATTCGTACGATCCGTCCGCTCCGCGATGGCGTGATTGCCGACTTCTTTGCTGCCGAGCAAATGATACGCGGCATGATTAAAATGATAAATCCGAAACACCGCTGGTTCTCACCTTCGCTGCGCATCGTGGTTTGTATTCCTTCGGGCAGTACTGAAGTGGAGATCCGTGCCGTACGCGACTCTGCCGAGCATGCCGGCGGACGCGACGTCTACATGATTTATGAACCTATGGCTGCTGCAATCGGTATCGGTATCGATGTAGAAGCACCTGAAGGCAATATGATCGTGGATATAGGCGGTGGTACGACCGAGATCGCTGTTATCTCGCTGGGCGGTATCGTTTCCAATAAATCGATCCGTATTGCAGGAGATGACCTGACGGCTGATATTATGGAATATATGCGCCGCCAGCACAATGTGAAGGTGGGTGAACGTACTGCCGAACTGATCAAGATCAATGTCGGTTCAGCCCTGACGTTCCTGGATAATCCTCCTGAAGATTATATCGTACATGGTCCGAACCAGATGACGGCTCTTCCGATGGAAGTTCCCGTTTCTTATCAGGAAATCGCACATTGCCTGGAGAAATCGATCTCCAAGATGGAGGCAGCTATCCTGAGTGCACTCGAGCAGACTCCTCCCGAACTGTATGCCGATATCGTACGTAACGGTATCTACTTGGCAGGTGGCGGTGCTTTGATGCGCGGGCTTGACAAACGTCTGACGGATAAGATCAATATCCCGTTCCATATTGCAGAAGATCCGTTGCATGCGGTTGCAATAGGTACAGGCGTAGCATTAAAGAATATAGATAAATTTAATTTCCTTATTCGATAAGGGGAATAATGTGCCAGTTAATCAATATGCCAATGTGCCAATAAAAGACACATTCGTCGGTGTATTGATTAATTGGCATATTGGCACATTATCAAATTGGCACATTATTATTTATGCGTAAACTGCTGGACTTCCTGGTAAGAAAGAGGCATTGGTTCTTGTTCGTTTTGCTTGAGATTGTTTCGCTGATGCTGATTTATCGTAATAATGCATACCAGCGGAATATCATCTTCAGTTCGGCAAACGTATTGACAGGACATATTGCGTCCGTTTCCGGTTATGTAACATCGTATCTGAACCTGCATGAGATTAACAAGGAATTGCTGGAAAGGAACGGGCAACTGGAGATGGAATTGCTGGAGTTGCAGGACCGTTTGGATATGATGGTGGCGGATACGGTTGCTTTTGCCGGGTTTGCTCCTGATTCGACCGAGCAGTTTGCATATAGTTTTATTCTGGCCGGGGTGGTGAATAACAGTGTCAGCCATCTTTCGAATTATATCACTGTAAACAAAGGAAGTAAAGACGGAATAGCACCTGATATGGGAGTTGTTTCCGAAAGAGGAGTTGTAGGAATTGTTTCGACGGTGAACGATCATTTCTCTGTGATCATACCTTTGCTTAATCCGAAATCGCGGTTGAGCTGCAAAGTGTTGGGAAGTACTTATTTCGGGGCTTTGAGTTGGAAAGGGCGTGATATCCGTTTTGCCAATCTGGAAGAATTGCCGCGTCATGTGGAGTTCCAGAAGGGAGATACGATCGTGACAAGCGGTTATTCGAGCGTGTTTCCGGCAGGGCTGATTGTCGGTACGGTGGCAGATTTTGAAAAACAGCATGATGACAACTTTTTTTCACTGGAGGTGGAATTGGCTACGGACTTTCAGGCACTGAACAATGTCCGTATCATCAAGAATTATAATCAGGCAGAACAAAGAAGAGTAGAACAAGAGGCGAGAAGAAATGATTAATTTATTACGGGGATTGGTTTATTTCGTTGTACTGGTATTAATTCAGGCTTTGATCCTGAATAATATCCATTTCCTGCGGATTGCAACGCCGTTCCTGTATCTTTATTTTATTATAAAGATGCCGGTGGGTACGTCGCGCGACCTGGTCGTTCTTTTCTCTTTCCTTATCGGCCTGGTGATCGATATGTTTTCAAATACCCCCGGAATGCATGCGGCAGCCTGTACGCTGGCCGGATTTATCCGTGAACCGCTGATACGTTTTTTTATGGGGAAGGACTTGCCCGAGGGGATTTATCCTTCCTATAAGACCTTTGGCTATGGTGGCTTCTTCCGGTATGTGCTTTCATTTGTGGTGATCCAACATGTCACTTTATTCCTGATCGAATCGTTGACGCTGTTCGATCCGTTATTCCTTGCCATCCGTATCGGGGCGAGTGTGGTAACGACTACATTATTAATTTGTACAATAGAAGCATTCAATATAGAGACACAAAAGAGTGGAGACTAATACGAAGTATACACTTGAGAACAGGCGTTATGTGATAATAGGCGCTGTGGTTCTACTGGTTCTCGTCTTTATCATCCGTTTATTCTACCTCCAGGTGGTTGAGAACGATTATAAAGCATGGGCAGACAGCAATGCGTTCTTGAAAAAGACCCTGTTGCCTTCCCGCGGAATGATTTATGACCGTAATGACAATCTACTGGTTTATAACCAGCCGGCTTACGATGTGATGCTTATCATGCGGGAAATCCAACCGTTCGATACGTTGGATTTCTGTAATATCCTGAGTATTACAAAAGAACAGTTTGAAAAACGGATCGCCGAAATAAAGAATCGGCGGTTGAATCCGGGATACTCGTCGTATGTCCCACAGGTTTTTATGAATCATCTTTCGGCACAGGAATGCGGTATCTTACAGGAAAAACTTTATAAGTTCCCCGGTTTCTATATCCAGAACCGTACGATCCGGCAATATGAATATCCTTATGCGGCGCATGTACTGGGAAATATCGGCCAGGTAAACCGGAAAGATATAGAGGCAGATGACTATTATGTGCAGGGGGATGATTCCGGACGTGCAGGTGTTGAACGTTCCTATGAAAAGCAACTGCGCGGGGAGAAGGGAGTGGAGATTCTTTTGCGAGATGTGCACGGCCGTATCAAGGGTAAGTATGATGACGGTGCGAGTGATGTAGCTCCGGTTTCCGGGAAGAACCTGAAGCTTTCGCTGGATATTAACTTACAGGCTTATGGCGAAAAGCTGATGAAGAATAAAGTGGGTAGTATCGTTATGATTGAGCCGGAAACCGGTGAGGTCCTCTGCCTGGTCACTTCCCCCAATTATGATCCGAGTTTATTGGTCGGACGCCAGCGTGGAAAGAATCACAGGATGTTGGAGGAAAATCCTCAGACACCGCTTATCGACCGTTCCATAACCGGTTTTTATCCTCCCGGTTCAACCTTTAAACCTACACAAGGGCTGATTTTTCTTCAGGAAGGGGTTATCACTCCTTCAACGATGTATACTTGTGCCCATGGATATACTTATTCGATCAAGCGGAAACCCGCCTGTCACGGGCATGCTTCTCCTTTAAGTCTTGTTCCGGCTTTGGCTACCTCGTGTAACTCCTTTTTTTGCTGGGGATTGCATGATATGCTGGATAACCGTCGCCGGTATCCCACTGTTCAGGAAGGCTTTGAGGTCTGGAAGAATCATTTGGTGTCGATGGGGTATGGCTATCCTTTGGGGATTGACCTGCCTGGTGAAAAAAGAGGATACATACCGAACAGTAAAGTGTACGATAAACTGCACAGGCGCTGGAACTCCAGCACGATCATCTCTATTGCGATAGGGCAGGGAGAAATATCCGCAACGCCGTTGCAGATATGTAACCTGGCGGCAACGATCGCCAACCGGGGTTATTTTATCACACCTCATGTGGTTAAAGAAGTACAGGATACCCCGTTGGATTCGCTTTATACACAAAAACGTTATCCGACTATCGATTCTAAATATTATGACATAGTAGCGGAAGGTATGCGCAACGCCGTATTGGGCGGAACCTGTTGGGCGGCTGCTATTCCCGGAATCGAGGTTTGCGGTAAGACAGGAACGGCAGAAAATCCTCATGGAAAAGATCACTCTGCGTTTATCGGTTTTGCTCCTTATAAGAATCCGAAAGTGGCAATTTGCGTTTATGTGCAGAATGGCGGCTTTGGTGCGGCGTTTGGGGTTCCTATCGGGAAATTAATGATGGAACTGTATCTGAAAGGTGAAATATCGCCGGAAGATAAGGCTTTGGAAGAAAAAATGATAAATTCGGTTGTTGCCGAAGATCGTGTTTATTTATTATCTGACCGTGGGTTACAGGAAAACTGAAATATGGAAGACTGTCGACTGGTTTACTATCATACTTTACTTGTTGATGATAGTGGCCGGTTGGTTTACGATTTGTGGCGCCAGCTTCGAATTTGACAGTATGGGGTTGTTCGATATAAACGGACGTCCGGGTTCGCAGCTGATGTGGGTTGGGGTGTCCATGGTGGTTATTTTTATCATACTGATGCTGGAAAGCGACTTCTTTGATGTTTTTGCTTACCTTATTTATGCGGCCGTTATTGTTTTACTGATAGCGACTATCTTTCTTGCACCGGATATAAAAGGCTCGCATTCCTGGTTGAAGCTGGGGGCTTTGCGTATACAACCTGCTGAGTTTGCCAAGTTTGCCACCGCTTTGGCTGTGGCGAAGTTTATGAACTCCTACGGATTCCAGTTGACTACCGTTAAGAATTTTGCCATCACGCTCATGCTGATTTTCCTGCCGATGATCTGCATTATCCTGCAAAAGGAGACCGGTTCGGCTTTGGTTTATTTTGCTTTTTTCCTGATGTTGTACCGGGAAGGAATGTCGGGATATATCCTGTTGGCAGGCATTTGTGCGGTGGCGTTCTTCGTTACTACCATGAAATTCTCGGATGTAGTGGTTGGGGCTACTGATATGGGAGAACTGATCGTCTCATCTATGATACTGGTTATCTCCTTTCTCCTGGTGGTCATGGTGCGGAAGGACCGGATGGCTTTGCAGGTTATGCTGGGAGGAACGGCAATCGTATATCTGGCTGCCTATATCGCTTCTTTGTTCGTGCCGGTAAACTTTGCCTGGGTCTCGATGGGATTGCTCGTGTTGGCAGTTATTTATTTGATTTATCTTTCCGTAAAGAACTGGATCTGGCATTATGCACTGATCGCCGCCTTTGCTTTGGGGTCGATGGCCTTCATGTATTCGGTGGATTATGTGTTCGACGAGATACTGGAACCCCATCAGCAGATCCGTATCAAAGTTTCGTTGGGATTGGAAGATGATCCGAGCGGTGCCGGTTACAACGTGAACCAGTCGAAGATCGCTATCGGGTCGGGAGGACTGACCGGAAAAGGTTTCCTGAACGGGACGCAAACAAAGCTGAAATATGTGCCGGAACAGGAAACAGACTTTATATTCTGTACCGTAGGAGAGGAGCACGGTTTTATCGGATCCTCTGTGGTGCTGATCTTGTTCGGGATATTTATCATCCGGCTGGTTATTCTTTCCGAGCGGCAGAATACGGCTTTTGCCCGGGTGTATGGCTATAGCGTAGCCTCCATCTTCTTCTTTCACCTGGCGATAAATGTGGGAATGGTTACCGGAATAACGCCCGTAATCGGCATTCCCTTGCCTTTCTTCAGCTATGGAGGCTCTTCTTTGCTGGGATTTACAATCTTGTTGTTTATCTTCCTGCGCCTGGATGCTTCCCGGAGAGAGCGATGATCAATTAGTCTTTTCTACCCGGAATCCGATTTCCTGTATTCCTCTCAATGTACTGTCGCGCATTCCCTGGCGGAAACTGAATGTGTACATCCCCGGGTGTTCGAATTTGTAGTTGGTCCGTATCGGAAAGCTGGACTGGAACAGGGATATGCCATGCCCGTGCCATTTTCCGAACTCGTCAGCCAGCACACATTCTATCGTATCCCGTTTCAAAGGACCGATCGGCTGCTCTTCATTGCAGAAAAGCCAGAGGTTCTGGTAAGGATACATATTATTATTACGAACCTCGAATGTCAGGTTGTAGGGAACGGAAATGTCGTCTACATGAAAAGAGAAATAATATTCCTTATCCTTCCCCCACATTGTATTATCAATGGCCTGGTACTGATCGTACAAGGCCTGTTGATCGCAGGAGAAGCATAAGGATATGAAGAGAACGACAATGAATCCTTTAAGCTTCGGGCTTATTTTCCGGTTTGTTGCCCGGTTTAGCTTGCTGCTGAGGTTTGTCATTATTCGCTTGCTTGTCATTATTGCCTTTAGGTTTTTGTCTGTTTCTGTTATTCCGGTTATTGTTGTTACGGTTGTTGTTACCGTTATTATTAGCGTTACCACCTTTGCTACCGTTGTTGTTGCCGGAAGGCCTGTTGTTGTTATCGTTGCCCGGCTGTCTGTCGTTATTGCCCGGCTGCTGCCTGTCGTTGTTAACGGGTCTGTTACCGGCCTGTTTGTTGTTTACCGACCTGTTGTTTCCGCCTTCGCCACCGGCAGAAGCGTTCGCATTGTTTCCGCCACCATTGCCGTTATTGCCTCCGTTGTTTCCTGCCGGACGTTTTTTCTTCTTTTTCTTGACCGAGTCGAAACGGGTAACGCTGTCCTGGCCGAGAATGTCCTGAGCATCGCGTTTAGGCGGCTGAGGTTTGGTGTCGGCTTCCAGTGTGACCGGTTTGCTTCCTTTCTTATTCATATTGATCACGTCGAATGCACGTTCGGCTGTTATCGTTATCAGGTTCGCGGCAAATGATTTGTCGGTAGAATAAGTTATCTCGCGTTTGAAGATGTCTGTCTTGAAATGGTAGTAGTTGTTATCTTTCGTTTCAAGTACAATCTCCCTCGAGGGCAGGCGTTTCTGAGCTTCTACATAGGCGTCCACTTCGTAATTGATACAGCATTTCAGTTTTGCACATTGTCCGGCGAGCTTCTGCGGGTTCATGGAAATATCCTGGTAACGGGCGGCACCGGTAGCCACCGAAACGAAGCTGGTCATCCAGCTGGAGCAGCAAAGTTCGCGTCCGCAAGGTCCGATACCTCCGATACGCCCAGCTTCCTGGCGGGCTCCGATCTGCTTCATCTCGATACGTACGCGGAATGCTTCGGCCAGGACTTTGATCAACTGGCGGAAGTCGACACGTTCGTCTGCGATGTAGTAGAAAATAGCCTTGTTGCCATCCCCCTGGTATTCTACGTCACCGATCTTCATGTTCAGCCCCAGGTCTGCTGCGATCTGGCGTGAACGGATCATGGTTGCATGCTCTTTCGCTTTCGCCTCTTCGTATTTCTCGATATCGGTGGGCTTTGCCTTGCGGTACACTTTTTTAGGTTCGTATCCTTCTCCGGTACGTATATTGTTCTTTTTCATTTGAAGAAGAACAAGTTTTCCGGTGAGGGTTACCGTTCCTATATCATGTCCGGGACTGGCTTCGACAGCGACCATATCTCCTTTTTCGAGAGGTATTTTGGAGCTGTTCAGGAAATAACCTTTCCGGGTATTTTTGAATTGTACTTCTACATAATCGGTTGCATTTTCCGCATCAGGTACGTCGCAGAGCCAATCGTAGGTATTCAGTTTTGTATTTTGTATTTTGCTGCATCCCTTTTTCCCCATGCAGCAGCTTCCTTTATTTAGTTTGAAATCCATTTTCCGGTAATATATATGTTTTATAATGTGTATGGTACGTATGATACGTACAATTACGCAAAAATAGTCAAATATTCTCAGAGAATGAGCAAGGGATAGTGAAAAAACAAGAACAGGAAAAAAGTGAAAGGCCCCCAAGCCTGTATTTCTACCGTTTGGGAGCCTTTTATTATAAATATAGTAACAGTTTAGTCTACTAAGCCGTGACTTTTAAATACTTTGTGAATAGCTTCAAGCGCATAATCCAACTGCTCTTTCGTATGAGTTGCCATCAGGGAGAAACGGATCAGCGTATCTTCCGGAGCGACAGCCGGCGAAACTACCGGGTTTACGAAGATGCCTGCTTCGAACAGTTCCTTAACGATCAGGAATGTCAGGTCGTTGTCGCGGATGAACAAAGGAATGATCGGAGTAGCCGTATGTCCGATTTCGCAACCCATGTTGCGGAAGCCGTCCAAGGCATAGTGAGTCAGTTTCCACAGATGCTCGATACGTTCCGGTTCGCTCAGCATAATATCAAGTGCCGCACCAGCTGCTGCGGTAGCTGCCGGAGTGTTGCTTGCACTGAAAATGTAAGAGCGTGAATTGTGACGGAGGTAGTTGATGGTGTCTTTATCTGAAGCGATAAACCCACCGATGGAAGCCAATGATTTACTGAAAGTACCCATAATCAGGTCGACGTCGTCAGTAACACCGAAATGGTTACAAGTTCCGCGTCCGTGATCTCCGAGAACTCCCAAACCGTGTGCTTCGTCAACCATGATGCTGGCATTGTATTTCTTTGCCAAGGCAACGATTTCCGGAAGTTTGGCTATGTCTCCTTCCATACTGAATACACCGTCGATAACGATCAGTTTCACTTTGTCGGGTTCGCATTTCTGGAGTTGTTTCTCCAGCGAATCCATATCGTTATGCTTGTATTTAAGTTTGGTTGAAAAAGACAAGCGATGGCCTTCGATAATGGAGGCATGGTCCAGTTCGTCCCATAAGATATAATCTTCACGCCCTGTCAGGCAGGATACTACTCCCAGATTCACCTGGAAACCTGTTGAATACACGATTGCGTCTTCTTTTCCTACGAACTCGGCCAGACGCTTCTCCAATTGGACATGGATGTCAAGCGTACCATTCAGGAAACGTGAACCGGCACATCCCGTACCGTACTTTTTGATCGCTTCAATTGCTGCCTCTTTTACTTTAGGGTGATTAGTCAATCCTAAATAAGCATTTGAGCCAAACATCAGGACTTTTTTACCGCTGATCATCACTTCAGTATCCTGATCGCTTTCGATCATTCTGAAGTAAGGATAGATCCCTGCTGCCATAGCTTTTTGAGGAGCATCGTACTTTGCTAGTTTCTCTTGTAAAAGTTTCATATTATTATTGAAGAGAATGATTTTCTCGCTTATTAAAATTCCATTATAGAATTAAGGGTTTGTCGTGTACATATTCACCTATGTTTCGGCAAATCCAGCCGCAAAAGTAGTAAAAAAATAACTTATAGTAGCCTTAATGCTTTAAAAGTTTTATAAAAGCATTATTTTTGTCGCTTCAATCTTTATAAACAGTTAGGATGGACGGGAAAAAAATAAAGGTACAGGCTATAATAAATCCTATTTCCGGGGTGGGATCGAAGAGAAAGATCCCTAAGATGATCGAGCGGATGTGCGAGAAAGGAGGATGTCCGTTGGAAATTTCTTTTACGGAATATCCGGGACATGCCAGCGAGTTGACCCGGAAAGCGATCGATGAGGGGGCTAATTGCATTATAGCAGTTGGTGGTGACGGTACGGTGAATGAAATAGCCCGTGCTATGGTTCATTCGGATGCCGTTTTGGGGATTGTCCCGAAGGGGTCCGGCAACGGACTGGCCCGCGAGCTTCATATACCGATGGATGCTAAACGGGCGTTGGACCTGATCATAAAGGGGCATGTTTCAACAATCGACTGCTGCAAAGCTAACGACCGTGTTTTCTTTTGCACCTGCGGGGTGGGGTTTGATGCGGCAGTAAGCCAGAAGTTTGCCGAGGAAAAAAGGCGCGGTTCTCTTACCTATATAAAAAATACGGTGGCAGAGTATCTGAGTTATAAACCGGAGCCGTATGAACTGTTGGTGGACAACCAGACGATCAAGGAAAAAGCCTTCCTGGTGGCATGTGCCAATGCTTCCCAGTACGGGAATAACGCTTTCATAGCTCCGCATGCCAATATACAGGACGGACGGATGGACCTGACCATTCTGTCTCCTTTTACGCCACTGGACATAGCGCCGCTGGCAATCCAGTTATTTACGAAGCAGATAGACCGGAACAGTAAGATCAAAACGATGAAGGCGCAGCAGGTTACGATCATTCGCCAGAATCCGGGTGTCATGCATCTGGACGGTGAGCCGGTTATGGCCGACAGCCGGATCGATATTTCGATCATGCCGCAATCATTGCATGTGGTTACGCCGGAAGTCGTTTCCTTTACCGAGGAAGTCCATAATTTGTTCGGTGAAGTAACCCGCTTCTTCGATAAGAAATTACCTTACATTTTCAGGTAAAAATCTTTGGTCAGAGCAATATACTCCGGGGTATACTGATGCCGGGCTTCCTCGATGGTCAGTGTATTCCGGTTTTTTGTGTCTGTACTTGCAGGAGACAATTCGACCAGTAACCGTTTGGGTTGTGCTCCCGGAATGGGGATCACGTCCGTTTGCCGGCAAATATACAGGGAATTCTTTTGAGCGGTCTCCCTGACTTCTTCCAGTTGCTCGTAAGGCAATACCAATGCTATACGTCCGGCCAAAGAGAGTAATGCACGCGCATTTTCGATCAGTTCGGATAAAGACAGGCTGTCCGTATGGCGTGCAACCGAGCGTTTATTATCCGGACATTTCAGTGAATTGATAAAGTAAGGCGGATTGGAAACGATCAGGTCATATTTTTTCTGTGCCATAAAACGGGCGAAATCCGCACAGGAAGCAGGAATAACCTTTATTCTGCCGGCAAAAGGTGAAGCCGCCACATTTTCTTCCGCCTGGATACAGGCATCCTTGTCAATGTCGATCGCATCGATGTCTGCACAGCTCCGTTGGGCGAGCATCAAAGCGATGATGCCGGTCCCGGTTCCTATATCTAATATGTTTTTGCATGAGGCCGTATCCGCCCATGCTCCCAGCAATACAGCGTCTGTTCCGACCTTCATCGCGCATTTGTCATGCCGGATGGTGAACTTTTTGAATTGAAAATAAGGATTTGCCATACATATTTTTATAATGTAAGGTGCAAAAGTAGCTAGAATTGCCTGAAAAGCTGTAACTTTGGCACGTTTATTGTATCAATCTACACAATTGATAGGGAAGAAATATGATGAAAGAAAGAATGAAGAGGTTTGCCGATGAGTCGTATGACGATTTGGATGATAATATTGGGATTGTAATGCCCATCCTGACAGAGTGTGATGTGGATGAGGATTTTACAGAAGGTATAGATAAAGTAGGAAAAGTCGTTCCTATTCTTCCATTGAGGAATATGGTTCTTTTTCCAGGTGTTGCCATGCCGGTCATTGTCGGCCGGCCTAAGTCTATGCGTCTGATAAAAGAAGCAGTCCAGAAGAAAACACTGATAGGCGTTGTCTGCCAGAAAGAGATGAATACGGAGGATCCGGGTTTTGATGACCTGTATACTACCGGTGTGATCGCTGATATTGTGCGTGTGTTGGAAATGCCGGACGGTACGACTACGGTGATTCTGCAAGGTAAGAAGCGTTTTTCCCTGGATGCCCTGGAAGAAACGGAACCCTATCTGAAAGGAAAGATATCCTTGTTGGAAGATAAGATGCCAGATAAGACCGACCGTGAGTTTGAAGCGCTTATCTCAACGATCAAGGATCTGACAATTAAAATGCTGGGTTCGTTGAGCGAACCGCCCCGCGATCTGATATTTTCCATAAAGAATAATAAGAATGTTCTTTATCTGGTCAATTTCTCCTGTAGCAATATCCCCAGCGGAGCAGAAGAGAAACAGGAACTGCTGCTGATCGGTGCCATGAAGGACCGCGCATACCGCTTGCTGTTTATCCTGAACCGTGAATATCAGCTGGTAGAATTGAAAGCCTCTATCCAGATGAAGACACATGAGGATATCAATCAGCAACAAAGGGAATATTTTCTGCAACAGCAGATCAAGACTATTCAGGAAGAGCTGGGTGGAAATATAAATGAACTTGAAATACGGGAGTTACGGGATAGGGCCTTTAAGAAGAAATGGCCGGCTTCTGTTGCTGAGATATTTGAGAAAGAAGTTCGTAAGCTGGAGCGTCTGCATCCGCAATCGCCCGATTTCTCTATCCAGACTCAATATGTGCAGACTATTATTAACCTGCCCTGGAATGAATACAGCAAAGATAATTTCAATCTGACACATGCCCAGAAAGTGCTTGACCGCGACCATTACGGGCTGGAAAAGGTGAAGGAACGTATCATTGAACATTTGGCTGTATTGAAGCTAAAAGGTGATATGAAGTCGCCTATCATCTGCCTGTACGGACCTCCGGGAGTGGGTAAAACTTCATTGGGTAAATCTATCGCTGAGGCGCTGCACCGCAAGTATGTGCGTATCTCGTTAGGCGGATTGCATGATGAAGCGGAGATTCGTGGCCATCGCCGGACGTATATCGGTGCGATGAGTGGTCGTATTATCCAGAATATCCAGAAGGCTGGAAGTTCAAATCCTGTATTTATCCTGGATGAGATAGATAAAGTAACGAATGACTTCAAGGGTGATCCGGCTTCCGCCTTGTTGGAAGTGTTGGATCCGGAACAGAACTCGACTTTCCACGACAACTATCTGGATATCGACTATGACCTGAGCAAAGTCATGTTTATCGCTACGGCAAACAATCTGAATACGATTTCACAGCCTTTGCTGGATCGTATGGAACTGATCGAAGTGAGCGGATATATTCTGGAAGAAAAAGTGGAGATTGCCGCCCGTCATCTGGTACCGAAGCAACTGGAGGCACATGGTCTCAGCAAAGGTAAGGTAAAACTTCCCAAAAAGACATTGCAGGTAATTATCGAATCATATACCCGTGAAAGCGGTGTGCGTGAGTTGGACAAGAAGATTGCCAAGATCATGCGTAAGTTGGCGCGTAAAGTTGCTTCCGACGAAGCGATCCCGGCACAGATCAAACCGGAGGATCTTCACGAGTATCTGGGAGCGGTTGAATACAGCCGTGATAAATATCAGGGTAATGATTATGCCGGTGTTGTTACCGGGTTGGCGTGGACGGCGGTAGGCGGAGAGATCCTTTTCGTTGAGTCCAGCTTGAGCCGTGGCAAAGGTTCGAAGTTAACTTTGACAGGAAATCTGGGAGATGTGATGAAGGAATCTGCCATGTTGGCACTCGAGTATATCCATGCGCATGCCTCTTTGTTCGGTATTAATGAAGAGTTGTTTGAAAATTGGAATGTTCATATCCACGTTCCCGAGGGAGCCATACCGAAAGACGGGCCCAGTGCCGGTGTGACTATGGTCACTTCGCTTGTCTCCGCTTTTACCCAGCGTAAGGTGAGAAAGAATCTGGCGATGACCGGCGAAATAACATTGCGTGGAAAAGTGCTTCCGGTAGGTGGTATCAAGGAAAAGATTCTGGCAGCCAAACGGGCAGGTATCAAGGAATTGATCCTGTGTAAGGAAAACCAGAAAGATATAGAAGAGATCAAAGCGGATTATGTGAAAGGATTGACTTTCCATTATGTAGAAGATATCCGTCAGGTGATCGACCTGGCTTTGCTGAAAGAGAAAGTAGACAATCCGTTGTTCTGATACATCTGTCTTCTGTCTCCTAAAGACGTTTTGTTTGTTCCATAGTAATGAAACAGTTGTTTCACCCTATAGAAACAGTTGTTTCATTACTATGAAACACTTTTCAGAATAAGATATAAAGGATAAAAAAAACCGGTGCATCCAATAAGGGTGCACCGGTTTTTTTATGACTGATTGTTTCCTATTCAGCTTTTGCTTCTGTGTTTGTATCTTCTTTAGCTTCGACTTCTTCAGTGGCAGGTTCTTCTTCCGGAGTGAAATCTGTAATTTCGGCTCCGATCAGGATGTTATACCATGTCAATAATTTTTTGATATCGCTGGGATATACTCTTTCGCGGTCAAAATCAGGTAAAACTTCAGCAAAATAAGTACGCAATTCTTTAGTGTCGGAAGGTACTGTGACTTTGGCTCCGTTTTCTTTATTTTTTACGCTGGTAAGTACTTCGTGCAAAGGAACTTCAGTCTCGGTTGTATAGATAGCAATATCACCCAGCGAGATTACTTTATCTTTTGCGTACGCAGGTACTCTTTTCTTATCTGTCAACGATTCGACAATCAGCATGTTCTTTCCGTGGGAAACCAATTTAAATAATCCCGGTTTTCCCGAAATAGACAAAATAGTCTTCAACATAATACTTCGTTTTCTAATAGTGTTAAACTTTAAAGCTGCAAATGTAGTATAACTATACGATTTTACCGAAGTTTGGGAGACTTATTTTACAAATCTGTTTCATAAAGACACCAGAAATTTCTCAACCTGGGGAAGTAAAGCCTGCTTATCGTCGTTGTAGATAACATAATCGGAACGGTCTCTTTTTACCTCGTCCGGCAACTGGTTGTTGATGCGGCGTACGATTTCTTCCCGCGGGACGTTATCTCTCGCTACCGCCCGTTCGATACGGAGTTGCATGGGCGCATATACCATCAGGCTCTTGTCCACCACTTCGTTGAAACCCGATTCGAAGAGTATAGCCGACTCGATGGCACATATATCGGATGCCTGACTTTTTGTCCATGCTGAAAAATGACGGTTCACTTCGGGGTGTATGATCGCATTTACCTGCCGGAGATATTCCGGATTACTGAATATATGTGATGCGAGCAGCTTCTTGTTCAACCCTTTTTCTGTGTAGAGGTCTTCTCCCAATAATGCGGTGAGTTTTTCTTTAATGACAGGAGACGTGTCGGTCAGCAGTTTACTTTCCGTATCGGCGACATAGACCGGTACTCCGTATAAATTCAATAACGAAGCGACAACCGATTTGCCGCTTCCGATTCCGCCGGTTATTCCAATTTTAATCATGCAGATTGTTCTGTTCCAGGATAAATTCAATTTTGTCCGGGACAAGCGTAGCTGAACTTACCCAATCCGGTTTCTTTGTCAGCTGGATAGGTAAGGTGCCGGAGACGTTTTGTTCCAGATCTTTGAAAGAAAACTTTATTTCAAATGCATCTTCCGACAAGTCCTTGAAACGGGATAACGGAACGCTGCATGTTACCTTTGCTATGGAAGGAAAAGTACGCAATGTATAATGTGGAGGAAGTCCTGTACAGATGACAGGTATCTCCAATGTCTTTTCTGTAAACTCTTCAATAGGGATCGTTATGGTAACGCTTGTCGGATCATACGTCGCTTCACTGATCTTTTGCAGTTGTACGGTCCGTGTAATCGTTTTCGTCCCTTTCTTTATTTCGGTGAAGACGGTTTTTGCCTGGTTCAGCGTATCCAGTACAATGTCGCTGGCATATACACTGACTGTCGATGGCGAGATCAGGATGTTACCCGACACATGGAAGCCGGGATTTGTCTGGATAGTTCCGTCGAATATGACCGGGATATCTTTCTTTATCCGTTTACTGTATGCCGCTTCAATAGACTGGGGCTCGAAACCGACCAGCGAGGTCGTGGCAAGCAACTGTTTCTGTATGTCGCTTTGGATCGTTTTTTTGGTAATAGATAATGATCCGCTTTTCTCAGCCTGATTTTTCATATTCGTTTCGATCGGGGCAAACGATCTCCCGAAGGAATAGTTCAGCAGAACACTTCCTTTATCCTTTACCTTGGCAATGATCTCTTGCGGGGGAGTTTCGGTAAAAGAGATATCCGGTGGAATATTCTTGTATCTGACCGGGATGCTGATTTCTATTTCATATTCCTGCTGGAGGCTTTGCAATAACCAGAAACCTAATGACAGTAGTACGAAAAAGAAAAAGATTAATGCTTCCTTCCATCTCTGACGACGCAGAAAAGCATTAATCTTCATCCGGGCAGACTTGAATGATTGATTAATATCAAGCTGCGGCATATTTTGTTATTTCTTATTTTTGCTGTGCGTCTTCTGAAGAAGCAAAGATAGAAGTTTTATCTACACGGATGCGTACTCCGTCTGAAATTTCTATCAGCATATAAGTATCGCCGATTTCTTTGATCTTTCCGTAGATACCTCCGGCTGTGATCACTTTGTCACCCGTTTTCAATGCTTCACGAGATTTCTGTATCTCTTTCTGCTTTTTCTGTTGCGGACGGATCATGAAGAAATAGAAGATCGCAACGATAACCACCATCATAAGGATGCCTGACCACTGTGACTGGCCTCCGGCAGCCTGAAGTAAAATACTAACTAAGCTCATAACTAACTATATTCATTTATAAATTTGTACCTATTGACTAGCTACAAATGTAAGTATAATAATTAATCTTTAAGCAATACCTTTTCTTTTTTTAACTCGGATACAATAGAATCCAGGATTCCATTGATGAACACGCCACTTTTAGGTGTGCTGTAATATTTAGCCGTGTCGATGTATTCGTTGAAAGTGACATTGATGGGGATAGAAGGGAATGTCATGATTTCAGCCAGTGCAACCTGCATGATGATCAGGTCCATATTGGCGATACGTTCTGTTTCCCAGTTCTTCATATGTTTGTTGATACGCTCCCGATATTCGGCACCTTTCAATAATGACTGACGGAACAGTTTGATAGCGAAAGACTGGTCTTCCAGATCCTTGAACATAGGAAGCAGTTTCTGTTTTCCTTTGTTTTTTTCTTCGAACTGTTTGATTGTTTTCAGCGTGAATGTTTCAACGATTTCGATGTCGTCGTTCCAGTAAATGCTTTTGTCCTCCAGGTACTCTTCGATCATTTCGTTACCACAGATTAACTTTTTGAATACGGCACGCCAGAATTCTTTGTCAGTCTCGTAAGAATCGTTTTCGTTATCCAGATACTCGTTGTACAGGTCGGAAGCCAGGATCAGATCCAGTACATTCTTGATAAACTCTTCATCGTTTACCCACGATAATCCCTGTTCCGCCACATATTTCTGGAGCGCTTCGTTTTCGGCAACCTGGGCTGCGAAACGATTATTAACCAGACGGGTGTTAGGGTTCAACTCGGCGTGGGTCGGCATGTACTTGCTTTTTTTGGCGTCAAGTGTCCGTTGCTGTAAGTTGGTGACTTCGATAATTAGAAGGAGGAAGTAGTGATATAAGTCGTACGACTTCCGTAAGCTGAAAAGCAATTCATTTTCCGCTACTTTGAGGTCATTGTTTCCGTTTTGATAGAATGAATAAACTATCTGTAAAACTTTAATGCGGATTAAAATTCTGTTGATCATCGTTTGAAGGAACTACTTTATTATAAATTAGGTTGCAAAGGTAGTCAATCTTTTGATAAAAGGCCCCCGGTTTATTTAATTTTATAGGTGTTAGGCGTTATTTTACACTTTCAAACGTAAAATGAGATATTTTGATGCGTTAAAATAGTTGTTGTTTAAAAAAAAATGCACATATTTGAAGCAAGTTATGAATATTGGGTGGGTGTTTAACAAATGTTGGCTATATGGATGAGTCGGTGAAGAAAATACAGGTTGAAGGTGGCGATAAAGAGATTTTGTACTCTAAGGCCATAAAAGCAGGTAAGAGGATCTATTATCTGGACGTAAAGAAGAACTTGAAGGACGATTTGTTCCTGGCGGTGACTGAAAGTAAAAAGGTGCAGCCTAAAAACGGAATGCAGATCTCTTTTGAGAAGCATAAGATTTTCCTTTATAAGGAAGATTTTGACAAGTTTATGGAGGGAATGAATGATGTGATCAATTACATCAAGCAACGTAACTCTGAAGATCTACAGGCACAAGCCCCGGATGCTGAGACAAAGACAGACGATGGTTCAGACGAGATAAAGCTGGACATCGATTTTTAAAAGGGGGGAAAATAATAACGAGCTGTTTTTCTTTATAAAGAAGAAACAGCTCGTTATCTTTTTATAGGTATCCTGTTATAAAGGTTGCCTATTTTTACTGCGGTTTATGCAACCGGATGAATTGCTTCAGTAGGACATGCGTCAGCGCAAGTACCACAATCAGTACACATTTCAGGGTCGATATGATAGATATCACCTTCTGAGATAGCTCCTACCGGACACTCGTCAATGCAAGTACCGCAAGCAATACAATCTTCACTAATTAAATAAGCCATTTTCTTAAACGTTTAAATTGATAACTATTAGTTGGTGCAAAAATAGAGTTTTATTTGTATTTCTGCAATAAGTTCTAATCTTTTTCGTTATAATTCAAAATTGATTGAGAGTTGAGACGTCTATTATTTCTATTATTGATATGCAGCCTTGCCGTCCCGGGTGTGATGGCGCAGAAAGAGAAGGTGAAGAATCAGCCGTATGCCGATTTGAAATGGTTTCATCTGGGATTCCATGTCGGATTGCATGCGCAGGATTTGTTGTTGACAAATACAGGTGTTACGACTGACGGTGAAACATGGTTTGCCGAAATCCCGACTTATTCGCCCGGTTTTAGTGTCGGTGTGATCGGTGATATGTATCTGAATCCCTATTTTAACCTGCGTTTCATACCTACAGTCCATTTCGGGGATAAGAAGTTCGTCTTTCGGGAACAGGTTACGGGTGAGGAGTTCACTACTTCCGTCCGTTCCACTATTCTGAGTTTTCCTTTGAGCGTGAAATTTTCGGCCCTCCGCCTGAATAACTACCGTCCTTATCTGATCGGTGGCGTATACGGAGCGATGGACCTTGGACGTAAGAAAGGGATGCCTGTTTTATTGAAAGCGGCAGACTTCGGTCTGGAGTTCGGTATAGGATGTGATATTTATCTGCCGTTCTTTAAACTCTGTCCGGAGTTGAAGTTCAGTTTCGGGCTGGTCGACCTGTTGCAGAAAGATCGTAGCGACCTGACCGATAAGGATCTGATCAAATATCCGAATGCATTGTCGAAAGCTACCTCCCGTATGGTTTCGCTGACATTTAATTTCGAATAAACAGTTCTATATAAATGTAGGCGGCAGGAGCTGCCAGCATCAGGCTGTCGAACCGGTCAAGCATTCCGCCATGGCCGGGCAGCACGTTGCCGGAATCTTTTACTCCCAATGTACGTTTCAGCAACGATTCGATCAGATCGCCCCAGGTTCCGAATAAGACAACGGTAGCCGACAATCCCAGCCAGTTATACCAACTAACTTCCGGTGCATACCATGCCAGAGCCTGCGAAGCGCCCAGGACTACGGCTAAACCTCCGAAGAAACCTTCCCACGATTTTTTAGGTGAGATACGTTCAAACAGCTTTCTTTTTCCGATCATGGAACCGACCAGATAAGCGCCGGTATCGTTCAGCCAGATGAAAATGAAGATCGCCATGACGAATAACGGGGAATAAACTACTTTACCCGGGGTGTCAGGTATGGCTGCGATAAAGTTCAGCATCGAAAATGTCCCGGCACAATACACCTGTGCGAAAAGAGTGAATGCCCAGTTGTTGATCGGGTTCGGTGCTTTATAATATAACTCGGCAACTAATGTATATATAAGAAATAGGAGATAAGGCAGGAAAACGACGCCGTCTGTCAGTTGGTTTGTGTAAGCGAAGGTGGCGGCAAATAAATAAACGCCTCCCAGCGAAGAGACTGCCCGTTTTATGGAGGCATCCTCATAATGCTTTACCAAACCATAAAATTCCCATAATGTCAATCCGGTGATCAGACTGAAAAGAACAAGAAAAGAGATCGGGTGGTAGCAAATTGCTCCAACCAGCACTGCAACGAAGATTATACCGGTAAGTGCCCGTTTTATCAGATTTTTCAAAACCGTATGTTGTTTTGTTCGTTTGTTGATTTATTTTCCGTGCAAAGATAAAGAATAAATCTAAATAAAAAGAGACCGGACAGTATCTTTACGAAAGAACTGTCCGGTCTCTTTTTATTTATCCCATGTATGTTTGTCAGGCAATATTGTCAGTCTCATTGGTTCCTGCCGGTACAGCCCGAACTTTGTAGTCGCTTGATTGGGGAGTTGTTTCATCCGTTTTTGTTTCTTCGGCGGCAACTTGCTTGTCGTTGTTTGCCTTTTCCTGCAAATCCAGAATTTCCTGTGAGCGTGAGATCCAGGCCCGTTTGCCGAAGATATGCTCAACATCTTCCGTATAGATCACTTCGCGTTCGAGCAAGACTTGCGCCAGTTTGTTATGTCCTTCTGCGTGGTCGGACAGGATTTTTTTAGCGCGTTCGTATTGTTCGGTAATGATTCTTTGTACTTCCTGGTCGATCATGCGGGAAGTCTCCTCGCTATACGGCTTGGTGAATCCCCAGTCCTGACCGCTCGAATCGTAATAATTCAGGTTAGGAAGTTTTTCACTCATACCGAAGTAGACAACCATGGCGTAAGCCTGCTTGGTTACCCGTTCCAGGTCATTGGATGCTCCGGTCGTTATTTTACCGAGGAAAAATTCATCTGCTGCACGTCCGCCCAGCGTTGCGCACATCTCATCGAGCATTTGTTCGCGGGTGGTGATCTGGCGTTCTTCCGGCATATACCAGGCTGCTCCCAATGCTTTACCTCTCGGTACGATAGTCACCTTAACCAACGGATTGGCATGTTCAAGGAACCAGCTTAATGTGGCATGGCCTGCTTCGTGATAAGCAATACTCTTCCGTTCGTCCGCGGTTGTTATCATAGTACGTTTTTCCAAACCACCGACAATACGATCTACCGCATTCATGAAATCATCTTTCTGAACGAACTTTTTACCGCCACGGGCCGCTATCAATGCTGCTTCATTACAAACATTGGCGATATCGGCTCCACAGAATCCCGGAGTCTGGCGAGCCATGAATTCTGCATCAACACTTTCATCTATCTTGATCGGACGCAGATGCACGCCGAATATCTCTTTACGTTCGTTTAAGTCCGGCAGTTCCACACTGATCTGACGGTCAAAACGTCCTGCGCGGAGCAACGCCTTATCCAGAATATCTGCACGGTTAGTGGCAGCCAGGATGATCACACCGCTGTTTGAGCCGAAACCGTCCATTTCTGTCAGCAACTGGTTCAAGGTGTTTTCGCGTTCGTCGTTACTGTTCATGTTGGCATTTTTGCCACGGGCACGGCCTACGGCATCTATTTCATCGATGAACACGATACACGGGGACTTCTCTTTGGCCTGGCGGAACAGATCACGGACACGTGACGCACCTACGCCGACAAACATTTCGACAAAGTCGGAACCTGACAGTGAGAAGAAAGGAACATCCGCTTCACCGGCTACCGCCTTTGCAAGCAATGTCTTACCTGTTCCCGGAGGACCGACCAATAAAGCGCCCTTAGGTATTTTACCACCTAATTCGGTATATTTTTCCGGATTTTTGAGGAATGCGACGATTTCTTCCACCTCTTGCTTGGCTTCTGACAAACCTGCCACATCTTTAAATGTCACTTTCCGGTCGTTATCTTTATCAAAGAGTTGTGCTTTTGCTTTGCCGACACTGAATACCCCGCCCGGACCACCGCCTGCACCGCCTGACATTCTTCTCATCAGGAAGATCCACACAACAATGATCAGGATGATCGGTCCGAAAGAAACCAAAAAATTCCATATGGCATCGTCGCCTTCTTCATATCGTACTTGAGTATCAATATGATTCTCTGTTACCGCTTTGTCGTAAAAATCGGAAAATTTGTCTGCTGACGGTATTTTGACATACACTTTTGGGTTTGTGCCTAAAGTCGTGCTGTCACTTTTAAAGACTAATGCTTTCTTACCGCTCTTGACAGTGGCCTCCACCAGATTTTTCTTGTTGTAGACAGCCATTTTGTCAAAGACATTATCCTGGGCCAGTTTCTGGAATTCGGTCCATCCCAATTCTTTCGATGCCGAGGAATCGTTCGTCAGATACAGAGCAATAAGCATCATAAAAATTAGCCCGTACATCCAATACAGGTTAAACTTGAACATTTTAGGCTTATTGTTCTTCGGCACTTTATTAAACATGTCGTTTTTATTTTCCATACTTTGAATTCGATAATATTAATCCGGCTTAATCGAGATTCGGGATCTGGGTGACTTTAGAGTCAGACCATAGGGTCTCCAGATTATAAAACTCGCGTTGCTCCGGCAAGAATATGTGTACAAGAACCGTGCCATAATCCATCCCTATCCATTGGGCACTCTGGTTGCCATCAATAGACAAAGGTTTCTCGCCCGCTTTTTTGCGCGCGAAATCCCACACGGAATCAGAAAGTGCTGATACCTGAGTAGGAGTGTTCCCTTCGCATATGACCATATATTGGCATACGGCTCCGGATAGTTGGGTTAAATCTACGGTTACAATATTTTTGCCTTTTTTCTCTTGTAGGCCTTCAACAATTGTGTTTACTAATTCTTTTGTTTGATCCATTTATTTTTTATTGAATAATTTTCGAAGTTGCAAATATACTTCTTAATTTATTATCTGCATGCTTTCTCTATTTAATATATGTATAAACCCTGTAAATTCAAAACAGGAGAAAAAGAAAAATGTTTATTTTGATGAAATTTTTTCTCGAAATATTTGCAAGAATAAAAAATGTCCGTATCTTTGCACCCGTAATCGAGAAACATACTACTCGAGACAATAAAAATTGTTCTATGGTGTAATGGTAACACGTCAGATTCTGGTCCTGAAATTCCAGGTTCGAGCCCTGGTAGAACAACAACTTTAAAAATCATCCCTTGTAAGTTATGGCTTGCAAGGGATTTTTCATTTACGGGGTACATAATAGGGGACATTTTGTTCTGATTGTTTACTCAGTTTCTATTTGGGTAGCCATTTTATCAGCATTCTCTTCCAATGAGACTTTTATATAGTCCATCAAACTTTCAGCGGTAGTATGTCCGGTTACTTTCATTATTTGTATAGCGGAGTAGCCAAGTAAAAATAAATTTGTTGCACCGGTACGGCGTGCGGTGTGTGAGGTGATCAACTCGTATTTTTTTACCAGGCGCTCTTTTGTTTCACCACCTATGTTCTCAGTCAAAACTACTTCTTTGTCGATACCGGCCAGTTCTCCGATTTTTTTTAGTGCTCGGTTGAATGGCTGTTCTACTATTTTAGGTACTTTGTAATCATATTTCTGTAATAAGGTGTCAAGCTCTGGAAATAAGAAGGGGATCAATACGCGTTGCTTAGTTTTGATTTGTACTAAATCAATGACCTTGTTTCCGTTTCCTGTTGTTTGGATATGCTCAGGAGAGATTCTGCTGTAGTCGCTGTAGCGCTGTGCTACATAACAACCGATCAGGAATACATCTCTGTATTTTTCGTATGTTCCGGATAGCGGTAAGTCTATCAGCTTTTTCAATTCCTCAGATGTGAGGTATATGTTATAAACTTTTTCTTTGACAGCTTTAAAGTTGTTTGATTGAAATATAGTGTTTTTACTTATTCCTTCTTCAAAAGCTGTATGTAGTACTGCTTTTATTCTTTTTATAACAGATCCTGTTGTATTGGTCCGGAATCCAATCTGATTACAATATTGGAGTAAACTGTTGTAAAAATCAATATCTATTTCTTCTATATTAATGCAACCGATCTCTTTTTCAAAATCAGTCAACAACAATAGGTTTGATTTGTATGATTTGATAGTGTTAGGAGAATATTTTGTCCCTTTGTCGGTTAGATATGTACCGTTTTCCATCCGGGTGACCACAGACGTGAAGTATTCAATGAAGTTAACGGGTTTTACTTCTTCGATCATTTTACGACCTAAAAATTCTAAGACTCGTTTCTGTATCGTGTCGAGTGATACAGTCTTGTCTCTTTTTAGGTCAAGGATTAGATCGTTAACGAACAGATCAATCTCGTCTAACTTGATGGAAAGAATGCTAAGTTCCTTTTGTAAGATGGGAGCAAGGGTTCTTAATTGTTTTTTATTCGATATTGGACGCTGGTTGTCCTTATCCCAGTATTCCGGGATAATAGTTTCTGATGTAGAGATTTTTAACCGTTTACCTTTCCAATTGAGGAAGAGGTATATAAGGGTATGTGTTCCTCTATTCGGTTCTTTTAATATGAATTTGGGTTCTAATCCTGCCATTTTACTTCGTAGTCATTCATGTTTAAATAGTCATCCGGATCGTCCCAATGTGAGATACCTAGTACTTTTCCTGTTTTGGAATCTTCCAATAAAACATATTTGTCTCCGTCGATATGTATTGTCTCCGGAAATGATGCTATCATTGCTTTAGCTTTATCAATATTGAATACAGGGCATTCGATAATATCAAAACGTTCTATTTCCCTTTCTAGTTGTTTGAGTAGTTCTTCCTTATCGACTTTCCAGAACTTCATTTTTTTGTTTGTAAACTTACCAAATGAGTACCAAAATTTAAAAGCACTAGCCGGACATGAATTTTGTGGACCGATTGCATTAAGTTTACGGCATCCCCAACCCGGACAACGGTTATTGACCCAGCAGTGATGTTCTTTGTCCTCTGAACGTGTATATTGACCGTAACAGATGGCAATAGAGCGGTTATTCATTAAACATTTTTCCTTTTCCGGTAAATATATATTCAAGATTTATATTGTACCGCTCGTATGCCATGCGAATAGCATACAAGGGTACATTCATTGTGTTTTCAATCTCCATACGGTATATGTTAGAGGATGCGAGGCCGACGGACTCCGCAAATTGTTTTTTTGTTTTTATTTTCCTTAGTCCGATCAGCTGGTACATGATAGCCAGGAACCGGTCGGTTATAATCCTGTTTTCTGTAATCTTCTCGTTCGCTAACATATTACTTCGTTTTGTATAAGAGATATAAAGCATTTATTTTATTATTCCCAATTTTATTTTTAGTAAACTTTTTTGGAATAATGAAACGCTTGGCATCTTGTTTTGCTCCTTGCCCAATGAAATCCATGCTTCTAAAGGTTTACTTATTCTGGAAATTGAATTTAATATATTAAGAGGGATGCCACCTGATAAAGTGAAAAAATTCAAAGGTAGCTTGTTGTTGTTTAGAAAATTGTTGATATCTATCTTTGGATCAATCTCAAGGCAAGTGATAAGAAGATGATATAATCGAGCTTTAGGAGTTTTCATGCTATAATATTTTATTTTTTTATTGCCATACCTTTTACATATATATAGTTCACTGCACCATTCTTGTCATACGTAACGTCGTATTTTAGATTGATGATACCGTTTGCTCCTTTCTGTTTTGCATCGTTATAAACGGCTTCTACACCATCTATGTACGTTGCTCTTTTCCATTTACCTTTTTCGTTTCCACTATATACAAACGTATATACAGATGCTACCGGCTCGTAGTCGAAAGATACAGCCGATGCTTCAGTTATAAAGAAGCCGGCTTTTGTGTATTGGCTATAATCAATACTTTCGTTTTGAATGTAATAATTTCGCCCGCAGCTAGTTAATGCAATAATGGTCAATAATAGTAAAAATGTTTTCTTCATGCTTTGAATTGTTTAATTAGTGATTTTATCCGATTTTATTTGATTTTTCTAAATTACATTTTTGACAAAGGAGTTGTAAGTTTTCAACATTTGTTGCACCACCTTTGGAAAAAGGGATGATGTGATCTAAATGTAGATTCTCTGTAGAACCGCAGTAAACGCATTTTCCAGTATCTCTATTCCACACTGTATCAACAACTTCTTTGGGGATAGGAGGACGTTTGTTTGCTTCAGGGAATAGTGTTCCTTCATTAATGAGTTCTTGTGTAATTATTTTTTCGATTTGTCTTTTGCGTTGTCGGTCAATGATACGCTGCTTTATTTCTTCTTTTTCTCTTTCTTCTACAGATTTTTTTTCTTTCTCTGATTCCTCTTTTTTTAATTGAATATAGTATTGTGTCCTTTCTTCTATTTCTGTTTTATTATCATTGTAAAATACTGTATCTCCAAAAGAATATATTAATAACTTGATTTGGTCAATGTCATTTATCAATATTTTTCTTGGCGTTGAAACATCACTGTTTTCTAAAATGTGCAAGGCTTCCAATTGATTTAATATTCGTTCTGCTCGATTAGAACCAACAAATAAAGCATCTTTTAAATTTTGTATATTCGTACTTTGTGATTCTATAATCCATAAGGCGGCTTTTTCTAATAAAGAGTCATGGTTGAAATTATATGATATATTGTAATATCCTGCTTTATATTTCGCAATACAATCAATTTTTGATTTTTTCTGATTTTCTGTTATAAATGATTCTTTTTGAGGAGAAATATTCAATTGATGTACATTGGAAGTTTCAGACAAATTGTTCAGTGACTTTTTCTGAGCTTTATTGGTTTGCTTCCTTAGAAACCACCAACAAAGCACTATTAATAATAAAATAAATAGAGTTAGTATTTTCATATTACTTATTTTTTTGTTGTTTGACCACATTGAACAACTGTGCTATATCTCTGAGGTCCACTGTAAAGTCTGGATAAATCGGATTGAAGGAATGACAGGTAATTATTCCTTTCTCAACATCATGGTCAACAATCTGTTTGAGTACAATACCATCTGTCTTGTGTATGATGACGAATGCATCCCATGCGTTGATATGTAATTTGCTTTTCCAGTAATCACAGCCTATTTCCCGGCAAAGCAAAATGTCCCCTTGCTCATAGCTGTGCTTCATACCGTCGTCCATGCTGTCGCCTCTGACTTCGAAGCTGATGTACTTACCTTTATATTCCTTGTCAACGATCCACGGGATTTTGGGAAGTGTTTCAATGTAGGCTACATCTGACCATCCCGCCATATATCCAGCTTGTGCATACTGATTTACGAGTGGAACCATCATAAGATATTCGTTTTGGATAGGGAGTGCTTCTTCTTTCTGTTCAGTTAGCATATTCCCTATGTCTGCTAGTAACCAAGATGCATTTATATTCTCAATTGAGTGTATTATGCTCTCTAAGAATTTAGCAGAAGGAACACTTTGTCTACTTCCTAATATATTGTTTACGCTAGTGGGCGGTTCATTTATCGCTTTTGCGAATTGGTTTTTATTTCCGTTAAATAGCTTATCTACAATAGTTTGAATTCTTTCCTGTATTGTCATAGCTCAATTGAGTGTTAAATAATATCAATTTCAAGAAATAAAATCCTCAAAAGAGTTATTTGTAAAACTCAATTGAGTATGTTTGCAATGTGATTAACAACAAACAATAATCACAATACAAAGTAAATAGCAAATATAAGAAAAGTAAATAACCTGATATAGTCAATTTGATAAAAAAGTAAACGATATGAGTAACAAGATTGAACTAATGAAAGCGGAAATTGAAACTTTAGTAAGCATGACAGAAGAAGAAGCATGCAGAGAGTATAACGTTGACAGCAAAGTAGAGGCTGTTCAGTACATCATTGATTTCTGGGTGTAGGAAGGAGGTAGCTATGAATGAATTAAGAGATATTTTAAAGATGGTACAAGTGGTACAATGTGAATGTTTCGGAACGGAAGTTACGATTGCAATATTCACTAACCAGAAATATTTTTCAGTCCATGTACAACGTGCCGATCGGGATTATGAGGTTGTCTATTCAGACAAATTCTATTCAACTGAAACATTGGCAATAAACACGAAGAAGTTTGCTGGATTGTATGCCTTTGTTGTTGATGAAGCTTTTCGCATCGGATATACACTGATAGGAAACAAATTTACCAAAGTAGAAAACCGCTGTGAAGCAGGCTAATGATTGACTAAAATAAGGTTCAGCCGGGTGAGAGTCCCGGCAATCGGAGAAGTGGCGGAATTGGTAGACGCTTAGTTTCAACGGTAAAAATGCACGAATAGCATCACGAGTCGGGAAATCATGCTATTAACGCCTGACAAACGTACAATCGGAAATTGAAACGAAAATCTTATTGCAATAGGTCCGGGTTCGACTCCCGGTTTCTCCACATTGAAAACGATCTTTGACGTACTACGAGATATGATATGTAACCATTAAGGCGTGTAGGCACGCTGGTTACGAGTAAATAACCCACTAAATGAGTCTGCGATATGAAGGAGAGGACACCAACCTAGAGCAGGCGGTCACAAGTGTAGCGGAGTAAACAAAATTATTTGACAATATATTCATTTTTCTGCCAGGCTTGTTACCGGGTTCAATTCCCGGTTGACCACATCAAATCAATAATAAAATTAATTATGACTGCACAAGAAGCAATTGAATTTATCCGTATAAACAAACAGTACGGAGATAAAAAGGCCATATGTGAACGAGCTGGTGTATCACACCAGACATTTAATACTATGATGAAACATGAGAAAGGCCCTGATGAAGAGAAATGGTATGATGCCGAATACAAAGTTTTGTGTGAGGCTGTCGCGTATCTAAAACCTAAAGTTGCTCAACGCAAAAAGATGGCGGAGGAACTTAAAAGAAAACTGTCTCAAATATGATTCCGTTAACCGCTTCGGAAACGGATGCAGTACTTTATCTGGCAGAACATGAGGTTGTAAAAGTGGCAGCCGATAAACGCTGTGTATCGGAACACACCGAAAAAAATCAGATAAAGTCGGCAATGGCCAAACTGGGTGTAACTACCCAGATTGGATTGATAAAAGAATTCTTCCGGTTGATATATGGGATTGAATTTAATCTACAAGATGCCCGGCAAATGTTAGCAATCTTTTTTCTATCTCTCTTTCTTTCAACTTGGGGAAATTGGGATCAGGTTGCATGTAGAGCCCGGAGGATAAGAGGACGTTTTGAATATGAATTAATGGTTGCATAATAATGGATACTAAAGCTGTACTAATGATATCAATGCCTGTGACAGAACTGGCTAATTTGATAGAGATTGCTGTTGACAAGGTTTTAGATAAGCGTTTTTCTCCCTTGCGAAGACAATTTGAAGACCGTCTGATAACATTGAAAGAAGCCGCTCAAAAGCTAGGGGTAACAGACCGGACAATGAATAATTTAGAAAAACGTGGCGAATTGATTCCTACCCGAATAGGGGCAAAGGTGATGTATAAAGAGAGTGATATAACACAATACCTAAATCGAAAATCACAATGAAACTACTATTATCCTTCCTATTCTTTTTCCTGTCTTTCGGATGCTTATTTCTTGTGTGTAACGCAGATAAATGGGAACCTGGAAATGTCTTTTTCTGGGCTTGTGTTTTTGGTGTATCGGTCGTTGTAACGGAAAAACAATTGAAGAAAAAAGAGAATACTAAATAATATTACTAACAAATTAATTTTCAAGCTATGAGTTTATTCAAACAACCTTCCGAACTGGAAGTTTCTACAACAATCAAAGCGCTGATCTACGGACAGCCAGGTCTTGGTAAGTCAACATTAGGTTTGTCCACCCCTTCTCCGGTATTATTGGATTTTGATGGAGGTGTAAAGCGTGTGAATGGCGCTTTTCAGTGTCCGACGTTACAGGTGAAAAATTGGGACATGGTGATTGAGGCATTGCAGGAAGATTTATCTCCATTTAAAACAATCGTTATTGATACTGCCGGGAAGATGTTGGATTTTATGTCTGCCTATATTATTAAAAACGATCCGAAGATGGGACAGCGTGACGGTTCCCTTTCTTTAAAAGGCTATGGAGTTCGTAAGACAATGTTTATCAATTTTCTTTCCCAATGTTCAATGATGGGAAAGAATTTGATTTTTGTCGCCCATGAACGAGAGGAGAAGGATGGAGAGAACCGGATTGTCCGTCCAGAGATTGGCGGATCGTCTGCTGGGGACCTGATTAAAGAACTTGATCTGGTTGGTTACATGCAAGCGATTGGAAGTGAACGCACGATTAGCTGGTCACCTACTGAGAAATTCTATGCAAAGAACACATGTAATCTCCCGCCCATGCAGAAGATACCAATCATTATTGATGCTTCTGGCAATGTTACCGGACAAAACATTTTCTTATCAAGTATATTCGATAGCTATCAGGCTTATTTGAAAAAGCAGGCAGATATCAGTAATGATTATGAGGCTTTGATTGATGTGGTAAAGGAAAATGTAGAGTTGATTGTTGATGCTGATACCGCCAATGGTGTCACTGAAAACATGGGAAAGCTACAACATATTTGGGATAGCAAACTGAAAGCCGGTCTGATGATCCGGGATAAATGTAATAGCCTGGGATTAAAGTTGAACAAATTAACTAAGAAATATGAATCAGCCGATGCCGCAGCAACAGCTTAAGTATAAATTCTACCCGTCTCTTTTAGATCAGTTTGAAAAGTATCTGCATGTGGATCGTGAGTTTGAGCATTTTTTCAATCAAGATCAGGAGACAGGAGATTATAAAAAGACGTATGAAGAGATAGAGACTGAAATGAAACAGTCTCTACTCGACAGTATTAACCGGGTTCCGTTCGATTCAGAAGCCGCAGATAAGGGTACAGCATTCAATGATATTGTTGATTACTTTATCCATAGAAAACCGGTAAGAACTCAGATCATAGAGGATATCAATGCCGATGTAGTTACAGCGACATACAACAACAGAACATTTTATTTTTCTTATCGTTTCTGCTGTAAGGCAGCAGAATATTTTCATGGGTCTGTTAGCCAGTTATTTGTAAAAGCTGTTCTCCCTACAAAATACGGAACCGTTGAGTTGTACGGATACATTGATGAACTGAACCGTAATAGGGTGTACGATATTAAGACAACTTCCCGGTATGAGTTTGGAAAGTACTCAGAAGGTTGGCAACGACATGTGTATCCTTATTGCCTTATCTCTTCCGGTCTTGTTAAAGATATTGATTCTTTTGAGTACACTGCTTATCATCTGAAAGGAGGCACAAGCCGGACTCCTCTCATTACCGGAGTACAATACCCAGAACTTTATAAATACGATCATCAGCAAAGCCAGGGGCTATTAGCCCGGCATTGTGAAAGGTTTATTGAATTTTTGGAAGTGAACCGGGATCTAATCACTGATAAAAAGATTTTTGCTGAAATATGAAAACACGATTTGTCAAGGAACAAGGAGTAATCAAGTGGCAAGGTCAGCCGATCGAGCTTCTCTTTAATCTTGTTGCCAACGGTGAATATACGCTTGAAATAAAGAAGAAAGTCAAGAAACGCACTGTTGACCAAAATGCCCTCATGTGGATGTGGCTTACTTGTATAGAAGATGAAACAGGTACACTGAAACAAGATGTATATGAATATTACTGTAAAAAGTTCCTTTGGCGAAATGTATTCATTAATGGTAAAGAGGAAATTGTCGTCCGGACTACATCGAAACTTAATACGGCTGAAATGAGTGTATTTCTCAACAAAGTACAGGCAGATGCCGCTAGCGAATTCGGTATAAGGTTACCGTCTTCGGACGATCAATATTTCAACTCATTTACAAACAGGTATGAACACATAAGGTATTAAGATGGAAAAACAGGTTAAGATTGGGAATCTCGCCCATGAACATGAGAGTGAAACCGCTAAACAGACTTTAGTAAAATCAGTAAAAGCCACTGAAAAAAGGTTGTTGAAAGCGAAAAAATTAACCCGGTTAGTGATTGGTTCTGCAATAGTAATGACCACATGTCCGGAAAAGTATAACACATTAATTCGTTGATAGTATGGAAGAAAGAGAACCTAAAATTAAAAAGGCCGTTTTGAATGGTCGTCAGTTGACAGTAACTTATACGGAGTTCCGTCCGGAGGGTGACAAGGATATCGTTGTTAAGTCTGAGATACCGGCACATATTGATTGTACAAATGCTTTCAAGAAACTGATTCCTCATTTTATTCTTCTCACAGAAATGAAAGAATCCGATAAAGTAAGTGAGCGAGCTGCGATTGTTGGAATGGACAATCTGACTGGTGACGACGATGATTTTAAGAATGCTGATGTTTACGGTATCAAAATGGGAAAGAATGATAGTAGTACCGATACGGTCATTTTGATGGGTGAACGGTATCTTCAAATTGGTGGTTCAGTTGATTTCAGTTCTCCAGCTCAGGCGTTGGAATCATCGGATAGTGAATTTGAATATCCTTATATTAATGAATTGAACCTGGCTGTACAGGCAGTGATTTATGAAGTAAAAGAATATTTGTTCAATCAAAAATTTGCTATCACTCAAACGACGCTAGACTTTGAAGCAGTGCCGGACGCTCCGTTTGAAGCCGGAAAAATGGTAGATACGGATACCGGAGTAGTTACTCCGATCACTGTTGAGAAACCGAAGCGAGGACGTAAACCGAAAAATCAACCTCTTGCAACAGCAGCAGCATGTTAATCCAAGAAGACGAAAAGAATTATTTCCTGCAATTTAAGTATCATCCGCTTATGATTGATGTTGTCAAACGTATTCCTGGACGGAAGTTTGACAGCAAATTAAATATGTGGGTGATACCTAAAAGTTTCTATCCACCTGGAAAATATACTCAAAAGGCCTATGTCGACATTTTTGCTAACTGGGCTGTGAAAAAAGGCTATGAGAAAAGCGTACAAAAAGGAGCTCAGGCTTCAAGACCGGACGTTCACTATACGCTTCCTCCGATGCCGGAATTACTTTCACCGCATGGGCTAAAGATAGAGCCTTTCCCATATCAGAAACAAGGCATTGCCTACGCTTTACAGAAAAAGCGGTGTTTCTTTGGGGATCAACCAGGTTTAGGAAAAATGGAACCTTACAGTGCGCTAATTGCCACTCCATCGGGATTTCGGAAGATGGGGGATTTAAGGGCAGGAGATGAGCTATTTGGACGGGATGGAAATGTCTATCATGTTACCGGTATATTCGATCATGGAGTAAAAGATGTATATCGGTTTACATTCAATGATGGTGCTGTATGTTATGCAGGTCTTGAGCATTTGTGGAATGTCAGGGATGTGAATATGAGAAAACGTAATCAAGGATGGAAGACGATGAGTACGGAGGATATTTTAAAAAAAGGACTTAGATGGAATATTTCACCAAGCCGCAAAGCAAGTGGTCGTAAGCCAATATTACGCTGGGAAATTCCTGTGTGTGATCCGGTTAAGTATCCGCATAAGAATTACATAATACATCCATATATCCTTGGCGCTTTGATTGGTGATGGAAATTTATGCAATGGTGTTGTTTGTCTCAGTAATCCTGATATAGACAGTGATATTCACCAAAAGATAAAAAAACTTCTTCCTGATTACATGCGATTAAGAGGCGATAATATTGCTACTTGTCCAAGATACTGTATATGTAATTCGGATGGTAAGCATGTGAATCATTTTTTAGCGGAGATCCGTCGTTTGAATATTGATGTCAAATCGGAAGATAAGTTTATACCTAACGAATACTTGTATGGTGATATAGAACAGCGTATTGAGTTACTTCGTGGTCTGATGGATACAGATGGGTCTATCACAAGTGGAAGGGCACGAATGATCTATCACTCAATGAGTCGCAAATTATGTGATAATGTTGTAGAGCTGGTTCAATCGTTAGGTGGCTTGGCTCATATAAGGGAATATGATCGCATGAATGAAGGAAAATCTATCGAATATCAGGTCGCAATTGTAACAAGGTTTAATCCATTCAGTACAGTGCGTAAAGCTGAGCGATATAAAATCCAGAGAGGTAACTATTGTTCACGTTATATAGAGAATATAGAACTGGATAGGAAGGAAGAGTGTCGGTGCATCAAGGTTGATGCTCCAGATGAACTGTATTTAACAGATGAATTTGTGGTAACTCATAATACCCTTCAGGCTATCGGTACATCTTTTATAGCAAAAACATGGCCGGTATTGGTGATCTGTCCCGCCAGTCTAAAGATCAACTGGCAACGGGAATGGAAGAAATTCACTGGAAAAGATGCGATTATCCTTGATGATCGGAATAAAAACAACTGGCACCGGTATTACGAAATGGGATGCTGTGATGTTTTCATTACGAATTATGAATCATTGAAAAAGTTTTTTGTTGAAGACTTTGCCGGTGGTGTAACCCGGTCGATTAAGCTAAAGCCGGTAGCCAGTTTGTTTAAGTGTGTGATCATTGATGAAAGCCACCGATGTAAGTCAAGTAAGACACAGCAATCAAAGATTTGTTACAAGTTATGCCAGGGAAAGGAATATCGTTTCCTGCTCACTGGAACACCTTCGATCAATGGTCCGGGTGACCTGATCCAGCAATTAAAGATTATGAATCGTTTGGATGATTTCGGAGGATATAAGAGTTTTGAAGCAAACTTTATGCAGGGGCCACGGCAGGCAAGTAATTTGGAGATGCTAAACTGGCGATTATGGAATACCGGTTTCTTCCGGAGGGAGAAAGCAAAGGTTTTGGATCAGCTGCCGGATAAGATGCGTCAGGTAGTGAATGTGGATATCACAAACAGAAAAGAATATCAGGATGCAGAACATGATCTGCTTAGTTATCTGGCTGCTTATGAAAATGCTGATGATGAAAAGTTACGACGGGCCGAACGTGGTAAAGTGATGGTACAAATGCAGAAACTCCGACAAATTGCAGCTAGAGGAAAAATATCGGCAGCCGTAGAGTTTATCCAGGATATAATTGATTCCGGTGAAAAGTTGATTGTTTTTGCCTTCCTCAAAGAGGTTGTACAGGAGATAAAGAAAGTATTCCCTAATGCAGTTACCATCGTTGGAGACAATACCAGCCAGGAACGACAGGATGCCGTTGATCGGTTTCAAAATGATCCGAAATGTAACCTTATCATCTGTAATTATAAATCGGCAGGGGGAGGTCTTACATTGACAGCTAGTAGCCGAGTTGCTTTTGTTGAGTTCCCGTGGACATTTGCCGATTGTGAGCAGGCGGAAGATAGAGCACACCGTATAGGTCAAAAGAATAGTGTGAATTGTTACTACTTCCTCGGAAAGAATACTATTGATGAAGACATTTGGAATCTTATTCAAACAAAGAAAGACATAGCAAACGATGTAACCGGGACAGATGATCAGGTACCGGAGAAAACTGTCGATGCAATGATTTTGAAAATGTCTGCTAAATCAGGAATCAAGAAAAGTGAAACAAGCACGTCCCTGTTCGATCGTCGTCTGGATGGTGCACTATTCAGCAATGCAATATGAAAGGTGAGGCAGGTCTGCAATCTTCATGTATAGAGTGGTTCAATCTACAATTTCCAAAATTGAAACTGCTTCTTTTCGCTGTTCCGAACGGTGGCCGACGTAACAAGATAGAAGCGGCCAATCTCAAAAGGCAGGGTGTCCGGGCTGGTGTTGCTGATCTTATTTTACTTTTTCCAAAAGGTGGTCACGGTAGCCTTTGCATAGAGATGAAGTATAAGAAAGGTACGCAGCAGGATTCGCAGAAGGACTGGCAGAGGGTAGCGGAGGCGGCAGGCAATAAATACGTTGTCTGCCGGTCATTGAATGAGTTTATGAAAGAGGTCAAGAACTATTTAGGTATTGAGCGATGAATTATATTGAATTAATAAATCGGTTTTGGGAATTGGATGAGCAATGGCAATTCTCCTGCTGTGAAACGAGACTGTATTTTTACTTGGTAAAAACAGCAAATCGTTTAGGCTGGGCGGATAACTGGACGCATTCGGATGATAGAACATCAGCAAATGTGGGAGTGTCATTGAATACAATGAAAACAGCCAGGAACCGGTTATCTCAGATTGGAATGATAAAGTTTTTTCCTGGTGGAAAAGGTCAAAAAGATAAAACTAGGTATCAAATTTTGACACCTAACTTAATACCTAACCTGACACCTAACTTAACACCTAACCTGATACCTAATCAGACCCCTATAAATAAACTAAATAAAACAAGTAATAATATACCCCCTATAATCCCCCATGAAAACAATTTACCTTTTCCGGAAGAAAAGCCGAAAAAGAAATCCAGTAGGGCAAAGAAAGAATTTATTCCTCCAGTACTGGACGATGTATTAAATTTCTTTTCCGGCAGCTTATTGCCGGATTGGGAGAACCAGGGACGGTTATTTTTCTCTCACTACAATTCCCAGGGCTGGCGTAAAGGAACCGGCGTACAGGTTACTGACTGGGATAGTTTAGCAAACAAATGGATTTTAGACGAAAAAATTAAACGAGATGCAAGGAGTACAGGAAGTAAGACAAACAATCCAGCGTCCGGTAACGGATACGCCGGAAAATAAGATTGACCTAACGGCCTATAAGAAATTGTTTCTTCGGGTAGCAGATCACTATTCCAAAGGCACATTTGTAATCGACGAGCGAAACAGAGCGATCGTGTATTCCCTGTTTCTGTATTTCCTGAAACAATCGGGATCGCTCGATATCCAAAAAGGTTTGTGGTTAGCCGGTCCGGTCGGTACCGGGAAATCTACGCTGATGTATATTTTCAGCAGGTTCATGCAAACTTTACAAAGGGGGTTCCGAGTGTATGTGTGTAGCCGGATTACGACAGAATATGCAATGCACGGAGATTTGAGCCGGTATCTGGATAATGCCGGATGGTCTTCATTGGGGCCGGTTGATATGTGTTTCGACGAGTTCGGCCGTGAACCTATCCCGGCAAAATATTTCGGGAATGAGTTGAACGTGATGCAGCATATATTTCACATTCGGTACAGCTATTGGCAACAGTACGGATTAAAAACCTATGTTACAACAAACCTTTATCCGAATGATGTAGAACGTAAATACGGTGATTATATCCGTGATCGACGTGGTGAAATGTTCAACCTGATAGAGTTGAATGGAGAAAGTAGAAGATAACTAAACTAAAAAATAATATCCTATGAGAACAAAAAGCTTTAATGAAGTAATCGCTGATTATTTGAAACAGCGGGCAACAGAGGACACACTATTCGCTCCGAAGTTTACAAACCCAAAGAAGAGCATTGATGAATGTTGCCGCTATATTTTAGGGGAAGCCCGTAAGCGTGGCAATGAGGTTGTTATGGATGATAATGAAGTCTATGGACTGGCGGTACACTATTACGATGAAGACAATATTAAGGTTAGTGGAGCTGGCAATTGTAAAGTGTCAAGTAGGCCTCAAATCGCACCGGCAAAGCCCTTGAGTCAACAGCCGGCTGTGTCGCCGTTTAAGCGCGGGAAGGCAAAAAGAGAAGAAAATAAATTACAGTTATCTTTATTTGAGTGAGTCATGAAACCGAGAACTAAATTACAGTTTCAGGTAATAAGGTTGAGTGAAACATTGTCTGATATCGAAGATAAGATACTTTCCTGGGCGAAAGTCGATTGTTTGGAACATAGAGGATATGCAACAAAGAAAAAGGTTGTTTGTATGGATTGTGGGCAGACGTTTTCTCTGGATTTGGTTAAGCGTAAACGTGCTGTTTGTCCTCATTGTCAGACTAAAATATCGGTTGAGCAATCTCGGAAGACTACCGACAAACAGCGTGTATATGTGGCAATAACTGAAATTCATGACGAATTTCAAGTGATTAGAAATTTTGATATTTACGCTTATTATAGAGCTGGTAAGCAGCCTGGATATTTTGTGCAGGAGATTCTTCAACATTGGATTTTGCCTAACGGTAAACGAGAGGTCATATCCCGAAATCATACTATTAATTGGTATTGCGACTCGTGGAATGGTAAGATGGAGATTAGGCAGAAGTCTTATACGTCAAAATATGATGTATATCCTTATAAACTGCATCCATCTTCCCGTTTTTGGCCGGAAATGGAACGTTGTGGGATAGATTATAGATTGCGAGGTATAACCTCTCTTGAAGCTATTACTCATATCCCTAAAAATCCGCAAGCAGAAACGTTGTTGAAGGCAAAGCAATACAATTTACTACAATATTGTGTTGAATATCCAAGCCAGGTTAATTATCGTTGGTCATCTATTAAGATATGCCTGAGAAATAAGTATATCGTTAATGATGTGAAAATGTGGATTGATTACCTAGATTTACTATCCTATTTTCAGAAGGACTTACGGAATGCGCACTATGTATGTCCTGCTAATGTTAAACATGAGCATGATAAACTAGTTGCTAGAAAGCGAAGAGTTCAAGAGAGAGAAAATTTTGAACGTAAACGGCGAAAAGCAATTGAAGATGAAAAAATATATCAGGAGTTAAAAGCTAAATTTTTCGGGATAGAGTTCGGAGATGATTTGATTCATATTTCAGTTCTTCAGAGCGTTAAAGACGTTATGGAAGAAGGAGATGCTATGCATCATTGCGTATTCACTAATAGGTATTACCTGAAGGCTGACTCTCTTCTTTTGTCTGCCCGGATAAAGGAGAAACGGATTGAAACAATAGAGGTTTCACTAAAAAAGTTTGATGTACTTCAGTCTCATTCCGCCTGTAATGGTATAAGTGAGTATCATGATCAGATAATCAAACTGGTAAAAAAGAATATGAACCTGATCCGTCAGAGGATGACGGCATGATACCCTCCCCCCCCTCTAAAAAATTATTATAAGGAGAAATAAATAATTTCTCCTTATAAATTATTTATTTCTATTCTATTTTAATGACAGGAATGTTTAATCAAGCAAAGTGGTAAACCATTTTTCTGATTTTATTTTTTGCCAATAGTCTATATGTTCAGATTTAAAACCATACTTTTTTAATATGTCTGATATTTTTATAAAAGAGGAATAACATATTGGAAGATCTAAGTTTAACTCTTTACATGTTTTATTGTTATATCGTTTTAGTATAATAATGAGATTGTCATATATTTTTTCGATTAATCCTTTGTTGAAATGCGTGCTAATAATATAACATAAATGATATATTGAATTTGTTAAGTCTTCTTTTCTTTGAAATATTATTTTATAAATTAACAATTCTATTTTATGTAAGTGTTTATCAATATTTTCTTTGCTTACTGTTTGAGTTAGTTCAAATAATCCACGTCTAACAATGTTTTGAATGTCACTGCTTAGTGCATCTTCTATATTTATGTACCCTCTATTATTTATATACTCTTCTGAAATAGATAATCTTGTGGTTTTGAAATTTTTTTCCTTTTTTAATATTGAATAATTATGCTCTATAAAAAGTGTCATGTCAAATAAATAATAAGAATAATCTATGAGTATATCTGTTTTTATATGGTTGTTGAATTTTGTTCTAAGTTCCATGAATTTTTTTACTAATACTTGGTATATGCGTTTGATTTCTTGGTTTTTCCAATTTAAATTGTTCTCTAATGTAAATAAACTGATGTATATAGGGAAAGAGTAACCTCCATTTTCAGTGATACCATTGTTCCATAATTGAGAATGAGATATAATTCTCTCTTTTATATAATTGTGACTTGTTGTGCTTAACTTAGAAAAATATGATAAAGAATATAATGATTCAATGGGGATTTCAATATTTTTATCTATTTTGTTGATCTTGCTAGATAATTCTATTTTGCATTTTTCTGTTATGAAATCTTTTAATATGAATAAAAGAATATAATCTTTTGGCGTTTTTATCTCTCTTGAAAAATTATTTATTTTTATTTTTGTTTTGTTGTTGATGTGATTTTTTTTTAATTTGTTCAAAATGGTTATAGAGATATTGATGTTTATTGTATGATTGTTTAGGCAAAGTATAATTGTCTCGTTTATAAATTGTTTGTTTGATATATATGATATACCTGTTTGTAAAAAATCCCATAATGGATTATTTGTGTGTTTTTCTTGGTATATGGAATTAATATTGTTCTTCCATATCTCAATAAAATTATTCTCCCATATATTGGGTGAAATTGCTATAAATAACTCTTTTGCAATTCTTAGTATTCCATCTTCTATATATGAGGGAAGATTTGTTGTTTGATAAATAGTCAGTAATTTGTTCTGAATATTTATTAACTCTTCTCTAAGCTCTTTGGAATAAGCAAAGTCTTGTCCAATTCTTCTTGCTATATTAATGTTGTTGCATTGAATACTGTAAAATAAACAAGGGTATGGATAGTATATGTATAAGTTTTTGAATGTGTTATACCAATCTTCTGGTGAAATAAATATGCAGTATTGATATTGTATAAATGTCCCTGATTCGATTAGAAAATGTAATAGTTTTAAAGAATTTTTGTGTTTTATTCTGTCATTGCTGTTTATGCTGTTCGTAAAAGAACCATATGGTTTTATCATTTTTTTATTATGAGAAATTTTATCTATATAGTAGCTTGAAAAATCAGATAAACCATCTAAGTTTAAATTTTCATATATTTTTGTCGAATTTGCATTCCAGTTATCACTAATCAAGTTTAATAGTTGAGTCGCATAATATTTTTCTTTTATATTGTTTTCTTTGTTGATGTATTTTGATAGAAGCTCAGTTCTGTTTTCCTCTTGAAATAAATATAATAATCCTGCTTTCTTTTGAATCCATGTACCTTTTGGGTTCCATGTATTTAATAATTTTTTTGCCTCTTCAAATTCAAATCGATATAGGAATCTCAATATATTTTCATAAATGTATGTGTCATTTGTTAATTTTTTGTCAATTGAATCTTTTGTCATAGATAATGTATTTCCCCTTGCAAAAATAGATTCTATATCTTCTTTTGAAATGTTTTTGTATGTTATTATTTTGTTTCTAATTTCAGGATAGTATTCAATATTAATTCCAATATCATTAATTGCAAATGTGATTAATTGTATTATATCGTTGTTTAATAAATCTATTCTTGATAATTCAGCTAGAATTTGCTCTTGTATGGTAGTGCTTTTTAAAAAACGATTGTTGATTTTTAGGCTTTTTATATTTTGTAATTCATTTAATTGTATTTTTTTGTTTTTGGAAGATAATCTGAATTGTTCATAAACTTTTATCCATGATTTATTATATTCTAAATTATTGGTGATGTTATTATCTCCATAAAGGAATTCAAGTTTAGTATGTTTTTCTATTTCTTCTTCAATTTTTTGTTGATCCCAAAGTTTTATATTGACTTTTAGATGATCTTCTACCATCTTACCTATAATATTTGTAGCATTATCACTGATGGATGCATTTATTATTATTAGTAAATGATTGATATGATGTTCATTAGATAAATTATCCTTATAAGGAACTTTATAAGCTAATTCAATTTGATTTCTAATTTCTCCACCAAGATTGAAGTCATTCTGTGATGCTTTCTTATTTTTGACAATTACTCCATACCATATTTTATCATTAAACTTATCTATATCACAAAAAACTAAATCTTTTCCATATTCTTTATTTCCATGTGTTATTTGAACGTTTTGAAATCCTTTTTTTACGAAAAGTTTTTGTAGATAAGGGAATAGTATAGGTTCTTGTTCGTTTTTTTGGATATAAACAAGCTTCTCTTTGACTGTTTGTTGTGCATATTGTTGGTTAGCATTATTTTCTCTATTTGAATCCATATGTTATTGAATTACAAAGTTTAACGATTTAATTATCTTGTCTCTTTGGTATTAAAAGAACGACAAGAGACTCCTAAGTTAATATATCTCTGGATTTTAGATACTAAATTATATTATTTTTTTGCAAACACATCATAATGAGTATTTAATATGCAATATGATATATTTTTATTATATTTGTCTTTATAAGAATTTTAGATATGGCTGCATCGAAGAATAATCAGTTTTGGAAATTGAGGAGTAAACATGGAAGAGATACCCTTTTCTCTTCTCCTGAGCTCTTATGGTCTGCAGCATATGAGTATTTTGATTGGTGTGATGAAAACCCTTGGTACCTTTACATTGAAGGTAAATTCGGTACTGGCAGTATGAAACCAAACAGGGAGAAAAGCGGTATGTTACCGAAATTCATGCGGATAAGGTTGAGTTCTTCTCTTACGGCAGTAAACGAGAGGATAATCAATGCCAGAATACCACTAGTCAATCGGCACAACCTGAGCCACCCAAAGAAGACCTACCATTCTAAAAACACGAGAGGCAACGCCCGCACTACCAGACCGTCACCCCTCCACACGATTATAGTACAAATATACTACTTACTTTTAAATTAATCGTGCTATGTTTAGTGAAATTGCAGAAATGAAGTCTATTCGGGAACAAAAATCAAAACTATCAGAGAGAGAAGCAGAGTTGACAACTCCGATTCTAACTGACCTTAACCAGATCAGCGTGTTGTATGGATGGTTTAGGGAGCTTTTATCCGATCAGGCGTGCCCCGGACGGGTAGAGGGTGCTCACCAAAGAAAGAAGTTCATTTTTATAGTTCTCTTTCTATTTGCACCTAGTGTGTTGGCCGGTGGGCGGATGCCAAATGGATTGCGGGATAAGATTGCAGAGGCTATCGACTTGAAGGATATAACATTTATTTCTCACAACATAGAGACAATTGTATTCCTTCATCAAAATGATAAGTATTTTAGAAGGGATATAGAATGGATGTACGGGGAGATTATGAAAAGGATAAAGCCGGGGGATTAGGCCGGCTTTATCCTTTTTACTTTTTAGGTGTTCTTGGTCCAGTCCCAGTAACTGATGGTATTTTACCGCCTTCGCTATAGCTTCTCTCTTGCGGTTTCGATGGCTGTTTTGCCGGTGTAGGTTGTTTGGGAGTGGAAGTTCCTTGTGATTTGTTTCCGCCGTTATTACCTTTTGTCATAATAATTATAATTTTGAAATTAGAAATAATCCAATAAATACATATCCTACAACAAGGAGAATGATTTTTATGAAAAATAATAACCAAGGTATAATGTTTAATTTTTCAGGCTCATCTACATCTATGCTATCATCCCCATTGTGACTGTTACGCTTTCTCAAATAATAAATATACCATGATGCAGATGAAACTATATATTGAAGTAAATCAACAAACAGTGCAGAACATAAAAGAAATGCTGGTAAATACAAATCTTGTGGAACTGAAAAATCACCAATAGATTTGTTAAAAATCCATATTATAGCAAATCCGGCAAAGCATAATTGCCTGTTGATGTCACTCAATTTGCCAGAGAGATCTTCATAAGCCTCTCTGATTTCTGATAATTTCATCATGGCTTTTAATTATTTATGAGTACAGTTTTATTTAGCAAATATAAGATATTAAAATGCATATAATCACTCTTTGTGCATGCTTATTTGGGTTTCTCTGTTAATCTTATTTAATTGGTTATAATCATTCCTCCATTTTAAACCTCGTCCCACACTTCGGGCAGGTGATCGTGTTGAGATCGGCCGGTTCTTGCTTTGCGAATAGTTCGGTAAATTCAACATTTAAAGCTTCTGCAATTTTTTCAAGCGTCCCGATAGTTGGATTGCCTTGAACCTGTTTTCTCAATCCGACATCTGTAACACCTAATTTTTCTGCCAAGTCCTTAAATAGGATGCCTTTTTCTTTACAAATCTCTTTTACTCTTAATTCCATAATATACATATGTTTATTTCTGATGCAAACATAATATAAGAGTTTTGCTTTGTGTGTTAAATAATAGTTAAAAGTTTTGTTTTGTTTGTTTGCACAGAGCTTGTATGTTATGTTTGTGGTGTAAAACAAAACATAAAGGTTATGACATGCGAAGATAATATGAACAATGAACTGGCAGCTTTAGCCGCCAT
>OCAK01000288.1_pt1 | contig 54934 bp, 51 predicted proteins | sample 1538301 | NCBI WGS metagenome assembly OCAK01 (sample SAMEA2580285, study PRJEB22360) | human gut metagenome | biome: human gut; feature: human-associated habitat; material: faeces | place: Denmark | collected 2008/2010 | reverse complement strand
TGGAGTTTCGGGACACCAAATACTACGGCCTTACGGTCAATCCCAACAACGGGGAAGTCTACGTGGCCGACGCTATTGATTACCAGCAGCAAGGTGTCGTATATCGCTATTCGCCGCAAGGCAAGCTGATCGATGAATTTTATGTAGGAATCATTCCGGGGGCTTTCTGCTGGAAATAATGGATAACAGCATCATGAAAAGAAAACTTATAGCAACATTCTTCGTTTTGCTGTGTCCTGTCCTGCTTGCAGCGCAGGAACAAAAACAGGAGCACAGCTCCAAAGATTGGACGAAACGTACCCTCATGATTCCCGAAGTTACGGTAGTGGGCAAACGCCCAATGAAGGATATAGGCGTGCAACGAACCCGTTTCGATTCCATCGCCATGAAAGAGAACATCGCCTTGTCTATGGCCGATGTACTGACATTCAACTCGTCCGTTTTTGTCAAGAACTACGGACGTGCCACACTGTCCACAGTGGCTTTTCGGGGTACCTCTCCCTCGCATACCCAAGTAACATGGAACGGTATGCGCATTAACAATCCGATGCTGGGTATGACGGATTTTTCCACCATACCTTCCTATTTTATCGATGACGCCTCGCTGCTGCATGGTACTTCGTCGGTAAACGAAACGGGCGGTGGTTTGGGAGGTCTGGTCAAGCTATCCACAGCACCGGCCAACCACAAAGGATTCGGATTGCAATATGTGCAGGGTATCGGTTCGTTCAGCACATTCGACGAGTTTCTCCGCCTGACCTACGGCGACAAGCACTGGCAGTCCTCCACCCGTGTGGTATATTCCTCTTCCCCCAACGACTACAAATACCGAAACAGGGACAAGAAGGAAAACATCTATGACGAGGACAAAAACATCATCGGTTCCTATTATCCGACGGAGCGCAACCGCAGCGGAGCTTATAAGGATATGCACGTTTTGCAGGAGATTTATTATAACACGGGTGAAGGCGACAGGTTCGGACTGAACGCCTGGTATATCAATTCCAACCGGGAACTGGCGATGCTCAGCACGGATTACGGGAACGACATGGACTTCGAGAACCGCCAAAGGGAGCAGACGTTTCGCGGCGTCCTCTCGTGGGATCGCGTGCGGGAGAAATGGAAGGTCGGTGTAAAAGGCGGCTATATACACACATGGATGGCCTATGATTACAAGCGGGACAAGGGAAACGGCGAAATGGCTTCGATGACCCGCTCACGCAGTAAGATTAACACGTTCTACGGAAGTGCGGACGGGGATTATGCTCCTTCAGAGAAATGGCTGTTCACGGCCGGTGTTTCCGTACACCAGCATTTGGTGGAAAGCGCGGACAAAAATATCATCTCGCAGGAAGGTAACAAGGCTGTTGTCGGGTATGACAAGGGACGTGTCGAGTTTTCCGGTTCCGTTTCTGCGAAATGGCGGCCTGTCGATCGTTTTGCCGCCTCGCTTGTCCTTCGCGAGGATATGTTCGGTACGGAATGGGCCCCGGTTATCCCGGCTTTCTTCATCGACGGGGTACTGTCGAAAAAAGGCAATATCGTGGCGAAAGCATCCATCTCCCGGAACTACCGTTTTCCCACGCTGAACGACCTCTATTTTCTGCCGGGCGGTAATCCCGACCTGAAAAGCGAGCACGGCTTCACATACGACGTGGGGTTGTCGTTCTCGGTGGGGAAAGAAAATGTATATGCTTTGAGCGGTGGTATCAACTGGTTCGATTCGCACATCGACGACTGGATCATCTGGCTACCCACAACCAAGGGATTCTTCTCCCCCAGAAACCTCAAAAAGGTACATGCTTACGGGGCAGAGACCAACGCCCACCTTGATATAATGCTCGGAAAGGACTGGAAACTGGATATGAACGGAACTTTCTCGTGGACTCCCTCGATCAACGAGAGCGAACCGATGAGTCCGGCAGACCAATCCGTCGGCAAACAGTTGCCATACGTGCCGGAGTTTTCCGCAACGGTGACCGGACGTCTGTCATGGCGGACATGGAGCCTGCTTTACAAATGGTGTTATTACAGCCAGCGTTATACCATGTCGAGTAATGACTATACCCTGACGGGCTATCTGCCCCCTTACTTCATGAATAACGTGACACTGGAAAAACAGCTCTCTTTCCGATGGGCCGATCTGTCGCTAAAGGGCAGCATCAACAACCTGTTCGATGAAGAATACCTTTCCGTATTGTCCCGTCCCATGCCGGGCATCAATTTCGAGATATTCATCGGTATAACGCCCAAGTTCGGAAAAAACAAGAATAACAAACGATAATCTGTAACAATATGAACGCATTGAAGAATTTAAGCCTGATATTATTACTTTCTCTGGCATTTGCAGGCTGCCACGACAAGAGTTCCAAACTCGACGATTTCAACCAGTCGCTCTACGCTCCCGAATATGCCTCCGGCTTCGACATCAAAGGGGCGGACGGCAAGGAAAGCGTACTGATAACCGTAACGAATCCTTGGCAGGGAGCGGACAGTGTAACCACATGGTTATTTATCGCCCGCAACGGCGAAGAGATTCCCGAAGGGTTTGCCGGACAGGCGCTCGAAGGAGACGCAAAACGTATCGTGGCGATGTCTTCCACCCATATCGCCATGCTCGATGCCATCGGCGAAGTCGGGCGTGTGGCCGGCGTTTCGGGAATCGACTACATTTCCAACCCCGACATCCAAGCTCGCCGCGACAGTATCGGCGATGTCGGCTATGAAGGAAACATCAACTACGAACTGCTGCTTTCGCTCGATCCCGACCTCGTTCTGCTCTATGGGGTGAATGGAGCAAGCGCAATGGAAAGCAAGCTCGAAGAACTCGACATACCGTTCATGTATGTCGGCGACTACCTCGAAGAATCGCCACTCGGCAAAGCCGAATGGATGGTGGCACTTTCGGAAGTAGCCGGAAAACGAGGGGATGGAGAGAAAACCTTTGCAGCAATTCCTGTCAGATACAACGCTTTGAAAAAGAAAGTGGCCGACAGTGCCCTTGATGCTCCTTCGGTTATGCTTAATGTTCCCTACGGCGACTCGTGGTTCATGCCTTCAACCCAAAGTTATGCCGCCCGATTGATTGCCGATGCAGGCGGCCATTATGTCTATCAAAAAAATACGGGAAACGCTTCTGTCCCCATCGACATGGAGGAAGCCTATCTGCTTGCATCGGATGCGGACATGTGGCTGAACGTGGGAATGGCGAACTCGCTTGACGAATTGAAAGCATCGTGTCCGAAGTTTACCGACACCCGGTGTTTCAAAAACGGAAATGTATATAACAACAATGCCCGCACCAACGCCGGCGGCGGAAACGACTATTACGAGTCTGCCGTCGTGAATCCCGACATCGTGCTCCGTGACCTCGTGAAGATATTCCATCCCGAACTGGTGCAGGAAGAGTGTGTATATTACAAGCGACTGAAATAGATGCGTTCCCGTTCGACTATATTATTCTTCATATTGATTACGCTCACGGTCAGTCTTTTTTTACTGGACTTGGCCGTGGGAGCTGTCAACATTCCGATCCGCGATGTATGGGCAGCACTGACCGGGGGAAATTGTTCCCGTGCCACGGAAAAAATCGTACTCAACATACGCCTCATAAAAGCTATAGTGGCACTGTTGGCCGGGGCTGCCTTATCGGTCAGCGGTCTTCAGATGCAGACCCTCTTCCGTAATCCTCTTGCCGGTCCCTATGTCCTCGGTATCAGTTCCGGTGCAAGTCTCGGCGTGGCACTCGTGGTGCTTGCCGGGATCGGTTCGTCAATAGGCATTGCCGGAGCCGCGTGGGTGGGTGCGGCTGTCGTGTTGCTCGTGATAACTGCCGTCGGACGTCGAATAAAGGATATCATGGTAATCCTGATTCTGGGTATGATGTTCTCATCGGGTGTAGGTGCTGTCGTGCAGATTTTGCAGTATTTCAGCCATGAGGAATCCCTGAAGGCTTTCGTCATCTGGACGATGGGGGCGCTCGGCGACGTGACCTTGCCGCAACTCACCCTGCTCGGTCCCTCGGTCGTTGTTGGGCTGCTATTGGCCGTATTGACCATTAAACCGCTCAACCTCCTGCTTTTCGGCGAGGAATATGCCGTAACGATGGGACTGGATATCCGGCGTTCACGCGGCCTGCTGTTTCTATCGACAACGCTGCTTGCCGGAACGATAACCGCCTTTTGCGGTCCGATAGGTTTCATCGGTCTCGCTATACCTCATGTCACAAGAATGCTTTTCCAAAACAGCGATCATCGTGTCCTTCTGCCCGGAACGATTCTTTCAGGAGCATCGATATTGCTTTTTTGCGACGTCATTTCCAAAATATTCACCTTGCCGATCAACGCCATTACAGCTCTATTGGGAATCCCAATCGTCGTATGGGTGGTTTTACGCAACAAATCCATCACCGCATGATAGAATTACAGCATTTTTCCATAGGTTACAAAGAAAACTCGTTGCTCCACGAGGTAAATGCCACGATAAAAAAAGGTCAACTGACAGCCCTTATCGGAAGAAACGGGACAGGAAAATCGACGTTGCTCCGCGCCATAGCCGGTCTGAACCGGTGTTATTCCGGAAAAATCATTCTCGACGGGCACGACATCGCCTGCATGAAAACCGAAGATATGGCAAAAACGCTGGCTGTCGTCACGACCGAGCGCACGCGCATCGCCAACCTGCGGTGCAAGGATGTCGTAGCCATAGGCCGTGCTCCTTATACCAACTGGATAGGCAGGATGCAGGAGGCGGATAAGGAGATAGTCATGCAATCGCTCGTCTCTGTAGGAATGGAGGCTTACGCAAACCGCACGATGGATAAGATGTCGGATGGCGAATGCCAGCGTGTGATGATCGCCCGTGCATTGGCACAATCCACTCCCATTATCCTGCTGGACGAACCGACCTCATTTCTTGATATGCCCAACCGTTACGAGCTATGCACACTCCTTGCACGGCTCGCCCACGATGAAGGAAAGTGTATCCTATTCTCTACTCACGAACTGGACATAGCCTTGTCACTCACTGATGCAATAGCTCTTATCGATTCTCCACGACTATTATGTATGACGACGGAGAAAATGCGTCAGAGCGGCTGTATAGAGCGGCTTTTTCAAAACAGCCGGATATTGTTCGATGTTACAACAAACACTATAAAAGTAAAAAACAGTCCTATATAACTGAACGATTTTATATAGAACCAACATAAGGGGGAACAAGCTCATTTTATACTTCCAGAACGAGGAATGCTTTTACCAATACCGACCTTGCCGTGCAACACAGCTTTCCTTTCGATCACGATACAACACTGGACGATAACCTGCAAAAGGTAAACGAAAAGCTGGAGGGTATGGAAGAATACCAGGCCGAAGTGCAAGAGGAAAGCTACATCAGCGGTCTGCACCGATAACGGAAACGAATGTGAGGTGACTTCACTTCAACGCCACCTCACATTCTTATACATTACATTAAGACAACAGTTTGTCAATCATTGACTGTAGCTGTGACATATCGCAATATTGATTGATACCACCGGTATAATCCTTTGCGTGCCGGGCGGTCCGTATCAGGAACGAATCAAGTTCTATCTTTACCATATCATTCATCCGCATATTCGAAAAATGGTGTATGTATACGAATTTACCGTTACGTTCAATAAAGCAACTTGTAAAGTAATGTCCCTTATTCTCGGACACGACGACCGCATTCACCGCTTCTGCATATTTGGAAATTTCATGCAGCAATGCCGTTTGGAAATTGCGATATTCTTTTGAAACACAAGTCCCTGCGTCCTCCCCAGCCTTGGGGTTGCTATATGCACCTTACAAAGCACGCCTTATGAGGGCAAGCACAATATGGCAGGCGGAGTGAGATACACGCTTTTTTATGTACAACGGATATTTTATACCTCCGGGGACTGTTTACGGCATTCGTCCATCAAGAACTGTTCCAACTGCCGGCGATCCGGCAACTGCAACTGATAGGTCGATACGAAAAGCCGGTTATCCATGTTGCCGAGGGCGTATTCCACCATCTTCTTTCCCTTGCGGGTGCAAAGCAGGATTCCCACCGGAGGGTTGTCGCCTGGCTGCATTTCATGCTCGGCATAATAGCTGACATAGGCATTCAACTGTCCTATGTGTTCGTGGCGGAACTCGTCGTTTTTCAACTCCACAATGACGTTGCAGTGAAGCAACCGGTTGTAGAAAACGAGGTCTGCAAAATAATACTCCCCGTCTATGACGATGCGTTTCTGACGCGCCTCGAAACAGAAGCCTTTCCCCAATTCCAGCAGGAACTCCTGCAAATGCGCAATCAAGGCTTCCTCTATGTCGCTTTCCGTAAGGACATCCTTGGCTTGGAGACCGAGAAACTCGAACGTATAGGGGTCGCGTATCTGAAGAAGCGGGGTATGCCGCTCCGCCCGGCTGTCTGCAAGCATCATCGCTTTCATCTTATCCTCCGACAGCCCGACGCGGACATGGAGATTGGAGACAATCTGGCGGCGCAGTTCGCGCACGCTCCACGTCCCCCGGATACATTCCGTTTCGTAGAAAAAGCGTACCAGCGGGTCGTCCACCGTGAGCAATTCCCGGATATGCGAAAAGGAAAGCGCCGAAACCAGCTTTTCCGCCGGTGTACCGAATGCTTCGGGCAGCTTGTCCGCATACTTCCCGCCAACGGCAGGACTATGAAGCCGACACAATTTGTGCGACAGTGTCGCACAAATTGCCGTTGCCGGAGAATTATGCGACGGTGTCGCATAATTCGCGGAAACCAGCGTACCGACATGGGGATAATCCCTGTAAAACAGTCGAGAGAGCTGGAAAAGAGTGACATTCAACCCTTTCTGCCCGATATGCTGTTCCAGACTTTTCAGCAGCCTGTCGCCGTATTTGGCCCTGTCGCTGCCGTTCTGTTCGTATTCAACGATATAACACCCGATGATCCAATTCCGCAACGTGATTGCCTGATTGATGGTCTTGACCGCCAATCCCCGCATCGAATCGTCAACGGTCATGATATTTTGAGCCAACTGCTCAAAGGTCATGCTTTGCACCGAATTTGCCGTTTGTTCCATATCTACCTGTAAATCGGGAGCAAAAATACAAAAAATGCGGAAGATACAGGGTGTTTTCGTCAGGTTGTTTATCCCGGCATCGGGATTTTCCGTACATACCGTGGAAACGAACGCAAAGGCACGCCTGTCTTGCATGGTTCATCAAGGAGAGAATGGCACGGAAACGGATATTCATTAACCATAACGGAGCGAACGGATAAAGAAGAAAGGCGGCGCATCCGGAAAGAAACGGAGTGCCGGGACGGGGCGAATGATGCGAAATAAGGGGAGGGAAAATCGCTTGTATCAATATACACCTGTCCATGCTTCAGCCCGTTTCCGTTTCATAAAAAAACGGCGACCATGTTTCCGATGGCCGCCATCTGGCTGTATGGTTTCGGGGTCCCGTCAGAAGGCAAGAACGGGGCGTACAATATGATTATCGAGTGTCTTATCGCTGGTCATAAATGTTATGTAATTACTGCTCAAAACATAATGTGCGCTCTTGTTAGTATTATATTCCGATGAAGTCCGATGATAACCGTACGAAAATTCATCTTTCCCCTCCGAGGGAATTTTTTCCATCCACTTGTTCAGTGTAGTAAGAAGGTTTACCTGCCTAAAATCATGCTCATCTGCTATATCAACTTGTGAAGTCTGCCACTCCGTTTCTGCCATTTGTTGACAATCGCCCAGATTCTGATAAATATCCCACACCTGTCCGGCCGCAGGCAGGTACCAGCCCGTAGTCTTATTGCCGATGGGTATGGGGCAGGTTTTCCCGTGCTCGTCCGCCGCCTTGAAAGCGGGGAAATTATCGAAACCATTGTAATTCTCCTTGATATAGGTGTGATTATAGAAACCGCTAATATTGTTGTAACAGTCCTCCAGCGTCGTGCAGTCAGCCAGTCCCGTTTCATTCTGATTGTTAGACCATATAGCACTCTCTGCTTTCTTTACAGATACGACCAGCCTGTGCATGGCTTCCCGTCCCCCGAAGAAATCCGTCTCGGCAGAACCGAAGCGGCGTTTGTCGGTCTGGAACACGATACCGGAAGGTTCGTCGTCATCGGCAAGCTCTTCTACCTCGTGAGGCACGAGATACCAATCCGAGAGGTTTGCGGTCGGACAGAACAGGTCGCCGATGCGCACGATTTCGAGATAGTGGTAGTCTCCCTCTACCTCCTTCAGCCCGCCGTCCACCTTGCAGAGAGTGTAACAGCCCGCTTTCAGGTCATCCGCGCAGATTGCCACCTCGTAGTTGTGTACCACCTCGTCGGCCTTGTCCATATACTCGCCGTTTTGCGTATAGCCCTTATCCGGGCGGACGATGTAGCGGAGGCGGTAGTGGTAGTCGGCACTGCCTTCGCCTACGGGGTGGTCTTCGGGACGGTAAGGTTGGTCATTCCCCTCGAATTGTGCCTCCACACCGTCCAAGAAATAGAAGTCGCACTTCGTCGTTTTGGAATTGTAGCTCGTGATGTGGTAGAGCGTGCCGGGCATCTCTATGACCGCCAGCGCCATGCAGTGCTTCATGGTGAAATTCACCGCGACAGAATGCGCTTCCTTATCGACTGTCTCCACCACGCCTTTCGCCACCATGAGGTCGCTCGCCGTATAGTCGGCATATCTGCTCTGGTCTTCTTTCGGCTTCCACTCGTCGATGAGCGGCTTGAAAAAGTCCTCTGCTGTCTCCGCATAGACATCGACCTTGTTATGTGCGTCATTCTGAAAGGGGTAATACAGGAAATACTTCGTTTCCGGGGTGTGCATGAGCGTTTGCCCCTGTACGTCCCATGTGACTGTACCGTCGTCGTTCTTCTCTGCTGTCACTTTTATGTTCTGTATCCAGATTCTTCCCTCGGCATTGACGGCAAACAATCCGGCAGCATCCCCTTCGGTAAACTCGGTGGCATAGCCTTTTTCCACGGCGCGTGTCTGCGGCTCTCCGGACGACTGGTAGCCACCGTCCGTCACGGTGACGACAAGGCGTGTGCCGTCGGCAGGGTAAGCACCGTTATCCAACATATCCTCTTGGCTGCACGAGAAGGCGAGCAGCAATGCGGCGAGCAGCGTCCCGGCTATGCCGCACCGTGCCGCTTTCTTATCGGTTGTATATCGCTTGTCTGTTTTCATCGTTTTATGTTATTTCTTGATGTTCATACTTTGCGCCCGCTCAGAAGGCGAGGACGGGGCGGACATATTGTGCGGATAATCCCTTTTGATGGAAATATAATATCTTCGTAGAATTTTTGTTTTCTAAATCCCATGAAATAGCATAGCCTGCATTGCTTTCCGAAGATGTCCATATAGCCTTATCGTCGTTTTCCGGATTGAAGATGTCTGCATCCTCAATTCCCGACAGCCAACTGTTCAGGCGTGCCTTTTCCTCAACCGAAATCGAGATTGCGTCGTTGCCGACAAACTGTTCCGAGGTTTGCAGACTTTCATCCGCCAGACTCTTGATGTTTCCCAAGTTCTGGAACACATCCCACAACTGTCCGGCGGCGGGCAGATACCAGCCCGTTGTCTTCGCATCCTTAGTCAAGGCGCCGTATTGGTGCTCGGTGGCTTCCTTGAATGCGGGGTAGTCGCTGAAACCGTGTGTATCCTCGATGTGTCGGCTGTTGGCCAGCCCGCTTATATCCTTGTAGCAAAGGGACGGTCTGTTGGTTTTTGGCAGCCCGCTTTCAGGGGATTCATCGTCATTGTACCACTTGACGGAAGATGCGTTTTTCACCGCCACCACCAGCCCGCGCGGTTCGCGCCCGTACTGCCGCAATAAGGTATCCCGTTCCGCCTTGCCGAAACGGTCAGGGTGGTCTCTGAAAGTGGCGTACACGATGCCTACCACGGTCTTGCTTGCAACCGGCGTGGGTTTCGGACTGGCAATCACATACTCGCCGTCCTCTTTGATCCAACGCAGCCCGCCGTCGGAATAAGTACCGTCCGAATAGAAATAGTCGCCTATTTTCAACCGCTCCGGCAAGTAGGCAGGTTCGCCCTCTTCGTCAACTTCTTTATGCTTATTCCAAGCTGTGACATCCACGGATTCTATTATCAGTCTGTCTTCGACGATTTTTATCGTGTACGTCACATGCTCGCCCGGTTGCCATGCCTCCCTGTCCGAGAGGGAGGCGGTCAAGGTATGCCACTCAAACTGCTGGTCCTTGAAAGTCACTTCAAGTTCGGCATTTGCCAAATCCTGCGGCAGCAGCATGAAGGTCTGCGCCTCGGTCGTGATGGGCTTGTCTTCTTTTCCATTCGCAGAGATTGTGACGTTCGGGTCCAGCGAAAGCGAATAGGTGCTGTTCGGCTCGCTATAGTCTGTCCACTGAACTGTTCCCGTACCGTCGGATTGATACACCGCCTTGCCATACAACCCTTTCAGCGCGATGCGGGAAAATTTTGCATATGCCATCCCCTTACTCCCGACAAAGCTCACGGCGGTCAGCGCGTGGTGGAATGCCAAGTTCACCGTGCCGTCTTCCGTACCCCCCTTGAGGGTGGCGGGTACGGCGAAGCACAGGTCGGACTGCTGCGCCACGTCTTGCGGCACTTCATACTCATAATTCGGTGCGCCGATTGTACCCCGTTCGGGCAGGGTCAGCCCTTCAGCCCCGTAGGGCGCATAGGCGAGGAAAGTCACGTTCTGCCCTTTGCCCGGCACGAAATAGGTGTCCTTGGTGGTATAGTTCGTCCCGTCCTCTGTCGAGGCTTCGATGTTGAACATAAACTTAGGGGCTACATCCGTCCAATTCTCTTCACCGAGATGGGAATAGCCGAACACGCCGAAAGCGTCGTGAAACTTATTTTCGGTGACGGGCGTGGCGCGTGTCATCGCACGTTCAGCGTCCGCCTCTCCCTGCTGCGAGACACTGAATCGCAGCTCATTCCCCGCAGAGGGGAAGCCGTCGTACTCCTTCGTGCAGGATACCAGCAGCGCACCTGCTGCCGCGAACACCGCCACCCGGCGGAGCATTCCGGCAAATGGCAGTTCTTTCATTCGTTTCCTCATATTGCTGTATCTTTATTTGTTTCTCTTTGCCTCCCGCTGCGGGAAGTCTTCGTGACCGGGAGGGGACATTCAACCCCGCCCGGCCTGTGTGTCAGTCCGTCTACGATAGGGTAACGGACAAAAAGTCGTTAATCGTCTGTGTCATCCTTATCCGCATCCCAAGACAGGTCGGGGGTCTGATCTTTATCTATCCACTTTGCCACTTCGACCGTGAACTTAATCGGGCCGCCGAGGATCGGATCAACCGGTTCGTTCGGTTCGGGATTTTCCGGGTCAGGTTCGGGCTTTCCCGCACCCTCGGAGAAGTCGAGCGTATAGATGTACTTGTTGCCCATCTCCCACTTCGTGCCGATGCCCACAGCTACCCACGCATACTCCTCGGTGCCGTCGTCTTTTTTGGGATGAACCTGCGCACCGTCCTTGGTCTCAACATTCACCAGCACGGCGAGGTATGCGCCGCTGTTGGTATTGCCCGCCGTACCGTCCCATGCGGTCAGTTGCTGCGGAATCAGCATGGCGTTGCCGTTGGCCTTTGAATTTTCCTTATCCATAATGGTTACAGCTTCCTCACCCAACGTGATCTCAGTATCGTACTGTACCGTATAGATGGCTTTATCATCGGAAAGGTTCGACCATGCGTTTTCCTTTTCTGTAGCTGTTTCTGATACCGCCTTGTCGAAGTTGAGGTTGCCCTGCTTCTTGATATAGGCAATCTTCACGCCCTTGACCTTGTAGACATAGCCCTTGTTGTCGTTCTTTGCCTTGATTTCAATCTGCGAGAGCATGTGCTTGAAGTCGAGCTTCACGCCGTTTGCCTCGTTCGTTGATTTCTTGCCGGTAGCGGTGGCGTAGATAAGGTCTACTTGTTCTGCGATGTTATCTTTCGGCGAAAAACTGGTCAGCGTGTTGTTGTTATCGTCCAAAGCGAGTGTCATTGTACCGCTGATCCCGGTTGTCGGGGCATAGGCACGGAACGTCAGTTGGGTGTCATCGCCCGGCCAGTAGTAGAGCGGGTCGGAAATGTAAGCCTCGCCCTGCTTTCCCGTGAACTTCGCTTCCTTGAAATACGTCGCCCCTGTCGGGTCGAATGCCGACACGTTAAACTCCTCAATGTTGTTGGTCGTGATTTCGGCACCGCGCGTGAGGTTGTCCGCCGATGTGCGGAAGCCGATGCCCTTGCCCTCGTTGATACCGATCGTCTCGTCCTGCGAGCACGATGCCATGGCTATTGCCGCCACGGCCAGAAAGAAAATCTGCTTTTTCATACACTTTGAAAATTAAATTAAAAAATCGGGTTACTTATATTCTGGTTGTACGGTATGCGTTATCCCGTACATGTTTCATCACGTGCCGCATGCCTACATGGTGATTTCCTCGTCCACGGGCTTCCACTCCTCCACGTCGGGCTGGAAACCGCCGCCGTTGGTGATGGGCTTGGGGAACTTGAAACCGTCCACCACGATATGCACGTTGCGCCTGTCCTCCGCCTTGTCCACCTGCTCCGTAACGTCCACCGAGCCGTAGTAACCGTTGCCGTCCTCCATCCATGCGTAGATGGTGAGGATGTGCCGCTCGTCGTTCCCGTCGTGGTGTCCGAAGGTGTGGAACTCGCCCGAAATGGCCGATACCCCGTCGGAATGCGCTTCGAGCGGCAGCGTCACGCGCTCGTCCCGCAGCTTCTCCTCGGCGCAGAACACCGAGCCGGACATACCGGAGATGGCGGCGCTGACCTGCTTCACGTATTTAAGGTTCTCCACGTTGATAATTTCGTAGGTGTAGGTGCATACCTGCTCGTGGGGCATCAGGGTGAAGAGCTTCTCATCGTTGGCGATGACGGTCTCCTCGGTCTCCCCGTCGCGCGTGAAGCGGTATTCGATGCCGTCCTCCGTGATTTCCACGTCCATGGCGTTGTCGCCCCACATCTTGTCGGGGGTGATGACTACAGACTCGTCCTCCGTACCCTCGGCACGGGGAGCGGAAGAGCTTCCCGCACGACCCTGCACCGGCTCGAAAAGGCCGGCCTCGCGGGTGTAACACTCGTGCGAGCGGAACATCTCGATGCCCCGGAAACGCACCCGCTCGTAGTCGTTGTTGTAATACAATACGTGGTAGCGTCCCACGGGAATTTCGACCTTGCCGCCCTTCATGCCGCGCAGGTTGATTTGGATAGGCTCGTCATTGCTGCGTCCGTCTATCGGATAGAACCACAGGCACATGCCCTCCACCTCGTTGTTCTGCTCCGCATCGGGGGCGTAGTTCCAGTCGAACAGCACCTCTATATGGGTGGTGTGCGGGTGCTCGTAGCACAGGTCCTTATGTTCGCAGGCGGTCATTGCGAGGAGAACTGCGACTGCTGCCGTGTAGAATATCCTTTTCATCTGTCACCTCCTTTCCGCTTGTTGGTGTTGCCGCGTCCGATGAGCCACACGAGCGAGATTTCCGCTTTCGTGGGCCCGAACCAGTGGCGTTGCCTGGTCGCCTGCCATACGTAGTGGCCGTCGATAGGTTTGTATTCCTTGTACTCGCCGCCTAAATAGCCGATACCTATGCCGAATTCGAGATTCAGCCGCTTGGCAATCGGGAGCGAGTAACCATATTCTATACCTGCATGGTAGCTCCATTTGTCGCCCAAATATCCCTTGCCTCCCAACTCGAAGTCGTAGGTGACGATGCCGCCGTACAAGCCGAGGTGGTGGCCCGTGAGCGGCTTCTCCTTGGCTTTCTTGCCGAAGTATTTCCGAACATTGAGGTCGCCGCCGTAGACACGCCAGTAGTTGTGGCGGCGGTCGTTGTGCCACCATGCGTACATCCAGTTGCCGCCTACCGTCCAGCCCTTGCCCAAGTAGAACTCGACGCCGATATTCGGTACGAGCGCGGCATCATAAAGCATGTTGGTCTTGACGGCCATGTAGAAAGGCTTTTTCGGGGTTTCCACGGGTACTTCTATATAGACCGTATCGCGCAGCCATACCGTATCCCTGATAATGATGGTGTCCCTGATTACGGGAGGCTCGATGCGCCTGTAATGGAAGTGTACCTGCGAGGTGCGCAGCTTGGGGAAGAGGTTGCGGTACATGTAATGATAAGGCATGCCGCCCCGCAGGCGTGTCAGACGACCCAACGGGTCTGTGGAACCGTCATCCTCCTGCCCGCAGATTTCCCGCAGCAACGCCAGTGTCTCTTCTTGATAAGGCACTTCGGGCGTGGCCTCGACCAGCCGGAGCAGCCCTTTCCAGTTCCTACCCACCAGCTCGGCGGTCATCACCGAATCGGGCAGCGACACATAGCGGGAAAGGTAGTCGAACAACGCTTTTGCACGCTGCTCGGACAGCTCATTGTTTCTTGCCACGCCGCCTTCGGGCGAAGCCCCGCCGACGAACACGATGCGGTCGATACTCAAGGTGTCGCCGCGTTTTTCCCATAACCGTTTCAGTATGCTCTCCAAGGCGTTGCGGTTGTCCCCGAAGGACATGTCGAGTTCCGAATGTCCCTGCCGGAAATAGACCCGCACGGAATCGCACGCCTCCTGAGCCGCCGCCATTCCGCCGTAGAGCAATAAAAATATAAACAGCAACCGTTTCATATTCCGAATTATTTTTATACCTTTGTTTTCACTTTTTTGCAGGGATTGTCGGCACGGAACACGGAACGGCAAGTCCTGCAATCCTTTTAATACAGCTTAATACAGCGAATATCAGACACTTCATACCTTTCTGTGCCTGATTATTCGTTGGTTAAATCGTTCCTATAATAAATAACTGGAAAAATGGTGGGTATTTTTCGGATATGGCGTGGATTTTCCAGCCCGGACAAACGCCTGAACCACACATTTTTTGCCATTTTTATTTGCACTTTCTTGCATGAAAACGCAGATTTCCGTACCTTTGCGGCAGAAAACCAACGATTTATCCAACGATAAAAAAGGTTATCCTCGTTTCAATGTTGTCCTGCCGGAACACGGCTCATGAGGACCACATTTTCAGACATTCGCGATAGTCCATACCGTCGATAGTCAGTTCGTCCAACACCCAATCGTATTCCACTTCCGGCATATCGGAATAGGGAAAATACACGAGATAACCAAACTGGCCTTCCGGGCAGATCATCGGAGATACTCTGATTTCACGGCCTAAATAGATTTTCGATGTGAGGTATTCGAGCCAGTCGAAGCGTCCTGCGATGATGTCGCTACAAAGTTGTCTGATGATTTCTGCATCTGTCATTGTCTTTTCCATTTGTCTGTGTCTCCTTTCAGTGTAATTTTAATGGGCTATGTTGTAATAGATTTCAGGTTCGCTCGATACGTTGTAAATGCAACTGCCGCAACGTACCAGAAGGGCGTCTTTGCCGTAGTAAAGCCGCTTCATGCCGGTAATGTTTCCCGTGCGGTGAAAGTTGGGAAAGCGGCTTATTCCTGCCCTTTCCGCATCTTTTGTGTAAAGTGTTTTCATTCTCATGCTATTGCTTTTTTTAATGTTTCATACAGGGTTTCTATCATTTTTTCGGCTTCTTCCATGTCGCTTACTATGTCCTTGATATGATACGGCGCACCGTTCTTGCCGTGTCCGTCCGTGCCTATCCACAGGTGGGCTTCATAGTCAGGGGCGAAACCTTCGTAATACTCTTCAATTCCGTCAATAAGGCTATCGGTGTCATTGCCTTTCATTTCAACCGAGAAACCGAAATCCTGCCCATAGGGTGTGTATTGCTGAAAATCGAACACCACGAGGTTCGGTTTGTCGGTATCGGTTCTTACTTGCCAGCCTAATTTTTCGGCTATAGCGGTAATTTGTGGAAAATCCACTCAAAGTAGTCCCCTTAATTCACAGTAATTTGACCCCTGTTAAATTTTCCCATTCTCCCTTCTGTTTATTCTTGTTTTCTTCGTATTCTTCCTGTCCGTTATGCCGGGTTCTACATTAAATTTCGTTTACAAATATATCATTTATTTTTTACTTTTACATTTCCGCAGCGACTCCCCGAAGAGTTCAATGCGTATGGCCTGATGCACAATTCTGTCCAGAACGGCATCGGCAATCGTCTTTTCTCCAATAACGTCATACCAGTCTTTTACCGGTACCTGTGATGTTATGATGGTAGATTTTTTACCATGCCTGTCCTCTATGATATCCATCAGATTCATCCGCCCCTGGGAATCGAAAGGTTGTATACCAAAATCATCCAGTATAAGCATATCCAACCTTTCGATTTTCTTGAGTTCTTGCAGGATTGTACCTTTTGCCTTGGCAACCTTAAGCATCCCCATAAGTCTGGATGTATTGGCATATAACACTTTATATCCTTTTTGGCAAGCCTGGAAGCCAAAAGCTGTTGCCAGATAACTTTTACCTGTTCCGGCGCTTCCGGTAATAAACAGGTCTTTGCGCTCTCTGACAAAAGTCAGGTCGGCCAAACGCAGGGTAAGGTTCTTGTCCAGCCCCCTTTCCACCGAGAAGTCTATTTCTTCAATGGTGGCCTTGTATCTGAAGGAGGCCTGACGGATAGCCCTCTCTACCGCACGGTTTCTGCGGTCATCCCATTCACTTGAAACCAGCCATGAGACGAACTGGTCGGTAGTCATACTCTCTGTCCGATGTGTTTCCAAACTTGTTTTAAAGGCATAATACATACCTTTAAGGTTCATTCCTAACATCTTTTCCAATGTATCCTGATTCATTTCCATATTGCATCTGGTTGGTTTATTGATAATATTCTTTTCCTCTGATATTCTCATGGGAAGGCATCTCCGTTTCTTGCCCGGCACTGTCTTCCAACGGGAACTCATCCTGCCGGTTGTTAAGGATGCGCTCAATGATGGGGTAATTGTACAGACCGTAACTTGTAGCCCAACGACAGGCATTGGTCAGTCGGGTGTTGCCGACCCTGCGTGCGAAGCTAAGAATGCCCTGGCACGATTTATAGGCTTGCTCCGGATGTTTTTTCTCTTCCATCACCCGACGGATATATGCCTCCACGTCCGGATGGATAGCTGCCGCCTCATGTATAAATTTGTCCGGGTTCCATTCCGTGATATAGCGATGGTGTGAAGCCAGATGCTCTTCCAGGGTCGTGTACCGGCAACGGGCCCTGTTGCGGGTATGGGTGGCAATCAGCTCGTAGCCGTAATAGATGCATACCTGGCGTGAGGTATATGACAGGATGACTTTCTTGCCTATATAGCGGCAAGGCACGCTGTAGTAACGGGCATCTTCCCCCAGGCGGACATGGCCGTTTTTCATCACGGTAGCCCTGTAACGATGCCTGAGTTCAAAGCGGATGGGATTTAGTTTGCGCAGGGAATCACGTTCTATCTCCTCGAACTGTTCCCGCCGACTGTATTTGCGGCCTGTGAGCGGAGTGTTGTTATGGAGTTCCAATGCCACGCGGATAGCCGCGTTCAGTGAATCCAGGTCATAAAACTCGCGTTCCTGTATCTTGGGATAGATACTGCGGTAAATCAGTTTAACGGCACCTTCCACCAGCGCCTTGTCACGTGGCTTGTAAGCCCTGGCGGGGATTACGGTACAGCCGTAATGTTCGGCAAAAGCGGCAAAGTCTTCATTCAGGATAGCCTCGTATTTACTGCTCTTGGTAACGGCAGACTTGAGATTATCCGGGATGATGGCGGAGGGAACTCCCTGGTAGTATAACAGGGCGTTTTCCGAAGCACGGATCAAGTCCTCTTTTTTCTGGCTCATGACAGCTTCCACATAGGTTAACTGGCTGCAAGGAAGAATCGCGACAAAAAACTCCACAGGAATGATTTCTCCCGTATCAAGGTCGATGATGGAAAGTTTGTCGCCGGCGAAGTCTATGAACATTTTATCACCGGCTTTATGCTCAAGATGCATGATGGGACGGCTGCAGGCTATATATTGCTGAATCAGAATATAGAAGCGGGTGCGTCCGTAGCCATCCGGATGGGAAGAAAGGTACTCGCGATGCAATGCCTCGCGGGTAACACCTTTCTTCTTAAGCCGCTTGCAATACTCGGGTAACAACGACTTTAGTTCTCCCAGCCGTTCACTTTCCGTCTTTACTCTGCTCTTTTCGTGGAATAACTTTGAGAGTTCCTGGTCCGGCAGGGACAACATCTGCTCATAATCCAAACCGCTACGTTGAAATACTTGCAAGTATTTCTTGACCGTGTTGCGAGAGACGCTTAACATACTGCTGATACTTTTGGTCCCATGACCCTGGGAGTAACAGCGTAACACTTGACGAATCTTTTCCATTCCTAATTGTTTATTGGGCATAAATGACTTTTATTTGTTCTTAACAAACAAAATAGAATTATAGACCGGATAAACAAAAATCAAACTCACTTTTGGGGGATCATTTTAAAGTGAATTTAAGGGATCACTTTCGAGTGAATTTAGGGGATCACTTTAAAGTGGACGGAAGGGGGCAAATATGAGTGAATTTTCCATATATGTCTGTTTTACTGTAATTTTGCGGTATAATTTAAAATTGAGAACGCAATGAAGAAAAGATTGATTGGAAATCTCGAAGTTTCCGAAATAGGAATGGGCTGCATGGGATTCTCCCACGGCTATGGCAAAGTACCCGAAGAGGGGTACGCTCTCGACGCAATACGGAAAGCGTATGAAACGGGCTGCACGTTCTTCGATACGGCAGAGGTGTATGGCGATGTCATGTTCTATCCGGGGCATAACGAGCAGTTGGTAGGAAAAGCAATCTCCGGTTTCCGCAAAGATGTCGTGCTGGCTACCAAACTGTTCATCTACTCCGAAGAGCTGTGCGGCGGGAAAAGCGTCTGCGAAGCAGTACGCACGCATTTGGAGAAATCACTGGCCAACCTGAATACGGACTATATCGACCTTTATTACCTGCATCGCATCAACGCGGAGATTCCCCTTGAAGAGGTGGCCGAAGCCATGGGAGGGCTCATCAAGAAAGGAGTTATCCGTGCGTGGGGACTGTCACAGGTAGGTGTCGAGACATTGGCCAAGGCACATGCCATCACGCCTGTCGCCGCCGTGCAGAATCTCTATTCCATGTTGGAGCGCGACTGTGAAAAGGAGATATTCTCTTATTGCATGGAACACGGTATCGGCGTCGTGCCGTTCTCCCCAATAGCCAGCGGGTTTCTTTCGGGAAAGATCCATGCCGACACGCAGTTTGAAGCCGTGGACGATGTACGGAATTTCGTTCCCCAGCTGAAAAAAGAGAATATCGAAGCAAACCTGCCCATATTGGACATCCTCCATGAATATGCAGACAAGAAAGGCGCCACGCCCGCCCAGATTTCACTGGCATGGATGCTCCACAAATATCCCAATGTCGTGCCTATTCCCGGCTCGAAGAATCAAGAGCGCATCCTTGAAAACCTCGGCGCGGCAAATGTGGAACTGACCGACGAGGAGTTCCGAATGCTGGAGGCGGCCTTGAACGCCTGTCCGGTGCACGGCCATCGCGGACATGTGGAGACCGTACAAGGTGATTTCGGGAGCAACTGGAAAAAGAAAGAGGATTGAAAGGAGATACGGACTATGAAAGAAGTAAGACTGAACAACGGGGTGATGATGCCGGCCATCGGTTTCGGCGTGTTTCAAATCCCCGAAAACGAAACGGAACGTGCTGTAAGCGACGCCCTCGAAACGGGCTACCGCCTGATAGACACGGCGGCTGCTTATTTCAATGAAGAACAGGTAGGCAATGCCATCCGCCACAGCGGACTGAAGCGAGAGGACTTGTTCGTTACCACCAAACTGTGGGTACAAGACTACGAATACGATAATGCCCTCCGGGCTTTTGACCTCTCGATGAAAAAACTCGGACTGGACTATCTTGACCTTTATCTGCTGCACAAGCCCTACGGTAACTATTACGCTGCTTGGAGAGCCTGCGAGCGGCTATACAAGGAGGGGCGTATCCGCGCCATCGGAGTAACCAGTTTCTCCAATGAACGCCTGCAAGACCTTTTCCTGCACAATGAGGTGAAGCCTGCCGTCAATCAAATAGAAACGCATCCGTTTTTCCAGCAGCAGGCTGCCAATGCGTTCTTGCAGAAAGAGGCCATCCAGCATGAGGCGTGGGCACCGTTTGCCGAAGGCAAGAACGATATTTTCAACCATCCGGTACTGAAAGAAATCGCACGGAAGCATGGCAAAAGCACGGGGCAGGTCATCTTGCGCTGGCTCAACCAGCGTAACGTGGTCGTTATCCCCAAGAGCGTGCGGAAAGAACGAATGGCGGAAAACCTCGATATTTTCGATTTTACCCTGACCGGAGAAGAGTTGCAGTCCATCGCCGCACTGGATACAGGTCGCAGCCCCATCTATGACGATATGGATTTGCCAACCGTTAAAAGCATAGGAACCCATAAAATACATGACTGACATGAAAACAATCACATTGAACAACGGTATCGAAATGCCAACATTGGGCTACGGAGTATTCCAAGTAAGCCCGAAAGAGTGCGAACGTTGCGTAACAGACGCCATACACACCGGCTACCGCCTGATAGACACGGCGCAGGCTTATTACAACGAGGAAGGCGTGGGCAACGCCATTGTCCGCCTCGGCGTGCCACGCGAGGAACTGTTTATCACCACCAAGGTGTGGATTTCCAATGCAGGTGAAGAGAAAGCGGCACGCAGCATAGACGAGTCGTTGCGCAAACTCCGTACTGACTATATAGACCTGCTGCTTGTTCACCAGCCTTTCGGCGATTATTACGGAACGTACAGGGCCATGCAAAAAGCCTATCAGGAAGGTAAAGTACGTGCTATCGGGTTGAGTAATTTCTACGGAGCCCGCTTCGTGGACTTGGCCGAGAACATGGAAGTGAAACCGGCTGTCCTGCAAGTGGAAGCGCACGTGTTTGCCCAACAGACTGCCATGCGGGAAACGATTGCGCCTTACGGTACACGTCTCATGGCATGGGGACCGCTCGCCCAAGGTGCGGACAATCTTTTCAAGGATGAAACCTTACGGGGTATCGGGGCTAAATACGGTAAGAGTAATGCACAAATTGCTCTGAAATTTTTAACGGACGAAGGTATCATCGCCATACCGAAGAGTGTGCACAAAGAACGAATGAAAGAGAATTTCGAAATTTTCGATTTCGAATTAACGGAAGAAGACAGAAAGGCAATCCACCGTCTGGACACCGGCAAGTTGAAAGTGGACCACAACGACCCTGTACTGGCAAAGTTCCTTTTGGATTACGACAAGAATTTCAATCCGGACAACTGATATGGCCTGCTTAAAGAATCCGGGATACGGCACATAACAAAGCAAGAGAGTACCGATATTTATCATCGGTACTCTCTTGCTTTCTATCTGTTTACGGACGAACCTTTGTTTTTTTCACATTTGCCGAAGAACAATTCCACCTTTGTATGTCGGTTGGCTTCCGTGGGGGCATAATCGGAAATACCGCCTTCGCCGGTCTTGGTCATCCTGTCGGGCGACAAACCCCGCTTGTTCAGCTCCGAGGCGATATAGTCGGCTCTCGAAGCACTCAAGGCATTGTTGATACCGACTGTTCCGGTCGCACTATCGGCCGCTCCCGTGACTTTAACTTTCAGACCGTATTTCTTTGCCACCCGTGCCAGTTCGTCGAGATTGACCAACTGGGAAGGGTCTGTCAGGTGCGACGTGCCGAGTTCGAAGAAAAAGAAGATGGGAGCACCGATACATTCCCGTCCGGACTGCATCAGCACGGCGTAGTCTGCCAAGGTGCTGTCGGGAAGATTCTTGAACTGTCCTGTTCCGAGGTCAAACACGCTGTCCTGCCTATGCTGCAGGCTGTCTGTCCGGCCATTCCCATTCGGGGCTTGTCCTTCCAATGGTGATTTTCCGTTCCAATGCTTGTTCTTCAACCTTGCCCGCAGGGAGTTCAGCCCGCTGTAATTGTTCCTCGGATAACCTTTGCGCCCGATAGCATCGTCATCATCGAAGAGATGGCTGTACGTGTCGAGCAATCCTTCGATTTCCAGTATCTTCTTCAGCTCGGCCAGCGTCCGGCTATCCTTGTCATGCTGTCCCGCGTAGCGGCTATTCTGTTCCGACAGTACATTGATATAATCGACGAGCTGCCGGTCGCGGCGGATATAGGGGCTTGGGTCTATGGCCCGTTTCCAGCCGACCTTGCCGATATGGAAAGAGAATCCGGCAGTGAATGAAAGCATGTGGTCGCCTAACCGATTCGCCTTGCCATACCCGTCGAAGTTTTGGAAGGTGGTCGTACCGGAGAGTTCCATGAGGGCGCTTACCCTTTTGGAAATGCGATACTGCCCTTGTATGCCGTAGGAGATTGCAAACGGGTTATGCCCGTTGGTCGCATGGTGCAGCAGTCCGATACCCGCAAAGGGTGCCAGATGCCAGCGCACCAGTTTCTGCCGGACATAGCTGCCGCCAAGCACATTCCACAGCAGATCCGCATGGAGATAATGGTACTCCTGCACGGCCAGCGTGCCGTCCTTGAACTGCAACCCGTTGTAATTTATGCGTGCACCTACCCACGGGGTAAACCACTTGCCGAAGGCAAGGCTGTACGAGGGTTTCAACCTCCCGAACAGGTCTTCGCAACCGAGCGGCGTGCCGAGAAAGGCTGTCGCACCTCCGGCGATACTGACAAACCAATTGCCGTTTCCCCGTGCCGGAACGACCACTCCGTCAAGGTATGAGGGCTGTAACGGCTGCAGCAGTTCTGTGTCATCGTAACGGTACGTGCGGTGTACAGTATCCCTTTCCGCGGGTTGTACATCCGCACGGGCTTGCAGCGAACAAAGCGCCGCAATAATGAAAATGATATTTTTCGTCATATTCTTATATCCTTAATTTGTTGTTTATCCGATTCTTTATTATAAATCTTGCCATTCAACGCTTGGGCTTCTTGCCGATGGAAGGGCGCATCATGCGGCTCGCCATCCTCATGCAGCGAAGCGCCCATGCCCGGTTGTCCTCGTCTTCATCACGTCCCCATTTGAGGTCGCTTCCGCCACCTCCTCCGCCACGTGTTTCGGCAAACGTGGTGGCATCATCGACCATACCGAGAAAGAGCATCGTGGCGCAGCGCATGACTTCCGCTCCCCGTTCCGCCACGGAACGCACGAGCGTGTCGTCGAAAAGTTGCCGTTCGGAAGGCTTCATCCGTGCCGACAGTTCCCTCCACTCATTGACTATATTTTCCAGCATGGCGTCCTTGAGCAGGCTGTCCACTTTGGAGTGGACATCACGGGAGTATTCGTAGGCTTCCTCCTTGAGCTGTTCCGTGCGTTCCTCAATGGTATCCATGTTTGCCTTGAGGTCGGAAAGCTGTCGGTCGGCGGTCTGCAGCTTCTCCTGTTTGTCTGCCAGTTTCCCTTGGATAGCGGCCAGTTCTTTTTCAAGTTTTTCTTTCTCGGCAGATAGGGTCAAAGCATCACCTTTCCGGGTATCCATATCATTTTCGAGTGCCGACAGTTGAGCCTCTTTTTCGCTCTTCTCCCTTTTCAAGTTTTCCACCATCGAGGTCAAGCCTTTGACTCTGCGCTCTGCCAGCCGAATGTCCGAATGGAGGGCGGACAGGACTTCCTGATGCCGGCCAATCTGTTGCTCAATGGTGGTACATTCTTCCGAGAGCATACGGCGGTATTCTTCCGTCGTCCTGTGCCGTGCGCCGGTCTCGGCGACGCTCCGGCCTCTCTCCATTCCCCACTTCGTGTTGACCTCGGCGAAAAAGTCCGTATGGAGCTGTTTCATCCTCGCGCTATATTCGAACTTGTCCTTTCCGGCGAATATCTCCTTGTACGCAAACCTCCCGTCCTTGATTGGCAGAAGCGTGCAATGCACGTGCGGGTTCAATTCGTCGAGGTGTACAATGAAGGCGGCTATATTCTGCTCGCCGTATCTGCCGCAAACGAATGCATAGACATCCTTCGCCCAACGTTCGATGTCGCTCTTCCTTTTGATGCGGGTATTGTCCGCACCTTTTTCAAAATCCACCTTCTGCGTGCCGAAAGCGAGTTCGTGCATCCGCTCCCGCGAACCGCCGAAAATGATGTTTACCACCGTGCGGTATTTCGGTTCAACCAGTCCCTCGTTGGGGTCTTTGATCCCGCGACGACCCAATATGTCCGCTATCCGTTCCGGGATATTGCGGCTCGTGTCGATGGGGCGAACCTTGCCTCCGGGCACAATCTCGAAGTTCAGATGTTTGCGGGTGGGGTCGTAGTTGCCCTTGCTCATGGCGTACTTCTCCGCCTCTTCGCTGCGATTACGCAGATGTTCGTTGCCTTGGGCGGCGGTGATCCCTTTCGACACCTGAACGTCGAGAACCTGTTTTGCATTTGCCATACTGTTTCCGTGTTGTTTCGGACAATTCTCCGTGTCCCAGCTTGCTGCTTGCATGGACACTTCTCCCTGCGACGTCAGTCAGCAGGGGTATTAGGCTCCCCCTTCCCTTTGTTCAGTGGCAGACGGGCAAGCCCGGATGCCTGCTATAACTGGAAGGATATTTGAACCTGAACCGGGGAGAATTGCCCGTGGTTATACAATCTCTGTCCGCGAATCCCCGTTCAGTTTTCCTCCTGCGCCTTCGCCAGAAGCGATAAAAAGGGTTTGCGAAGCGATTCAAGGCGTTCCGTCTCTTCGTCCGTACCGAAGCCTGTCCCGTCCGGTTTTCCGTCGATAACAAGCTCTGCAAGCTCTTTCGAGGCCTCGATGAACGCCGCCCATTCCCCGCCGAGGTCGAGCCGGAAGAACTGCACGAGCGGCGAGCCGTCGTCGAACCTCGATTTACGCAGAACCCGCCAGAGGGCGGCATGGGCAATACATTCCAAGACGGTCTCACACAGTCGTTCTTCCGACCGGACGGTCTGTGCCGATGCCGTGCCGGAATGACTGTCCGGACAGATACGACTGTCCCGTCCGGCTATATCCGTCAAGGTCTGGCGCATGATTTGTCCACATGACTTGCCCACATCGAAAGAGGTTGCTTTGCCGATTATCCAGTCGTACAATGCTTCCTGTATCCTTGTGGCAAAGTCCGCTTCTTCCTGTCCGCTGTCCGGCATGGCAGGCGTGCCGGTCCGCAGGGGCATGGTAATGACGACGCTTTTTGCCAGCCGGATGCGTTCCAACTGTCCGAGCGCTTCGAGCGTGTCCAGAAACGAGCGGACAGTAGCCCGATGCCAATGCCACTCCGATGCAAGGTCGGAAACGGTTACATGGCACTGGCAGGGAGAGAGGTCGTAGTCCTGCCTTCTTAAAAACGGGGAGACGAAACCTGCCAGCGATTTATCCAACAAATCGCAGTAGGCTTCCGTCCTCGTTTTCCGCTCGCCGACTTTTTCTTTCAAGTAGTCGAACACTTCCACGTTCGCCAGTATGGCGGCGGGCGCTTCATTTCTATTTCTCATTTTCATTCTGTTTTTGATGATTCATAATGTGCGGATAGTTTCAAGTTGCCATTATCCGCATTATCGTGGCAGCCTCGCGTGATGATACTATGATAACTGTCGGCTAATGCTCCGGGACATTCCAGCCATTCGAGGAATTTGCGTATGTCTGTCTTTTCGGACATGACCCTTGCCGACGGGTAGAACAGGGCAGCCAAAAGAACAAAGGCGATGGTTACGGCCATCGTGTACAGATGCGGCACGAAGCCGATGACCAATGCCAAGAGCGCAAACCAGACGAAACGTTTCGGCCGGTCGAGCAAACCGCGCATCCATCGGTCCGCCCGTCGGAAAGAGGCCCATGCGGCACACACGATGGTAGATGGCACGATACCGAACTCGCCGGGGTGTCCACTCGTATAGACATAATGAAAGAGGAGCAGTACGATAAGCAGCACATGGGCGTACAGCCTGCGGGCCTTTTCGCTCCACACCATTTTATCGTAGAATCTTGCCATGAAGCAACGCCTGCTTCTGTACAACAGTGCCGGAAGGACGACAGGCATTGCAAGAAATACAAATTGTAATATAATCCAGGTCATAACAGGTAATAGGGTTTTGAAGGTATATGAACGGGCCGTACCACGAGTTCCAATCGGACAATCCCGTGGGTGGCCAAGCGGATAATGTTCTCGGTGTCTTCGGCTGTCAGGGACGACGCGCCTTTCTTCATCCGGGATTTGAATGTGCCGTTCTGCTTACGATATGTAGCCAGTGCCGTGTCCAGATCATGCTCCGGAATCGTCCACGTCATGCCCTTTTCGTATGGTTCATGCGGTTTGTAGGCCCGCAGTACCAGCGTGCGGGTCACAAGGAAGTCGGTCCGGGTGTTTCTCGGAATGACGTGTTCCTTGTAGAAGTTGTCATCGGCCACTTCTATCCACGTGCGGTACGTGTCGATGCAGAAAACCATCTGGCGATATATCGTGTTTCGCATAGGGCCTGTTTTACATGAAATCCAACAACACGTCTTCCTGATTCTTTTTGTACTTGAAGCTGCCGTTCCCGGCGTGGAGTTTCAGGTCGAGACACAGGTCGCCGTACATCAGTTCCAGCGAATCGTAAATGGTCGCGATGATACGGTTTACCTTGCCGTCCGCGTCTGTCCGGGCGTTCATCTTGAACATCTGCCCGAAAGCGGGATTGGAGTAGGCACAGGTGCTATGACCGGATTTCTCCAGTCCGACCGGCACATGGTGGTAGAGTGTAATCAGCTCCATGTCGTCCTCGAATATGTCCATGACCTCCTCCAGATCATAGGGGTCCCGCAGCGGGAATGTGAGCAGAACATAGTCACCGTAGAACTGCGGCTCCTCCATCGTTGCCACATTGAGAAGCTGCGGCATTTGCAGGGGTACGAACGACATGAAGTCATCCAGAAAGTGTCGTAACATAATCATATATCGTTTATTTTGTGAATAGGCTTTTACAACGAGGCGATGAATATCTCCATGAGCATACCGGGCAGTTCGTCCAGCCGGTCGCCCTCCGACGGCAGGATTCTGCGCAGCTTCTCGAATGCGGCGGGCGTTTCTGCGGCCATCCTGTAAAGGGTTTCCTTATCTTCCGGGGACAATAGCGTCATACAGAGGCCGTCCAAGGAAGCGTAGGGCTGTAGAATCATCCAGACATAGGCTTGTGCCTGTTCGGGCGTTACGACCTTCCCACGGCGTATGTTGTCAAGACAGGCACGCACGTTCTGGATCAGCCGACGGTCGGTACGTAAGGCCATGTATATCGTGGCGTCCTTGTAAGTGATTTCTTTGCGTCCGGCAGCGAAAAACACTTCGGAACAGCACTTCTCCGTGTCACGGGTGATGTCGGCCATATTCGCTTCGCCAAGCTCGTGCAACCCGGACAGGAAAGCCCGAAAAGCGGCATCCTCCCTTTCGATGAATTTTTTGAGGTCGCCGTTCCCGTGTATTCTATTGTTCAGGGTTTCGGCAAGCACGTTACGATATGCTGACAGAATTTGCTCCTTGTTACCCCGACAGGCCGGACGTTTATCCAATTCTGCGAAAAACGGACGGATTTCTTCGGCGGAACGATGCAGTTCCACGTCTCCGGTATAGGGAGAGAAACGTTCTTTCAGAATCAGCACTTCTTTATAGGTGCGAGGTTTCGACATCGCCAACCGGGAAAGTTCCGCACGGACGGAATCGTGCAGCAGAATGTACTCCTCTCGTATGTCGGAATGTGCCCGATAGGCCGTGTCCCGGCGCATGGCTGCGGTCACGGAATCTTTCAGGGTCTGCCACTTCCCGATATATGCGGTCAAATCCTCAAAGGAAAGTTCTTTTTGCCCGCGTGTTTCGGACAGATACTCCCGGTACAGAGCGGCTGGAGTGGGTTGAGCTTCAACCAGTGATTTGCCGTTCGGACCATCGCACGATGTAAGTGTAAAAATGGCAATCGGAACGGCAGAAAGTCCAGCAATCGAGAGTACAATTTTTAAGTATTGATTTTTACAATTCATAGTTCATTTTGTATTTTACAGCACAAATCTAAGTATTCTTTTCAAGATGACAAGCGCCGAAAATTGTTTTATAAACTATTTTTAACATAGCACTTAATAGTTTGATTTTCAATGAAAATAAGTGAAAGAAACGAAGGGCACAGAAAGCCCTTCATATCATTTTCGTTCAAAGTATGGTTTAGTTTAAAATAAAACTCTTATATTTGTACTTATTCTTATAGAAGTGCACAATGATATGGCAAAAGTAGGTTACATATTCAAGGCGGATCGTTACGACGGATTCGAGGCTGATAAAGAGTGGATGCAGAAATACGGTTGTGTACAAGTGATAGAGGAACTTGTCGAAAACGAGGCTCTGCGCCCCAGATGGAAACAGCTTGTAGCGAATCTCGAAAGAGGTGACGAGATTGTCGTGGCCAAATTCAGCAACGCTCTCCGTGGGTCGCGCGAATTGTCCGCGTTTATTGAGTTGTGCCGAATCAAAGTGGTGCGTATCATTTCCATCCATGACCGGATCGACTCGCGGGGAAAACTGTTCCCCGAAACGACGGCAGCCGATGTACTGGATATGTTCGGGGCGCTTCCCGAAGAGGTGGCGGTATTGCGGTATTCGTCCGCACATGTCATGAATCTGCAACAGAAAGCGAAGGTCCCGAGAAAAACGATGAAGGCGATGGATAAGGCCGACCGGGAGAATACCATCGTTGATATGTATGTCAACGGTCATTCTTTCGAGGACATCATGGCGGTAAGCGGGTACAACAGTCGGAGTTCGGTGTTCAGTGTGCTCAACCGGCACGGGGTAAAGCTCAATAGGGGAAAATTCAAAGGACCGTTGGGCAAACGTAAACCGAAAGACGGGCAATGAGCCTTTGTACTCGCCGGATTAAAATGGAATATTTTTTGAGAATCAGGGCTATATGTTTTCTGTTCTCGTTGATTTTTAGTATCTTTATATTAACTTTAAGTAGTATAGAATATGGGAGAACTTATCGTTTTTATAGTGGTTTTCTATGTTATCGGAAAGATTCTGAAAGCTATATTCGGTGGTTTCAGCAAGAGTGATTACCATCATGACCGATAAATGGTGATCGGGTGTTTGCCTGCCTTGACTGCAGGATACGGATTTGTATGTTTTTTATGTTTCTCTCCTTTTATCGGCGGCTTTCCGATTGTTTGGTTCGTGCCGAAGGAACACCGTGAGATAAAGGTGGATTATCGTTTTCCGTAACATTATCAGGCTGGCAATCCAGACGACAAAGAGATATGTTATTATCTTTGCAACGGATTTTATAATAAAACAGTATGACAAAAGCAGATATTATTGCCCGGATCGCACAGGAGACCGGAATAGAAAAGTCGGTAGCGACAACTGTAGTAGAGGCATTCATGGAGAGTGTCAGGGAGTCGATGATTGCCGGGAACGAGGTGTTCCTGCGAGGATTCGGAAGTTTCATCATCAAACAAAGGGCAGAGAAAAAGGCTCGTAACATTTCAAAGAATACGACCATCGTGATTCCGGCTCACTCTGTTCCTGCGTTCAAGCCTGCAAAGACATTCTTAGATGCGGTAAAAGAGGGAAAATAAAGAAAGTATAAACGGTTTTCTTCATAGTGTGTCGGGAGACCGTTGTACAATGGTTATACAGGATAACACGATACCGCGACTGTCTTTTGCGGACGGTTGCGGTATTTATTTTGCCGTATGCTATAAAAAAGGAAGTGGCACAAAGAGCCGCCGATGAAAGCCGACTCTTTGTGTTCCCTTGCTTAATCCGTCACCTCGTAATAATAACTTAACTCGTCATCTTTCAGGTTCTCTACCGCATATTGACCTGCCTGTTCCCAAAGGGTATTGTAAAGTGTCGCAAATTCCGGTTTCGTTTCATAATACTGCCAGATTTTATGATTGAGTACCAATATCAGTTCCGTGAGGTATTTATAGTTATTTTTCCATTCCTCGAAAGCACGTTTGAAAGTGTCTTGTATAGCTGACAGACCGAATCGGTCCGCTATTGAGAAGTCCTCCCAAAAAGTTGTCTGTAATTCGTAACCGTTTTCTCGCATAAATTCTCTAAATGTCATACGCTTTAAATTTTAAGTTTGAACTATTTTTTGTTTTTCCCTTTGGTACGTAAGTATTCGATAAACTCCCTCGTATATTGGGTAACGTATGTTCATAATGTCGTTTATTCATTTTATCGTTCTATGATTTATTGTTACATCAATTCAACCCAAAGATGTGCGGGTTCTATAGTAATTGATATTATCCCTACTAATGGAGCGGATAAAAGGAAGTTTTTCCCCTTTGCCCCTTATTTTCCTGTGACAAATGTGATAAAGCGATATTTTTATCCCTACTTTCCCGCCATAATTGGTATAAAAGGGTATTCTTTCCCTTATTTTCCCTATTTATCGGGGATAATGAAGATAAAAACGGCACTTTATTCCCTATTTTCCCGTCTTGATTGGCATAAAACGGTAGTTTTCCCGTGTTTAGGCGAGATTTACGAAGGTATCAGGAGTCTTTCTTGGGAGATTCCGGTGACGTAACGGATAATATCTTGCCCTTGGATAACAGATTGTCAGGTAACAATTCGGCCAGATCCATCGAGTAGTCATCGTCATAATCATGTATATGTTCAAGGAAGTAGATCAGCCACGTGCGGAAGTCAGCCCCGGCAGCCTTGCAGCAGCCGAAGAACGAGTAGAGCACCGCCGCATCTTCAGCGGCATCATTATTGCCACAGAACAGGTAATTACGTCTGCCGCACGCGACAGGCCGCACTTTATTTTCTATCTCGTTATTATCCGGTCTGTAACGACCGTCCAGATGGTACCTGGAGAGTTTGTCGAACCTTCCGTATGTATATTTTATGGCTTTTCCGATCGGACTGTCTTTCATTACTTTGGGATATTCATTGACCAGCCATTTCTCGAAGCGCACAAGTATGGGATATGCAAGACGTGCCCTAAGTTCAGCCCTCTGTTCGTAAGTCAGGCGTTCATCGTCAGCCTTACGCTCCACGTCATAAAGCAACTGTATCTGTGCGAGCGCATAGTCGGCACGCTGCATGTCATTCTTTCTTGCCTCCCAAAAATGTCTGCGTGCATGGGCCCAACAGCCAAGAAGGATAATACCTTTCTTGGCGTCCAGCATCTCGTACCTTTCGTATCCGTCCGTCTGTATGGCTCCCCGGAACTTGCCGAAGAGTTTCAGCACCACCTTTCCACTTCGGGAACCCTTGTCATAGTAAAAGAACTGACGTCCGGTCATGACACTGCGCACAAGCCAGATATAACCTTTGACCGTCTTGTGTCTCTCGTCATTCATCACGGGGATTGTCGTTTCATCCGACTGTATGTAGTCAGTCTGCATCACCAGCTCCCATAATCGGAAGTAAAGGGGCCTTAGCAAATCCGCCACATCCTTGAACCAGTCGTTGACCGTTGACGCGGGGAGATGTACCCCCACACGTTTGAACTGTTCCAGTTGCCTGTGGAACGGTATGTGATCCACATATTTCCCTATCATCATGTCTGCCAGCAATGAGGCAGAGGCATAGCTCTTTGCTATTGGCATGACGGGAAGCGGGCCGGTCTTGAACTCGTTTGTACCCTTCCGTTTGGCTGTATGGCGCACTATCCTGCGGATATAGAACTTCTCGGGCTCGTGCATAAGGATCTCGGTCACTTCCTCTCCGGGAAGGAGCGTCCACTCTTCCGGATTATACCCTTCGGGATATATATGGACCACCTCACGCTCAAGATTCTCCGGAAGGGATTTTCTCGCAGGATGCTGCTTCCCCGCTTTTTTACGGGCGATGATCGCTTCTCTGGTAGCCTTCAACTCCTTTTCTGCTTCTTCTGCGGCTTCAGCCTCCTGGGGAAGCATGTCAAAGCCTTCAAAATCCAGCCAGCGGTCCTGGGCGTCAGGCTTTATGAACTTTTCCGCCTTCTTACCGTACAACTGCCGTTCAAGATAGGATACACGTTGCTCCAGACTGTTGATTTTTGCTTCCTTTTGGGCGATTATGGCATCCTTGTCAGACAATAAAGCCTCATACACCTCTTTGTCCGCAGCTTTAAGGGGCTGCGTGGACACCATCTCCTTCAACCGGCTGTTTTCTCTATACAGACAGTCGCATTTGTGCATGAGATCCTTTATCAGTAATTCCTTATCGGTTGGCATAATCGTTTAAATATGATGCTAAGATACTAAAAAACAGCCGGAATACGGCATTGTATATGTTATAATTTGTTACAACTACAACCCATGGAAACCACTCCTTTTATAACGCCTGACCTTGCTGCCGTCCATTCCTTGAACCATCATCACAAGGTCATTCCAGAAGGTTTCAATCGCTTTAATCCGACCTTCCTCCGTATTTATGACCGGCAGATGGAAGTGCCCATGTTCCAGCCTCATATGGTATATCACCAGACCACCATATTCCATATGGAGGATTTTCATACAGGTACAATTCGCATTGATAAAAATGAAAGCGTCACCGTCCCGTACATTCTTTCCCATCTGGTTGGTCACGATGCCGCTAAGCGTATAAAAACTCTTACGCATGTCTGTCGGATACGGGTAAAGATAATATCTGTTGGATTCATTCAAAGAAAACATAGGCTAACGGTTTGAATTCAAAAATATCAGGGTTTGCAATACCTCCGGTGACAAAGGGCTGTTCAAGCGGACTGTGACGCCATTGGGATAGGAGATCTCACATAGCGGCTGGGGAATTGGCGACGGGCTGACCGGAGGGGCAGACAGCAGGGATTTCTCCTTATGGGGAAGACTGACCTGGCCCTTACTGTTTACCTTTACCGGGATAAAGCCGCCTTTGCGCAACAGCTTGGAACGCCACTCGTAGAAACGTTTGGGACGAATACATTCATTCGAACAAAAATCCATAACTGACAGTCCGCTCGACTTGAAACGGGAATAAATAGATTCAAAATCTTCCATGGTCCATTGATGTGACATAACAATTGAGCTTTTTTACTTTGATTACAAAAGTAATATCACATTTTTAGAATGAAAGGGGGAGTCTATCGAATGCTTACTTTGGTACAATCTCGTACCGAGAGGCTGGTTATTTTTCTGCCACAGGATTGACGGTCAGTCCAGACAAGGAGGCAACGGGAAATACGCTCTCCAACGAAGTCGGAGAGGAAGATTTTCCGGTTGCAAGCGCCAGCGGTCCTTGCCGGGACTGGCAGCCGGCAATCGAACTTTGCAGAAAAAATAAGCGGGCTTTCGGCATGGAGTGTGTCTGGGGAACGGCTGTAAGGAGTAAAATGGGGAAGCTAAGGTGTTATAAGAGGATTGCTTTCCGGTTGGTTAGCCGGAGTACAATGGGGTACGGAATACGCTTCGATAAAAGGGAAAGAGTCATGAAGATATAAAAGGGTAATTCCGGCAAAAGGATTCAGGACACATCTATTGCCAATGTATCCCGAACCCGTACCGGTCATTATCTGTACCGAATGTTTAGGAGACCCACTCGTAACCTTCGTCCGTCAGTTCAAAATATTCGTCCATTCCCGGTTTCACAAAAAAAACATGAGATAAAAAAGGAACGAAGCCGATTATAAAAGGTGACGGTTCTGTGTTTCAGTCATTCAATAAAGGATACCGCAACCACCTCTGGCGGGTGCGTTGCGGTATTTTGTGGACAGCATTTTTATGCAGCCTTGTCCGGCTTGCGCTGCCTTGTTTTCCAGCCGTACACGGCGGCTACATACGGATAGAGGGAACGTGTTCTCCGGCGGAAGCCTTCTTCGTCGATTTCAAGGTTGTAAATCTTATCGGCGATACGTTCCGCTTCGTCACGGTCTTTGGCGATACGGTATAAGGTGTAGTTCGTACCGTCATGATGGTCCATCCGTCCGCGAATGTTGTAGCCGTCGCCGTACCATTCTGCATCGTCGCACTGGGATTTCAAAATATCGGCAATGGTGCTGCCCAATATTTGATAGCCTTGTCTCCGGCCGTTCCATAATCCCAAGTTGCCGAACACGACAATAATGCCGTCCACTTCTTTATTCAGGTTGCTTCGTTCATCGTCCAGTCGGCAATATACTTCTTCAACCCATTCTTCATCGCTGACCTCGTAACTGTCATCGTCCAATATTTCCCGCTGGGAATCTTGATATTCTTCTTTTGCCGTTTCGTCCAACAGGTCATAGCTTGACCAAATCATCTGTTTCATACGTTTTGAATTTTAAGTTTGACTTTCGTTTTTTATCCCTGCTTTCGGAGGGTTTCCCTCGTCCGGCGGGATTTGATTTTACGTGCAGGCCACAAGGCGGACAGAAGGGAAATAAGGCAAGGAGGAAGCGGATAGTCCCGTGGACGATTTCATTTGTGTTGAACAAGTATTGACGAGCTTGCGAGTTGATGGTTGTTAACGACAAATGAAGCCGCGCCTTGCCGATTCTCGACCGCCTTAACTTTGCACGGGAAAATCAATGGACGGCGGCGGACTCTTCGTGTGGAGTATGAAGGAGTATAAAAGTGTGGACGTTCCGGAACGGTAACGAGTAAATGAATCCAATGCGACAAATAGCAATATCCGTAATAAAGGTAAAACTATCAGTAATTTGTCTACGTAAAACAAGAAGGTGATCCCGTATTTTTGTACCGTGAAACAATAGGATTAAAAAATATGGAAAACAAGACAGAGGAAATAAGAATCGACGTGAGCCGTCAGACGGCAGAAGAACTCGCGTTGGCGAAGGAACATGCGCAGCTTGTGTTTCGCCTGAACCACACGATGCCCATGACGGAAGAATATGACACATTGCTCCACAGGATTTTTCCCGATATGGGTGCAGGCAGCGTGGTGAACACGCCACTCACGGCGGTACGTCCGCATTGCGTGAAAATCGGACGCAACGTAGTGGTAATGAACGGTTGTCTGATGATGGCGGCAGGCGGTATTATCATCGATGACGAGGCGCAGATCGCCGCTAACGTGCAGCTTATCTCGAACAACCATGATCTCGACAACCGTCAGGTCATCACTTGCCGGCCCGTGCATATAGGCCGCCGCACATGGATCGGCGCGGGAGCCACTATCCTGCCGGGTGTCACCATCGGCGAGAACAGTGTGGTCGGTGCAGGCAGCGTTGTAACCCGCGATGTGGAACCGGATACTATCGTGGCGGGAAACCCTGCACGGGTTATCCGAAGGATAGAAAAGAAACAATAACGGAAACAGCGTATGGACAGGCCTTATATTTTTTGCCACATGCTCACTTCCCTCGACGGGAAGATCATGGGAAACTACATGACAACCCCTGAAGGGGAACGGGCTGCACGGGAGTTTTACGACATCGCCTTCGGCAAGCGGCCCTTCTATAGACATCAGGGATGGCTGTCGGGGCGTGTCACCACGGACGACAACTTCACGTTTTACGAGAAGCCCGCATTGGACGAGAATGCCCCGGCAGTACCTGAAGGCGATTTCGTGGCCCGGCGGAGCGACATGTACTACGTGTCGGTAGACTTTTCGGGGCGTCTTGGCTGGAAGTCGCACGTGCTGACCTACGAGGACACGACCGCCGAAGTCGTCGAGGTATTGGGAGCCGGTGCAAGCAACGCCTACAAGGCATTCCTGCGCAGGCTCGGCATCTCGTATGTCATCGCCGGAGAAGACAAGCTGGACTATGGACTTCTGCTGACGAAGCTGAAAGCCCTTTTCGGTATCGAAACGCTGATGCTCGGCGGTGGCGGCGTGCTCAACTGGTCGTTCATCCAAGCCGGATATTGTGACGAGGTGAGCATTCTCATGGCACCCGCAGCAGATGGTTCGAGGGATACCCAGACGCTGTTCATGACCAAGGAGGGACTGACCGCTGACGCGGCACAAGGGTTCCGGCTCATAGACGTGAAGGCGCTTGGCAGCGGTACGGTGTGGTTGAGATATAAACCGGTTCGACCGGAGGACGGAAAGTGTGAGGTATTATCATGATAATTGAGGAGGAACGAACGATGAAAATAAAACGCATTTTATTATCGCTGGCCGTTCTTGGCGCCTTGTGCGTGTCGGCTTACGGTCAGAACAAGAAGGAAGATACAACGACTTCCGTGCTCGTGGCTTATTTCTCGGCTACCGGAACCACGGCACGCGCCGCCGAACGGATCGCGGAGGAGACGGGCGGAACGCTTTATGCTATCACTCCCGAAAAGCCTTATACCGCCGCCGACCTCGACTGGACGGACAAACAGTCCCGCTGTTACGTGGAGATGCACGACGCGAAGTCGCGTCCCGCCATCGAAGGTAAGGCGGAGAGTCTGGAAAAATATGACGTAGTGTATATCGGCTATCCCATCTGGTGGGGAGTGGCACCGACCATCGTCAACACCTTCATTGAGGGACACGACCTGCGTGGCAAACGGCTCATACCTTTCGCCACGTCCGGAGGGAGCGGCATCGAAAAGAGCGTGGAAGCCCTGCGTAAGGCTTACCCCGGCCTGACGTGGGAAAACGGCAGGCTGATGAACCGGTAAAGGAAAGAATTACGATTCAGAAACATTATTCATCGACAAAAACAGATATGACATGAAAACGATTTTTATTACAGGAGCTTCGTCGGGCATAGGAAAAGCGACGGTAGAATTATTTTCCGCCAATGGCTGGCAGGTTATAGCCACCATGCGCAACGTGGAAAAAGGCAAGAAACTGGTGGAACTACCCAATGTCGTCGTCATGCCGCTTGACGTGACTGATCCGGAGCAAATCCGGGAAACCTGTCGGCAAGCATTGGAACAATACGACGTTGACGTGCTGTTCAATAACGCAGGATATGGCATCATGGCACCGCTGGAACTTATTCCGGAAACTGAAATTCGAAAACTGTTCGATACAGATGTAATCGGAACCATGCTGGTCACGCAGCAATTCATACCGCATTTCAAGCGACGCCGGGCAGGGGCCATTCTGACCACAACTTCCTTGGCGGCTATCATTGCCCTGCCGCGCGATGGTGTGTACGGGGCGGCCAAGCGTGCCCAGCAGGGTATGGTCGAGTCGCTTTACTATGAAATGAGGCCGTTCGGCGTGGCTGTAAAGGCGATGATTCCCGGAGGTACGAAAACGAATTTCCAGACACCTCTCAATGACGTAACCGGTTATGAGAAGGCTGCAGAAAACCAACGGAAATACCTGCTGGACGGTCATGCGGAGTTCCCGGAACCGGAAGAGGCGGCAAGCGTGATCTGGCAGGCCACGACCGACGGAAAAGACAAGTTGCGCTATCCGACCGACAGCGTATGCCGAAAACTGTACGACCAGTACATATCTATGGGTATGGAAGAGTTCAAGGAATATTTCTACAAACGACTTTTCGAATAGCGTACTTTCACCCGATAAAAATCGAATTTTAAGGACAGAGGGTCTAAAAATAAAAGCGGCCCGAAGGCCGCTTTGTTTCAAAAAGGCAGGAATTACTTCTTGCCTTTTTTGGGCTTCTTTGCCGGTTCCGCAGGAGCTTCCTCCTCTTTCTCGACAGCGAGATAGAACTTGACGGCGACCGTTACGATGCGGTTGTGCAGCACGCCGTCTTTGTCGGTCCACTCTTCGGGCTTGAAGTAGCCCTCCACGGTAAGCAGCGTGCCCTTGGTGAGCTGGTCGAACGACCCGGTATTCTCGTTCTTGCGCCATGCTTCAATGTTCATGAAAGCGGATATACGCTTGGTTTCCTCACCGTTCTTCTCCTGACGGGCTACTGCCAGCGGGAAACGTGCGACACTTGTGGTGGTGAACTGACGGACTTCGGCATCTTTTGCCACGAATCCGGTTACTGCGAAATTGTTCTCGATCTTTTTCATTGCGATTGCTTTTTGAAGTTAATAAATCAGTTTTACGGTGCATAAAAAGTAGGTGCAGTAAAGGGCTGCACCAAGGATAGCGCATAAATACTCTTTATTTTGGAGGCGAAGCCCCAAACCGCAGGCCCGATAAAGGAAGATTTGTGCGATACGCCATTGGTCAAGACCACCAGGTCGCGCCCGTCTGCATACTAACTTTGCAACGAAAAACGATATGGCGACTTCAAATAGAAAGCGGTCGCGAAAAAGTCGAGGCGAAACAATCGCAGCGGGTTCGGAGACATGAAAGACCTGTCCGTCCACCGACACAAGACCGCTCCCGTTCCGGCAGGTGGGCGGGAAGAACATCTGGCAAGAAAGCGTATCGGCTGTTTGGGGTTGAAGCGGCAAGAACGATATACCGTTTATACAACCATGTACGCTGCATAGTGGAAAAGGAGCCCAAACGAAGAGCCGACAAAAGATGTATGCGGCGTATTGATGTCGCTGTCTCTATCCGGCAAGAGAAATGAGGGAAAGAAGAGGAAAAGGAAAAAAGGCTGAAGTCTGCCTTGAAACAAAGCGGAGGAACCGCCCCTTCGCACGAATGGACGTCTTTTACAAAAGGATATGGCCTGCCAAAAGGTATAAAGGGTTATTTCCGAAGGAAACGGTACGGATGTCTGTTACGGAGATAAAAAAGGGATTCCCGCCGGTGTGTACCTGTTTAGCCGGTATAAGCGGGCTGAAACCGATGCTACGTTCAGCCCACTTGCTTTTACCTCCTTTCTGTTTCGGTCTGCAATTCCACCGGTTCATCATCCCATGTCAGTTCCTTACCGAGTAGTTTGTAAACAGACCCCTTTGGGAGTTCTATCTCGATTGGTACGTACCCTTGCTCGCTCTCGATGTACACTTCTTCCGAGTACTCCCAATGCCCACACCAGCCCCGAACGGGCTTTTCGGGCATAATCCATTCTGTTCCGTCTTTATTTACTGCCAACCATGCCATAATATTACATTTTTAACCTGTTTCTCTGTGATAATTTTATTCTTCTTGAGCTATCATTCTCTTACTGTATTCCAAAATTTTATCCATCGTAAGCCACTCCGGTTTTTCGTCCTCTTTGAAACTCTCATGCAGTTTTATCATAAATTCAATTTGCAATTTTTCGTCGCCAGCCCATAAAGATTTGGGATGTCTGTTACCGTAATTAAGGTAATACTCGCAGTCTGACCGTAAGCGGTCTAACAGTTGGTATCTGAAAACCGAATCTCTGTGTATTACTTCGTCTACCGTTACTCGTCCATTTGAATTTGTTACATCGTTTGCCATAATCTAAAATTTTGAGTTTTCTTTTTTCCCTCTTGTAGCACCAGCTACTTTCGGGCCTGATTTAATTATGTCGCCCCCAAAGGTGTCATGGCTCTTTATGCAAGGTTTCACGATTAAATACTACCCGTGCGGAGCGAAGGGTGGAGATTTTGTCGTGAACCGTCAGGCTTTGACCTTGCATACAAGAATGGCATGACAAGTACCTTTGCGACACAATTCATATCAGGCAGCCCGAAAGCGATGTGCGAACACAGGGAAAAGAAGGTCTCTTGCAAAAGGTCCGATAGCTTATATAAAAGGGTTGCAGCGAAAAGAAATATAAATGGATCTCCGGGCTGTATAATGATTATGAGGATAAAAAAGGTATTGCGCCGGCATGTCTGCCGAGAGAAAAAGAAACGGGCTGAAACTGGCAGTTCCGGTTCAGCCCGCAAAAGTACATCGGAGGTCTCTTGCCCGTTCCCGTCAGAAATGGGCTACCATAATCCGATTTTTGAAAATTCTGTTTTTATCACTCGGTCGCCGTTGGTTTATCCAGATATGGTGTGCTCCGTATCCGAATATAAAATACTCATCGAGTGAGGTCTCGTTTTTCAAACGTTCCATACTTGCACGAAGTTCGGTTTCGTCAGTTGCAAAAAGAATCGTGTTCATGATTCTGAAATAGATTTCTTCCGCTTCATCGCTATAGCGGCAAAAGACGTGTTCGATTGTTACGTTCATGGTTCTATTGGTTTGATTGAGGTGTTTTGGGTACATTGGTCATTATGGATTCTCCGTCTTCGTTGAAAATCTCTATTGTCGGGTTGCCGTCGTTTTCTTCGGGGAGCATATTTTCTGACGTGTCAGTCAATGCTTGCCACTCTTCATAGCAAAGACGGTTGTCAATGATGTTCGACACGTCCTCACAGTTCCATGAGCGGACGATTGCCTCGGCTTCTTCGTAACTGTTTGCTTTTACACTGAAATAATCCCGCTCCCAACTTGTAACCTTACGGTCTTGATAAAATTTGTATTCTCCCATATCCTTGTTTTTTTAATTGTTCACTTCTACAATATCCTCGATCCTGCCGTACAGTATCGAGCGTAAAGCTGTTTTGTCAATCGCATAATACTCGTGAATGCTTCCGTGCTGTTTGACGAAATACCGCTTGAGGACGTCGGAAAAGTCAAAGTGATAACCGTTCAAGGCAATTCCACGTTTGAAATAGATGCTTTCCCACACGTTACGGGTAATCCAGTTTTTTTCTTCCCTGTTTAACTTGCCTCCGTTGTTCAGGTGTACCCGCAATTTGTAAACCTTGCTATCCTGTAATGTCGCCAGTTCGGGAATATCCCATTTGACGAATTTTGTTGCTATCTGTGTCATACGTTTGCTATCGTTTAATCATGGATAATCACTTCATCACGGTATTCTGAAATTTCCTTGCCGCTTTCAAGGCGGACAACTATGGTGTTACCATAGTCGCCCACGATTGTACCTTCCGTGTAACCTTTGTATGGATTGAGCAGTGTACAGGACAAACCGATAATATCGCTGTCTTCTTCGTATTCGTACATAGTGAATGCGTTTTTAGGTTACAGCTTAATGTCCCACTTGCCTTGCGAGAATATCCGAAAGCTCACGTATTCGTCCTCTAACTCGTATGTCAGTATGCGGATATAGATTTTATCTTTGGCTTCCAAAGAAGCTACCAGTTCGTCGATTTCTTTTTCCGGGTATTCCCAACGGGAAGAAAATTCGGCATCTACTATATCACTATACCGATTGACAAAGCCGTTGAAATTATCGTCCAGAAATGCCTCTATTTTATCGAGGTCTTGCTTGTTTTCTGTACTTGCATGAAAAATGTTTGTTGCATAGTTTGCCATAACTTTGAATTTTAAGTTTTCTTTTTTCCCTCTTGTAGCAATCAGCTACTTTCGGGCTTGATTTAATTATGTCGCCTTAAAAGGTGGCATGGCTCTTTATGCAGGGTTTCACAACCAAATACTACCTCCGCAAAGCGGAGCGTGGAGATTTTGTCGTGAACCGTCAGGCAGAGACCTTGCATACAAGAAAGACATGACAGATACCTTTGCGACACAATTCATATCAGCAGCCCGAAAGCGGATGTACGAATACAGGGAAGAGAAGATCTCGTGTAAAGGGTTGATGGTTTATAAAAAGGGAGTTGCAGCGAAAAGAAAAATATGCCGTGGAATATTTTTTTCTTTTGGCTGTACAATGGGACCAGAGCGTTTTACGAAGTTCGGGAAAAGGTTTAGTTTAGTCCATTAGCCTATATATATGCTAAATCAAAGTAAACTATATTTAGGCAGACAAATTTGCCTGCCTATAAGTTTTTCCTTATCTTTGTATGAATTAAAGAAGGCTTGCTTTTCTTTTGGCTGCAATGGTTCTTGGAAGTTCAAATACAACCGTCGGACGAGGAAAAAAATTCTGGAAGGAAGCTGGTTCAAGAAGTCCCGATTATAAGCAAGTGCAAGGAAAGAAACAGAGTGAAAACAAAAAATCGGGAAATGCCTTTAATTAGCAATTTTGTTTCTTATTTGTTCCTCAATTAAAACTATGAAATTTTCAATACACTGAATTTCAAGTCATTATATATGCTATTTTTGAGAGATTGAATTTATATGCAATATACGATGTTAAAGAGGGCTTCGATCCTAACTATATCAGTGTTTACTTTGAGCCTAATTTCAGACTTAATAAATACCTTCTACCTCTCATAAATAAAGGTGCAAAAAACACTATTAATATTAGTGATGAAACGGCTCTATCTGGTGAAGTGCATTTTCCATTATCTTATACAGAACAACAAAAGATAGCATACTATTTCCAATCATTAGACTCATTAATTCAAACCACTTCAAAGAAACTTGCGTCTTTAAAACGAATAAAGGCGGCAAGTTTACAATCTATGTTCCCACAAGAAGGAGAAACTGTACCTAAAGTAAGATTTAAAGGATTTGAAGGAGAATGGGATTTCGTCACAGCTGGCGAAGTGTTTAGAACAACAAACGTAAGAAATCGTCCTGATTTACCCGTTTTATCAGCTACTCAAGATAAAGGAATGGTTAAAAGAAGTGATATTGGATATCAGGTATTTCATGATAAATCAAATGAAACGACATATAAGCATATTTTACCAGGCCAATTTATTATACATCTGAGATCATTTCAAGGAGGATTTGCTCATTCTAATATTGAAGGAATTGTATCTCCTGCATATACTGTAATGGAATTCAAAAATAAGGAATTTCATTATGATTATTTCTGGAAATATATTTTTACATCTAAAGGATTTATAAAACGATTAGAACTTATTACTTACGGGATTAGAGATGGCCGTACAATAAGTTTTGATGAGTTTAAAGAGATGAATTTTTTTATACCTTCAAAATTAGAACAACAAAAAATCGCATCCTATTTCTGTAATCTAGATAAACAAATCTCTCTCCAAACCCAGCGCCTTGAAAAGCTAAAACAAATCAAGGCAGCTTGTCTGGATAAAATGTTTGTATAAATATCATTCAAACCTTTAATGGAATAAATATGGATACTATAAACGACATACAATATTTCGTCAAGGAAAGTCAGTTTGAACAAGCTTTGGTTGACCTTCTTCCCCATCACGGTTGGGAAAAGGAAGTAATCGTACAACCCACAGAAGAAGATTTAATTCAGAACTGGGCAAAAATTCTCTTTGACAACAACCGAGACATCAATAAATTAGGCAATTATCCGCTTACCGCAAGTGAAATGCGCCAAATCATTGATCAGGTAAATCTGTGCGACAGCCCATACGCCATGAATATGTTTATCAATGGCGGACAGGTATGCATCAAACGCGACAATCCTGCCGATACAAACAATTACGGCAAAGAAGTCTATCTGAAGATTTTCGATGCACGCGAAATCAGTGCCGGACAGAGCCGCTACCAGATTGCCCGCCAACCTCGTTTCAAGGCTTCACACCCATTGGGCGGTGACCGACGGGGTGATGTGATGTTGCTCATCAATGGGATGCCGGTGATCCATATCGAACTGAAACGTTCCAAAGTAGATGTAAGTCAGGCTACCTTTCAGATTAAGCGTTATACTCACGAAGGTGTATTCGGCAACGGTATCTTCAAGATGGTACAGATTTTCGTGGCCATGACTCCGGAAGAGACACTCTATTTCGCCAATCCGGGCAAAGAAGAGAATTTCAAGCCGGAATTCTACTTCCATTGGGAAGACTTTAACAATACTGTCATACGAGACTGGAGGCGAATTGTGTCCGATTTGCTCAGTATTCCTATGGCACATCAGCTAATCGGTTATTATACCATTGCCGACGATAAGGATAAGACACTGAAAGTACTTCGCAGCTATCAGTATTTTGCAGCTAGTAAAATTAGTGATATAACACATAAAACCAACTGGGATACTCATCAGCATCGTGGCGGATATGTGTGGCATACCACCGGTTCCGGAAAGACCATGACCAGTTTCAAGTCTGCACAGCTCATTGCCAATTCCGGCGATGCCGACAAAGTCGTATTCTTATTAGACCGCATCGAACTGAGCGTGCAATCGTTGGACGAATATCGTGGATTTGCGGGAGAAGACGAAGCTATTCAGGATACGCAGAACACAGCTATCCTGTTGAGTAAGCTCAAAAGTACAGATAACGACGACCGACTGATTGTGACCTCTATTCAGAAGATGTCGAACATCAAAGCAGGGAAAGATATTTCGCAAGATGACATTGATTTGATAGATCGTAAACGACTGGTATTTATCATAGACGAATGTCATCGTAGCGTGTTCGGCGATATGCTGATAGGTGTCAAGAATACCTTCAAAAGAGCCCTGCTTTTCGGTTTCACGGGAACACCAGTCTTCAAAGAAAACGCCAAGCATGAAATCATGACCGAAACCATATTCGGCGACATGATTCATAAATACACTATCGCCAACGGAATCCCTGATCACAACGTATTGGGATTCGATCCGTATATGGTGAGAACCTACGAAGACAATGAGCTTCGCGAAAAAGTGGCATTCTCCCAACTGAAGGTAAACAGCATCGAGGAGATTGAAAATGACGAACAGAAAATGTCTATTTACAACAGGTTCATGAATGAACTGAAGATGCCGGACACTTATAAGGAAGGAGATGAAACCTTACACGGAATAGAACATTATCTGCCTAAAGACTTGTATCAGCAGCCTGTTCATCACCAGACTGTCGCAGCCGACATCGCAAGTGGAAGGGATAAACTGAGCAAGAACGGTAAATTCCACGCAATTCTGGCTACAAAGAATATACCTGAGGCAATAGCTTATTATCGGATATTCAAGGAGCAATATCCTTCCCTGAATGTGGTAGCCGTATTCGACAACAACATAGACAATTCTGATGGCGGAATTGCCAAGGAAGATGCCTTGCTGGAGATGCTGAATGACTATAACCGGAAATATGGAACAACATTCCAGCTTTCCACATATGCCAAATACAAAAAGGATGTGGCCAAAAGACTGGCACACAAGAAGCCTTACCTCAATATAGAACATGATCACGCACAGCAGATAGACCTGCTTATTGTGGTCTCACAGATGTTGACAGGTTATGATTCCAAATGGGTAAATACGCTGTATGTGGATAAGGTAATGAAATATGTGGACATTATCCAGTCGTTCTCACGCACCAACCGCCTGTTTGGTCCGGACAAGCCTTTCGGCATTATCCGCTATTACTCTTTCCCTTACACCATGGAGCAGAATATCAACGATGCACTCGATGTATATGTGGATAGGCCGTTAGGTGTTTTTGTCGATAAACTGGAAAGCAATCTGACAAATATCAACCAGAAGTTCTTGCACATAAGGGATATATTCCAGGCACAGAAAATCGAAAACTTTACCAAATTGCCGGAATCAAGAGAAGACAGGAATATGTTTGCCAAAGATTTCAGCCAGATGACCCATCTGCTGGAAGCAGCCAAGCTGCAAGGATTCACATGGGATAAGGATGAATATGAGTTCCAGCATGGCGATACCTATACCTACGTCAAAATGGAACTGGACGAACAGACTTACCTTATTCTGCTGCAACGATACAGGGAACTGTTTGAAGGTAATGGAGATGGCAGTACGGAAGGAAATGATTTTGACTATCCTATTGATACCTATATCACAGAAACAGGTACGGGTACGATCGATGCCGAATATATCAACTCCAAGTTTGTGAAGTTCATCAAGAACCTCTACATGTCCGGTCCGGGAAGCGAACTGACCAAAGAAGCCTTTAAAGAGTTGCACAAAACCTTTGCTTCTCTATCACAAAAGGATCAACGTACGGCAATGATTATCCTACACGACCTGCAAAGTGGAGATTTACACCTGTCGCCGGGTAAAACGATCTATGATTATATCGCAGAATACCAATTCCGCGAATTGCACAAACAAGTAATGATTTTGGCCGAAGCTACTGGTATAAACGCCAGTCAACTGGAGCACATCATGAGTCGTAATGTAACGGAACAGAATCTGAATGAGTTCAGTCAGTTTGACAATTTGAAACTGACATTGAACATGGCCAAAACTCGTGAGTTCATTGCCAAAGTAGAAGGTACAGAAGTTCCGGCTCGTCTGGTTATTCCCAAGGCAGACAAATTATTTCGAGAGTTTATTTTAGACAGCAGTTGTAGAGAACGTATTCTGAAAGCGTACTTGAACATAGAGGAGAATTATCAATCCGAAGAAGAACAGGTGCCGCAAGACGAAGACGTTATTACAGACGAAGTACAGCATGTAGACGTGGCCGTCATAAAAGATAATATCCGGAGCATTCTGAAAACAACTTTGACCGCAGTGCTTCCACAAATGCGTCCTATCGACGAGATTATAGACAGCGTATTCTATGTAACAGACACACCGTCAATTGACTCTTTGGACAATGTAGGCATTTTTATCCAGCGGGCATTTACAAATCTATACGGTAAGAGAGCAACCATCGTAGATAAGTTTGTTGCATTTAATTTATTAGTCACCAAGTTTGAGGCATATCTGAAGAAATTGTATTATCTGATGAAAGGCCATGAAGTTCCTGCCCAAAATCCCGGTGAAGATGTAACTTGGAAAAACGTGATTTATGCTCATAAATGTCTGTGGAATCTGAAATACAGCACGGATGAAGGAAAGCAGCAGCTATATCAATACCTCATGCTCATTAAAGGTTGGAGAAACAGTGAATCACATATTTCTCCTACAGCTTCAGAACAGGAAGTTGACACTGCAATCAGCATCATCCTGACCATGTATTTCTATGCTACAGGTTCTTCTATTACAGATTTGGAAATGAATGGACATGAAATACAAAAGTCCGAAAGTGTTCACAAAGAAAATTCTTATTTCCATAAAGTAATTCAGTTGCATCCATATTATAATGAAGAAAATGATGACCAACAACTGGTCGCTGAAGCGAACGTAAAGGATTGGCCAGAAGAAAAACGAATCGCAACTCTGAAAAAGAGCATTTGCCAGCTTATTGGATATGAACCTAAAAGGTCACCTTTGAGCAAGCAAAGACATTGGATTGCGATTTATCGTATAGCAGCAGATAAGGGATTTATCATAGAAGGTGATTTTGCTTATTTCAAAAGAATCATTGATGATATGCAAATAAGTAATCTTCCTGTTCCTCTTAAAATAGAATTGCTACAAAGCTCCATCAAAGATGTGTATGCAAAAGATATTGAAGATTGGACAGACGATAACCTTAGTGGCAAAAAACTAGCGGAGTATGAAGATATTAAGAAATGTGCTGATGCGTTTGCCAAGATTGTAGGAAATAATATTAATACGAAATAAGACGATTATCATGAAACATATATCAATCCGTGTGCCTTGGCACGATAATAAATGGAATGGAACTATTTGTCAATGTCCGAAAAATAATCCATTCTGCATGATGCTTCACAATATATCTGAAAGAAAAGATGAGAACAAAGAAGAAACTTATGCAGGAAAGGATTGGAATTCTCTCAAGCAAGATCAATTACCTGCTTGTGTTGGCGAGAATGGTGGTTTTATGAATGAGAAGCCATATAAAAGAATCTTCAAACATGTTTATGCTTTTGGAGAGACTCCACATGCAAAGCTCTTACCTACAACAATAGAACTCAAACCATATAGCTTTTTTGGAATACCTTTCCGATATCTATCTCGTGATTATCAGGAAGAACTGAATCATAAATATCCGAATATGTCTGATGATGAAACTGCACCGTTTCCTACATCTTGGGTATATGGAAAAGAGAGACAGTTTGAAATATTAAATCACTTTAGATTAAATATAGAAGCTGGCACTTCACTCGGAGTTTTCTATTGCAAAAGTGGTAATCCAATTGATGAAGATGCAAAATTAATCGTTGGTATAGGTGAAATTACTAAAGTTTTACCGCTACAAACATATGAGACAACAACTGATTATACATATCCTTTTTGGGATTTGATTTTTGAACATGGTATAAGAACTGATTTGAAGAAGTCAAAAGGATTTCTTTTGCCATATCATGAATATATGTCACTTGATGAAGACTATGTAAAAGCCCAAACAGGAAAATCAAAACAAGAAGTAATTGATGAAATAAAAATTACCATTCCAAAGCTAGGCAATATCCTGAAAATTTTTAACGAGTTGTCGTATGGTTGTGAATATGTTAGTAACCATAGCATGTTGATTATTTTGAATGTAGCCAGGAAATGTTTAGAATGTATCATTAATCATGGACTTGTCGGAGGAAACTGGAAACAACAAATTTTGTGGATAGATTCCCAAATTGCAAAGGTGAAGGATATGATAGGTCCTTTCCCAGCTTTCGCCGAGGCTTTATCAGCAATAGGGGTAAATTATGCATTTATAATTGAACAGGATTTACGAAATAATGGATATTGTGGGGTTAAAGATAATCCATGGGAAGCCTTTGATAAATTGATGAAAGGTGAATTGTCTCTTCCTGATTCCGTATATAAAAGTGAACTTACTCATTATCGTATTCTTTGGAAAAATACTCTAAGTAACCAAAGACAAGTACTGGAACTGCTATCACGTTTTGAAATAAATTCGGAAGTAATAAAATGGTGGTTTGATAGTCCTGGCTGCTATGATGAATTATTAAATAATCCATATATTATCAGCGAGGAGAGTCTTATTGAAAATTATCTTCCTGTTACAACCGAAATGATTGATCTTGGCATAATGGCTGACCCTAAGATTCAAGGCAAATGGACTCCAAAAGCTCCTTCACTAGTGGAATCCGTAATTGATAATAGAAGGATCCGCTCATTTATCATTTCAAAACTTGTGGCAAGTCTCAGTGATGGTGATACATTAATTTCTGCAAACGAGATTGAGTTATATATAAAAGATTGTTTGGCTGCGGATAATCATCAACTGCCATATAATTATTTAATGTCAAACAAAGAGTTCATTGAAGAAAAAACTATATATCTTAATACTGATGACAGGTGTGCACTGCAGTTGAAGGAATATAAAGAAATTGATGATTATTTGCGTAAGATATTCAAAGGTCGTGCTTCAAAGGATGTCAAATCACCATTAAAAGAAGACTGGAATACGATCGTTAAAGCATCTATTGATGGTTACAATGAAGCAAATGAGCGATGCCGTAATGCTGTAGCTGACCAGGTAAAGGCATTGGAAATGTTCTGCAGTAAGCGCCTTTCTGTGCTGGCAGGTCCAGCTGGAACAGGCAAAACTACAGTTGTCAAAGCTTTCTTAAAATCGCCACAAATAAAAGCAGAAGGTACACTCCTTTTGGCTCCTACAGGGAAAGCGCGAGTTCGCTTGGGTAACATGTCTGCAGATATTCAAGCCCTAACTATTGCGCAATTTCTGACGCGTCAGGGTTTCTTTGACTGGGATACAATGACACCTTGTGTTCCTGAAGATGCAGAAAAACGTAAATACTGTGGAGCAAAAAATGTCATTATTGACGAGTGCTCCATGCTTACATGTAAGGACTTTTATGTCTTAATGAAAGCACTGGATTTAAAGAACATTAATCGAATAATTTTAATTGGAGATCCATTTCAATTACCTCCTATTGGCCCTGGCAGACCATTTGCAGACTTATTTAACTACCTAAAGGATAATAAAGACGAATATTTAAGATCGGCAATAACAAAATTGCGATATGTTGTAAGAACTATTAATACAGGAGACTCTGACATATTGACTTTAGCATCATGGTTCTCTGGAGAAAAACCTGCAAAGAATTCCGATCTCATTTTTGAGCAAGTTGCCAAAGGAAATCTTAATAATGACTTGGTTGTTTATACTTGGAATGATGAAAACGACCTTAAAGACTGCTTGAAAGAGGCCATTGAAAAAGAGTTGCCAGAAGAGGAAGGTAAATCTTTATCCGATAAGATTCGTAAATCTATAGGACTTGACGATGTAAATAAAGCTTTAAATGATCCGTCAAAGGTTGAAAGATTTCAGGTTTTATCCCCGGTAAAAAATCCGGTATGGGGAACATTCCAGATTAATTCGTATTTCCAAGAGTGGGTTGGTATAAATAAGAATTTTTCAATAGAAATAGCTCCTATTACCATATCTGCTCTAGATAAGGTAATTCAATTAAAGAATGAACGCAAGAAATCTACGAGTAAAGAAGAATGTCAACTTTCAAATGGTCAAATAGGTTTTGTTAATTATGCAAATAAAAGAGAAAAGAAATCTACAGTTGTTTTTACTGGGTTACCCAACAAGAGATTTTCATATTATTCTTCTAAGTCGGATGAGGCTGATAATACAATAGACTTGGCTTATGCTATAACTATCCATAAGAGTCAAGGGAGCGATTTTGATACTGTGTTGGTTGTTCTTCCTAAAAGCGGACGTATACTTTCACGTGAATTAATCTATACAGCTTTAACACGAGCAAGAAAGAAATTAATTCTGTTGATACAAGATAATATATCGTGGTTAATCGAGTATACTAAACCTCAGATGTCAGTTTTAGCTAAGCGAAATACAAATCTTTTCTCTACATCTGTTCGTGAAGATATTTCAAACATTCCATATGTGGAAGGATTGATTCACACAACCTTAAAGCCAGGTTTAATCGTACGTAGCAAGTCTGAAGTAATTATTGCTAATATGCTATATGAACGAGGTATTGACTTTGAATATGAAAGAATGATAGAAGATAACGGCCGCCGATGTATTCCTGATTTTACTTTTGAAGATGCATCTGGAGATACCATTCTTTGGGAACATTTAGGAATGTTAGATAATCCCGCCTATAAGGAATCATGGGAAAAGAAACGAGATTTTTATAAATCAATCGGTTACATCGAAGGAGTAAATTTATTTACTACAGTTGACCATGAGAACGGAAGTATTGATTCTACAGAAATTGCTGCAATAGTAGATAAATTAGAAGATTTAATATAAAAGATTATGAACAATGCAGAAAGACTGCATTGTTCATAACTAGCTTTGTATTATTTGATAAATAGTATTGCCTATGCCAACGAATAAGAATGCACAGTTAAGATACCAGATTATAGATAAATGCCTGAGCAATTGGTCTAGGCGTTACTATATTGAGGATTTAGTAGATGCCTGCAATGAAGCGCTCTATCTGTACAATGGAGAAACGAAAGATGGTTGCGGAGTAAAAAAACGTCAAGTGCAAGAAGATCTAAAATTCATTGAAAGTGAAGAAGGATATAGTATGGAGATAGATGCCATTCGAGATGGGCATAGAAAATATTACCGATACCATACCAAAGGGGCTTCCATTAAAAATCAACCTATCAATCAAGAAGAGCTCATTTTGATTTATGATGCATTGATACTTCTTAAACGTTTCGATGGAGTACCACAATTTGAGTGGTTAAACGACCTTGAAAAAAGACTATATACGACCAGTAAATTAGGAGATAGTATGGATTCAGTTGTAAGTTTTCAGCATAATCCCTATCTCAAAGGAATGGATTTATACTATAAACCCATTTTTAATGCAATTGTTAACAAAAGGGTAATTGAAATTATATATCATCCATTTGGGAAGGACGCTAGAACCGTAATTGTTACTCCTTATCATCTTAAACAATATAATAATCGCTGGTTTCTGATCGGCAAACATAAAGACTCGGATTATCTATCAAACTTTGCAATTGATAGAATCGAAGGAGTAAAGGAAACATCTAAACAATACATAATACAACCTGAAGGAATAGATTTTAAAGAATACTTTAGCGATATCGTCGGCGTTTCGCGTTCAAATGCTCCTGTAGAAGAAGTCATTTTAAAGGTTAGTGATAAAGCCATTGGATATATTGTGACTAAGCCACTTCATGAATCTCAATCAGCAGTGACAACACCTCTTGAAGATGGATATTGGAAGATAACCTTAAAAGTCCAAAATAATTATGAGTTACGTTCTTTGCTCCGTTCGTTTGGTGCACAAATAGAGGTTATTGCCCCTGAGTCATTACGACAAATGATGAAAGAAACAGCCGAGACTGTGAGTCAGATATACGAGAAATAATAAAATCACGATAACCAACGACTTATAATATAAATATGAATATGCCCGAAAATTTATATTTAGAATTTGATGCTTTTTTACGATCAATCAAACAAAATTTAGATGGGTCATTTGGTGTCCTATTAGGTGCCGGTGCATCCATATCATCTGGTATTCAATCGGCAAACGATTGTATATGGGATTGGAAATTTTTAATATATCAATCATTATCAGGTAATCAAAAAAAATTAGTAGATCCCAAAAAATCTGATTTAAGTAAAGACATCATTCAGAAATGGTTAGATGTGCAAGGGAAATATCCACAATTGGGGAGTCCAGAAGAATATTCTTTTTATGCCGAAGCTTCATATCCAATAGATGCGGACAGAACTAAATATTTTGAAAGCCTGTGCAATGGAAAAAGTCCGTATGTAGGATATAAATTGCTATGTCTGTTGAATAAATATGGAATTGTAAAATCTGTTTGGAGTACAAATTTCGATGGACTCGTGGAAAGAGCTGCACAACAAGCCAATATAACACCTATAGCTATAAATCTTGATTGTGTTGATCGTATATATAGGACAGAAAGTTCAAGTGAATTACTTTATATAGCATTACATGGAGATTGTAAATTTAGAACACTCAAAAATACAGAGAAAGAACTAGATTCACAAAATAGTGAATTTGTTTCAGCTTTGCGACGTTATTTTGTTGACAAAAATTTAATTATCATAGGATATAGTGGAAGAGATAAATCTCTTATGTCTGCTTTGAAAGAAGCTTTTACGGATAAGGGAGCAGGAAGATTATATTGGTGTGGCTACGGCAAGGATATTACACCAGAAATAGCAGATTTGATTCAAACTATTCGATCTGCTGGAAGACAAGCGTTTTATATTGACACAAACGGATTTGATAACGTCATGTTATCTCTTGTAAAATTCTGTTTTAATGAAGATTCTAATAAACAAGAGGAGATCAATGAAATACTTAAAGTAATAAGTATAGACAATACAACAACTCCATTTTACATACAGGATGGAAGTACAAAAAAATATCTGAAAAGTAATCTAATTCCAGCTACTTTTCCCGATGAAATATTTCAGTTTCAAATTTCATACGATGAGAATGAAAACAGATGGAAATATCTTAGAGAAAAGATTAAAGAAAAACCCCTTATTGCTGTACCATATAAAGACAAAGTATATGCCATCTCAACTGTATCTACTATCAATGAAGTTTTTGGGAAAAATTTAATTAGTGAAATTGAGCGTGTTCATATTTCTATTGATGAAATAGAGAAGAATAGCCATTTTAAAGAATTATTTCTCAAAGCTGCACTTTATGGAATCTCTCAAATTAGAGGGTTAGGTGTTGATTACAAGCGTTCTATGCTATATAAAAAAGATATTTATGCAAATAAGAATAATGTAACAATACATGAAGCTATTGAATGTGGATTATCATTTGTCCCACAAAAGAAATATGTCTTGTTTTCAATCACTCCAACAGTCTATTTTATTTCTAATGACCAAATAAAAAAGGAGATCAAACAACAATACTCTCATGAGTATTTGGATAAAATGAGAAATCAGCAATATGAGAAGAAATTACAAGAATGGTGTAATATAATGTTTAATGGTAAAAGATTATGTTTTGAGATACCTGTTAATTCACGAAGTGGTTTTATCTTTAAAATATCCAATAATCGTGGTTATGCTGAAATACACCATTACGGACAAGGTAACATAACGATATATTCTCCGAAGGGATATAATATAAATCAAACATTATATCATGGCATACACATTAACGAACCCAAGCTTGAATTTATAAATCCATACGTTAATAAACCAGCATATGATGACAATCCGATGAGAGGATTATCAAAATACAGACCTTTCGATGCGAATTATTTTGATGTATTCCCTAAAGATGTATGCATTGGCAGTATCTGTCCTACTTCTTATTCTTTAAAATTTAGTGAATTTCTAAAAAGACTAAATTCTACAGTATCTGCAGATAAATTATCCGACTATGTACATCATTATACCGGTTTTAGTAATATTTATAACTGTAGACTTGATATTCCTGAAATACATTCTGAAAAATGGGTATCAATAAATGATAATCCTAAAAGTGCCATTAATTTAGCAAAAACTATTTGTACAGAAGGGCAAAAACTTTCAGAACAGTTCCCAGGAATTGTGCTATTAATATTTGTACCTAATTCATGGAGTAACTATAGACAATTCAATTATCATGGAGAAACATTTGATTTGCATAACTATATTAAAGCGTTTGCCGCCCAACATAGATTCACGACCCAATTTATAGAAGAAAAGACTTTATATGACAAGATGGTATGTGAAATTTCATGGTGGCTCTCTTTAGCTTTATTTGTGAAAGCTTTAAGAACTCCCTGGACTCTTGCAGACTTAGATCAAAATACAGCATATGCAGGAATTGGATATAGCATAAAAAAGCAATATTCAGGTAAAGCTGAAGTTGCTTTAGGTTGTAGCCATATATACAATGCACAAGGACAGGGATTAAGATATAAACTGTCAAAAGTTGAACATCCGCAATTTGACAAAAAGAAAAATCCTTATTTAAATTTTGAAGAAGCTTATAAATTTGGGATGGATATACTGGCTCTTTTTCAAGACGCTATGGAAAAGTTACCTCAAAGAGTTGTAGTTCATAAACGAACCCCTTTTAAGAATGATGAGATTGAAGGTATAACAAACGCATTAAAGCAAGCAGGAATATCAGAAATTGATTTGATCACAATCACTCAAGAATATGATTTAAAGTTTATTGCAGAGAAGATTATGTATGGTCAATTTCTTGAAGATGGATATCCTGTTGATAGAGGAACTTGCATTAAACTATCATCGAGAAATGCTTTGTTATGGACACATGGAGTAGTTCCCTCAATACAGTCAAATCGTAGATACTACCAAGGAGGACGTTGTATTCCTGCTCCTTTAAAAATTACCAAATACTATGGACATGGAGATTTGGAAACTATTGCTAAAGAAATTCTAGGATTTACAAAAATGAATTGGAACTCGTTTAATCTATATACAAAGTTACCTGCTACAATTGACACTTCTAATACATTGGCGCAGGTGGGAAACTTGTTAAGACAATATAATGGTGTAACATACGATTACCGTTTCTTTATCTAAAAGGATGTAAATTAAACTGTGTCAGCAAAGATTAAAATAAAATATTAACTTTGCTA